>Ga0207747_1000180_pt1 | contig 79486 bp, 73 predicted proteins | sample HigsolmetaGSP11D_FD_184839 | JGI IMG/M metagenome (GOLD analysis project Ga0207747, IMG submission 184839) | High solid enriched microbial communities from the Joint BioEnergy Institute, USA - SP1-1-D (SPAdes) | ecosystem: Engineered > Bioreactor > SSF (Solid state fermentation) > Aerobic >...
TATATATAGAGGCATTGATCTGATATTTTTCTATTGCCGGCATGCCAGCTATATCAATTGCATAAAGGCAGCGCCTTTGTCAATACTTCTTCCTTAAAAGTACATATATCATTAAAAATATAAATAAAAAGGAAGTTTGGACTTAATTGCCAACCTTCCTTTTTGTTTTAAAAAAGCTGTGCCAATTTTTCTATCAGCACAGCAGTTACAATCCTATTAATATTATTAGCTGACCTTTAACTTAAACTTCCTGATGGCTTTGGTATCTCTTGCATCAACTTTTGCAATAGCGGCACCTAATTTCTGCATTTTCCTTTCAAAGTCCTCATAACCTCGTTCAATATATTCTACATTCTCAACAATCGTATATCCTTCCGCCATAAGGCCTGCCATAACAAGGGCGGCTCCACCGCGTAAATCGGAAGCACTCACGATTGCACCGGTAAGGCGCTCTACACCTGTTATTATTGCCGTATTGCTTTCTACCACTCTGATATTTGCTCCCATTTTTGTCAATTCGTCTACGTATTTAAATCTGTTCTCAAAAATACTTTCAGTTACAATGCTGGTTCCGGTAGACAAAGTTAATAAAGTAGTCATCATAGGCTGCATATCGGTTAAAAATCCGGGATACGGCAGGGTCTTTACCTGAGTACTGTTAGGCCTTTTATCGGCAATTACTCTGACCGCATCATCATACTCTATAACCGTAACGCCTACTTCCAAAAGCTTTGCAGTAAAAGCTTCCAGGTGTTTGGGTATAACATTCTTGACAAGAACATCTCCCATAGAAGCTGCCGCCGCAAACATAAAGGTTCCGGCCTCTATTTGGTCGGGAATTATAGAATATTCGCTTCCATGGAGTTTAGGAACACCTTTTATCCGGATAACATCAGTTCCGGCTCCTTTGATATTTGCTCCCATACTGTTAAGGAAGTTAGCTACATCAACCACATGAGGTTCTTTTGCGGCATTCTCGATTGTAGTCTGGCCCTCAGCCATACAGGCTGCCAACATAACGTTTATTGTTGCTCCTACACTGGATTCGTCAAAATAAATAGAAGCACCTTCCAGCTTATCCGCCTTTGCACAAATTAAACCGTGCTCAATTTTTACATCTGATCCCAGAGCTGCAAACCCTTTGATATGGCGGTCTATAGGTCTGCTTCCAATATTACATCCTCCGGGCAATGCCACCTGAGCTTCCTTATATTTTCCCAGCAAAGCTCCTACCAAATAGTAGGAACCCCGTATTTTTCTTACATACTCCGAATCTGCCTTTACAGTGTTGATTTTTGATCCGTTAATTTTTATGGTGTGCTTATTGATTCTTTCAACCTTAGCACCCAAATCTTCAATAACATTAAGCAGTATATCTATATCACTAATATCAGGAACATTTTCTATCTTAACAGTTTCGTCTGTCATAATTGCCGCTGCAATAATCCCCAAAGCCGCATTTTTATATCCGCTTATTTCAACTTCGCCTCTTAAAGGTTTTCCACCCTTTATAATATATTGCTCCATAGCACACCTCATAATTTTTTGTTGTTCTGCAAATATATAATTAATTAATAAAATTTGTTAAATTTTTATCCGCTATTTTGATTATACCACAATGTGGGTTTTTGTAAATCGTTTTTTATGTTTTTAATTTTACTTAAAGCGTTAAATTACTCCATAAAATGCCACGTCTTTTTTTATTGTTTTATATTTATATTTTAAATCATGTTCCTTTTTATATTCCTTTTATTATGTATAAAAGAAAGGAAACCGACTGAAAAAAGAAAGAAACATTACCATTTTATTGTATATGAAAATTTTTCATGTTATAATAAATTTAAAAAAACATTATAGATAAAACAGGTTAACTGCAAAAGTAGATTCATACGGTTTTACTGACAAGGAGATGATATTATGCCTAATTACATAACTATTGAATCTGTCAGCGGAGGCGGTAGAAACCTTATTAGGCAGGATTTTAGACAAAGAACAAACCAATTTGTATGGCGGATAAAATTTTCAATTCCTCTTAACCCTTCTACCGTGAACAATAAAAATGTATACATTACCACCGAAAACAATACTCCGTTGTTAACTAATATTCGTTATGATTCGGTAAACAATTATATTGAAATAGAACCATTGGAACCTTATAGTTCCAATGAATCTTATATATTGCACGTCACAACCAATGTAGAATCCAAAAACCGCAAAAGGCTCCCAAACGAAATTACATTACAATTTAAGATATAATATGCATGGTAAAATCCTCAGGTAATAAGGTCAGATATTCAGTATCAGCAACCATTTCCTCGGCTTCATGCCGGGGAATTTCTGTTCCAATTCTAAGATCAGCGGCTGCTATGGCATTTCGTATATATTCGGAGAATTTTTCAAATCTTTTATCCTTATCCTCGACATTTATGATGTTATATAATCCGTTTTTTAACGGTACTAAAGCCGAAGGGTGTAATTTATATCCTCTAAGAGCGATACCGGCATATGCAAATCTCATCAGATCGTCTTCCGAATAAGGTGGTATATGTATCCTGTTATTTATGGATTCTATAATTTTGGGGCATTCTCTAAATAAATTGTTTATATTCTCATTGCTGTCTTCAAATATTACAGCAATATCCCCACTTAAAATTTCTGCCAGCTCCAATACTTTTTCAATAGCAGGCCGCTTAAGCTCACCGGCCCTTTCTATAAGCAAACAGCATTTTCTTAATTCTTCTTTTCTCTCCGTTATATCGGTTTCCGTTAACTTCTGAGCCGATATTTTTAACAGTTTGGATGATCCAAGTTTTCCTGCCTTACTAAGGAAGATGGCTATTTCCTTTGCCAAAGTTGTTTTTCCGGACAAAGGTTCACCGGTTATTATCATTTGCATATTATGGTTATTATCGATAATCAGCTCCAGGCTGTCAGCCAGTTGCTTTTGCAGATCCTTAATATGAATAAAATTACCGAATAAATATCTTAAATTCACATTCAAACGTTCCGATAAATTATCAAGCCGACTTAGGTCCTCGTTAGTTTCGTTCAACTCAAACAAGGCTTCAATTTCTTTTTGCACATCAGCTTGTTCATAATCAGTATCTTTTTCAATTTTATCATAATTGTCCAGTAAGGAATCTACTTCCTTACGCATATTGTCGGTTATCTCACTTAAAACATGATCATCTATTTCATCCTCTGTCGTAGCTTTGCTTTCAACAGACAATTGTCCACTGCTTAGTTCATTTTCTGCTTCATAATCCACATAAATACTGCTATCTTCAGACTTTTCGTTAACTATATTAAGGTTATCCGTATCAATTATTTCACCGTTTCGGCCTTCATATTCAAAATCGTCTTTTTGCTCCTTATTTGCCCTGCTTTTTAGCTTCTGTATTATTTCATCCTTGTTAACTTCACCGGAATAATATGCTTTTAAAATTTTGGCCTTTTCAACATAACTGCCCTCACCAAACATAAGAATTATTTCCGAGCATTCCTGGATACACTCTTTTTCCATGCCTGCCTTATAGTAAAGCTTTGCCAGTTCATACGTCCACTTTTCCAAATAAATATGCTCTTTTAGTTTCTTTAAAGAATTTATCAATACGTCGTACGGTTCTTTCTTTAATTTGTCAATCTTATACCTGTATATATAATAATTGTAATCATTGGGAGCAATCTCTCTGTATTCATTTAGAAATTGTTCGGCTTCCGCAATATTCTTTCTTCCGATAGCAGCAACTACCATCTGATCCAGTACTCGTCTGTTTCTTGATTTTTTATATACACGATAAAGCAGGTCCATGGCTTCATCGTATCTTTCATTATGAATGAATATATCGGCAAAAAGGCTTAGGTCAGCTATATTTTTTACCTTTTTTAACTGTATTGTGTCTAGAATTTTCTGAGCAGAGTCATAATCTCCGTTTTGAACTCTTCTACGAATTTCTTCTGTCTTTATGATAATTCCATAGCTTCCCATTATTCTTCCTCCTTATTAATGGATTAAGCTCTGCTTTACTCCTTTATTCATTACTATACTATCATTTGTGACAAATTTACTCAAGATATAAAGACAAAATAAGAACCTTAACTACAAAAATTTTAAAGATAAGAAATACTGCCGCCTTGCGATCCTGTTAACGCAATAGCGGCAGCCCTGTGATACAGTTTACTTAACGTTCTGCTTTATTTAAGCAACTGCTTTCGTTACGTTTCTTTATAATAATCCAATGTATCTGTCAGCTCTTTTGTAAGCTGAATACTGTCTTTCTGGAGCATCCGATATCTTCCTTCAAGCTCTTTTATTTTCTTTAAACGGTTTTTATTAAACCTTGCAAAGGCTTCTTCAAATACAGGCTGAATAGTCAACTGTTCCCTAATCTTTTTAGAAAACGGACAATAAGTTGCCAAAATTTCCCTGACAGGTTTATTTAACTTTATAGCTCCGCCTGATTCAAAGATAATCCATGTTTCATAATCTATGACAAATATTTCTCTGCTGTTATTTCTGCCTTTTTGAATTTGCAGTTTTATTTTTTCCTTTTTTTCTTCTGACAGATTTTTATTCTTTTTATAGAATTGTATATAGTCCGAATACTCAGACGTCAATGATTTATATTTGATATCGTTCCAGGCAACACCTTCTATGGTTCTGCACATCTCCCAGCGGAATCGGCCGCATACCCGAATCATTTGCAAGAAAAGATCTCCCTCAAAAAGCACCGGGAAAATAAACCTTCCGGGACTGCCCCTTCTTCTTCCCGTAATGTCCTGCCACATTATAGCATTTGTTCCTATCGTCGGCATTAAAATAATATCCGGGAATACTCTTTTTATTATATACTCTTTTTCTATGTTTTTAGATTTGTCGGTATATAAAAGCTCCCAGTCAAAAATGGAAAAATCTATATCTAAAAGCTTGTTTAAAACATCTTTTATCTTTCCGGCAGACAGATAAGCTTTATCCGGTATACTTGATAATGCATCTTTGTGAAGCACAGGAACAAAGACAGATATTTGCCCGCTGGTCAGCCTGTTGTTATAGCGGAACATATTCTGAATTTCATATTCCAGCTTTCTTTCATTATCGGTACTGTATTCATTATACTGTTTATCAGTAATCATTCCTCTGCTCTTCATCGATAAGAGCATCTCGTTATATTCCTGGTCAAATTCATTCTTAGATGGCTCTTTCTTACCTTCATAAATAAGCGTAAGCCATTCTTTTATATTGTAGACATTATCGCAAGGATCATCCTCTTCCAAAAAATAAAGGGATAAAATCTGATCCTTGGTCAAAAGTCTCTCATCCGCATATCCGTATTTTAAAAACATATCAATAATTCTAGGAACATGTTTATCATGATATGCCTTCAAAAACACAGCTTTATACAATACATAGTATGTCTCCGTAAGCTGCTTTCTTATTTTTCTGGCATAGTCATCAGTCGAGAACTTGTCCTTCAAATTTATAAAGTCCATCATGATGCTTTGCATCTGATTTGTTGTATCCTCATCTATTTCCGCATAATCAAGGATTTGCCGGTAAGAATCCGTAAGCTCCTCTAAAACTTTTTCGGCTTCTTCCACTGAATATTTTATAAAGGTTTGAACACTCAACTCCTTATCTTTTGTACCGGTATTTATAAGATGATAAATTTCCTCGATTCGCTTGCGGTTTACGGAAAAATCCCTGCCTAATCTGGTTTTTAAAAATACTTCCAGATTATTTATGTTGTTTATAATATTATCAAGTATGTCTAAAAGCTGCTTGCTGTTGCCGTCCGCATTTACAATTTCAATGGCATGGGAAGCAATCAGGCCGAAAAGACTTTTGTCGCTGTCATCAATTAAGTACTCTGTCCATAAGATAAGTTTCTTTGTGTATGACTTCAAAACATCATTCAACTGGCTGATAAGGTCGGACTGCTCTTCTATCTGGTATAGGGTTATTATATTGCTGACACTATAATATGATTTCATTACATCTATAGGAATCTTTGCATATTCCATATAAAATTCAATTTTTTCATTATCCAGTTCCCGTTCTATTTCCAGGTTGGTCAGATCGTCGACCCACTGCGGTTTTCTTACCGTATATCCAAGTCTTGAGGCAGATTCATAATAAACCTTATAATTGTCGGTAAGTAAATTATAAAGCTCACGTCCGTACCTTATAATACCCTGATAGGTTTGACCCAGCTCATAAATAATTTTGCTTAAGGAGGCTACCATAAAGCCGTTGTAGTCTTTATTTATGGAAAGTATCTTTTCCAAGTCCTCCTTGTGCTCAACCGCAAATAAATATATTATAACATCATCCGACGCCATATATGTACTTTGATATACACCGTGCAAAACATCATTTACTGCAAGAAAAGATCCCGGCCCCACCAAATATCTTGCACCGTCATGATAAACCTGAATATTTCCTTTAACCAAAAGTGCGATACTGTTTAGAGGCTCTCCTTCATTATAAATGACGGTTCCTTTTGATAATTGATTAACTGCATTTAATTTCATCTTTTGCATCAAATGAACCTCTCCAATTCCTGTAGTATGTTTATAGTCTTTTTCTTATTATATACTAAAGGCAAATTAATAAAAAGCCATTTTTTATGCCAACTGCATAAAATAGTACAAAATTCTTATTATAAAGCAACTTTAATACACAATTTTGGCATTATTTGCATATATAACCAACAATAGATTAAAATTTTAGAACAAATAAAACAATATTTTTACTTTATAAAAAAGTTGCAACTTTTTCCCCATTGTATATTATCCGTTTGGGTTCTAAAATTGCAACGGTTTTTATGCGGTATTATTTAAAGCTAAGTTGCCTATATTCTTGCAACATTGGTTTCGTAAGCAGCCTTAATTACGGCCTCTGCAACTGCCTTACTTACCCTTTTATCCAATGCATTTGGTATAATATACTCTTCGTTTAGTTCTTCGTCCGTCACTAAAGAGGAAATGGCATAAGTTGCGGCCACCTTCATTTCTTCATTAATAGTTTTTGCTCGGCAGTCCAAAGCTCCTCTAAATATTCCCGGAAATGCCAGGACATTATTTATCTGATTGGGAAAATCCGAACGCCCTGTTCCGACTATCCTTGCTCCTGCTTCTTTTGCCAGGTCAGGCATAATCTCCGGCACGGGATTTGCCAAAGCAAATACGATTGATTCAGCTGCCATAGATTTTATCATGTCTTTGCTTAGTACATCCGGAGCAGATACCCCTATAAATACATCCGCATCTTTTATGGCATCTTCAAGATTACCCTTTTTTCTTGCCTTATTGGTAACCTTAGATATTTCCTTCTGGGCAGGATTTAATTCTTCCATCCCTTCACAAATAATACCGAAACGGTCAACCATAATAATGTCACTTAGCCCTAAATTTATCAAATGCTGGGCAATAGCAATCCCGGCCGATCCGGCTCCGTTAATAACAACTTTAACTTTTTTAATGTCCTTTTTTACCAGTTTCAAAGCATTTATTAACGCCGCCCCCACAACTATAGCGGTTCCATGCTGATCGTCATGGAATACCGGAATGTCACATATCTCTTTAAGTCTTCTTTCAATTTCAAAACAACGGGGAGCGGATATATCTTCAAGATTTATGCCTCCAAAGCTGCCCGATATCAAATATATCGTTCTTACGATTTCGTCAATATCTTTGGTTCGCAGGCAAATCGGAAAGGCATCTATATCGGCAAACTCTTTAAACAGGGCACATTTTCCTTCCATAACAGGCATACCGGCCTCCGGCCCTATATCTCCCAGCCCTAAAACTGCAGTTCCGTCCGTAATAACTGCGACCAAGTTACCCCTGCGGGTCAGCTCAAAGGACAAATCATAATTTTTTTGTATTTCCTTACAGGGTTCGGCAACCCCAGGTGTATAAGCTATTGACAAATCCTCCTTTGATTCTATTTTTGCCCGGGATATTACTTCAATTTTTCCTTTCCATTCATAATGTTTAGCAAGAGACTTATTTTTTATGTCCATAAAGCCGCCTTTCTATTTTTACAAAAGATACTGAAGATCTATTATTAAATTAGATTAGTTCTCTTCAAAGGGAAATACATATCTGCTTAATCCTAATTCATTGCGCAATTGTATCAGTTCTTTTTGAACAGATTCATTTATAGGGACTCCGCTTTCTTTACGTGACAGCCAAACCAGATGTTCCTTTTCTCCAGCCGTATAAATCCTTTCCTGACCAGGTGCTTTTTTGGAATTTCTTAATTCTCTTAAAATCTCACCGCAGGTCTTTTTAAATTCTTCCAATCCCATAAAAGCCTCGGGATCTATCGCAATAAAGAAATGGCCAAGCGGCATCGGAATTTTTTTGCCTTCTTTATCTATACCTGATAAGGCGCGTAAAAATTGCCCCTGTTGTAAAGCAGCAGATAAAATTTCCACCACCGTTGCATACCCGTAACCTTTATAACCGGCAAGTTCTTCTCCTATACCTCCGAGAGGTGCCAATGCGGCATTTTGGTTGTCTAAATCCTTAAGAATTTGTTTTGAATCAGTTTTTGCTTTTCCGTCCCTTCCGATAACCATGCCTTCCGGTGTATCTTTGCCTATACGGGCATAGTACTCTATTTTTCCTCTTTGGGTAATAGAAGTGGCACAGTCAAGCAAAAAAGGAAATTCCTCGTCTGTAGGCATACCAAAAGTCAAAGGGTTGGTACCCAGCATATTCTCAACCCCAAAAGTCGGTGCTATTGATGGTCTGGCGTTTGTACCTGTTATACCAATACAGCCCTGATTCACCGCCATGGCAGCATAATATCCTGCTATTCCGTAATGGGTAGAATTACGTACGGCCACCATACCCATACCGTACTCTTTTGCTTTACTTATAGCCATGTTCATAGCTTTATAACCGATTACCTGACCCATCCCAAGATGGCCGTCGACAACTGCTGTTGTAGCCGTTTCTTTTATAACTTCAAAATTCGTAACGGGATTTTGAATCCCTGCTTTAATCCGGTCTAAATATATAGGTTTTAAGCGGTTAACCCCATGAGATTCAATTCCCCACTTGTCAGCCTGCAGCAACACATCGGCACATATTCCGGCATCCTCGTCGGGTACCCCATGCTTTATAAAAACCTCCCTGACAAATTCCGTAATGGTCTTCCAGTCAACTATATTTGACTTTTTCATTTTTTTACCCCCAATCAGAATAAAAAGTAAAGCTTTCAAAACACTTTCTGCCAGTTAAGTTTTGCCGATTAAAAGATTATAATTATTATAGTATTTATGCATAAATTTAACAATGTCAAAATCCCAAATCATATAAATAAATTCTGATTCATTCTTAAATTTATATAAATAATATAAAAAGCATCCTAAAGGATGCTTTCTTTAGCTCTTTTTTCTTTTTCCGTCGGTTTTCAGTATGTTATTTTCTTGGAACTTTATGACAAGAATCTTAATCTCAAATTTCCTTCATATACAAAATAAATTAAAGGGACGGATACGTAAAGTATCTATCCCTTTTATATAAATTTATTCCGTGCATTCTGCTTCGAATGCTTACCATAGGCGTTACCTCTACAGTTGACTCGGTCCAGGCTGCCTTACGGCACACAGGAGCTTTTGCTTAGTGCTGCTTCATTCCTGACCTGACACGGTTCACAAAGTCCTGTTGCGTAAGACCCGAACGTCAACATCACTTATAGAGGGCAGCCCTACAATAAGTCACCCTAGGCAGAATATCACCCCTGCTGTAGCGGATTGCAGGTACAGGGCACCGCTATCTCCCCGGCTGCACGGAAACTTTATGACAAATTCATTTAGGTCTTTTGATTCCTGTAAACTAAAGACCGTATGCATAGTATACGATTTATAAAGCGTATTTGTCAACCCTCAAGCTTTGCCAATTTATTACGTATGCGCAGCTCTTTAAAAAATTTCTGCAAAATAGCTGAACATTCTTCTTCTAAGACCCCGGTGGTAATCTCCACCTGATGATTAAATTCCTCCATCTGAAGGATATTTAATATAGAACCTGCGCAACCGGCCTTGGGATTCATTGCCCCTATGACCGCTCTTTTTATTCTGGCCTGGACAATTGCTCCCGAACACATCTGGCAAGGTTCCAAAGTTATATATATTGTACAGTCTTCCAAACGCCAGTCTCCCATTTTTTTGCTGGCCTTATCTATTGCAGTGATTTCCGCATGGGCAAGGGTAGTTTTTTTTGTGTTTCTTTTATTATATCCTCTTCCGATAATTTTATCCTGATAAACGATAACACAGCCAATGGGAACTTCCCCTAAACGGTAAGCCCGTTTTGCCTGCTTTAAAGCTTCTCTCATGTATTTTTCATCTGTCTTTAAATTTTCGTCAGTCATGATTAATTTCCTTTTCTATAGACTGGGTCTTTATAATCTGGTATATTTATTATACACACCAAAAACCCATCAAAAATTATTAATAAAACAGTTTATGAGAATAACTTCTGTGCATATCTGAAAATCAGGTTTTTGGGTTGATCCGCTTAAACATTATACTCCATAAATAAGCCTGTTTGCAACCCGAATCCGTCAATGAAAACAACGAGGTGAACATATGAATTTTCATGGTTTTTATAAATCTACCCTTTTGGATTATCCGAAACACCTGGCTGCTACAGTATTTTCTGGCGGCTGCAATATGCGGTGCCCATTTTGTCACAATGCTTCTTTAGTCTTAAGGCCACATACCCAGCCGGAAATTCCTCAGGAAGAGATACTAAATTATCTTCGTAAGAGGAAAAACATTTTGGAAGGAGTATGTATTACAGGGGGTGAGCCGACCATATATCCCGATTTGCCTCTTTTTATAAGCCAAATCAAAGAAATCGGGCTAAAGGTTAAGCTTGATACCAACGGCACGAATCCTGCTGTGATTAAAAGGTTGACAGAACAAAATTTAATAGATTATATAGCTATGGATATAAAAAATTCCCCGGAGAAATATGCTCTTACTTCAGGAAATTCTGCCATACCCATAGACAATATTAATGAAAGTATATCTTTAATTCTTTCAGGCAAAACGGATTATGAGTTTAGGACCACCATAGTAGGGGAATTGCATACACAGGCCGATATGGAATCTATCGGCAACTGGATCAGGGGTGCAAAAGCATACTATCTTCAGTCCTACACCGATTCCGGCGATGTAATATATCCAGGTTTTACAAGTCCGGACAAAGAAACCTTATACAGGTATAAGGAGATACTGTCTGCCTATGTAGAGTTTGTTGACATACGGGGAGCAGTTTAATCGTTTTATAATCTTACTTCCTGATACCAGTATCCGAAGTCTCCTTGTTTTAATTCCCTTTTTCGGATGGATTTGAAGCTCTCAAATCCAAACATCCTTGCCATAAACCGTTCTCTGTTATGATATATTCCCGGAACACCGATAATATAACGGCACCCATACCGGTCTGAAATTTCGGCAAATATCAGATGATGATAGCAATAGTACCCGTGAAGCAAAAAGCTGTTATTGCTTAAATTCCAAAGGCTCGAAGGAAGGGTGCCGATATCTTTTGGTTCAATTTTTACACATCTTTTTATTTCATTATCTTCAAAAGGATAAATCCTCGGGTAATTATTAAATATTTTTTCTATAATCTGATTTTCTTTTTTCCCTTCACTTACAACCGGGTGAGTTTTATTTTGAGATAAACTATCCGCAGCTTTTTTTCTGTCTTCTTCAGAGCGTTTGAATTTGTCTACCTGTTCCCAAGGATTTATCGGCTTTTCGTATCGGACTGCCCCCAACCTTTCTCTGCTCTTATACCCTCTCGGAAGCGTATATAATGGCATACGGATACCGTTTTGCTTCTCCTTTTCTTCGTAATAATTATCGGTTTTTCCTTGCCCGGCAGCAATCTGCTTCTTTTCATTATCCATATTGCCTATAGGGACTGCATCTTTATAATCGGTCTGTTCTTTTTCAACTTCTTTTTCCTCTACATCCTCTTCATCTTTCGCCGTCATTAAGTCTGTATCTGTTTTTTCTTCTTCCAATACTATAGACTCAGAACTTACGTGCTTATCTGTTTCTGTTTTTTCATTGGCAATCGTCGGTATACTTCCTGTAACTATACTTTTATCAGCATCCTTACCTTCGGCAGCTCTTATTTCTCTTGCCTCTTTATTATCTACATCAACAATTTCTTTATCACTTTCCTTACTTTCTGCACCAGCCTTATCCTCATCATCGGCTTTTTTATCCGTACCTGTTTCTGCCGCTATAATTTCTTCTGTCACAGTCTGTTTGTCTGCAAAAAATTTTTCTACGGCTGCTTGCTTGTCTGTATTAGATGTAACTTCAGTTTCTTTTTGTTTTTCTTCAACTTCTTTTTCTTTTATATCATCTTTTCTGTCCATAAAAGCGACAGCCAAATTACCGGCCTGATCCTCTTTCTCTTCGGCGATCTCATTTTTTAGTCCCGTTTTTTCAGGTTTTGGATTCATAGCCTTTAAAACCTCGTCCAATAAAATCGGTTTATCATCCCACTGGGTAGCATAAAACTCACCGCTGTTAAGAAACAGAAGTATCCCACCTATATCGGAAAAATTAAGCCCCGTATTCATAATGTTATTTTCATTTACGGTAAGCCTTCCTTCCATTATCTGATTTTTTGCTACACAATCTCCGATATAAATTAACTCCATATCTACGGCGGGTCTGTGAATCAGATAAGTTGGAAAAATACCATCAGGCAGTCCTTCTGCCTGCATATAAATCTTAAATCTGCATTCCCCGTTTCTTGCATCTACCCGTGCATAACCTACATTTTTCTTTTTTATACCGTTTGTGTATAAATACATGTAAGATATAAATCTTTTATAATCAGCCAAATAATCACGCCCCCTTGCCACACATAATAATTGGGTTGTTTCATGATTCTTTTTAATATATTCCATAAATATGCTTATTATGCCAATTTATAATTATTCTGCCTGACCATTTAAATCGAAATTTACTTAGACATACGGTAACAAGCCGGTTTAATTTTATAAAGCAATTGAAATTCAATATATATTAAAAATCCCTCCGAAACAGATTTACAGTTAATAACCTGGTCTGCTTTGGAGGGATACATTATTTAGTTTACCCACTTAAAATATTATACGGCATTACCCTGTTAAATGTTCAAAATAATTATATAATCCTTATTCTGTAATATCCTGAATCATACAGTGGATTTCCTGCAGGGAACGAACACCCTTTGCGGTGTTATGTTTAATTTCTTTTATACCTTCAATTGTCGCCTTGGCGGCAGCCATGGTGGTTACATAGCTGATTCTGTTTTTTATGGCTGCTTTTCTTATATAACTGTCGTCGTCCGCTCCCTTTTTATCGATAGGTGTATTGACAATAATATCAATTTGTCCGTTGGCAATAGCATCCAAAATATCCGGCCTGCCTTTCCCAAGCTTATGTATTTTTTCGGCAGGAATACCGTTTTTGACTATCTCATCAAAAGTTCCTTTTGTAGCCAAAATTTTAAAACCGCAATCCGCAAAGCCTTTGGCCACTTCGAAAAGTTCGGCCTTATCCCGATCATTTACGCTTATAAGTACGGTTCCCGATAAAGGCAGCCTGTGATTGGTAGCTTCCTGTGCTTTATAAAAAGCTTCTCCAAAAGTTTCGGCAAGCCCCAGGACCTCACCGGTTGAGCGCATTTCAGGCCCCAGTACCGGGTCCACTTCGGGGAACATATTAAAGGGGAATACCGCTTCTTTAACCCCGTAATGGAAGAATTTCTTTTCTTTCAGGTTAGGAACCGGAGATGGAAGGCCTAAAAGCTGTCCTACCATTATCTGTGTGGCCAGTCTTACCATCTGTATATTGCAAACTTTTGATACCAGAGGCACGGTTCTTGATGCTCTCGGATTTGCCTCCAGTACATATACAATTCCGTCTTCAATGGCATACTGAATGTTCATAAGCCCACAAACATTCATTTCTTTTGCTATCTTTATCGTATATTCCTTTATGGTATCCAAATTTTCTTTTGAAATATGCAAGGAGGGTATAACGCAGGCGGAATCACCGGAATGTATACCTGCCAGTTCTATATGCTCCATGACTGCGGGTACAAAGGCATGGGTTCCGTCGCTGATTGCGTCGGCTTCACATTCCATGGCATTATGAAGGAAACGATCAATTAAAATCGGACGGTCGGGTGTAACACCCACGGCTGCATTCATATAGATTTTTAAATCTTCATCGTCACGGACTATTTCCATACCGCGGCCTCCCAGGACATATGAAGGCCTAACCATAACAGGATATCCTATTTTCCTTGCAATCTGCAAAGCTTCGTCAACATTCACTGCCATACCGGCTTCCGGCATGGGTATACCCAGCTTATTCATTATTTCACGGAATCTGTCCCTGTCTTCTGCCAGGTCTATAGTTTCGGGCGATGTTCCTAAAATATTAACACCGTTTTTCTTAAGTTCCGCGGCCAGATTAAGCGGTGTCTGCCCGCCGAATTGGGCGATAACCCCTAATGGCTTTTCCTTTTCATATATATTTAAGACATCCTCTATAGTAAGCGGCTCAAAATAAAGCCGGTCTGAAGTATCATAATCTGTAGAAACCGTTTCCGGATTGCAGTTAATTATAATAGTTTCGATCCCCATATCCCTAAGGGCAAAGGCAGCATGGACACAACAGTAATCGAATTCGATACCCTGGCCGATACGGTTAGGCCCGCCGCCTAAAATTATCACTTTATTGCCGGATGATGACGGCTCTTTATTATCCTGTATATGATAAGAGGAATAATAATATTTTGCATTTTGGGTACCGCTTACATGAATGCTTCCGAAAGATGCCGTAATGCCGGCTTCTATCCGGGCTTTTCTTATGATATCTTCCTCCACATTAAGCAGCTTGCTCAAATATTTATCCGAAAATCCGTTAAGCTTTGCCTGTCTTAATACGTCCGCAGGGGGAACCTGACCCTTAAATTTCTTGAGTTTCTCCTCTTCTTCCACCAGTTCTTTCATCTGTTCAATAAAATACGGTTTTATCTTAGTAAGTTCATGTAATTCTTCTATCGTAGCCCCTTTTCTTATGGCTTCGTACATTATAAATTGCCGCTCACTGGTAGGAACATGGAGCATATCAAGAAGCTCTTCTTTTGTTTTTTCTGCAAAGTCTTTTGCCCCACCCAGGCCGTATCGGCCGATTTCAAGGCTTCTTATGGCCTTCTGGAAAGCTTCTTTATATGTTTTTCCTATACTCATAACTTCCCCTACGGCCTTCATCTGAGTCCCCAGTTTATCTTCAGCCCCCTTAAATTTCTCAAAGGCCCAGCGGGCAAATTTAATAACCAAATGCTCACCGTCCGGAACATATTTATCAAGAGTACCGTACTTTCCGCAAGGTATTTCATCAAGAGTAAGCCCTGCCGCAAGCATAGCTGAAACCAAAGCAATAGGAAAACCGGTAGCTTTTGATGCCAATGCGGAAGAGCGGGATGTTCTTGGATTTATCTCAATTACCACTATACGGCCACTCTTAGGGTCATGAGCAAATTGTACGTTGGTTCCTCCTATTACTCCTATGGCATCGACAATTTTATAAGCCTGCCTTTGAAGTTCGGCCTGCAGCTCCTTTGAAATGGTCAGCATAGGGGCGCAACAAATAGAATCTCCGGTATGTACTCCCAAAGGATCTATATTTTCAATAAAGCAAACGGTAATCATATTTCCGGCCGAATCCCTTACCACTTCCAGTTCCAGTTCGTCCCATCCAAGCAAGCATTCTTCTACCAGGACCTGACCGACCATACTGGCCTGAAGCCCTCTGGCAACAACGGTCTTTAATTCATCCACATTGTATACCAGGCCGCCTCCGGTGCCTCCCAGGGTATAAGCGGGCCTGATTACCACCGGATAAGAAAGTTTCTCAGCTATATTTACAGCTTCTTCAACGCTGTATGCCACTTCGCTTCTTGCCATCTCTATTCCCAATGAATCCATGGTCTTTTTAAATTCAATCCTGTCTTCTCCCCGTTCTATGGCGTCAACCTGAACTCCTATTACTTTTACATTATATTTCTTCAATACCCCTGCTTTTTCCAGTTCTGAGCATAAATTTAGGCCGGATTGTCCCCCAAGGTTAGGAAGGAGTGCATCAGGCCTTTCTTTTTCAATAATATGGGTAAGCCTTTCCACATTCAAAGGCTCAATATAGGTTACATCTGCCGTTGATGTATCCGTCATAATAGTTGCAGGATTTGAGTTTACCAAAATTACTTCATATCCCAGTTTTTTCAGCGCCTTGCAGGCCTGTGTACCCGAATAGTCAAATTCACAAGCCTGTCCGATGACAATAGGTCCGGATCCTATTATCAGTACCTTATGAATGTCAGTCCGTTTACTCATATAATCCTCCTTAAATATCTTATACGATAAAGATAAATAATTATAAATAAAATTATATTTAATAATTTATATCTACAGAAACTTCAAATGAAATTTCTATAGAATAAATGGGCAAAAAAAATTTGTAAAATTTTATAAGAGTCAGTTTTATATTTTTATATATATTAATTTAAAACTTATAAATATGCAACATCTATTTTTAAAATCGTATAAAAATTTATCTAAGAATCTTTATGAGTTCGCGGAAAGATAATTGGATATGGCTATAAATTGCTCTAAAGTCAGGGCTTCCCCCCTGATATCCCTGGGCAAGCCAAGAGCATCCAAAGCTTCGGTTATCGTATTTTTATCAAAAGTCAATCCCTCATAATTGGTCACCGAATTTATAAAGGTTTTTCTTCTTTGGTTAAAAGAAGCCCTAATCAAGGCAAACAAAAGGCTTTCATCTTTCACTTGATAAGGAGAATTATCGTAAGGTATCAGATTAATTACCGCCGACCCGACCTTGGGACGGGGCAAAAAGCAATTGGGAGGTACATTGGCTACGATATAAGGTTTGGCATAATATTGAACCGCCAAAGATAAAGCCCCGTAATCTTTTGAACCGGGAACGGCTTTAATACGGTCAGCCACTTCCTTTTGAATCATTACCGTTACACCGGAAAGCGGGATATGATTTTCAAACAGGTTCATAATAATCGGAGTTGTTATATAATAAGGAAGATTAGCCACAACCTTAATAGGCTTATTATCATTAAAATCCCTGACTAGAGAAGCAATATCAACTTTAAGTATATCTTCGTTTATAATTGTAACATTATCATAAGGGGCTAAAGTTTCATTCAAAATGGGAATCAGATTTTTGTCTATCTCAACCGCCACTACCCTGCCGGCACTTTCACAAAGATACTGAGTCAAAGTTCCTATTCCCGGCCCTATTTCCAGAACAAAATCCTCTTTTGAAATTTCTGCGGCATTTATAATCTTTTCCAAAACATGAGTATCGATTAAAAAATTCTGTCCGTATTTTTTCTGAAGCACAAATCCGTATTTATTTAAAATATCAATTGTATTTTTAGGAATCCCCAGCTTGTCCATCTTTTACCCTTTCGTCTTAAAATAAAACTTTTTGGCATTCTCGTTTGTAATACGGATTACAGTATCATAATCCGTATTTTTTATTCTGGCAATTTCCTGCACTATCAAAGGAAGATATAATGAACTGTTTCTTTTTCCTCTGTGCGGCACCGGTGCCAAATACGGGCAGTCAGTTTCAAGCACCAGCTGCTCCAAAGGAGCGTATTCGACAACTTCTTTAAGTTTCTTTCCGTTGGTAAAGGTAACTACTCCGCCGATACCCAGATAAAATCCCATATTCAGATATTGTCTGGCCTGTTCCACCCCGTATCCGAAGCAATGAAGTATGGCTCCTAATTCATCTGCTTTTGCTTCCTTCATCATATTATAGGTATCGTTTGCGGCATCCCTGCTGTGAATTACCAGGGGCAGATTAAGTTCTCTTGCCATCTCCATCTGCCTTGCAAACCATTTTTTCTGGATTTCCCTGTCGGGAGTATCCCAGTAATAATCTAAACCAATTTCTCCGACAGCCACAACCTTTTTATGCTTTGCTTTCTTTTTTAGCCAGATAAAAGTTTCTTCATCCAAATTCATGGTATCTCCGGGATGAATTCCTACGGTAGCATAAATATAATCATAAGTTTCCGCCAGATTCAGGCATTGATCCACCGTACCAACGGAAGAACTGACATTTACAACATACTCTATATTATGTTTGGGAAGACTTTTAAGGATATCCTCTCTGTCTTCGTCAAACGCCTTATCTTCATAATGGGCATGGGTTTCAAATATCATTGGTCTTACCTCTTTTTTCATTTATTATGCCGTGCAATCCAGTCTATTATATAACAGCTTTTATTATAAAACAATACTGCTTCCGTTTGTTAACAATTCTTAACAATTTTGCCACAATTTTGTACCAGGTACCTGACACTCTTAACAATTTCCTTCATGGACGAATCTTAAATTCCTACGAGCAACATCCGCCAGACGATATACGGTTTTTACCGGAGTCGGCTCTTTGTCTGACATCTTCCATCGAGGGAAGAAGCGGGTTATATGAAGAGGTATATCGGGGCTGATTTTGGATAGCCATTTTGACAAGGCTTCAATTTCTTCTTCACTGTCATTTTCGCCGGGAACTATAAGGGTGGTTACTTCCACATGACAGGCTTTGGCAGCAATTTTAATGGTGTTTTTAACCGTATCCAAATCTCCCTGAAGCTTTTTATAAAACTTATCCGTAAAACCTTTAAGGTCTATGTTAAAGGCATCTACTATATCAAGAAGTTCCCGGAGAGGTTCTTCACATATATACCCGTTTGTTACAAGCACATTTTTAAGGTCTCTTTTTTTTGCAAGAAGTCCGCAGTCTTTTACAAATTCGTAACCTATCAGAGGTTCATTATAAGTATAAGCTATGCCGATATTACCCCTTACTTTAAGTTCGTTAGCTTTTTCAACCAATTCTTCGCAGCTTATATTAATATAATCTATATCCGTTTCTTTAGCCATAGATATTTCACAGTTCTGGCAAAAAGGGCATCTCAGATTACAGCCGTAACTCCCGACAGACAATATTTTGCTTCCGGGATAATAATGATACAGCGGTTTCTTTTCTATCGGGTCAAAGGCTAAAGAAGTAATCTTTCCGTAATTTTCGCAAATTACCTTTCCTCCCCGGCAAGCCCGGCCCCCGCAAAACCCTGTTTGGCCTTCACTAAGTTTACAGCCGTGGGGGCATACATTGCACTGCACCTTCACCACCTTTGTACCTCCCATCCTTCTTTAGGTACGTTATTTATGCCTTACCACTTCAAAACGCTCGATTTTTATTTCTTCGTTGTCTTTTATTCCCGCTTTTTTCTTTGCTATGGATATTTGCTTTTCCACGGTGTCAACTCCTTCCAGGTTCGGAAGAAGCAAACCTCTTTTTCTTCCGGAACTAACTATAACTCCATATCTTTTTACATCCAGTTCATCTATTGACAATACCGGTTCCGGTTCAGACAACACATCCACACTATAAGACAAATCATCCAGTTCATCTTTACTTACCGGAGGAAAACGGGGATCATTAAGTCCGGCACTTACGGCATTTCTGATTATCTCTTCGGCAATGCTTCCCGTAACCGGCGATATAGTCCCGATACAGCCTCTTAACTGGCCGTATTTTTTCAGGGATACAAATACACCCGCTCTTTTTTTTGTCATTTCATCCGGAAGACCTTCGGGAATCTTTGCATATTTTCCTGTTTTAACATAGGTTTCAAGCGACAGTCTGGCAAGTTTTACGTAAGCATCTTCATTCTTTTGCCTTACCTTGGAAAGTTTAGCCTGTTCTTCCTTAAAAGCAATATCAAAATGCCTTGTATCATCCTCACCTGTTATTTTATAGGCACATATACCGTAACCTACACCAAACGGACCTTCATACGACAGAAAATCCGCCTCTACTTTCAGCCCGCTTAAGGCTCCTGCCATAATGATAAATGACCTAAGACCGCATTCTGCGGCAGCTTCCGTAAAATCGGGTGAAAATTTTAAAAATTTAAGAAAATTGCTGTTTTTCATAGCCTCGGTTATTTCTTTGTCAAAGCGAACCCCCTCCTCGGCATATCCGTAAGGGCCGTCTTCTTTAAGCTTATGGGATAAGTCACCGCTGGCTACAAATACTATTCTTCTGTTTAGCTTGTCCGATATTTCCTTTATACATCTGCCAAGCCGGTAATGGTCCAAAACCGAAAGGCCTGACAGGCCGATGCGAACCAATTTATACTCCTTTAAATATTGGTTTATAAAGAACAGCGGTACCATGGTTCCGTGATCCAAATTCGGTTCCCTTTCTCCCATGGTGCCGGCATCTAATCGCTTTCTTTCCGCCAAAGCTTCAAGTTCTTTTACAAATTCTTCGTCATATTCAACCGAAAAAGAAATATCCCTGGCTCCGAACCGTCTGAAATCCCCTTTTGCCCCGCTTCCGGGAGATATATGAAAATAGTCGGAATACATAACCGAATGCGGTGTTGTTATGATAATTGTATCGGGTTTAAGTTCGGCTATCCTCCTTGCCACTTCATGATAGCTGTCGATGGTTTTTTGAATTTTCTTTTCTTCCCCTTTTCCAATCTGGGGTATTATCAAAGGCGGATGAGGAACAATAAAGGCACCTAATATGGACATAGCTTTGCCCTCCTTTTTTAGAAGTCCCATATAAATATATATTTCATGTATTTAATGGTAATGTATGCTTTCTTTTTATAGATTTTACCTCTTTTTATTACATTATGCAAACATTACAAGTCCCGAAACTGTAAAGCTATCAGTAAAAAACTATATTTGTTATAATCACGCTTGCTACCGTACCTACCAGTGTGGCAAACAGGGCTCCGGCTAAAGTATACCTTGTTTTTTTAACCCCTGCAGCCATAAAATAAACCGCCATTGTATAAAATATGGTTTCCGTACTACTTAAAATAATTGAAACCAGCCTTCCCAAATAAGAATCCGGCCCATACTCTTTAAAAATATCCAATAGAAGGCTTGTGGCTGCCGATGACGAAAACATTTTTACCAAAACTACGGGTAAAAGTTCCGAAGGAAAATGCAGCTTATCCGTTATAGGTTTTAAAAGACCTGAAAGAAGGTCTAAAGCCCCTGAAGCCCTTAAAATTCCTATAGCAACCATAAGGCCGATTAATGTTGGTAAAATATCAAAAACCACTTTAAAGCCTTCCTTGGCCCCTTCGATAAATTCATCAAAAATATGTGTCTTTGTAAGCAGACCTAATCCTATTACATAAAAGAAAATAAAAGGTATTATATAGTCTGATATGTATACAATGAAATTCATATAAATCCCCTCTTTAATATAGCTATACCTTTTTATCCTTTTGATATTATTCTCATTTATATTTTTTTACTAATAATAAACCAAGTTCTGCTATATATTATCTTTTCATGCTAACAGGCTTATCTGTTTCTTGTCATTATAAAGTGTCTGAAGACGGTTTCCATTAATTTAATAAAAATCTTCATTCTGCTTTTTGAAAACCAATTTTCTTTTTAGCGTTTTCTTTCTTTTAACTTGCTTAATTTTCTTGCTACGGTTGCAAAAATAACTCCTGCCAATGTAGATATGCTTGTGGCAACTATTCCCGACATCAAAATTTCCGCAGGATTTGCGGATCCATACTGGCTCCGGTAAGCAATTATATTAACCGGAATCAGCTGAAGTGAAGAAATATTTACAATCAACAGGGTACACATGTCACAGCTTGCAGTTTCTCTGTTCCCGTTCAGCTTTTTTAATTCTCGCATAGCCATTAAGCCCATGGGAGTGGCTGCCCAACCGAGTCCCAAGATATTAGCTATCATATTTGATGCAATATATTCATTGACAATATGCCCTTTGGGCAAATCGGGAAAAAGAAAGCGGATAACCGGCCTAAGAGCTTTCGTAAAGGATGCAACCAATCCACATTTTTTTGCCACCTGCATCATACCTGTCCACATAGCCATTATTCCAAGCATAGTTATACACAAAGAAACGGCTTCTTTTGAGGAGTTAATTGTTGCATTGCTTACATCGGCGATATTACCTTTTAATGCTCCTACAACAATACCTATAAGTATCATAAAGCCCCATAAATAATTTAACATTTAAAAATCCGCCTTTATGCTATCTTTTAATAAACTATATTCAATAATCCGATAAAAATGTTCTCAGATTCTTGCAAATAATTATAGTGGGGTTTGAATCCCTTTTACATATATTGTTTAAAATGTGCTATCTTTTGACAATTATTTTAATTGACATTAAAAATATACTGTGGTAATGTATATAAATGCTATATACAAAAAATGTAAGCCTATATTGGCTATTTCGACAAGTGTATAGCAATATCCCAATATACCTGATAAAAGGAGGCAATTATTATGAAAGGAACAGGCATTGTAAGAAGGCTCGATGAGCTGGGAAGAATAACACTTCCTATCGAGCTTAGAAGAACTTTGGACATTGGTGAAAGAGATCCCCTTGAAATTTATGTCGATGAAGGTCGTATTATTCTTCAGAAATATGAACCTGTCGATATTTTCACGGGCAGCAAAGAAAATCTTATCGAATATCGCGATAAGAAAGTTTCCAAAGAAACAATTATTGAGCTGGCAAAATTAGCCGGAATCATCGAATAGTACATAATCAAAATATCAAAGGGGTGTCCCAATTAAGGGACACCCCGAATTTATATCATTCATAATTTAATTTCACCGAAAATTTTGTACCGGCCTTTATACTGTAATATTCACCCGTAGGTCCGTTGTCATGATATATCTTTCCGATCACATAATAACCCGGAAGATCCGTAATTTCCTGTCCGTTTTCATCCAGATAAAGCCTTGGTATTCCCTCATCCGCGGTATAACTTACATACCCTTTTTCTTCGTCATTTTCATAGAAAACTTTTTGCATTTGCCCGTCTTCAAGTCCGTTTGTGAACATGCCGCTGGTTTTTACGGTCTGTTTTACCTGATTTCCTTCATTATCCCTTACGTATTTTTCTTCAACCGTTTTACCCATCCCGTTTGGCATATTATAGCTCCATTCTCCCTGATAATAATACCAACCGGTTTCTTTATCGGGATTCATTATAAACTGAATTCCTATCCCTTCTTTCATTTCGTCCCTGAAACCCCCGGCATAGACATTATTCTCATCATATATCATCATACCGTATGCCATGGGCAGTTTTACATCACCGGAAGGACTGAAATAATAAGGTGCTAACGGAGCTATCACATTTATAAAAAATTCATCTTTCATAATTCTTGTTACTTCTTCGATATCGGCCACATTTAAAGCAATATAAAGCTCGTTTAATATCCTTTCCTTCTCCTGTTTTTGCCGAATGAGCTCATTGGTTTTATCAAGCAATTCCCGGGCAGTTTGACTTTTATAACTCCTTAAGTAATTACTAAGTATGGCTCTTGCTGTATCATATTCATTCAGGGATAAATACAGTTCAGCCATCTGATTATATGCCGTATCGACCTGCGGCATTAGCCTTATGGCTTCGGCATAATTATTTAGTGCTTCTTCATAGTTTTCCTGATATATATATTCCGATGCCTGATTTAAAATTTCATCATATTTTTTTTCTATTAGTTTTTCTTCTACAAATTCCAGTTTTTCATCTAATTTAACCGATTCCGTTAAAGCCATTCCTTCCTGTATTTCTTCTTTTGCCATATCATAATTTTCTAAGGCAATATAGGAATCCACAATTTTTAAATATATTATCTCTTCCTTACTTTTAATCAGTTTGGCCTTTTCATATTCTTTAATAGCTTTTTCATACTCTCCGTTGGAAAAGAAAGTGTCTCCGTATGAAATTAACTGATAAAAATTGTAATCGGCTTTTCTTGCCGTAATTTCTTCTATCTTTTCCTTAACTGATGTTGATTTTCTTTCTTCATACCTGTTTCTTAATACCTCTAAAGCCTTGTCATAATTATGAATACCAGCATATGCTTCCGCCAGGCCTATGGCCAAGGCTTCTTTGTTTCCGAATTTCATTGACATGGCTTTCAGGTAAGCCTCAATAGCTTCTTCATAACTTCCGGCCTCCAAATATTCCTGTGCCATTACAGCCTGTTCTTCATACCTTCTCCTTAACATATAAGTGTTATATGTTATAAGGCCGGCAATAAGTAAAAGAAAAACCGTCAATACTATAACCCATAGTTTTTTATTCCGTATAAATAATTCCTTATTCATTGCTACACCTCCAAAAGACAGATTTCTTAGCAATCGTTTCCGTCTATTACTGCCTTATAGACGTCCCTCTTGCTTATTCCTCTGTCTTTTGCAACCATTTTCATTGCTTCTTTTTTATCAAACCCCTGATCTGTGTATACCTTCAAATGCTCTATAATGGTTTTATCCCCCCACAAGTTTTGCTGATCAGCTTCGATTTCTTTAACAGATTTTCCCTCAATTATTATTAAATATTCTCCTTTAGGTTCTTCCTGCTCATATATGGCAATGGCATCTGAAATACGGGTTCTTAATACTGTTTCGTGAATTTTGGTTAATTCTTTGATAACAGCAATCGACCGGTCCCCCATAGTCTCATATAATTCTTTCAATGTCTTTAAGAGCCTGTGGGGCGCTTCGTACAATATAATTGTACGGGTATCATTAATAAGTTCTCCGATAATTCTTTGCCTTTCTTTTTTATCGGCCGGAAGAAAAGCTTCAAATGCAAATCTTCTTGTTGAAAGTCCCGATAGAGTCAGTCCGGTTATTAAAGCACAGGGGCCGGGTAGAGAAGTAACCTCAATCCCTGCTTCGTAAGCCATTTTTACCAGATCCTCACCTGGATCTGAAATAGCAGGGGTCCCTGCATCGGTTATCAGTGCAATGTTTTTTCCGGATAATAACAGCTCTATAAGATACCTGGCTTTTTCCTTTTTATTATGTTCATGATAGCTTGTTACAGGTGTATCTATTTCATAATAATTAAGAAGCTTCCGACTGTGTCTTGTATCTTCGGCAGCAATCAGATCTACTTCCTTTAATGTTTTAACTACCCTAAAGGTAATGTCATCCAGATTGCCGATTGGGGTCGCACAAATATATAATTTCCCGGCCATATTTACCATACCTTCCCATCCGCTACAGTAATACCTGTCATAATTTAGTTGTTTACTTTTTATTGTACCCGTATATTTCCAGGATTTCTTCCGTATAACATCCCGGTTCTTTGTATACAATTAAGGGGGCCTCTACCAAAAGGTTTCTTCCGCCGCCTTTCACAAATTCCAGCAGCACCATATTGGGTTCTTTATTTATATAAGGATAAACCAATCTCATGCGTTTAGGCTCCAATTTATACAAACAGCATGTATTAATAATATCAACCAGCCGAAAGGGTCTGTGAACCATATAAAATCTTCCGTTAGGCTTAAGAACCCCGGCGGCTTCCCGTACCACATCTTCCAGAGTACATAAAATCTCATGTCTTGCTATGGCTTTTGCCGAATTCGGATTTACAAGACCATGGCTGTGGTTCATATATGGAGGATTGCTGGTAACAACATCAAAGGAAGCCATACCAAATATTTTAGAGGCCTCCTTGATATCACCATACACAATATCAATTTTATCTTCCAGTTTGTTTAGAATGACGCTTCTTTTTGCCATATCGACGCTTTCTTCCTGAATTTCCAGCCCTGTAAAATGTCTGCCCGGTGTTTTAGCCTCCAAAAGGATGGGAATTATACCGGTTCCCGTTCCTAAATCAAGCACGGTTTCGCCGGATAGAACTTTGGCGAAACCGGACAGAAGTACGGCATCCATTCCAAAACAAAACTGATTTGTACTTTGAATTATTTTATAATCATTTCTGTGAAGCTCGTCCAATCTCTCGCCGGGCTTCAAAATTATATTTAAATTATCCATATTATTCATCATCAAGAAGGGATTTACCTTCTTCTTTCTCCAACAGTTCCAGTTCTCTTAATTCTTCGTCTTCAATGTTATTATTATTTTTCTCCTTTTTCTTTTTCGGAGTAAATATAAGGTCTTCCGCCTTGTATTCCCGAACTTCCTTTTCGTCATTTTCCAAAGTTACAATCACTTTTACCAACTGTTTTAATACGCTGATGCTTTGAACCTCACCCTGCAGGTTATCATTGGTAGTAACAATATCACCTACGTCAGGAAGTTTAGCATTCAGTTCCTCATAAGCTTCCTGCTCATTTTTTAAGCAGCACATAAGCCTTCCGCATACACCTGATATTTTAGTCGGGTTAAGGGAAAGATTTTGCTCTTTGGCCATTTTAATTGAAACCGGCGTAAATTCCGACAGATGAGAGTTGCAGCAAAGGGTCCTTCCGCATATGCCAATACCTCCCATAATTTTGGTTTCATCTCTCACCCCGATTTGTCTAAGTTCAATTCTGGTCTTAAAGACCGATGCCAAATCCTTGACCAGTTCCCTGAAGTCAATTCTTCCGTCAGCAGTAAAGTAAAACAATATTTTATTGTTATCAAATGTATACTCAGTATCTATAAGCTTCATTTCCAAACCGTGTTTTTTTATCTTTTCAAGGCAAATCTTAAATGCCTCTTTTTCCTTTTCTTTATTTCTTCTTTCTATTTCATCATCTTCAGGAGTAGCTTTTCTTATCACTGGTTTAAGAGTCTGAATAATTTTTTCATCTTCTATTTCCCTTAATCCCAAAACCACTTTGCCGTATTCTATTCCTCTGGCTGTTTCAACAATTACATTATCGCCGACATTTATATCAAAACCTGCAGGATCAAAATAATATATTTTTCCTGCTTTCCTGAATCTTACTCCTATAACTTTAGCCATTGTAATTCTCCTTTATATGAAGTAACATCAATTCTATTGTTATATCTAAATTAACATTGGCTGTTAATTTAGCTTTTGCCTCATCCATAGACTTGATGATATTTTCAATTTGGTCATAGCTTCTGGTATTAGCCTGTTTCTTAATAATCTGATATTCATCTTTAAAAAGCATTAAATTCGGATCATTACTTGCCTTCAGAATTAAAACATCTCTGAACCAAAGCAGCATGATATCGATGTATTCAAAAACAGTCTCTTTATTCTCAGATATCGTCTTTATACCGGATATAATCTCATGAAGTTCCATATCATCCAAATATCTAAGTATATGGAATATGTCTTCCTTTTTCTTTTCAAAATCCTCCGAAGATGCATACTTTATAGCCTTGCCCACATTTCCGCCCGAAAAATTTGCTGCTATTTCCGCCTTATAATCAGGTATCCGATATTTTAACATTAAAAGTTCTTTGATTAATTCTTTATTTACAGGCTTTAGATCCAAAATAACACATCGGGACAGAATAGTAGGTAAAAGCGTATTGATATTGCAGCAAAGTAAAATAATTATCGCATATTCAGGCGGTTCTTCTATTGTTTTTAGCAGGGCATTCTGGGCATTTTCCGTCATTTTATCTGCTTCTTCAATAATATATATTTTATAGCGGCTTTGATACGGTTTAACCATAATGTCCGCATTTATCCTAGTCCGGATTTCATCCACACCAATGCTGCTTTTTTCATTGTTTATCCACAAAATATCCGGATGATTTCTGCTGTCTGCCTGTATGCATGACTTGCATTTATTGCAGGAATTTAAGCCCTCTTCTGTACATTGCAGTGTTTTTGCAAATGACAAGGCCAAAGTTTTTTTGCCCATGCCTTCTTCTCCGTGTAAGATATATGCATGGGAAACTTTTTTTAACCTAATGGCGTTTTGCAAATGTTTTATAATCCTCTTATGTCCTATTATTTGATTAAAATCCTGCATTTAAACACTCCTATAAAATTTAAGTCAACAAATCTATTAACATCCCTCTTATTTCATCAATTTTATTTAATATCAGAATATGGTCTTTTTCGTCTTTTATAAGTTCAGCCGCCAGCTCGTCCAGTTCTTTGTTGACTAATTTTATCATGGTATATACTCTGTGCCTGCCTTTTCTGTCAAGGAAGTTTTCTCTTGTAAACTTATGTGACCGGCTTACAATCTCGTTTAAAAAACCCCTGATCAGTTCCCTGTAATGCTTCATATCCCTTATATCCATACGTTTTCCAAGTTTTTTGCCCTGGGCGGTTATTTCTTCAAGCATAAGATTAAGTCTGGCCTGAAGATTTTGATCTTCTATCTGAGAAATCAAAGTAAACTTAAAAGAACCGTCTGATTGCTGAACCGTCGGCTTATTTGTAGGTTGATACACCTGTTGCAATTGATTTACTTTTATATCCATAAGCTGCTCCTTTGTAATATTGGGTAAGCTGATCCGTGTATTGTGATTATACCACAATTCACCTAGGGTTTACAGTATGTTTATATAATAACCTTTCTTCCGATGTAATATTTTATATCGTTTGTTATTTCCTGAATACACTTATCGATATCTGTGTTTTGGTATCTCTTTTTTATACCATAGGCAGCTATATTTTCTTCCGAAAAATCTATGCTGTCTGCAAGAAATCTTCTGCACAGTTCAGTGTATTTTGGATTTTCCTGTTTTTGCTCTCTTAGTAAAGCCCTCATAAGCCTTGTGCCGTCATCTACTTCAATATAGATGGGAATGACTTTATCATGGCCGAAATAGTCTCTGATTTGCCCGTAGCTTTCTAAAGTCCCCATCATCAGATAATCATTCTTATCAAGGTCTATTTGTCCGTCATTGACCGTAAAGTAACGCCATATACCGTGTACGGTATTATACGAACGATGTTCAATTATTTTATTTTGATTTTTAAGTTCTTCAAACTTTTTTTCATCTACAAAATGGTACTCCACTCCGTCAGTTTCCGAGACCCTTATGGGTCTGGTTGTATACATAACAACCGTCTTTAAGCCTAATTCCTTATTTTCCAAAAGTTTTTTATATATGGTATCCTTACCGGATGCGCTTTTCCCTATAATAATAAAAATTTTTGGCATAATATTCGGTCCTTTCTTATGTCTTGCCTTTTATTGTCCGAAATTCAATAATTATATTATACCCTAATTGAATACTTCTTTGGTAAAATTATTATGATCTCATCTTTTTACATTTCATAAATATTGAAAAAGTCTCAACCTAATATAATATCCGGCCGAGACTTTTTGTCAATTTTATTACAAAATGTTTCCTTTTATATTTAAAGCCTTTTTCTCATGTTTTTGCTTGTACATATTTACATCAGCTTCTACCAAGCATTCTTCGACAGTAGTATTTTCATCAGGCTGAATAAGGCTCCATCCATAGCTTACATAAACATTGAAATTATATTTGCCGCTTTGATTAAATTTTTCAAGCTCTTCTATAAACCTTTTTATAAACCTTTTTCCCTTATTTTCATTATATTCCAGCCCTATTATTATAAATTCGTCACCGCCAAAACGTATACATATTTCATCGTCGTCAGCCGCATATGCCAAAGCATCAGCCACTGTCTTTAATGCAATATCTCCTCCTGCGTGGCCAAAATTATCATTTATCATTTTTAATTTATCCAAATCGACGGTCATAACCATAAGTTTAACCTTTTTTTCAACCGCCTGCTTTAAATATTTTTCGCCCAGGGTTTCAAGTCCTCTCCTGTTATAAAGACCTGTCAGTTCATCCCTGATATACATATCTTCCAGCTTATAGACAAGCCTTTTCAATTCGTTATGTACCCTGATATTCTCCAAAGCATTGCTTACATTTATCATCCATGCCTGGAATGTAATCATGTATGTCTGAATTTTTTCAAATGCTATAGCCACATATCCAAAGTCTATGTCACGATGATGAAGCATGGTAAAGAAATATATTAAAGGTTTATCATCAACAAACTGTGGGGGAATTAAATATTTTCTTTGAAATTTTATTTTGCTGTAGTCCACACGGTTTTTTATCCCCACTTCCATAATCATTTCTTCATCCCGGCTTCTTTCAATATCCGCTTCATCTTCTTTTATACTCAGCCAATCCTTGTAAAGACACATATAAAAATCTGTAAAACCTATATTTTCGTATACATAATATCTGAGCCTGCTGTCTATTTCTTCTAATTTTGTAATTCCGGTTAGATCGGCTGACATATATGCATTTCTGGTTACTTCCCTTTGCAAAGCCTCATTTCTAGTATACAGCCTTCTGTTACGGCCTTTCTTTTCGGATTCTGCCTTGTATTTACACCCGCAGGATTCTCTGAATATTGTTTTCGTTTCTATGTATGAATCTTTTTTTTCCTTAATCCCGCGGTTAATACGGTCAATCTTGTCTACCGCTTCCATGCCCATCAAATCAACCGGAACCAAAGCTGTTGTTATAGAGGGATAGAATTCGGATGCATCTATTGTATTATCGCATCCTGAGACTGCAATGTCTTTCGGTACCGATAAGCCATGTCTTTCCAATGCCTGTATAACGGTGATAGCCATATAATCGTTGGCGCATATAATGGCTTGTGGCAGTTCCATGGAAGAAGACAGCCAATAATCAACGGCCTCATTAGGCTTTCTCTTCCAAAAATCCCCGTAATATATTCTTTCTTCTTCAACGGGTATATTGTATTCTGCCAGTATCCTTTTATAACATTCAAGCCTTTTTTCAGAATCAGGAAAACCTTTAGGCCCTGCCAAAAAGTTCAGCCTTGTCATTCCGTGGTCTACGATAAAATGCCTGATTATTTGCTCCAGAACCTTATAATCGTCAACTAAAACATTATAATACTCATCTATTCTTCTTCTTACACTAACAACAGGGCAATGGCTTCTTTTGCGAATATTCTCCCTTATTTTTTGTTCCAATCCTTCTATGGCCATAGTATCAGGAGCTAAAATGATACCGTCAAGGTCCTCGTAGCTTGGCAAATCAGCTATCTTCATTTCCCCTTTGTCGTATTCATTTTTACCGTAACTTTCAAAATTGGTAAAAAAAGCAACGTTATAATCAAGCTCCCGAGCCCGTAAAGAAATGCCCCTGCTTAGGCGCTCCTGAAACTCACCGTTAATTTGAGAGATAAATACACCTATTGTTTTTCGTCCGTTGAAAAACACCTATCATTCTCCTTGTTCATAGCATCATTCGAACGTGGCTAAAAAAATAATTCCTTCTTACTATAATATTAATATATTTCATATTAAAAAACAATAGAATTCTCTCAATTAGATAAACTGTTTAAATCTGTCGAATTATTATGATAAAATCATCCTATCGTTTGCGAACTCACCTTTGCTGACACTTTCAAATTTCTGCAAAAGATCCGCCACTTTAAGCTTGCTCTTTTCTTCTCCGCTTACATCATAAATTATATTTCCTTCATACATCATAATTAAACGGTTTCCGTACTGAATGGCATGCTTCATATTATGGGTTACCATTAAGGTTGTCAAGGAATTGGCGGTTACAATCTGTTGTGTAAGCTCCAGGACCCTCTCGGCAGTCTTAGGGTCCAGTGCAGCCGTATGTTCGTCAAGTAACAGAAGTTTTGGTTGCTGTAATGTAGCCATAAGAAGAGTTAATGCCTGTCTTTGCCCTCCGGAAAGTAGTCCTACCTTGGTACTCATTCTGCTTTCCAGGCCCAAATCAAGGTTTTTTAACATTTCCATATAAAGTTGTTTTTCTTCTTTTGTTATTCCCCATTTAAGTCCTCGGCGTTTTCCTCTCCGGTAGGCCAAAGCCAAATTTTCCTGTATTTCCATATTTGCTGCGGTACCCATCATAGGATCTTGAAATACCCTGCCCAAATATTTGGCCCTTTTGTATTCCGGAAGATTTGTTATGGGTTCGCCGTCAAGCAGTATCTTACCGCTGTCCGGAGGATAAACACCGGCAATAAGGTTAAGCATAGTGGATTTTCCTGCTCCGTTGCCGCCGATAACCGTAACAAAATCCCCTTTTTTAAGATGTAATGACAGGCCGTTTATTGCCAATTTTTCATTGACTGTATTTTTGTTAAATGTTTTATATATATTTTCTAGTTTAAGCATTATTTATGTACCTCCTTACGTACAGATACCCTTTTTTTATCCAGGAAATTAGGGATAGACAAGGCTATAGCGACCACAACAGCGGTAAACAGCTTCATATCATTTGTATCAAAGCCCAGGCGAAGAACCATGGAAATAATTATCCTGTAAAGCATAGAACCGCACATAATTGCAGTCATCTTTACGGCAAAATTTTTAGCCTTGAAAAACAGGACTTCTCCCAAAACTATAGATGCCAGGCCTATAACAATAGCTCCCTGACCCATTGATACGTCAGCATAACCTTGGGTTTGAGTAACCAGTGCTCCGGATAAAGCGATAAAGCCGTTACTGATTGCAAGGCCTATTATTTTTGTCATATCCGTATTAACTCCCTGCGCCCTTACCATGGTTTCATTATTTCCCGTAGCCCTGACACAACAACCGATTTCAGTACCGAAGAGCCAATAAAGAAATGCTATGGTTGCTACCGAAAAAATTATGCTTACCACAAAAACAACGGAGGTTTGAAGCGTATAATCCCTGATACCCAATTCGGTTGCTGATGGCAACATATCCTTTATAACGGAAATCATAGTCGGCTTACCTATAAGCGAAACATTGGGTTGTCCCATTATTTTTAAATTTATTGAATATAAGCCGAACATAGTGAGAATACCGGACAAAATGGAAGGAATTTTAAGTTTAGTGTGTAAAAGACCGGTAACAGTTCCGGCAGCCATACCGGCAAGCAAAGAAACTAATAAGCTTATGTAAGGATTCCAGTCAAAGACAACAACCAGGACCGAACTGATACTTCCTCCCAGGGCAAAACTTCCTTCGCAGGTAAGATCTGCTATATTTAAAATTCTAAATGTAATAAAAACTCCGAGAGCAAATGTAGTCCATGTCAAGCCCTGAGCCACGGCACCAAATAAAGACAGGAGTAAATTCATAATATCCATTCCCTTCGTCAAAAATGTTTAGATTAAGTAAATTATACTTCAAAAGGAGGGGTATTAAAATCCCCCTCCCATACGATATGGTAAATTTAGGACTTTTACTGTTCCAATAATTCCTCCGGAATTTCAATTCCCAATTGTTTAGCCACTTCTTCGTTTACGGTCAGAGTATATTCATCATCCGGAAGATATGCTATAGGCATAGTTGCCGTATCTGCTTCTTTTCTTAATATTTTTACAGCCTGTTCACCGGTTAACCATCCGAGCCTGTAATAGTCGATTCCGTATGTGGCAAGGCCTCCGTTATTTACCATACCTTCTTCCCCACAGAAAACAGGTAACTTGTTGGAATTTGCCACCATGGCTACCGTCGGCATACCTGTTGCTATAGTATTATCCGTAGGAGCATAAATAGCATCTACTTTTCCAACCAATGACTGGACTACCTGCTCGATTTCATTGGTATTGGAAACCGTAGCTTCAATCATTTCAAGATTAAACTCTTTTGCGGCTTCTTTAGCCATTTCCACCTGAATCTTGGAATTGCTTTCGGCAGAACAATATAATACCGCTACTTTTTTGGCATCCGGAAGAAACTTGGTAATAAGTTCTATCTGCTTTCTTACCGGAGTTAAATCCGAAGTTCCTGATACGTTTCCTCCGGGTTTTTCATTGGACTCAACAAGACCTGATCCTGCCGGATCTGTTACGGCAGTTACCAGAATCGGAATATCTTTTGTTGCATTGGCAACAGCCTGAGCGGCAGGAGTGGCGATTGCCAGTATAAGATCACATCCGTCGTTTACAAGCTTTGTTGCTATGGTATTTGCGGTTGCCTGATCATTTTGGGCAATCTGATAATCTATTTCGATATTTTCTCCTTCTATGTACCCCGCTTCTTTTAAAGCATCAACAAAACCCTTATAGCTGGCATCCAGTGCATCATGTCTAACCAATTGGTTTACACCGATTTTTATTACCTTCTCTTTTTTTGAACATCCGGCAAGAATGCTTCCTGCCATTGCGACAACCAGAAGGGCAATTATTGTTCTCCTCATTTCCTACCTCCTTATATTATATAACCACATTCCTCTGCTTTATCACTTTGACGCTTTGACGCTTTTAATGGGTAAAGTATACTATGGTTTATAATATTCGTCAATACCTAAATTTAATTGCAAAATAAATTGTGAGGTACAAATACTATATTAAGAGCGTAAGCTATCATTTCATTATTAAAATAAAAAAAGCTTTGCCTTTATACCCAAACGTAGGTTTAACGGCAAAGCCTTAAAATTCTTAAGATATTTTTTTCAACAACAATTCGTATGCCAATTTTGGATCGTCTACATCGATAACCGTTTGCTCCATCGGACACATTCCGTCTTTATTGCGATTTAAAATATATGGAACCTTTTTTTCATATTCATAATAAATATGATATTTCTCAAGAATATTTATGGCATGATCGCTTATCAGAGGTGTATATATGCTGCGAACCTTGCCGTATATCAAAAGCATTGCCGCAGCCCTGCCTATTACCTCATCTGCCACGTCTGCCCCATTAAAAAACTGCGGATCTTCCTTAAGTTTGCTGATAATAGGCATAATCCCCTTAAGATTTGATTTATAAACCTTATCCTCTTTTACAGCAACACAGGTACAGTCCGATTGGTTTAATAATTCTTTTACATAATTTAATGACATTTTATCCTCCACGGTGCAGAAATTTTTCTTTCATTTATATATCCAGATTAATTAAGATATAAACTATTATTAATCTATAGAATTCGCATTGTCAATGGTTATTGCAAATATATTTAGTCTATCTGTCACAGGGATAATATAAACCTCTGTTTCATATATTGATTATATAATAAGGTTCGAGGTTAAGTATGCATATACATGTGGTACAACCGGGTGATACCATACAATCTATTGCTGAAACTTACGGTCTTCCGCCTGAAGTAATAGTACGGGACAACGGACTGGATTTCCTCGATAATTTGGTAATAGGCCAAACTATAGTAATTGCAACACCTCAAATAGTTTATACGGTAAAACCTGGTGATACGCTGACAGAAATTGCAGCATCTCACAATGTTTCGGTAATGCAGTTGCTTCAAAATAATCCGTATCTGGCAGACAGGGAATTTATTTATCCGGGTGACAGAATAGTTATAAGTTATGAAAAAAACGGATATATGGCAACCCACAGTATTACCCTCCCCTTTGTCCATGTCAGGACTTTAAGAAAAACTTTACCCTATCTTACATATATATCCGTAGTTAATTATACTGCTACAGACGAAGGAGATATTATAACTTATTATGACGATACCGAGTTTATCAGGCTTGCAAAAGAGTACAATACAATTCCTTTAATGTTTTTAACTACTTTGACTCTTCAGGGAGAAGCAAATATAAAGGCAGCCTTTAATCTTATTCTAAATGAAGAAATCCAGGACAGACTGGCAGAAAACATTCTTAATATACTTAAGTCCAAAGGGTTTTATGGAATAAATATTTCGTTTGAATTTATAACGCCTTCCAATCTGCCGTATGTCGAAAGTGCTTATGCAAGAATTGCAAACAGAATTATTTCGGAAGGATACCTGGCTTTTGCTACCATTAATCCCGATATCAGAATGACAGGAAGTACCGTAGAATTTTTAAGAATAGATTATTCCCTATTAAATCAAATTATAGACAATGTTCTTTTTATGAACTACGAATGGGCTGTTAATCCCAATCCACCTTCTCCCATAAGTTCCATATATAGTATAGAAATTTATCTGAACTATTTGCTGGAAACTATTTCACCGTATAAGTTGAACCTCGGAATTTCTACAATCGGATATGACTGGGAACTGCCATTTTTTACAGGTGTTTCCCAAGTCAGGGCATTAACCTATGACAGTGCCGTTGCCTTAGCACGTAATGAACAAGTTCCTATCCATTTTGACGAAATATCCCAAACACCGTTTTTTCTGTATACAGAAAACGGCGCCACTCCCAGAGAACATATTGTTTGGTTTATTGATGCAAGAAGCATAAATGCCCTGCTAAATCTGGTTGCCGAAAATAACTTACACGGTATAGGTATATGGAATATAAGCGTTTTTAATCCACAGTTGTGGCTTCTTGTAAATTCTCAATATGATATTATAAAGAGAGAAGTAAGTTAATACAAAGAATCGGCCTACAGCCGATTCTTTATTAATAAACTCGTATATTTAAATATTATTAAATCTTTATTTTAACTGATCCTGCAAAATAAGCACAAAAAAAGTCCTAACCCAGCAAAACTAAGTTGCCAAATTAGAACTTTAAAAATGCACCTCCAGGGGCTCGAACCCTGGACACCCTGATTAAGAGTCAGGTGCTCTACCAACTGAGCTAGAGGTGCTTGTCTTTAACGCCGAACGCAAATGTTATTATAAGCTATGAAATTAATTTTTGCAAGTACTTTTTTGAATATTTTTAATATTTCTTCAAACCATTTTTATACATTATTATTTTAAAAAAAAGACAGGGCAGGATTTTTCGCAACTCCTACCCTGCCGACAATCAAATTATTCTTATTGATTATTTACTGGCATCAAGTTTTTCTTTAAGGACATTCTTAGATACAACCCCGACTACATTGTCAATAGCTTCGCCGTTCTTAAAGATGATCATTGTGGGAATTGACATAACACGATATTTTCTGGTAGTCTCCGGGTTTTCATCTACATTAAGCTTTCCGATTTTAACGCTTCCTTCATATTCTTCTGCAAGTTCATCTATGATAGGAGCCATCATTTTGCATGGTCCGCACCAGTCAGCATAAAAGTCCACCAAAACCAGCTTGTCCGACTCTAAAGCTTCGGTTTTAAAGTTGTCATCTGTAAATTTAAAAGCCATATTTTTTCCTCCATTCTAACTATTTGGGTAGATTAATGTCTATTAATCACCCAAATACAAATGTTACTGTATATTATTCCATCAAGTAAATATTATTATGTGATTTTATAATATGTTAAGATTCCTAAAAAGTCAACTTTTTATATCCGTTTTATTTATAAGTCTTCTTTTTTGTCTTTGTTGCCTTGTTTAATATTTCTTCTACTTCATCCCATGACCTTTTTAGTTTCATGACCTTTTTATTCAGCTTATAGTTACTTCCGGTAATCTTTGCAATTTTATACTTCCAGTTTTTTTTCATATTAAGTCCTTAAACTCTTTTTTTACATTGTATTTGACCGGTGTCAAAATTATACTTAACGGCAGATTTTCATCATATAGATCGGCTTTCCTTGAGAAACAAATTTTTCTTCGTATTCTGTCATAATATTGCCTTTAGCAAATTCGCTGTTATGAAGGTCATAAGTAACCGCTTTAAATTTCCATCCCGCTTCTTTCACTTCGTTTAACGAAAATTCAAAAAGGTCTTTGTTGTCTGTCTTAAAAATTACTTCACCGTCTTTTTTAAGGCATTTATCATACATATTAAGAAAATTTCTTGAAGTTAGACGTCTTTTTGCATGGCGCTCCTTGGGCCAGGGATCGGAAAAATTAAGATAGATTCTTTCAATTTCATTTTCTGCAAATATGTCCAAAAGATATACTGCATCAAAACGTAAATAGTATAAATTATTAATTTCAACTTCTCTTCTTTTTTCCAATGCCCTAAACAGCACGCTGGAATACTTTTCAATTCCTAAATAATTTATATCCGGATTCTGCAAGGCCATTTCAGTTATAAATTTTCCTTTGCCGGTGCCTATCTCAAGATGAATAGGATTGTCGTTTCCAAAAATGCTTTTCCAGTTACCTTTTAATTTTTCCGGTTCTTTTATAACATATATATCATTAGCCACAGCTTCCCTGGAGCCTTTTATATTTCTTAACCTCATTTTCATTCTCCTTATCCGTATTTTTATAAAATTATTTATCGCTATAAGATTATAATTATAATCGGCCTTAACGTCAATTGTTGCAGTTTTTGCGGTAATTAATAAAGGTTAGCCTATTTAAAAAATTATTATTTTATAGTATACTTGAAACGATGCAAAAGTTAATGATTTTTATTATTTGAAATCAAAATAATATATAAGGAGAGATAGCATGAAAGTTATAGCCGTAAACGGAAGCCCAAGACCAAAGGGAAATACATATCATGCTTTAAAAGTTGTCTGTGATGAGTTAAACACAGAGGGTATAGAAACAAAAATTTTGCAGGTTGGGAACATGAAAATCGAAGGCTGTATATCCTGCTACAGATGCAAGGACGGTTATTGCATACATAATGATGAAATTTTAAATAATATGATAAACGAAATATATGAAGCTGACGGATTGCTGCTTGGCAGCCCGGTATATTACTCCGGAATATCCGGCACCATGAAATGTTTTCTTGACAGATTGTTTTATGCCAGCCGCGGAAAGATGCGCCATAAGGTAGGTGCTTCCATAACCGTCCCCAGACGAAGCGGAGGCATGCCGGCCTTCGAGCAACTTAACAATTACTTCCTTATATCCGAAATGCTGGTTGTTTCATCTTATTACTGGAACGTTATCCATGGCGGCAAACCCGGTGAAGTGCTTGATGATGCGGAAGGAATATCTGTATTAAAAAACTTGGCCAGAAATATGAGCTGGGTTATTAAAATGAAGGAGGAAACCAAAAATATTCTGCCCGCACCCGAAAGTTACCCAAGATCATGGATGAATTTCATCAGATAATTGTTGCTAGTTTTGTTTTTACATTAATTTACGGAGGTTTTTATGAAAAAGCTGATTCTATCCATATTATGCATAATAAGTCTAAGCCTGTCCTGTCTAAATACAAATGCTTTTGCATCCGCATATGAAGATACTGATACCTGGCCTCAGGGACCTAGTGTTTATGCTGAAGCCGCTATTGTTATGGAAGCTTCTACCGGGCTTATTTTATATGAAAAAAATATACACAACACTTATTATCCAGCCAGCATAACAAAGATATTATCAGCCTTATTGATAATTGAAAATTCGTCACCCGGAGAAGTAGTTACCTTTTCCCGTGATGCCGTATTTAAGGTAGACTTAGACAGCAGCCGGATAGGAATAGATGTGGGTGAACAGCTTACCATTCAGCAATGCTTATACGGAATTTTGCTGGAATCGGCAAATGAAGTAACCTATGCCGCAGCAGAGCATGTAGCCGGAAATATAGAAGAATTTGCCAGGATGATGAACGAAAGGGCAAAAGAAATTGGTTGCATGAATTCTAACTTTGTTAATCCTCACGGCCTGCCTGACGATAATCATTACACTTCGGCTTATGATATGGCTTTAATAACCAGAGAAGCTTTAAAAAACGATACTTTCAGAAAAATTTTTGGGACAAGAACCTATCAGATACCTCCGACCAACAAGCAATCGGAAACCAGATATCTAAGAAATCATCATAAATTTGTACTTAAGCAGGAATATAATTATGATGGTACGGTGGGAGGAAAAACTGGATATACCAGCAAGGCCAGATATACTCTGGTTACCGTTGCAAAAAGAGGAGATTTGGAATTAATTTGCGTAGTGCTTAAAGACGATTCGAGCAGTCACCAATATGAAGACACTATGAAATTATTGGATTTTGGATTTAATAATTTCTCAATATATCCCATATATGAGTTGGAGAGCGTAGACGTTCAGAAAGAAACTCCTTTTTTCACCCGTTACAATTCTATGCTGGATTATGCAAATACATCGATAAAAACTGATGAAAAAGGCTATCTGGTTCTTCCCAATACGGCATCATTTGAAGATGCAAAACGGGAAGTTATCTTCTATCCTGAAGCGGAAATAAATGAAGGACGCAACGTTATAGGCAAAATTTCATATACTTACGGTGGAAAATATGTAGGCGGTGCGGATATCCTGTTTAACAATGCAGATACTCCTAAGTTAAATCATTATTATGTTGACAGAAAAGAAGTTCAAAATAACGCAGGCGAAACCAATGAGGACAATCCACCCGATGACGATTCTGAGCAAACAAAGTCTAACGGTTATTTTCGACCTGTAATAACAGCAATAATTGTAGGTTTCTTTGTTTTGGTAATAGGTTTGTATTTTGTTCTTGTAGAAATGCCAAGGTTAAAACGCAGAAAAGCTTATTATAAAAGACGGGCCGAAAGAAAAAGATATATGGACGATAATTACCTTGACTTATAAAAATAATTATTAAATAAAAAACTGCCGTGATTTTAAATCATAATTTATTATAATTATGACTTAAAATCACGGCAAATGAATTTATATCGGTGTTAAGTTTATGTCATTCTAAATATCTTTAAATAATTTATAATTATATCTTTAAATCATATATAATTAAATCTTTAAATTATTTATAATTAAAATTGTCCTGATAAGATTGCAGCAAAGTAATAACTTCCTTTAACTCTTCTTCGTAATTGATACCCTTGCATATTCCCCTTACAGCCTCTATTATTTCTTTAGAATCCTGATAACTGATATTTGCAGGTATATTCCGATTATTTATCTGTCCTTCTTTTTCATTTTTTAATAAAGTACAGATCTGTTTTAATTCTTCTTCTGTTCTGTTTATACTTTTTTTTAGTGCCGCATATGTTGCTTTTTGTATGTTTAACATCTCTGTCAGAGCCACATCCCGTTTTTTTGCATCAAGCTTTCTGGCTTCATCCCATAGAAGCAACGTTTTCTTATACCTGCCGGATATATGCTCCCAGACGGAATCAAACCATAAATATCCCGTAAGTATAACCACAATTCCTATTCCGATAATACTGAAAAAATCCTGTTTAGGTGCATTTAAAAGATATGCTTCTCCAAGAATAGCTATAATAAAACCGGCACCAAAAAGTATAATGCTTATTTTGCTTTTCATTCGTATCTACCGCCCGCTTTACATTGTCATCATATATATCGGCATAAATGTTTCTTATATTAACTTAAGGGAATTCTTACGGTAAATTTAGAACCTTTGCCAAGCTCACTTTCCAATTGAATAGTTCCTCCGTAATAATTGACTATATGCTTAACAATAGAAAGGCCGAGCCCTGTTCCGCCCATTTTTTTGCTTCTTCCCTTATCAACCCGGTAAAACCGTTCAAAAACCCGGGCTTTTGATTCTTCAGGAATTCCTACTCCTGTATCCTCTACAATAAATATGACTTCGTTGCCTTCTTTTTTAATTATGATATTTACTTTCCCGTTAGGTTTATTATATTTAATTGCATTTGATATAAGGTTGTTTAAAAGTTCCTTCATTTGTCCGTCATTTGCCTTAATAGTAAGAGGTTGACAATTAACTTCTATTGTAATATTGTTTTGTGCCGCCATAGGTTTTAAAGAAGCTATAACCTCATTTACCAGTGGAGTTATTCTTATGTCTTTTATAGTAACCTCCGCTTCTTTTGTTTCCAGACGGGAAATCATTAAAATATCGTTAATCAGGTTTGCCATATTCTGAGCTTCTTTTTTTATCCGGTATAAAAATTCTTTCTTCATTTCTTCATTGGCAGCCATGTCATTTTCCAAAAGTTCAACGTATCCCCTGATAGAAGTAATTGGGGTTTTAAGTTCATGAGAAACGTTTGTGAAAAATTCCTGTCGTACCATTTTCTCAAATTCTATTTTCTTTAAGGATTCTTTTACCACATCCGCCATTCGTTTAGTAGTATCGGCGATTAAATTCAGTTCATAGTATTCATACGTCCGGAAAGAAAACTCCGGAATGTTCTCTTTTAGCTTTAACATTTCTTCGGAAATCTCATATAGAGGTCTTGTAATGGATCTTGCAAGGCTATTTGCCAGGATCATGGAAATCAAAAGTGTAACTCCCAGGCTTAAAATAAAAGCCGGAAGCAGTATAGACATATAACTGAATACCCCTGAAAAGGGTTTTGATAACCTAAGAATATAATTTCCCTGTTCTGACATATAGGAAACATAAAGCATTGATATATTCAGGCTTTGAGATTTCCTCTTAGCATATCCAATACCATCTTTTATTGCTTTTTGAATTTCTTCCCTGTCCAAATGATTTTCCATAGATAAAAGATCTGATATTTCACTATCAACGAGAACATTTCCTTCGGTATCTATAATCGTAAGCCTGGATTCGGCATCCTCTAATATATCGCTTAATTTATTAAGCTGTTTTTTCAAATCTTTTTTATAATCCAGTGATTGGTCTATGATTTTAATAATATTAAGTAGGTTTTCTCTGGTTTTATCAAGCAAAATATTGCCGATTGCGGCACAAAAAATGCTGCCGCTAAGTATTAACGCCAGTAAAAGTATAATTATATAATTTTTAAATATTGCTCTTTTCATAACTCTTCACTAACGGTATCCTTTTATTTTTGCTTTTATTTTTTTGATTTATTACTACTATATTTATTTTTATTTTATAAAACGGTAACCGACACCCCGGATAGTTTTTATTACAGATCCCATAGGCCCAAGTTTTTGCCGCAGGGAACGAATATGAATATCTAAAGTTCTTGATTCTCCCACATATTCGTATCCCCAAATATGATTAAGCATTTCATCTCTTGAAACTACTCGAAAGCTGTTTTCAAAAAGATACAGCAACAGCGCATACTCTTTATAAGTAAGCTCAACCGGTTTATTTTCTACGAACACTTCTCTGGTCATCGGATTTATAGTAAGTGCTCCAACAGTCAAAGGCTCTTTGATTTCTTCTTTATCTACCCTTCTAAGAAGTGATCTTATCCTAGCAGCAAGTTCTAAGATCCCAAAAGGTTTTGTCATATAATCATCGGCCCCGACATCAAGTCCCGCAACTTTATCAAGTTCCTTGTCCTTGGCTGTAAGGCATATTATCGGAATATCTTTTAGCAGTGCATCCTTTCGGATATACTTTATCGCCGAAAGACCGTCCATTCCCGGAAGCATAATATCAAATATGGCCAAATCCGGTTTTTCGTTCTTCATACTTTGTAAAGCAGGTTCCGCAGCCTCAAATGTCCTTATCTTATATCCGAATCCCTCAAGGGCTATCTTAATCAGTTCCCGGATGCTTTCATCATCTTCAATTATATAGATATATCCCATCTTTACCTCCTATTAAGGCTATAACAAACGGATATTGTTCAAGGAGCCGGTTACATGAAATTCGGTCCATTCGCATATATTTACGGCATGATCTCCTATTCTTTCAAAATATTTTGCTATCATTAAAATATCTACACATTGATCCACCTGATCAGACGATGTTTTTAAGATACCGGCAACCTCAAGCTTAACCTTATCAAATAATTCATCTACATAATCGTCCCGTTTTATAATATCTCTTGCTTTATTTAAATCAAGACATGTAAATGCTTCCACAGCATCATGAACCATTGACTTAGCTGCCATTCCTATTTCGGGAATATGCTTAACCAGATCATATATATGCTCTCTTTTTTCACGAATAATAAGCTCAGCTATATCTGCAGCATGATCTCCGATACGTTCCATATCTGTGACCACTTTTAAGGCTGTCGTTACCATCCTAAGATCACCTGCAACAGGCTGCTGTCTGACAATTAAGTATAAGCACCGTGCTTCAATGGCTTTTTCTATATCGTTAATGATTCTGTCCCCCATTATTATATCTCGGGCCAAATTCACATCCTGATTTTTAAAAGCTGTCATTATATTATCAATTGCAGCTTCTATTAAGCCGGCCATTTCATATAAATCATCTTTTAGCAATTTCAGTTCTGTATCAAAATTAATTCTTGCATTCATTATATCCACCTTCATTATAATTTTAATTTCGTTATCTGTCTATGTCAAACTCTCATAACAACTATATGCTGAAAATTACAACAAACATTAATATGCCCTTTAAACTGCTTATCTATAAACAGAAAACTATTTGTAAATTAACCTTATATTTATCCAAATCTGCCCGTAATATAGTCCTCTGTCCGTTTATCTGAAGGTCTTGTAAACAAGTTATCAGTTGAAGCATATTCTACTAATTCTCCCATTAAAAAAAATGCGGTGTAATCGGAAATCCGGGCAGCCTGTTGCATATTGTGGGTCACTATAACTAGGGTATATCTTTTTTTTAGTTCCAGCATCAGATCTTCTATCTTTAAAGTTGAAATCGGGTCCAATGCGGAAGTAGGTTCATCCATTAATAGCACTTCCGGTTCTACAGCCAATGCTCTGGCAATACACAGTCGCTGCTGTTGCCCTCCGGAAAGCCCTAACGCAGGCTTTTTTAGCTTGCCTTTCACCTCTTCAAATAAAGCTGCATCTCTTAAACTTTTTTCTACAATTTCATCTAATTTGGCTTTATTTTTTATTCCATAAAGTCTGGGCCCATATGCCACATTATCATATATTGACATCGGAAAGGGATTTGGCTGTTGAAATACCATTCCTACTTTTTTTCTGAGCAAAGTAGTATTCACTCTTTTATCATATATATCCTCTCCATCCAGTTTTATTGTTCCCGTTAATTTTACTTCCGGTATAAGATCGTTCATCCTATTTAAAGTTCTAAGAAATGTGGATTTTCCGCATCCAGAAGGTCCTATAAGAGCCGTTATTGACTTTTCTTTTATATTCAAATCAATATTTTTTAAAGCATGATTTGAGCCGTAATATAAATTAAGATTTTTAACATTTATTTTGTCTTTCAATATAACTTCCTCCGTTTTATGATATATTTTAATTTCAAATTTATTATCCACATACCGGCCTTTATTTGCGCTTTTTATCCACATTCATCTTGTTTAATAAATATTTTGTTGACACATTAATACCTAAAACCATAACCAGAAGAACAAATGCTATACCGAAGGCTGTATCATATTTTGCCTTTTCCATACTTAGGAATAATTCTATGGTAAGAGTTCCACCAGGCTGCAGAATCTTTTTAAGTAGACCTTCGAAATATTGGCCTAATTTTGGTAGCAAGTGGCCGCTTCCTGCGGTAAACATTAAAGCTGCCGATTCTCCAACAATTCTTCCGACAGACAGAATAATTCCGGCTATAATTCCCGGCATTGCTGACGGAAGTAAAATAGTTCTGATCATATACCACTTTGTTGCCCCTATGCCTAATGCTCCTATCCGATAACTGTCCGGTACCGCCTTTAGGGCTTCCTGGGTATTTCTCGTAATAAGCGGTAGTATAATCAAAGTAAGAGTTAGAGATCCTGTAAGTAAGGAATATCCCAATTTTAATGTCGTCCCAAAAAATACATAACCGAATAATCCGAAAACAACCGAAGGAATTCCGGATAATGTTTCTGTTGTAAATTTAATTAACCTGACTAATCTACCCGGCCTGGCATATTCATTCAGATATATAGCCGAACCCACACCCAAGGGTATGGCTATCAGCAGAGTAAGAATAATAATATATAATGTATTAACAATATTTCCCGCTATTCCTGTTGTACCTTTCAATGCACTGGATTCAGTAGTTAAAAACTGCAAATTTATATAAGGAATTCCCCTGTAACTTATATAGCCTACTATTCCAACTAAAATAATAATTGAAAGAAAAGCACAAAAATATATGATACCGTAAGCTATTATATCCAGTTGCCTGGTCTTTTTTTTATAAAGAGTTCTTTGTTCCACTTTTTAATCCTTTCTTCATTACTTTATTTAAAATTAAATTTATAATCATTATAAAAGCAAAAAGTATAAGGCCTATGGTATATAAAACCCGTTTATGAGTATCTGTGGCATAAGACATTTCCGCTACAACTGCAGTTGTAAGAAAGCGAACCGAGTTAAAAGGTAAAGGCAAATTGGCATTGTTTCCGGCAACCATTGTGATAGCCATAGCTTCACCAACAGCACGACCCACACCTAGAACAATAGCGGTTACAATACCCGATTTTGCTGAAGGCAAGATAACTTTAAAAATCGTCTGGATACGAGTTGCTCCCAGGGCTAAAGAAGCATCTGCAAACTTCTCCGGTACCGATTTTAAAGCTGATTCACTGATATTGATTACCGTAGGTAGTATCATAACAGCCAGGACTATTACTGCGGAGAGCAAATTAGAACCACCTGTATACTGATGGTCAGGCGTATCCGCAAATAATATAAGTTCTATTTTATACATAAGAGGATTTAAAATTATAATTCCTATTAATCCATATATTACAGATGGTATTGCAGCCAGCAATTCTATCGCCGGTTTAACTATTGAAACCAACGGCTTTGGTGCGGCATATGCCAAAAATATAGCGGTTCCGACTCCAATTGGAACACTTATTAAGACGGCCATAAGGGTTCCAACAACAGAAGTCAGTATTACATATAAAATACCATAAGAAGGTACTTCTGCATTGGGTTGCCAAAGTGTTCCGAAAAGTATCTCTTTTATTCCTACTTCATAGAGAGCCGGAATTCCGCTTATTATCATATATACAGAAATTGAAAATACAGCAAAAACCGCAAAAAAAGCACAAATAGCAAAAATTATGTTTGCAGTTCTTTCAATTTTTTCTTTAGATTGATTATTGTCTATAACAGAGAAACTATTATTCATATTGGCTCCTTTTTTGCCTTACAATTTTTATTCTGCCGGAATTAACCCGATGCTCTCTATCAGTCTTTTTCCTTCTTCTGATGTCAGAAATTCAAAAAATGTTCTGACAATTTCATTTTGCTTTGAAATTTCTCCTGCCGTTGCCATAACAAAAGGCCGGCTTAAAATGTATTTTCCTTTCGCTATATTGTCTGCCGTTGCATCTATTCCTTCAATTTTTACTGCATTAACCGTATCGTCCAATATATCAATAGATACATATCCTATAGCTCCCGGTGTTGTTACCACCTTTGCCATAACTCCTCCCGTGCTGTTTATTTCATTTGCATATTTACATTGATCCTCAATACCTAAAATTTCTTCAAATGCTCCTCTTGTTCCCGAACCGGATTCGCGGCCAATTACTACTATCGGTTGGTCTTTTCCTCCAAGTTCACTCCAATTTTTTATTTTTCCTGTAAAAATACCAATTATCTGATCTTTAGTTAAATCATTTACAGTATTTTCTTTATCAACAATTATGGCTATACCGTCTATTGCAACAATATTCTCTACCGCTCCGGCTTCTTTTTCGCTTTCTTTAAGATTTCTTGATGCATTTCCAATATCTACTGTTCCGGCTATTACTTGCTCAATTCCAGCACTGGAACCTATAAATTCAGTTGATACGGTAACATTTGGATATTTTTCCATAAAGGCTTCTGCCATAATATTTGCCAACTTCTCCATAGAAGTAGAACCTGCCATGGTAAGATGACCGCTTAAATTATCTTCTTTAATTGTCTTTTCATGTTCATTATTATCAGTCATACTATTATTGACATTTTTATTTTGTCTGCCGGAACAGGATACCGTAACACAAAAAGTAGTTATTATCATAGTAGAAAATAAAAAATTTTTTAAAAATTTTTTCATTATACATCCATCCTTTTTTGATTTTCTTTTTTTACATTATAAAAATAACATGGTATCCATAACTCCGATACCATGTTTCTGTTAAGATTATGTTAAGTTTATGTAAACCAAAGACATATATATCTTTTATGTAATTAGTTGTCAATAATACTTATTTATAACGCAATAAGGGTGCATAGATATAACTATACATACAGTTTATCTATACACCCTTATTTATATATTTTTATATCGTGCTTAGCGGGATTCGAACCCACGACCTTCCGCTTAGGAGGCGGACGCTCTATCCTGCTGAGCTATAAGCACATAGTCGCAACAAACATATTCTACTATTTGCTTGTCGCTAAGTCAAGAACTTTAATTCAATTTTATTAAAATTCAATTTTTCCCTGAAGCCATATATTACCCTTAAATCTTCTTCCGGGTAATGGTTCGCCGAGAAGATCTTTTTTGTTTATGCAAAGGCGGAATATTATATCGTTGCATACTAAATCAAGGTCATAAACTTCTTCGTTAGTAAACGTATTAACAACTAAGCGGCTATCCAAAATTGTAGCCAATATACTGTAATTATCGGATTCTGAACCGTACGGAATAAAACTGGTCTCTACAATTGAATAAATATCTTCCTTCTTTGCTCTTCTGGTTACCTTTGCATAAGTATCTATATCATCAAAAGTAAGACTGTCTATTGCTTCCTGGTTTCCTTTTTTTGCTTCTGCTATTAGTTTATTTCTGTTTATTCTTTCGGCTGTTATGTTTCTTACCTGAATTTCATCCTTGTTTATGGGAAGTATGGTTCTTCCCTCAAGAGACAAAGCTGACAAAGTAACCGGAACATTTAAATTCAAAAGTTTTTTGCTGTTTTTTCTTTCCAAATAATCGGCCACGTTCTGAATATAAAATATAAGTGAAACACCCAAACGGTAATCATCACACATTCCGGTATAAGATTCGGAATCTACCCTTTTATTGATGGCAATTTCTTCCTTTACACTGATACCATGACTATATAAAAAGGGAAAATAGTTTTCCAGATGGAAAATATCATTATGATCATATTCCCCTCTTACTGTTATTCCAAAGTCTGGTCCAAACCACATGGACATCTCGGTCAGGCTGTTCTGATAATCTATTTGAATGGTTTTTCTATTTGAAGCTTTATCTATTACAAGATTAATAAGCTTATTTAGCTCATTTCTGTTATTAACATTGCTAAACCCTATAGCTCTTAAATAACTGTGCATAAAATCACCTCTTTTTCCGTCAAAATAAATCTATATAACTTACTAATAAATACGCTTATATTCCAAAATACATGTGATATTATTTATATCATACTTTATTCCAAACTGCAAGAAAGATTATACTAATCCATTATGGTATCGGTAATAAACAAAGTCAACTCTTTTGTAAGGTCTTTTTCTATCCATTCGGTAGGTTTTCTGCCGTTGGCATCCTGGATAATTCTTATAACCGGTCTTGTAGGACATTTCGGATTTTGTCTTAGCACAATTCCGATTTCATTTTGATTTGTAATAACCAAAGCACCGATTGGATAAGCTGCTACAGAAGCGACAAAAGCCTTTACCACATCAAGATCAAACTTGCTTTCTGCCTGGCTTACAATAAAATCTATGGCATCATGAACTTTCATTTTCGGAACCAAATTACCGTATACCCTGCTGTCAAATTCGTCACACACCGCAGCAATTCGGCTACCTATACGAATTTTATCTCCTTTTAAATGAAAAGGATATCCCGAACCGTCCATTCTTTCATGATGGCTTAATATAATATCTTTTGAAGTAGATGACAGCCATTTCATCTTTTCTACTGCGGAATAACCGTAAATCACATGTTTCTTGATCTCTTTTTGTTCCTTTTCAGAAAATTCGTCCATTTTACGATTACTAAAGTCTGTTGTAATAAATGTAAAACCAATGTCATGCAAAAGACACCCTATCGCAATCTCTCTGACTTTTTTCTTAGGGAGTTTAAGTTTAAAAGCCAAGATTACCGAAAGGGCACATACATTCAATGAATGAGAATAAGTTCCTTCATCTTTATTTCTTATGCTTGACAGGTTATAAATAACATCCGGTTGCTGCAATATATCATTTATTATTTCATCCGCTATAGTTATAATCTCTTCCAATTCGTTGTCGGTTTGATAAGTATATTTTGTAAGTATTTCTCTTACGGTTTCCTGGCATTGTTCTTTTATTTGATACTCCAGACTTTCTTCCAAATCAATACCTTGTCCGATTTCATCTTCCACATAAATATACTCTATATTTAATGCTTTCAAGCGGCTTACATAATCTTTCTTTACAATTGTTCCGGCTGTCATTAATACAGAATTATTTTCACTCACTATATCTTTTGCTAAACATTCATTACCTTTTACAGAATCTACGGAAATAATTCTCATACCGATCCTTTCAAACCGTATTATTATCGACTATAAACCCTAAAACACAACATTATTCCATAAAAGAATTATATTTAATAGCCTGTTCCAATGCTGTTCTTTCTTCTTTTGACAATTCAAGAAAAGATTCACCTTTTATAATCTCTTTCAGGTATATATAACATCCCTCTCTGCTACTATGTATGGAATTTAGTAATATTCCGTCATTATTTTTATCTAACAGTGCAAGAACAAAACTTAACTTGCCTCCCATTTCTTTAAATGCATCATATTTTACGATTCCGATTTTTTGCATTGAGGTCATTAAATTCTCATTTATTTTTTCTATTTCTTTACAGATTAAATCTCTATCCTCTTTTAATTTGTCAATATCATTAAATCTGTTTATTATTATCGTTTCCAGATTTTCTCCGCTGTTTCCTGTCATGAATTTTTTATATTTTTTGTTTAATTTGCCTTGTTTAATCAACAAAATCAATATGATTGCAAATAATAGAACACTAAAACCGGCAAGACCAATTGTTATATATATTATATTTTGTTCTATCAAATCCATCCAGTTCATTTTTTCCTCCGATGTATTTATAATCTAGTTTATGTAATTAAGAGAATCGAACATTTCCAGTATTCTCTCCAATTCTTCATCAGAATAATATTCTATTTCAATTTTACCCGCATTCTTTTTCTTCCGCTTAATTAGAACCTTTGTACCTAATATATTTTTTAGTTTTTCTTCCAAAGCCTGATATACTAAATTAGCATCTTCCGCTACTGCGATTTCTTTTTCCGCTTTTTTTGAAATAAGCTTTTTTACCAGCTTTTCCGTATCTCTTACACTTAAATTTTCATCAATAATTTTCCTTGCCGTTTCATATTGTAAATCTGAATCTTCCAGTGACAAAAGAGCTCTGGCATGTCCACCGGTAATTTGCTCATTTATTAACATTTGCTGAATTCTGCTATCCAATTTTAATAAACGCAAAGAATTTGTAATGGCTGCCCTGCTTTTTGATACTCTTTCTGCCAATTCTTCGTGTTTTAAATTAAATTCGGTAATAAGTCTTTGATATGCCTGTGCTTCCTCGATAGGATTTAAATCTTCCCTTTGAATGTTTTCTATCAAAGCAATTTCCACTATTTCCTGAGGGCTATAATCTTTAATAATTACCGGAACTTCCTTTAAGCCTGCCAGTCTGGCTGCTCTCCATCTTCTTTCTCCAGCTATAATTTCATAATATTTATCTCTCTTTTGCACTATAAGAGGTTGAATTACCCCAAACTGACGAATAGAATCCGCCAATTCCTGAAGTGCCTCCTGATCAAACTTTTTTCTCGGCTGGGATTTATTCGGTTCAATTTCATTTATAGGCACTAATGTTTCACGTGAAACATTTTCTTCTCCCTCAGTTTCTTTTTCTGAAATCCGCAGTGGTATCATAACATCCAAACCTTTTCCCAACCCTCTTTTTACAGCTGACATAATATCCTCCCTTAATCTTAGCTATATCTTCTTCTTTTTGCTGAAATTTATTTTTTTCTTAGCAATTTTTCTTTTTCATATTTTTCAGCTTCATCATTATCTATAACCTCTTCAGCCAACTGCCTATATCCCTCTGCTCCGGATGATTTTGGATCATATATATTTATCGGAAGGCCGTGACTTGGTGCTTCCGCAAGGCGTACATTTCTAGGTATAATTGTTTTATATATATTCTGGTTTAAATTTTCTTTAACATTTTCTACTACTTGCAGCGATAAGTTTGTCCTTGCATCAAACATAGTAAACACAACCCCTTCCATTCTGAGGCCGGGATTAAGTCTTTTCTTTACGAGTTCAATAGTATGCATCAATTGTGTTAATCCTTCCAAAGCGTAAAATTCACATTGTATTGGAACAAGTACAGTATCGGCAGTCGTCATTGCATTTACGGTTAAAGTGTTCAATGACGGAGGACAATCAATAATTATAAAATCGTAATCATCTTTTATCTTTTCTATGTGATGTTTTAATATGTATTCTCTTTCATTAATTCCTATTAATTCTATTTCAGCACCGGCCAAATTAACGTTTGAAGGCAAGAGATACAGATTGTCAAATGAAGTTTTGATAAGACAATCCTGTAAAGTGCATTCGCCAATCATCATTTGATATATGGTATTTTTTAACGAATGTTTGTTTATACCCAACCCGCTGGTCGTATTGCCCTGGGGATCAATATCAACAGCAAGTACTTTTTTATTTTTTTCGGCAAGACAAGCAGATAAGTTAATAGCTGTAGTTGTTTTGCCTACTCCTCCTTTTTGATTAGCTATAGCAATTACTCTTGCCATCTTAACACCGCCCTTTTTTTATTCCACACATAAGTGTTTTATTTTATTATATCATTATTAATATTAGATATCTACTCCAAAAAATTATCATGAATTTTATTTAATATATAATACACCGGAAATTTTTATTTGTCTTTAGGTTATTATGCTTAAACATCATATACGTAGTATATTTAATATAAAAATCTTTACTGTATTATCATTCATAAAATAATTATCTATTGCTTATTTACATATCAAAAGATGTATTTTTAAATTTTTGATTAAAATTATTGTTATTAGATAAATATAGAAACTCAAATTCAAGTAAAAATACAATTAAAATTTTATAGTATAAAATATTAAAGCAAAATTATAAAATTTATGATTACTGATTTTAATATTTTTTTATTAAATAAAAAGACGGTACCGTTTACGATACCATCTAAAATTTTTTCATGTGTAAATTTTTTTAATGTTTCACGTGAAACATATATTAAAATATATCTACAATATTATGTTTTATTGCATATACAGCTGCTTGTGTTCTGTCTGAAACATTTATTTTCTTAAATATATTTGATATATGATTTTTTACAGTTTTTTCGCTTATACTTAAAGTGTATGCTATTTCTTTATTGAAAAGGCCCTCTGCCAATAATTTTAATACTTCTATTTCTCGTTTTGTTAAATTATCATCGTACGAATTAAGGCTTGTAGCTCTTTCAGTCATACGTTTTTTTAGCATCGGTCTCAATTCAGGTTGTATAAATGTTTCACCCTGCATTATTGTTATTATTGCTTTTTTCAATAGTGATGAATCTGAATCTTTTAAAATATAACCTTCTACACCGATATCTGCAGCTCTTATCAAATATTCTACTTCATTGTGAATCGTTAATATTAATACCTTTACATCTGTTTTTTTCTCTTTCAAATATTGGAGAACTTTTAATCCATTCATTTCCGGCATATTGATATCCAATAATAATATGTCTGTGTTCTTTTCGTCAAGAAGCTCTATACATTCTTTACCGTTTCCTGCTTCTGCTATAACTTTTATATCTCCGTCCAGCTCCAGAATTTGTTTAATTCCCTCTCTCACCATTAAGTGATCGTCTGCAATCATAACATTAATTGGTCTGTTCATCGATCTTCCCCTTTACAGCTATATGGTACAGATATATTAATAATTGTGCCTTTATTTATTTTAGATTGTATATCCAGTGTTCCGGATAATAAATAAACTCTTTCTTTCATTATAGATAATCCGCATCCTGTATAATCTTGCGTAATTCTTTCCTTGATTTCGTTTGTATCAAATCCTTTTCCGTCATCTTTAATTGTTATATTTATATGATTTTCATCATATTTAATATCAATTTCAATACATTTCGCATTTGCATGCTTAATAGCATTATTACAAGCTTCTTGTATTATTCTGAATATGGATAAATTTATTACCGGTAAAATATCATTTCTCTCTTCGTTATATTTAAGCTTTATTTCAATATCATGATGATTCATCAGTTGATTTATAAATCTCTCAATTGTCATAATCAATCCTAAGTCATCCAATGACATAGGTTTTAGATTAAATATTATTTCTCTGATTTCATTTATCACCGATTTTAGAGTATTTGATATTGTTAATAACTCCAATCTCGTGCGTACAGGATCAATATCAACAAATTTTGTCGATAATTCGCATTTGTGAATTAAACTTGTCAGGTTTTGTACCGTTGAATCATGTAAATCTCTGGCAATCCGCTGTCTATCTTGTTCTTGCAGTTCCAAAATATTTAATCCTATATCTATTTGTGATTTTTGCTGATTTAATATATTTAAAACTGTTTCTAATTGAATTATTCGGTTTTCAGTCTCTTTTATTTCTTTATTTAGATTTTCTATTTTTTCCCTGATATTTCTTAATTTTTCTTCATATTTTTCGATATTATAATCTTTACTGTTTGGTGACAACATTTTTGAAATGTCTGATTTTTCTTCTTTTATAGATTTTATAATATTTTCTGTTTCTGCTAATTCGTTTTGGTAAGATTTCATTTTCTCGATTACCTGATTTTGTCGATACTTATATTCATTTATTAAATCTGAAATTATTTTTTTTGTATTTTCATAATCATTTTCTTTATTTTCTTTTTTGATTGTCATTATAGGTCACCTTTAATTATAAGTTTGTTTCCCTATATACTTATCCTATCATGAAGATTTAAATATATCAAATAATTTTATAGTTGATTGTTTGATTTTGATATAATATTTAAATTTTTCTTTTTTTATTGTTAATTAAATATATAATATACCAATTTTCTCTAATTTTAAAGTACAATTTTCATAATTTTACGGTTAATTTTTTATATTTTTACAACAATTTAAAGTCTTATTGCAGTATCTCATTATAATATAATTTTGGTACAAAATGCTATTTTTTTCTTCATAATAAGACTTAAATCCTATTTTTTTAAACATATCCGTCAATATTTTTGGTACTTCTACAAATATTTTATCGATTGACATTGATTGAGCTTTATCTACCAACATACGTACAATCATGTCTCCGTATTTTTTTCTTCTGTACTCTTTCCTTACAGCCACATATTTTATGTAGGCCTCATCTTTATTTAATTCCAGTCTTCCTACAGCAACTGCCTTGTCTTCATTTAAACCTTCATAAACTAAGGCATGATATACTTTATTTCCGGGTTTAATAAACATATCTTCCTGATTAAATTTCAGTTCTTCAATAAATACTTCATTGAGAATGTCATTAACCTCGCTTATTCTTTCTTCGTTTGAAACCAATTTAGCAAAAACCAATTAAAACCCCCCTCATTATAAAGGTTCTTTTGCAGGTTTTCCTGCAGTTCTGGGATATTTTTTTGGTGTTTCTTTAATTTTCTCGATCATTATCAATGATCTTCGAATATCGGTTAGCGGTAATGTGAATTCTTTATGATTTCTAACCGAACCTCCAAGTGTTTTTATAGCATTTTGGGCTTCCTGCAGTTCATCATTTATATTTCCTGATTTATAAGGAATAAAATATCCGCCTTTTTTTACAAACGGCAGACAGTATTCTGTCAAAACCGAAAGTTTAGCCACAGCCCTTGATGTACACAAATCAAAAGTTTCTCTGAAAGTTTGGTCTCTTCCCAAATCTTCTGCTCGCCCATGAACTGCATCAATATTGTATAAATTTAAATTTTTTATTACTTCATCCAAAAAACTTATACGTTTTTTTAAAGAATCCATAAGTACTACTCTTGTATTCGGAAAAGCAATTTTAATAGGAATACCGGGAAAGCCGGCTCCTGTTCCGACATCTATTATTTTTTCATCTTCCGGACGATATACATTAACAATTGAAAGACTGTCAAGAAAGTGTTTATGGATTACTTCCGGAAGTTCGGTAATTGATGTAAGGTTCATTTTTTTATTCCAGTCAATTAAAATTTGGTAGTAATCCATAAACTGTTTAATCTGATAATCATCTAGTTCAATATTTAAATTTTTTAATCCTTCTTTAAAATTAATAATTCCTTGTCCAATATTATAATCCATACAAATACCTCATACAGAATTATTCAGATTTATTTTTGGAATTATATTGCATCAGGTAAATAAGCAGTACTGATATGTCTGCCGGTGATACTCCGGCAATTCTTGATGCTTGTCCGATTGAAACCGGCCTGAACTTGTCCAGTTTTTGTCTTGCTTCTATTCTTAAGCCCGTTATTGCATAATAATCTATATCTTCCGGTATTTTTTTGTTTTCCATCTTTTTGAACTGGTTTATTTGCATTTGCTGTCTTTTTATATATCCTTCATACTTAATATTAATATTAACCTGCTCAATTACATCATCAGGTAATTCTTCCCTTTCGTGATCTATGCTTTTAAGCATTTCATAATTTAACTCAGGCCTTTTTATAAGATCTGCCAAGGTTACAGCCGTAGTTAACGGTGCACTGTTAAGGCTTTTTAATAATTCCTGAACCTGGCTGTTTGCTCCTATTATTGTATTTTTCAGCCTGTTTATTTCTTTTTCTATAAGTTCTTCTTTTCTTAAAAGGGCCTGATATCTTTCCTCATCTATAAGCCCTATTTTATATCCTATTTTTGTTAATCTTAAATCTGCATTATCCTGTCTTAATATTAACCTGTATTCCGCCCTGGAAGTCATCATGCGGTAAGGTTCAGTATTCTCCTTTGTAATAAGATCATCAATCAATACACCGATATAAGCCTGTGAGCGGTCAAGTACTACAGGTTCTCTTCCCAGTATTTTCATAGCAGCATTTATGCCTGCCATGATTCCCTGGGCAGCCGCTTCCTCATATCCTGAGCTCCCGTTAAATTGTCCGGCACTAAACAAGCCTTCTATTTTCTTAAATTCAAGAGTAGGTTTAAGCTGAGAAGGATTAATGCAGTCATATTCTATGGCATATGCATTTCTTACAATTTGAGCATTCTCAAGGCCGGGAACCGATCTGTACATCTTTACCTGAACATCTTCCGGAAGGGAACTTGACATACCTGAAACATACATTTCGTTGGTATAGTTTCCTTCCGGTTCGATGAATACCTGATGTCTGTCTTTGTCCGGAAATCTTACCACCTTATCTTCTATGGAAGGGCAATATCTTGCCCCGGTCCCCTGTATATTACCGTTAAATAAAGGTGATCTGTCAATATTGGCTCGAATAATTTCATGGGTTTCGGGTGTTGTATAGGTAAGCCAACAGGAAACCTGCTCTCTTTTTAAATCTTCCGGTTTATTTGTAAAGGAAAAAGGAACAATTTTCTCGTCACCCTTTTGTTCCGTCATCTTTGAAAAATCTATGGTTCTTTTATCAATTCTTGCAGGAGTTCCTGTCTTAAATCTCATCATTTCTATTCCCAGTTTTTTTAAGGCTTCAGTTAAATGAGTAGCCGCCTGCAATCCGTTGGGTCCCGTATAATGTACCGTTTCTCCATATATGCACCTGGCATTCAGATAGGTACCGGTACATATTATAGCCGCTTTACAAGGATAAATTGCTCCCGAACTTGTCTTTACTCCGGTTACTTTATTATTTTCCGTAATTATATCTATTATCTCGGCTTGCTTAATTGTCAGGTTTGGAGTATTTTCAAGTACCATTCTCATAGATTTCGAATATTCCATTTTATCGGCTTGAGCTCTTAAAGAATGTACGGCAGGACCTTTAGATAAGTTTAACATTCTTGACTGAATAAAGGTTCTGTCTATATTTTTTCCCATTTCTCCGCCCAAGGCATCTATTTCTCTTACCAGGTGCCCTTTAGATGTTCCGCCTATATTAGGATTGCAAGGCATCATGGCAATACTGTCTACACTAATTGTAAACATTATTGTCTTTAATGATAGTCTGGCACATGCCAAAGCTGCTTCACATCCGGCGTGACCTGCACCTATAACGGCTACGTCATATTCTTCATATACAAATGACATATAAATCATTATCCTTTCTAAGTACAACTAAGTTATTTACCCATGCAAAATTCACTGAATATAAGATTTATTAAATCTTCCTCTACATTTTCTCCTATAATTTTTCCGAGCACTTCATATGCTGTCATCAAATCAATAGAATAAAAATCTTCAGGCATTTGATTTTCAATGCTATCTTTTACCATACTTAAGGCTTCAAGGGCTTTTCTGAACGCTTCGATATGCCTGTCATTGGTAATTAATATATCTTCATTTAATTTAAGTTCTCCTTTAAAGAACATTTCCTTTATAAGTTTTTCAAGTTCATCAAGGCCTTTGTAATTAATAAAAGATGTAATTATAACAGGATGATCTGTCTTTTCTTTTAATTCATTTATGTTAATCTTTGGCGGCAAATCACTTTTGTTAAACAATAATATAGCCTTTTTATCCCTTATTAGGGAAAGTATTGCTTCGTCATTTTCGTCCAAAGGTGTGGTAGAATCTATTACATATATAATCAAATCAGCTTCTTTGGCTATCCTGATTGCTTTTTCCACACCGATTTTTTCAACTACATCCTCTGTTTTTCTGATCCCGGCAGTATCAATAATATTTAAAGTTATTTCATTTAACTGAACTGTTTCTTCAAGGGTATCCCTGGTGGTACCTGCTATATCCGTTACTATAGCCCGTTCTTCTTTTACCAGAATATTTAAAAGGCTGGATTTTCCCGCATTGGGTTTTCCGAGAATAACTGTTTTTATTCCTTCTTTTATTAATTTTCCATTCTTTGAATCCGAAATTAACTTCTCAATCTTTTTACAATAACTGTCTATATTATTTAACAAATGTTCCGAAAATCCGTCCAGGCTGTAATTTTCAGGATCATCCAAAGCTGCTTCTATATATGCTACATCCCTTAAAATTCCTTCTCTTAACTCTTTTATAATATCAAATTCTCTTCCTCTTAACTGATTGAGAGAATTTTTAAGGGCCATTTCATTTTTTGCATTTATTATATCACATACGGCTTCTGCCTGCGATAAATCTATTCTGCCGTTTAAAAAGGCTCTCTTTGTAAATTCTCCCGGTTCTGCCAGTCTTACACCCTGTTTTAATACTATATCAAGAATTTTCTTCGTTACTACTATACCCCCATGGCAATTTATCTCAACCACATCTTCCCTGGTATATGTCAAAGGTGCCTTCATGACAGTAACCATTACTTCATCTACTACTTCTTCACCGTCAACTATAAATCCGTAATGTATTGTATGACTTTTTTGTTCTGATATCAATTTATTATTTTTTTTAGACTTATATATTTTATCTATAACAGGTAAAGCATTATTACCGCTTATTCTTATAATGCTTATACCGCCGCTTCCTACTCCGGTTGCTATTGCAGCTATTGTATCCGTGTTCATGAGTTTTCTCCTTTCATAAATCCAGGAAACAAAAATATTGATTCAATTATAAATGAAAGGTGTCTTAAAGTAAAACCTACTTTGAAGACACCAGTAATCTCAAATATTGATTCTCATTATCCTATACTATTTCTGTCGGTATTTGTTCCTTGTTGTCTTTATTTTCCTTTTTATAATCCCGTCTGTATCTTCTTGAATTTTCTTTACCGTATCTGGGCTTTATATCATGATTTGATTTCTTATAACCGATAACTACCTTTCGATACGGTTCTTCTCCCTCAGAATAGGTTTCCACATACTTATCGTTCTGTAATGCAGAATGAATAATTCTTCTTTCATAAGGATTCATAGGCTCTAAAGCAATTGATTTTCTTGTTTTTCTTACTTTATATGCTATATTCCTTGCCAGATTTTCAAGAGTTTCTTTTCGTCTCTCTCTGTAGTTTTCAGTGTCAAGTTTAACTTTAATATACTTATCGCTATTCTTGTTAATGACAAGGCTTACCAAATATTGAAGGGAATCTAATGTTTGTCCTCTTTTACCTATAAGTACTCCCATTTCTTCTCCTTCAATATTTATTTCAAGTAATTCATTTTCTTTATCGTAAACTATATCAAGTTTTGCATTAATGTTCATTGCATCGAATACTTCTTCAAGAAATTTTCTGGCCGTATTTTCAATGCTCAGTTTCATTCTTACTCTTATTTTGGCAGGTCTGCTAAACATTCCGAAAAAACCGGATGATTCTTTTTCTATTACTTCATATTCCAAATTATCTATAGTGGTACCTATCTCCAACATTGCATTTGTCAGGGCCTCATCTACGGTTTTTGCAGTAAATTCTTTCCAATCCATTATTAGTCCCCCTTTTCTATTTTCCTGTTCTTCAGAATATTAGCTATCTCAGATATGCTTTTCGGATTGTAAGAACTTTCTTCTTTTTCTGCATCCCGATCGATGTCATCCGTTTGGCTATCTTCACTATTCTTATCCTTCAAACTATCTGAAACACCATCAATATTTTTTGTTTTGGTTTTCGCCAATTCCTGTATGGAAGGTCCTCCTGTTGTTTTGGATTTCATATATTTCTTGCTTGCCTTCTCCTGACTCTTTTCTGCCAGCTCATCTATATCAATTCGATTCAGATACTTATTTACAAAAAATTGCTGTATTATAGTAATTACAGAGCTTGCAATCCAGTATATACCGACACCGATTGGAAGCGCCAGACAAAAAAATCCTGACATTATCGGCATTACAATATTCATGGAAGACATAGGATTTGGCACATCATTTTTTGAATTAGTCTTAACGTTAAGTTGCTTGCTTTGGATAAACTGCAATCCCATAGATAATATAGGTATTATAATGGATAATGATCTCCAGCTGGGGGTATTGGTTATGCTTAAACCTAAAAAGTTATTGACATCCATAATACTTCTTATAGCATTATTTGCTTCCTGTGAAAGACCTGCCTGAAGCAAACTGTTCCATTGTGAAGTATTAAAAACAGCTAAAGACTTTATTATATTTTCAATTGTAGAAAGATCCAATTTTTCATAATTTGATACAATACCCGACAATATTTCGGTTCCATGGGTCTGAACTGCGGTTGCTACCGTAGTATAATATTCTTTTACTATATTGACATAATCGGGAACATTATTTATAACCCTATATAATGCCAACATAATTGGTAGTGTAATTAGTAAGGGCAGGCATCCGGCAGTAGGGCTTGCTCCGTATTTTTCATAAACTGCCTGTGTTTCTGCCTGTTGCTTTCTGAGTGACGCTTCATCTTTCTTTCCTTTGTATTTTTCCTGTATCTTTTGAATTTCGGGTGTAATCTTTGACTGTAATCTTGAAAATTTCTGCTGTTTTATCGTTAACGGGAGCATCAACATTTTCGTAATAAAAGTAAATACAATTATAGACAGGGCTATATTTTCTACTCCAAACCAATGAAAAAATTCATAAATCCCGTTCATTATCAAACCAAGCAGTTTTGCTATGGGACTTAACAGACTACCTAAAATTATAACTTCCAACTTCAAATCCTCCTTAGGAGCTGATAAAAAATAATATGGATTGGATGCTCCAATCCTGCTTTCCGAACATTTTTAAGGTACCGGATCAAAACCGCCCTTATGAAACGGATGACATCTTAATATTCGCCTTACCGTTAAATATAAGCCTTTAATTACCCCATATTTTTCCAGTGCCTGCGCCGCATAAGAAGAACAGGTAGGAGTATAAATACAAGTACTGGTCTTTTTTAGGGGAGATATATATTTCTGATATAATCGTATGATAAATATAAGTATTTTCTTAATCATTTATGACCCTTCTTTTAAAACCGGCCGATATTTTAAGATTAAATTACCAAAATACCGTGTAACTTCATAAGGTGTAACAATGAACTTTCAATTTCAAAATAATTTTTTCCCTTGGCACCTATTCTTGCGACAACTACTATGTCCAATCCCTTTATACATCTTCCTTCATTTAACCGATAACTTTCTCTAATCAGACGAGTTATTCTGTGTCTTATAACACTGTTTCCGACTTTTTTACTTACCGATATTCCCAGTCTGTTTTCATCTGTTCCGTTTTTTCTTACATACATAACCAAATTTTTATTTGCATATGATACACCGGTACTGTATATTTCTTTAAAATCCAGACTTCTTTTTATTGATTTTGATTTTCCCATTTTTTTACCCAAAAAAATAATAGTTATTCTGCAATTTTTTACATTTTTTTCATAGAAGAAAAGGTCACAATACTGCGACCTTATTTAAACTAAGCTGTCAGCTTCTTTCTTCCTTTTGCTCTTCTTGCCGAGAGAACTTTTCTTCCGCCTTTGGTTCTCATTCTGGCTCTGAAACCATGAACCCTAGCTCTCGGTTTTTTACTGGGTTGGAATGTTCTTTTCATCTCTACGCACCTCCTTTAACTGTACCGGCGCTCTATATCAGATGAGCTCAACTACCATCTATTTTGGAATATCACGTCTATTATATTCTCAATCATTACTTACGTCAAGTGGTTATTTTGTTGATAACTGCTTGCTTTCCCTAATATTTGTATGTGTTTCTTCCTATTTATATATATTACTGTTGATTTTGTAGATAAATTTGATGTTTTTGTGGATAAAATGTTTCTATAATTTTATTAATGTTCGTTTATGCCTTAATTTATCCTCAAAACCAGGTTGTTGGTATTGTTTTTATTTTTATCACCATTTCCACATAATGACGAAAAATTTTATGTGGTATAATAACCATTGAAAATTTAAAAAAATTGTTATAATATATTAATATGTGAGTATCTATGGAGGCTGCAATGAAAAGTATAATAGAAGAAAAATGGGATGAAATATTAGAATATATGGTTTCTGAATATGGCATTACCAATGTTTCGTACAATACCTGGCTTAAACCCTTAAAGGTATATGACGTACATGATAATGTCATTACTATTGTTATAAATGACGAGAAGATCGGACATTTCGGTTATGAACATATAAGAAATAAATACGAATTACTCCTAAAGGTATCAATAGAAGAAATAATGAACGAACCTTTTGAATTAAAATTTGTTCTTGCCAGTCAGTTGGATTCCTTAGACAAAAACAAGGGATCGTCCAGTTCTAGTAATAAAAAAAATATCCCTACATTCCTAAATCCCAGATATACTTTCGATACCTTTGTAGTCGGAGGAAACAATGAGTTTGCAAGAGCAGCCGCATTAGCTGTTGCTGAAAATCCAGGTGAAATATATAACCCTCTTTTTATATACGGGGGAGTCGGACTTGGAAAGACGCACTTAATGCATTCCATAGCTCATTTTGTTTTAAATCAAAACCCGGATACAAAGGTTTTATATGTTACAAGCGAAAAATTTACCAACGAACTTATTGATGCCATTCAGAAAAAAACTACGGCTCAATTCAGGGAAAAATACCGCAATATTGACATTCTTCTGATTGACGATATTCAGTTTATTATAGGAAAGGAAAGTACCCAGGAAGAATTCTTCCATACTTTTAATACTTTGCATGAAGCAAAAAAGCAAATTATTATATCCAGTGACCGCCCACCTAAGGAAATGCTTACTTTGGAGGACAGGCTCCGTTCCAGATTTGAACATGGTCTGATGGCCGACATCCAGTCTCCTGACTATGAAACCAGAATGGCTATATTAAAAAAGAAGGAAGAATTGGACGGTTACAGTATTAATGAAGAAGTACTTAAATATATTGCTACAAATATTAAATCAAATATCAGAGAACTTGAAGGGGCTCTTACCAAGGTTGTTGCCTTTTCCCGCTTAAAGAAACGGGAACTTAACCTTGAACTCGCAAAAGAAGCTTTGCAGGACATTATTTCTCCAAACGAGAAAAAAATTATAACTCCTGAACTTATAGTAGATATTGTAGCCGAGCATTATAATATCAGTTCTTCTGATATTTATTCAAAAGACAGAAGCAGAGTTGTATCATATCCGCGTCAAATTGTTATGTATTTATGCCGGCGCTTAACCGATTTGTCTGTTACCGATATCGGTAAAGCACTGGGCAACAGGGATCATTCTACTATTCTTCATGGTTACGATAAAATAGAAAGTGACATGAAAAAAGATCCTTCATTACATAACACTATTGATGTACTTATTAAAAAAATAAATCCCGAATAAGTCGTTTATAATATGTTGACAACCAGTTGATATGCTGTTCATTGTTTGTGAGTTATTAACTTCAAATTTTTGGAATGTTATTAAAAGATATTCCTTTCCACATTGGTTTTTTTATTTATTTACACGGTTATCATTTTGTTAAACCTTTGATTTATCGGGTGTTTGACCGGATATCAACAAATCAACCGAGCATATTACTAAGACTTCTAAAAATCTTTTATTTATATATTTATAAAACTGGGAAGGAGTTTATTCACATATGAAAATAAAATGCCAAAAATCTGACCTGCTAAATAGTGTTAATATTGTACTTAAAGCTGTACCGGCAAAGACAACCATGCCTATTCTTGAATGTTTGATTATAGAAGCAAATGATTCTGGCATAAAACTTACTGCCAACGATATGGAGCTTGGTATAGAAACAAAGGTAAAAGGAAACATAATAGAAGAGGGAATGGTTGCTTTAAATGCAAAAATATTTTCAGAAATAGTAAGAAGGCTTCCGGAAAACGAAGTAAGTATTTCTACTGATGAAAATTATGTAACAGAAATCATATGTGAAAAAGCAAAATTCTCAATAGTCGGAAGATCCGGCGAAGAATTTCCGTCCCTTCCTGAAATTGAAAAAGAAAATCCCCTTATTCTGTCTCAGTTTACTTTGAAAGAAGTAATAAGGCAGACAGTTTTTTCTATTTCAGATAATGAAAGCAACAAGATAATGACCGGAGAATTATTTGAAATTAAGAAAAATGAGTTAAGAGTTATATCTCTTGACGGCCATAGGATATCTATACGAAAGATTACTTTAAAAGATGAGTACGATGACAAAAAAGTTATAATACCCGGAAAGACTCTGAATGAAATAAGTAAAATATTGTCCGGAGAAACTTCTTCCCTGGTTAATATTTACTTTACGGACAAGCATGCCTTGTTTGAGTTTGACGATACAGTAGTTGTCACCAGGCTGATTGAAGGGGAATATTACAGAATTGACCAGATGTTATCAAGTGATTATGAAACTAAAGTAAAGATTAATAAAAAGGAATTGTTAAGCTGTATAGAAAGAGCATCTCTTTTAATAAGGGAAACAGATAAAAAGCCGATTATTTTAAGAATTAAAGACAATAACTTCGAGCTTAATATTAATACCTCGATAGGGTCAATGAAGGAAGATATAGATATCGAGATGGAGGGCAAGGAAATCGTAATCGGTTTTAATCCCAAATATTTAATGGATGCCTTAAGAGTAATAGATGATGAAACAGTTGATATATATTTAATAAACCCTAAGGCTCCTTGTTTTATCAGAGATGAGGAACAGTCTTATATATACTTAATATTGCCTGTCAATATAAATGTAGCATCATAATTATTTTAAAATTGGAAATAATAACCTAATAAAGAGACTTTTTATTGTAGTATAAACTAAATAAAAAGTAACCTTAAAAAACGTTAATTTTTTGGTAGTTGAAAAGAGGTATATATGCAGGAATTTAAATTAAGGGACGATTTTATAAAGCTGGGACAGGCATTAAAGGCAGCAGGGCTTGTAAAATCCGGTGCAGAAGCAAAGAATGTGATTCAAAACGGAATGGTTAAAGTAAATAACCGTATAGAAACACAAAGAGGGAAAAAACTCCATGACGGAGATACTGTGGAATATAACGGGCAAATAATAAAAATTATAAAATAAGCAATAAATCCGGATAAATGAAACCTGCTTAAATAGAACGTTGGTGCAAAAATGATAGTTAAATCATTAGAACTTAAAGAATACAGAAATTTTGAGCATCTTGAAATTGTTTTTGACAAAGGCATCAATATTTTATATGGGGGAAATGCCCAGGGGAAAACTAATATTCTTGAGGCAATTTATCTCGGAGGAACTACCAAATCTCACAGAGGCAGCAAAGACAGTGAAATAATACGTTTTAACAAAGACGAAGCCCATATAAGAATTAATATTGAGAAAAATCAGGTATCCCACAGAATAGATGTGCATTTGAAGAAAAATAAAGCCAAAGGAGTAGCAATCGATGGAATTCCCATTAAAAAACAAGGGGAATTATTCGGTATGCTTAACCTTGTGTTTTTTTCCCCGGAAGATTTGAATATCATTAAAAATGGACCCGGTGAAAGAAGAAGATTTTTGGATTTGGAATTATGCCAGCTTGATAAAATTTATATGTACCATTTAACAAACTATAATAAAGCATTGGCTCAAAGAAATTATTTACTAAAGCAAATAAGTCTTAACAAAAGTTTACTTGAAACTTTATATATTTGGGATTTAAAACTTATAGAACATGGAAGCGCAATAATTGAATCAAGAAAAACATTTATAAAAAAAATTAATGAGCTGATATATTCCATACATAATAAGCTAACCGGAGGAAAAGAAGAACTAATTCTTAGATATGAGCCAAATGTTAGAACGGATGAGTTTGAAGATAAATTAAGAAATTCACTGGAACGGGATTTAATATTAAAAATGACTAATGTTGGACCTCACAGGGACGACATGTCCTTTTTATTTAATAATATTGATATCAGAAAATACGGATCCCAGGGGCAGCAAAGAACGTCTGCCTTATCTTTAAAATTGGCTGAAATTCAGTTGGTAAAAGAAGTTATAAAAGAAAAACCGGTCCTTTTACTTGATGATGTTTTGTCTGAACTTGACAGAAACCGGCAGAATCACTTGCTTGACAGCATAGGAGACATACAAACAATAGTTACATGTACCGGATTGGAAGAATTTATAAATCACAGGTTTACATACAATAAAATTTTTCATGTATATAAAGGAACTGTAATCTGTGAAAATTAGTTATGATAAGTAATTGATAACCATAAAATTATAGATATTGAAATTTTTTAGGAGGAACGGAGTGAAAAAAATGGAATATGAATATGGTGCGGATCAGATACAAATATTGGAAGGGTTAGAGGCTGTAAGAAAAAGACCCGGTATGTATATAGGATCCACTTCCTCCAAAGGATTGCATCATCTGGTTTATGAGATTGTAGATAATGCGGTTGATGAAGCTTTAGCAGGCTTTTGTGATACCATAGTAGTTGAAATATATAAAGACAATTCCGTTTCTGTAACGGATAACGGCCGCGGCATACCTGTCGGTATTAATCACAAAGCCGGAATTCCGGCGGTAGAAGTGGTATTTACTATACTTCATGCCGGCGGAAAGTTCGGAGGCGGAGGATATAAGGTATCCGGAGGTTTACACGGCGTTGGGGCAAGTGTTGTAAATGCCCTGTCTGAGTGGCTGGAAGTTGAAATATGCATTGACGGGAAAAAATACTGGCAGCGTTATGAAAGAGGAAAGCCTGTAACAAAACTTAAAGAACTGGGTGAAACCGACTGCAGGGGAACTAAGGTTACGTTTCTTCCCGATAAGGAAATATTTGAGGAAACAGTTTTTGATTATGAAACTTTAAAGCAAAGACTCAGAGAAATAGCCTTTTTGACCAAAGGTATAAAAATTATTTTAAGAGATCTTCGGGAAGAAAATCCTGTAGAAAAACAATTTTACTATGAAGGCGGTATAAAGGAGTATGTAAAATATCTTAATCGCCACAAAGATCCTTTGTATTCGGATATAATTTACTGTGAAGGAACTAAAGACAATGTTTATGTTGAAGTTGCAATGCAGCATAACAGAACATATGTTGAAGGGTGCTACAGTTTTGTAAATAACATAACAACACCTGAAGGCGGCACCCATTTAATAGGTTTTAAAAATGCACTTACAAAAACCATAAATGATTATGCCAGAAGTCAGAAGTTTTTAAAAGACAACGAAGCAAATCTGTCCGGTGAAGACATAAGGGAAGGTCTTATTGCAATAATAAGCATTAAGATTCAAGAACCTCAGTTTGAAGGACAGACAAAGCAAAAGTTAGGAAACAGTGAAGCAAGAGGTGCCGTGGAAAGTATAGTAAGCGAACAGCTTACTTATTATCTGGAGCAGAATCCGTCTGTTGCAAGAATAATATGTGAAAAAGCCGTATTAGCTCAGAGAGCAAGAGAAGCCGCAAGAAAAGCAAGGGAACTTACAAGAAGAAAAACGGCTTTGGAAGGGTCAGGCCTTCCGGGAAAACTTGCAGACTGTTCGGAAAAAGATCCTACAAAATGTGAAATATTCCTGGTTGAGGGTGATTCTGCGGGAGGATCCGCAAAGACTGCAAGATCAAGAGCTACCCAGGCAATACTTCCGTTAAGGGGAAAAATTTTAAATGTTGAAAAGGCAAGGCTTGACAAGATTCTGGAAAACGAAGAAATAAAAGCTATGATAACAGCGTTCGGTACAGGAATATCGGATGACTTTGATATATCAAAATTACGTTATCATAAGATTATAATTATGACTGATGCGGACGTTGACGGAGCCCATATTGCTACTTTGCTGCTTACATTCTTCTACAGATTTATGCCTGAGCTTATCAAAAGAGGTCATGTATATATGGCACAACCCCCCCTGTATAAAATTGAAAAGGGTAATACTATCCGTTATGCTTACAGCGATGATGAATTAAATAAATTACTAAATGAGCTGGGCAGAGACAATTCGGTAAGAATTCAAAGATATAAGGGGCTCGGAGAAATGAATTCCGAACAGCTGTGGGATACAACTATGGATCCGGAAAAAAGAATACTTCTTAGAGTTACTATGGATGAAAACGAATCTTCGGAAATAGATATGACCTTTACTACACTTATGGGAGATAAAGTCGAACCCAGAAGGGAATTTATCGAGGCAAATGCCAAGTATGTCCGGAATCTGGATATATAATAACGGGATTTGTTTGGGTTATAGCATAAAATGATATATTTGAAATTATCGTAATTATCCCGGCAGAGATTGAAAACGGAGGAAAAAATAATGGACGAGTATATCTTCGATAAAGTGCAGGATGTGGACCTTAAAAAGACCATGGAAAAATCTTATATAGATTATGCCATGTCTGTTATAGCATCCCGTGCACTTCCCGACGTAAGGGACGGTTTAAAACCGGTTCAAAGAAGAATTCTATATGCAATGGTTGAATTAAATAACGGTCCTGATAAGCCTCACCGTAAATGTGCCCGTATAGTCGGTGATACCATGGGTAAATATCATCCCCACGGTGACAGTTCCATATACGAGGCCTTGGTTAAGCTGGCTCAGGATTTTTCAACCAGATATCCGTTGATAGACGGCCATGGAAACTTCGGATCGGTAGACGGTGACGGCGCTGCGGCCATGCGTTATACGGAGGCTAGATTAAGCAAGATTTCCATGGAAATGCTTGCAGACATCAATAAGGATACGGTAGATTTTGTTCCGAACTTTGATGAATCTGAAAAAGAACCGTCGGTTTTGCCTGCCCGTTTTCCGAATCTGTTGGTAAACGGAACCTCAGGAATAGCAGTTGGAATGGCAACCAATATACCTCCTCATAACCTTAAGGAGGTTATTGATGCTGTCGTTAGAATAATAGACAATCGGGTAGAAGAAGACAGGGATACCGATATAGATGAAATTCTTGATATCGTAAAGGGTCCGGATTTTCCTACCGGAGCGGAAATAATCGGTACAACCGGTATAGAAGAAGCTTACAGAACAGGAAGAGGAAAAATTACAGTCAGGGCCGTGAGTGAAATTGAAACTCTGCCGAACGGAAAGTCCCGTATTATTGTCAGCGAAATTCCATATATGGTAAATAAGGCAAGGCTGATTGAAAAAATTGCCGAGCTTGTAAAAGAAAAAAAAGTCGACGGTATTACAGAACTTAGGGACGAATCGGACAGACACGGTATGCGGATTGTAATTGATATCCGCAGGGATGTTAATGCCAATGTTTTATTAAATCAGTTATACAAACATACACAGCTGCAGGATACCTTCGGGGTAATAATGCTTGCTTTGGTTAACAACGAGCCAAAAGTACTTAACCTTCTCCAGATGCTTAATTATTATCTGGATCACCAGAAGGAAGTTATAACAAGAAGGACAAAATATGATTTAAATAAAGCCGAAGAAAGGGCTCATATTTTGCAGGGATTACTTAAAGCCCTTGATCATATAGATGAAGTTATAAATATTATAAGAAATTCAAAAAACGGTAATGAAGCCAAGGAAAGATTGATAGAGCGATTTGCATTTACTGATATCCAGGCACAGGCTATTATCGATATGAGGCTTCGTTCTCTTACAGGTCTGGAAAGGGAAAGACTTGAAGCGGAATTTGCCGAACTTACTCAAAAGATAGCCGAATATAAAGCTATACTTAGCGATGAGAAAAAATTATTGGGTGTCATTAAAGAAGAAATTGTTTTAATTCGTGACAAATACGGAGATGAGCGCAGAACTAAGATAAGCTATGACGCATCGGAAATTTCGGTTGAAGATTTAATTCCGGATGAAACTATGCTTATTGCCATGACAAAACTTGGCTATATAAAGCGTATGACAATAGATAATTTTAAGAGTCAGCATCGCGGCGGCAAGGGAATAAAAGGAATGCATACAATTGATGAAGACTTTATTGAAGATTTGTTCATGGCAAGGAACCATCACTTTATTATGTTCTTTACGAATCAGGGAAGAGTATATCGCCTGAAAACTTATGAAATTCCGGAAGCCGGAAGAACCGCAAGAGGAACGGCTATAATAAACCTGTTGCAGCTTATGCCGGAAGAAAAAATTACGGCTGTTATTCCGATTAAGGAATATAAAGACAACCGCTACCTGTTTATGGCAACTAAAAAAGGTATAGTAAAAAAGACTTCCGTCAAAGAATATGAGAACATAAGAAAGTCAGGCTTAATTGCCATAAATCTCCGGGAAGACGACGAACTGATAGAAGTAAAAATAACCGACGGAAATAAGGATGTCTTTTTGGTAACCAAAAACGGTATGTGCATCAGGTTTAATGAGCAGGATGTAAGACCTACAGGAAGATCATCGACCGGTGTAATAGGTATGGCTATTGATGAAGATGATGAGATAGTGGGAATGCAGCTTAACAGTCAGGGAGAATATTTGCTTATTGCATCGGCAAACGGTATGGGTAAACGGACATCGATAGATGAATTTAGTTTACAACACAGGGCAGGTAAAGGTGTAAAATGCTATAAGATTACCGAAAAAACCGGTAATGTTGTAGGAGTAAAAGCGGTTAACGAAGAAAATGAAGTTATGCTTATAACTACCGAAGGCATAATAATCCGTATAATGGTCAGTGATATACCTGTACTCGGAAGGATTACCTCCGGTGTTAAATTAATTCATCTGGACAATGATAATGTTTATGTCGCCAGTTTGGCAAAAGTAAGGGATGACGGCAAGAATACGTCCGATGATATGGTTATTGAAAATTTGGAAAAAGAGTTGGATGAAGAAACTTATTCGGATGATACCGACAAAACCGGAGATGATAAATAGTATGAGGGTCATAAATACCGGCGAAATTGTATCAAATATAAAAGAAATGTGCATCGAAGCCAACTATAAGTTGGCTTCTGATGTAAGTACCCGTATTATGGATGCCTATAAAAACGAAACATCCGATCTTGGGAAACTGATACTGGGACAACTCTGTGAAAATATGAATATTGCAGAAAATGAACAAATTCCCATATGTCAGGATACGGGAATGACAATTGTATTTGTTAAAATAGGTCAGGATGTACACATTGAAGGAGGCTCTCTGGAAGAAGCCATAAACGAAGGAATAAGGCAGGGATATAAAGAGGGTTTTTTAAGAAAGTCCGTGGTTTCGGATCCTATTATCAGAAAAAACACCATGGACAATACGCCGGGAGTAATACACTATGAAATTGTAGCGGGTGATTTTATAGAGATAACAGTTGTGCCGAAAGGGTTCGGAAGCGAAAATATGAGCCGTATTTATATGTTAAAACCGTCGGACGGAGTAGAAGGAATAAAAGAAGCCGTACTTAAGACGGTTAAATTAGCAGGTCCCAATGCTTGTCCTCCTATAGTCGTAGGAGTGGGAATAGGCGGAAGCTTTGAAAAATGCGCTCTTCTAGCCAAAAAAGCGTTAACCCGAAATCTTGACGAACCTTCAAATTTTCCTCATATAAGAAAACTGGAAGAAGAACTGCTTGAAGAGATAAATAAACTGGGTATCGGACCGGGAGGTTTCGGAGGAAAGATTACAGCTTTGGGTGTAAAAATAGAAACTTATCCGACTCATATAGCAGGGCTTCCGGTAGCCGTAAATATATGTTGCCATGTAAACAGGCATATAACAAGAATTCTATAACTGAAAGTTTTTATTACCTTGATTTTATAAGTTGAATTTCTAAAATTAAATTGAAGAATAAAAATTTTAAATAAGTTTAAATTAAAATCCATTAATATAAAAATACGGGTAATATTTAAAAATCAAAAGATTTTAAATTATAAATTTTGATAAGGCGAGGAATGGGTTTGGAAAAACATATTGTTGCACCTTTATCAAAAGAAGAGGTTCAAAATTTAAAAGCCGGTGATTATGTATACATAACAGGAGTAATATATACTGCAAGGGATGCCGCCCATAAAAGAATGTATGAAGCCTTGCAAAAAGGAGAAGAAATTCCTTTTTCTCTGAAAAACAATGTAATTTACTATATGGGCCCAAGCCCGGCAAGAGAAGGACAGATTATAGGTTCGGCCGGTCCGACTACAAGCAGCCGGATGGACAAATATACTCCTTTATTGCTGGATACAGGGCTTTTGGGAATGATAGGCAAAGGATACAGAAGCCAAAGTGTAATAGAATCCATTATAAAAAACAAAGCGGTATATTTTGTCGCGACAGGCGGTGCGGGAGCATTGCTGTCCAAATGTATCAAGAAGTCAAAAGTAATTGCTTATGAAGATTTAGGTACCGAAGCTATTCATGAGTTATATGTGGAAAATTTTCCGGTTATAGTTGCTATTGATTCAAATGGAAATAATTTATATGAAAATACAGATATAATCAGTTGACAAAAGAAAGAGCTTTTGATATACTAGGTTTGTTTCCGTTAGGTTTTCCTAATAAAAAAATAATTACTATAAATTCAGCAATTGGAGAAATACTCAAGAGGCTGAAGAGGCGCCCCTGCTAAGGGTGTAGGTCGGCGAAAGCCGGCGCGAGGGTTCAAATCCCTCTTTCTCCGTTAAAAAAAGCGAATCGAAAAATCGATTCGCTTTTTTTCGTGAAAAGTATATGTTTACAGAACAATGAAATAAAACTCATTTATTATTCTGGTTTAATAAAAGGGATTGCATTGCTTTAAAGGTTTTGTCACTTATAACGTGTTCCATTTTGCAGGCATCTGCTGATGCAGTTTGATAATCCACGCCAAGTTTTACAAGAAATTCGGTTATAAGCTGATGACGCTCATAAATTTTTTCGGCTATTATACGTCCTTTTTCTGTAAAAGAAATATGACCTTTATCATCAACAACTATACAGTCTTCATTTTTTAACCTGGATAGAGCTCTGCTGACGGAGGCTTTTGATATGTTCATCTTATCCGATATATCTACGGCACGTACTGCATTACCACTCTTTCCGAGAATCAAAATTGTTTCCAAATACATTTCACCGGATTCTTGCATATTTTTCGCCTCCAACATTCTTTTTTCAATATTTTACACGTTATAAAATCTATAGTCAAGTTTGACAAAATTTACTTGACAGGTTACCTTAGGGTAACTATAATTATTTTAATAGGTTAGCTATAGGTAACTCATAAAAGAGGTGATTATATATGATGCCACTTAATTTGGCTGTACCCGGAGAGGAAAATGTAATTAAAAAAATATACGGAAGCCCTGAGATTAAAAGACATCTGGAAAATCTCGGTTTTGTTGCCGGCGGGAGCGTAAGTATAATAAATATTCTTAACGGCAATGTAATTGTAAAAGTAAAAGAAGCACGTATAGCAATTGATGACGAGATGGCCAGAAAGATTATGGTTTAACGATAAATTTTTGTGGGAGGATATATAAATGTATACATTGCGGGACGCAAAAGTAGGTCAGACCGTTAAGGTTGTTAAGCTTCACGGAGAAGGTGCAATAAAGCGCAGAATTATGGACATGGGTATTACAAAAGGAATTGATATTTATGTACGTAGGGTTGCACCGCTTGGAGACCCGGTGGAAATTACGGTACGCGGATATGAATTAAGCATACGCAAAGCAGATGCAGAAATGGTTGAAGTTGAATGATTATGATAGGGGAATACCTTTATTTTTTGGTCAACGAGTTAGCCATGGGTAACTAAAATATCAGAAAGAGAGGAAAATTATGAGTTTAAAAATTGCTCTTGCGGGTAATCCTAATTGCGGTAAAACAACTCTGTTCAATGTGCTTACGGGATCCAATCAGTTTGTCGGAAATTGGCCCGGTGTCACCGTCGAAAAAAAAGAAGGTAAGTTAAAAAAATATAATGATGTAACAATTATAGACCTTCCGGGAATTTACTCACTTTCTCCGTATACCTTGGAAGAAGTAATCGCAAGAAACTATTTGATTAATGAAAAGCCGGATGTAATTCTAAATATAGTTGACGGAACCAATCTGGAAAGAAACTTATATCTTACTACTCAGTTAACGGAACTTGGAATACCGGTGGTTATAGCCATCAATATGATGGATGTAGTAAAAAAGAACGGCGACAAGATTAATACGGCAGAACTTTCCCGAAAGTTAGGCTGTAAGGTTGTTGAAATTTCCGCTCTTAAGGAAACCGGTATATCAGAGGCAGCAAAAGCAGCTATCGAAGCGGCAAAGAGTACCGAAACGTTTTCCAAACATATTTTTTCGGAACCGATTGAAAATGCTTTAAGTCAGATTGAAAAATTAATTGAAAGCAAAGTATATGAAAAGCAGCTTCGCTGGTATTCAATCAAAACTTTCGAGCGGGACGAAAAAATTTTGGAAATACTAAAACTTTCGGAGGATGAACTTAATAAAGCGGAAGAGGTTATTAAATCAGTCGAGAATGAAATGGACGATGATGCGGAAAGTATTATAGCCAACGAACGTTATATTTACATAGCTTCGTTAATTAAAGACTGTTATAAGAAAAAGAATGCAGGCCATTTGTCTGCTTCAGATAAGATAGACAGAGTGGTGACCAACCGTTTTTTGGGTCTTCCTATTTTTGCTTTAGCCATGTTTCTTGTTTACTGGATATCCATGGTCGGAATAGGTGCGACTGCAACCGATTGGGCAAATGACGGACTGTTCGGAGACGGTTGGTATTTTCTTGGAATTGGAAGAAGCAAATATGAAGAAGTATCCCAAGAATATATTGATGCATTTAATGCCGTAAATGCTTTTTATGAACTTGATTTAGAAGCAGAGGATTTTAATTCGGATAAAGCACTTGCCGAAATGAAAGCTGTTTCGAAAAAAGAAACAGGTATCGCTTATGTTGAAGACGAAGAAACTCTTGCTATACAGGAAATGACCGTATACTATGATGAGATTCCGAATGATGCGGATTATGAAACCACAATTGGAATTTCTTATCTTGATGCTGTTGCATATTTTGAAGAAAGAGGGTTTGATGAACCGGATCCGGCAGATTACGGTATTTGGATTCCCGGTATACCGGTACTTGTAAGCAATGGACTGGAAAATGTCGGTGTTGCAAAGTGGCTTTCAGGTTTAATCAATGATGGTATCGTGGCCGGTGTAGGTGCTGTTTTGGGCTTTGTGCCTCAGATGTTTGTACTGTTTTTCCTCCTTGCATTCCTTGAAGCCTGCGGATACATGGCACGTATTGCTTTTGTTCTTGACAGGATATTCCGTAAATTTGGGCTTTCGGGAAAGTCATTTATACCGATGCTGATCGGTTCAGGTTGCGGAGTTCCGGGTGTTATGGCTTCGCGTACAATCGAAAACGAACGTGACCGGCGTATGACAATTATGACCACCACTTTTATTCCTTGCGGTGCGAAAGTGCCGTTTATTTCCATGATAGCCGGAGCTATTTTCGGCGGAAGCGCGTGGGTATCTACTTCTGCATATTTTGTAGGTATGGCTGCAATTATTATTTCCGGTATTATGCTTAAGAAAACAAGAATGTTTTTAGGAGATCCAGCTCCTTTTGTTATGGAATTGCCGGCTTATCACTGGCCTGCCCTTAAAAATGTGCTTCGTTCCATGTGGGAGCGCGGTTGGTCATTTATAAAAAAGGCAGGAACAATAATATTACTTTCTACGATTTTAGTATGGTTTACTACCCGTTTTGGATTTGTAGACGGAAGCTTTAGAATGCTTGCCGAGGAAGAATTGGATATGTCTGTCTTGGCGATATTAGGAAGTGCTATTGCATGGATATTTAGACCTCTCGGATGGGGTAACTGGCAGGCTACAGTAGCTTCTTTAACCGGTCTTGTGGCAAAAGAGAATATAGTAGGTACAATGGGCATTTTGTACGGTGGCAAAGAGGCTACGGTTTATGAAACCATTGGCTCGGTATTTACTCCCGTAACCGGCTACTCATTTCTGGTATTTAATCTGCTTTGTGCTCCTTGCTTTGCAGCTATCGGTGCAATAAGAAGAGAGATGAATAACGCAAAATGGACCTGGTTTGCAATCGGATATCAATGTTTATTTGCCTATGCCGTATCACTCATGATTAATCAATTTGGAGTATTTTTTACCGGTAATTTAAATTTAGCCGGATTTATTACTGCTTTATTATTGTTGGCACTGATGGTATATATGTTGTTCTTTAAAAAACAAGCTAAGACAACCAAACTTTCCAAAGTTAGGGTTTAAGGATAAGTGGCAAAGGAGCTGATTGGGATGAATTTTATAATAAGTAATCTAGCTACTATAGTTGTAGGGCTTTTACTTGTTGCAATTGTAGCGGGTATTATAATTCAGATGCGTAATGACAGGAGAAAAGGAAAATCCTTATGCGTAAGTAAATGCAGTTCGTGTCCGATGGGCAGCTCCTGCCATAAGCGTTAATAAGAAAAAGTACGAAAGAGCCTAAAAGGGGAATGATGTTATGTATAGAACAATTATTGGCATAGACGGAATGGTATGTTCTATGTGTGAAGCGCATATTAACGACGCTTTACGCAGAGCATTTTCCGTAAAGAAAGTTTCATCATCTCATAAAAAGAAACAGGCTGAAATCATAAGTGATGAAAGATTAGATGAAGAGGATTTACGTAAAACCATAAATGAAACCGGTTACAGCATATTGTCGATTCAGACAGAACCTTATAAAAAGAAAGGTTTTAGCCTTTTTAAAAAGTAAGCCGGGGAAAAATGATTTAAAAATAATAATTTGATTGTAAAAAAGATACGGCCATATTTAATATTGTTTAAGGTGAAAAAAGAACTCTGATACGATATATTATCGCTTTCAGAGTTCTTTTTTCTGTAAATAAAGTTAAATAAAAGTTAATAAATAAGTTTAAAATTGCCAAGCCGTATAAGAATTAAATAAAGGGTATTGAAAAATTAGTTTATTTAAATCATAATGTAATTAATTTAAGTAAAAGTGCATTTAATTATATATATTAAATCTTTTGGAGGCAAATATGAGAAAAAATAGATATTTTCTTTTAATTATGTTTTGTCTTTTTATAGGATTGACATATATATCATGCACTAAAAAACAGGATATTACCGTAGAAAATGAATATACTTCCGAAGGTGATACTATAAATGACAATGATTCAAAGGATGAAGAAGCAAATGAGAAAATAAACGAAACTGAAGACGAAGATATAAAAAAAGATAAAAATGAGAATGAAAAATCTTCTCTTACCATACGGGATATACCGTCTATGGAACTCATTAAAGAGTTTAGCATAGGCTGGAATCTGGGTAATACTTTGGATGCTACCGGAAGTTCTTATCTTAGCAGTGAGACTTCCTGGGGTAATCCCTATACCGAGAAAGAAGTATTTGATACCGTAAAAGAAGCAGGTTTTAACATTGTAAGAATACCGGTATCATGGGGAAAACACTTAGGTCCCGAACCGGATTATAAGATACAGGAAGAATGGCTTGACAGGGTAAATGAAGTAGTAGATTATGGAATAGATAACGGTTTATATGTCATTTTAAACATGCATCATGAAGAATGGCATTTTCCTTCATATGAGAATTTTGAAAAAGCAAATACCATTTTAACGTCTGTTTGGGCACAAATTGCCGAACGCTTTAAATATTATGACGAACATCTTATATTTGAGGGAATGAATGAACCCAGGATGAAAGGAACTCCTTATGAGTGGACCGGAGGAAATGCCGAGGCCAGGGATGTAGTAAATAAACTTAACCAATCTTTTGTAGAAACAATCAGGACGGGAGGAGGCAATAACCCGTACCGACATTTGATGATACCAACCTATGCCGCATCGTCCGATCCTAAAACATGGGAGGATTTTATAATACCGGATGATGAAAAAGTTATTGTATCAATACATGCGTATACTCCTTATAATTTTGCCTTAAATAAAAACGGAACTTCCGTATGGAGTCCGGATAATCCGGAAGATACAGCTGAAATAGACAATTTAATGAATAATATATATGAACACTTTATCAATAACGGCCATCCTGTAATTATCGGAGAGTTTGGAGCTATGGATAAAAATAATCTTGAGGATAGGGTTAACTGGGCCGAATATTATGTTCAAAAAGCATCCGAAAAAGGTATACCGTGTATTTGGTGGGACAACGGAGGATTTACAGGTAGCGGTGAACTGTTCGGATTATTGGACAGAAGAAGTTTCACCTGGAAGTATCCCGAGATAGTCAAGGCGCTAACAGGTAGGTCTGTTGAATAATAAAAATTAATTATTTAAATTATTTTATTGACTAAAAACAGATTTAGATGTTAATTATATATAGTACGGCTGTATCAGGTTTGTCTTTATCTTTTGTCAGACAACTGATATGTCCGAAATATATATAAAAAAGTTTTATTTTGCAATTTATTAGGAATTGGAATTTATTGTTGTAGCCTTTGTTCAAAAAATTATGAAAATTAAAAAATAAAGTTGTTGACAAAGGAATTTCTGTGTGATATTATTATTTCTGCTGACGCGCCAAGGGAGCTAAAAAAATCGGATAGGCGATAAAGTCAGTAAGGAACAGAACCTTGATAACTGAACAGTGAAACAACCCCGAAAATTCTAAAAGCCAAGGTCTAGTGCAAGACCGAGGATAGATTTTCGAAAAGCGAACAAAGCCAAAGTTCGAGATGATAAAGGAAAAAACTTAAACATGAGAGTTTGATCCTGGCTCAGGATGAACGCTGGCGGCGTGCCTAACACATGCAAGTCGAACGGGGTTATCGTGATGAAGTCTTCGGATGGAATTACGATAACCTAGTGGCGGACGGGTGAGTAACGCGTGGGTAACCTGCCCCATACAGGGGGATAACAGCCGGAAACGGCTGCTAAAACCGCATAAGCGCACACCGGCGCATGCCGGAGTGTGAAAATGTATGCCGAAAGGTATGCAGGTATGGGATGGGCCCGCGTCTGATTAGCTAGTTGGTGAGGTAACGGCTCACCAAGGCGACGATCAGTAGCCGGCTTGAGAGAGTGACCGGCCACATTGGGACTGAGACACGGCCCAAACTCCTACGGGAGGCAGCAGTGGGGAATATTGCACAATGGGGGAAACCCTGATG
>Ga0207747_1000182_pt1 | contig 78993 bp, 85 predicted proteins | sample HigsolmetaGSP11D_FD_184839 | JGI IMG/M metagenome (GOLD analysis project Ga0207747, IMG submission 184839) | High solid enriched microbial communities from the Joint BioEnergy Institute, USA - SP1-1-D (SPAdes) | ecosystem: Engineered > Bioreactor > SSF (Solid state fermentation) > Aerobic >...
AGGAGGGGAAAGATGGACACAAAGCAAAAATATTTTTTCGTCATCGCCCCTTGACGTAGCCGTTCAGCCCCATATACAGCAAGGAGACGGCCGCCAAAACCGCAACAATAAAAGCCCCGAACTGCACGCCAACCCGCCTCCGTTTCGGGAAATGGACGATCGCGGCCGCCAAAAATCCACCGAAAAGCCCCCCAAGATGCCCGAAATTATCGACGCCGGATACGGAAAAACCGAAAATCAAATTTATCACGACAAGCATGATGACGCTTGAACCCATCGTCCGGAAAAACAGGTCGCGGTAAGCCGTCCCGATATAAAGCAACGCGCCGAACAGGCCGAAAATTGCACCGCTTGCCCCGGCGGAGATGCTGCTTGAGAACAAGAAACTTGCCAGGCAGCCCGAAAAGCCGGCAAACAAATAGATCCATGCAAAGCGCCATATCCCGTAAATCCTTTCCACAAGTGGGCCGATATAATACAATGACAGCGAGTTCATCAACAGGTGCATGATGCCGATATGAATAAAAACCGGCGTGATCAGCCGCCAATACTGCCCGTCGATAATCAGCGGATTATACTTGGCCCCGAATCGGATAAGGTTTTCCGTATTTTGCGTGCCGCCAAAGAGTGTCATCATGATAAAAACGGCAATCTGTACGGCAAGGAATACATACGTAAAAAACGGCCTGCCTGCATCAAACAGCTGCCGCTCCTGCTCTTCCCGGCGGGCGGCGTGTTCAAGGACAATGCGCTGCAGTGCATAGGTATCTTCCCCGCTTGCGCCGGGTGCGGTTTCAAAATTGCCTCCCGTCAAATTGTTCAGGCGCCTTAGCCCTTCCCCCAAATGCCCGCTTTCCAAAAGAATCGTATGGACTTCCGTTCTGCCCCGGTTCACAAGTAGCGGTTCCGCCAAATACATTTGATATTCATCGACGGGCGCATATTCACTGACGTAGATATTCAGGACACGGAATGCATTCCGGCCTGTCTGCCTGCACAAATCCTCCGCGTGCGCACCCGTATACCGGATATCGCGGTACAACCAACTTCCCCAGTCAAGATCATAACGCAATAGCCGTACAAACGGCATTTTTTTATTCGCAGTATTTTCTAGCCACATTTCATCCCGGCCCCCGCTGAGGTAGATGATCCGGTAGCTGTTTTCCACGACGAAATAGTGGCCTAGTTTCCAAAATAAAAAATCTTCCCTACTGCTCACAATTTCCCCTGCCTTTTCCATTCGGTCTTACCCTAACTATAGCGAAAAAAAGGACGGCGTGTAAAGCGATTGCGCATTACACCCGTCCTTTTTCGTTTTTTTATTGGAAAGCGGACTGGATAAATCGGGAACGAATTCCGGGAATCCTCATTGCCGCCGTTACCGCCCACTTTCTGATGAGACCATACCCAAGCACGGCATTAAAAATCCGGTAACGGTTTCTGTACAACCCCGTTAAGAGCAGCAGCATCGCCAGCCATTTGATCCACCCGTTCATATTCCATTCCCCCCTTAAAAATTTTGCCGGAACTTTTATTAGGTTTCCAAAGGGAGAGGAAAATTATCCTTTGGCGAAAGAAAAAACAGCAGGAATTTCCTGCTGCTTACTTTGTTTCGCGGTGTAAAGTTGCGCGTTTGTCCCGCGGGCAGTATTTTTTCAATTCAATACGGTCCGGGTTCGTACGTTTATTTTTCGTTGTAATATAGTTACGCTCACCGCATTCCGTGCAAGCCAATGTTATATTTACACGCATGTTCATCCCTCCAAACCTAAATCTCATCAACTGTTCATACGACTTATCTATCATAGCATTTTTCCGCCCGAATTGCCAGTATGTTTTTTTCATACGCATAAATTCTTGCGCGCAACACCTGCGCCTTCCGGATTGGCTGTACACAATGCCGCAAAATCATGTTATAAATAGGGTTAGTACCTGATTAAAGGAGAGAAAACCATGGCGATTACCATCATCACCTTATTGGCGCTATCGGCCGTATTGTTTGTCATTTCTTTTTTCCATAAAGACCCTGCCCGCTACCTGGAAAAAGAATTGGAAGATTTATCCTTACAATTTTTCCAGGAGACATACAAAATCAAAAAAAGATTGCAGGTACTGGAAGAAGAATTAATGGCTGGTGACCCTTTTTTGCCGGAAAAGCCGTCGGCGCGCATACAGGTAAATGAAATTGTGAAAAACCAGGTGCTGGCTTTGTTCAAGCAAGGCCTGTCTTTCGAGCAAATCGCGAAACAGTCCGCCCTGCCTGTGCAAGAAGTCCGGCTCATTATTTCCGATTACATGAATTAAGCATAGGATAAAAAACGGATAGCGAGGACACCCCGTTATCCGTTTTTTATTCTTAGCCTGTCCGACGTCAGTTGGATTTCGCCTGGCTTTAATTTTGAACAGTTTGTGAAGCCGTATTGGTTTCACTTCCCGCTTCTTTTTTCTTTAAGTCAAAATAGGCTTTAAATACCTGGTTGGCAATTTTCAAGTTCGTATGCGGATCCGTAGCGTTTCCCATATAGGACCAAGGCACGACAACAGAAATCGCGATTTCCGGATGGTTGTACGGGGCATAGCCGACAAATGTCGAGTTCCATGCCTCATTCCAAATTGCCGGCCGGGCTTTGCCTTCAGCTGCATACTGTTCCACTTTTTCCCCGCCGTATATGGCCTGGGCCGTACCAGTTTTGCCCGCTACTTTTAGACTCGAATCAATTCGTCCGTAAGCGGTCCCGTGTGGCATATTGACGACACGGTAAAAGCCTTCTTTAACACGGTTGATGTATGATGCGCTCATATCAACACGGTTCAGGACGGTTGTGCCGATTACTTTTTCAACAGCGCCGAGCGTTTTTCCATCTTTGCTCGGCTTTCTGATTTCTTTCGCAATATGCGGCTGCACGCGGTAGCCGCCGTTCGCGATCGTCGAAATATATTGGCAGAGCTGGAGCGGCGTATAGGTGTCAAACTGCCCGATCGCAAAGTCAAGCACATTCCCGTTATTCGGCGGTACCGGTGTTTGGTATCCGGTCACTTCGCCCGGAAGATCAATACCCGTTTTGACGCCGAGGCCGAATTCGGCAAAATACTTGCGAAATTCCTTAATGGCTTTCATTTTGTTAATATCCAATGTGCTGTTCGGCACATAGTTCTTCTGCCCGCCGAGGCTCATCGCTAGGCGGAACATATAGACGTTTGAAGAATACTGCAAAGCCGTCAGATCATTAATGGCGCCGAACCCGTTCCCGGCTACCCATGACTTTTTGGTAGGTGTGCCAAGAAAATGGAGCGGCTGGTCAACAAATACCTGGCCCGGCTTAATCGCGCCGGTCTGGTAACCGGTCAGGATCGTTGCGCCTTTTACAGCGGAACCGGATGGATAAGACGTTGTCATATTCCCGAGCGCAAAGTCGGCTATTTTTGCCCTTCCGGTTTTCGTGTCCGTTTGCACCTGTTTACCGGCCATTGCCAAAATTTCACCCGTATAAGGATTCATGACCGTAACAAATGCCCTGTCCACCAGCGGATTGCTTGCCCTTGCCGCCGAAATCTCCTGTGTCAAGATTTTTTCAATCTCTTTCTGCAGTTCGATATCAACTGTCAGGACAAGGTCGCTGCCCGGCTGCCCTTTGCTGATAACGGTCGATTTGATCACATTACCTTCTTTATCCGTCTTTGTTTTGATTTTCTCTTTTTCCCCGCTCAGCACATCTTCGTATTCCTGCTCGAGATAGCTCGTCCCGACGCGGTCATTGCGGCTGTAACCGCGGGCCGTGTAATATTGCTCCTTGTCGGAAGGAAGGCCCTCTTTCTCCGTCGAAACGCCGCCGAGGACAGAACCTAAAACGGAATCGCCGTTTGCTTCTTTAAACACATAATTCCGTTCCCAGTCGGTCGTAATGTCCACGCCCGGCAGAGAAGAAAGATTTTCGCTGACCGTTGCATACTCTTTATCCGTAACGCCCGTATTTTTAATAATTTGCGGTGATAAGGCATAGCCGGACGACATCTTCCTGTAAATCGCCAGCTCATTCAAATCCTGTTGGGAAAAAGAGTCGATATCATTTTTTGTGATACGCTTCAACTGCAATTTATAAATCGCGTCACTGTTGTTTTTCAATTTCTCCTGCTCTTTTTTTGAAACCAGCTGTTTCGCTTCGTTCTGGTGGGTCAGGATCCAAAAATCCTTTTTATCCCGATCCGTAATCTGCTTCAAATCGGAAGGCGATGCTTTCACAATTTTGGCCAAAGCCTTGGCGACCTTCAGCATTTTATCCGTGCTGTCAGCCGTTGTTCTAGTATATGTGATGGCTTTCTCCGCTTTATTTCCAACAATCACCTTATAGTTCCGGTCAAGAATTCTTCCACGGGGAACAGAAGTATTAATCGTCTGGTCCTCCGTCTGTTCCAGTTCTTTTTTATAATCCTGCCCGTAAACAATCTGAACAATGCCCAGACGCACGACTAAGACCGAAAAAAGCACAAAAACAGCAAAGAACAGCATATTCATCCGAAACGGAATATGCGATCTCTTTTTCCGCTTTTTTTTCTTCAAAACTTTTCTGCTCCTTTCGTAAATCGGCTCTACTGTCCATTTTAACGAAAAAAAGCTGCAATGGCTATAAAAAATACCGCCATTTTTGAAAACAGCGGTGCGTTACAGGTCTTCCCGGAGCCGGATGTTCCTTGTAAAAAACGAAATGCATAAATGACCTGCCCCGATCAAAAGCATCAGCACGCGGATGCTCACCTGGTCATTAAAAAAAGTTACAGCCACAATAAACAGCAAGATCGAAGTGATTCTCCCGGAATTGGTAAACATTTCAAGAACGACGATATACTCGATCCGTGCTTCCGCCGCTTTCCATGCCCTCCCGATCACATCATAGGTCATGGAATTATACGGGACGAGCAAAAGCGGATACGCAAGTGCAATCGTTGCCGCATACAAAAGCATTCTTGGATAGGTCACTTCAAAAATGAACAAAAAGACAGCCGCATACAAAAGCAGCCCCCCCAAAAAAATCAAACGCTGGCGGTGTTTGATTTTTACAAATCTGGCGACAAGTGTATATCCCAAAAACTGCAGGAATGAATTGATCAGCCCGAATGTGCCGAGGGAAAGTTCGCTCCCCGTGGAAAGAAACACAAATACGGAGATCATAAAAACAAACGTGCCGTCCCGGAGCCCTTGGACAAAATGCGCGTTTGTGATCCTTTTCCAGTTCGGGTTGTAGCTCCGCTGTTTTAATACGTGTTTAAACAAGTAACGGCCTTGTGCCGGACGAGGTGATATGAAAAAACTAAGCACGACTGCAATGGCAAACAACAGCAAAGATAAAGCAAAAACAACCGTATAGCCGTTTTTCCCGATGGCGGAAATAATCAGTCCGGCTGCAAACGGACCGGCCATGCCGCCGATGGAACTGAAAGCGCCCATAAAGCCGTTAAAAAAATCCCTCGTTTCGGGTTCTGTGATTTCAAACGTCAGCACATTATAGGCAAGCCAGTAGAACCCGTAACCTACCCCGAGCAGCCCCCCGAGCAAAACAATATATTGACTCGCATGCCCGCGGGAAAACAGGACACACAAATAAAACAGCGCCAAAAAAGCCACCCCGATCCGGAACACCAACACTCTGTCCACTTTTTTTGCCCAACGGCCGGCGACAATGAACGTCAGCGGCTGGAGGATGACCACCGATAAATTATAAACCGCCAGATCTATGTACTCTCCTGTTTGTTTCCATAAATAAATGTTGACAAAGGAATTCGACAGGGAAACACTTAAAGAATAAAGCCCCCCGATCGCAAGCAGCAAAACCAAATCCTTTGACAGTTCAATATCTCCAAACCATTTTTGAACTCGCTTCATCAATAAAAACTCCCCTCATTCCCCTATATTGTTTGAAAAAGCGGAGCCTTTATTCATATGGAACAAGCGGGCGGATAAAAAAGAGCGTGCCTGCGAAAACGCGGCACGCTCTTTTTTATCATTATTTTATTTTGTTGCTTCGTACAATTTTGCAACTTCATCCCAGTTGACGACATTCCAGAATGCTGCAATATATTCCGGGCGGCGATTTTGGTATTTCAAATAGTAAGCATGTTCCCACACGTCCAGGCCGAGGATCGGTTTTTTGCCTTCGGAAAGCGGGCTGTCCTGGTTCGGAGTGCTAGTGATTTCCAATTCGCCGTTGTTGACAACAAGCCATGCCCAGCCTGAGCCGAAACGGCCTGCTGCTGCAGCGGAGAATTGTTCTTTAAATTTTTCAAAACTGCCGAATTTGCTGTTGATCGCATCCGCAAGCGCGCCTTTTGGTTCTCCGCCGCCGTTAGGCGAAAGCAGTTTCCAGAACAGCGAGTGGTTCGCATGGCCTCCGCCGTTATTGCGGACAGCCGTACGGATATCTTCCGGAACGGCATCCAAATCCGCGATCAAATCTTCAACTGATTTAGCCGCCAGATCATCATGGCCTTCCAAAGCTTTATTTAGGTTTGTAACATAAGTGTTATGGTGCTTCGTATGATGGATGTTCATTGTTTCCTTGTCGATATAAGGCTCGAGCGCATCGTACGCATACGGCAATTGCGGTAAAGTATAGGTCATTTCTATTCCTCCCCTATGTAATGGTGTGAACTAAAAAGTTCAAAGTTTTGTCATATTTAATGTACCAAAACCCGCTTATTAATGGCAAATTTTATGGCTTGCATTTTTTAAAAACTTGGCGAAGTTCTTGATCAATGTTAATGATCGCGAAATCTGCTTCGCGCCCTGCGTCTGCAAGCCTTATCACTCAATGCCTGTGCACAAGGGGTCTTTTCTTGCTCGTTTATCCCGCAGTAGTCTAAGAAATCAGCGATAATCAACAATAAATTTAACAGAACCAAAAACTTAATCCCCTTTTCCCCGGTTCTGGTTCTATATGGACATCCCTGCACATATACATATAGCACCTTAAAGGAGGGGAATTGTCTCATGTTAAAAAAAATGTTTGCCCTTATCTCAGCCGCCATTATTTCCTACAGCATTTACTACGATATCCACGCCGGCACGATCCCGTCCTATGCGCAGGAAACACCTGAAAAATCCGCTTACCAAAATACAGTACAGCACAAACAGGAACCATTTGCCACGGTCCGGGTCAATCCCGGTGATACTGTCCTTACCATTGTCGAAAAACTTTCCGGCTCTTCCAAAGATCTTTCCATTGAAAAGATCATCCGCGATTTCAGCAGGCTCAATAACGGAATTGCCCCGGAAGATATTCAAATCGGACAGACATACCGTTTCCCAATCTATCATGCCTCCCATTAATTCCTTGTCAATCCATGCAGAAAATTGGTACAATAAAACTTGGCACAATCAGTTTTCACTAGATTGATAGATCATAAAAGGAGCGAATTTCCTTGGGTGAAATCATACATCGTTCAAAAACGCGCCCAGTTAAGGTCGGCAATTTGACGATCGGGGGAAGCAATGAATTATTTATCCAAAGCATGACGACGACAAAAACCCATGATGTGGATGCAACTGTCCGGCAGATCGAACGGTTGGAGGAAGCCGGCTGCCAAATCGTCCGTGTTGCTGTTCCGGATGAAAGGGCAGCCAATGCCATCCCCGAAATAAAAAAGAGAATCCGTATCCCGCTTGTTGCGGATATCCATTTTGATTACCGCCTCGCCTTAAAAGCAATTGAAGGCGGGGTTGATAAAATCCGGATCAATCCGGGCAATATCGGAAAGCGCGAAAAAGTTGAAGCGGTCGTAAAAGCCGCCAAGGAACGCGGCATTCCGATCCGTATCGGGGTCAATGCCGGAAGTCTGGAAAAGCATATTTTGCAAAAATACGGCTACCCGACGGCGGACGGCATGGTCGAAAGCGCCCTGCACCATATTCAAATTTTGGAAGACCTCGATTTCCATGATATCATCGTTTCGATGAAAGCATCGGATGTGCGGCTTGCAATAGAAGCCTATGAAAAAGCGGCAAGAACATTTGACTATCCGCTCCACCTCGGCATTACGGAATCCGGGACACTGTTTTCAGGGACCATCAAAAGCGCGGCCGGGATCGGGACGCTTTTGAACATGGGCATTGGCAATACACTCCGCATTTCGTTGAGCGCGGATCCGGTTGAGGAAGTGAAAGTGGCGCGCGAACTACTGAAAATTTTCGGGCTTGCTTCCAATGCCCCGACGCTCATTTCCTGCCCGACGTGCGGCAGGATCGCGATCGATTTGATCAGCATCGCAAACGAAGTAGAAGAATATTTACAAACCATCAAAGCACCGATTAAAGTGTCTGTGCTCGGCTGCGCGGTAAACGGACCGGGCGAGGCAAGGGAAGCGGATATCGGCATTGCCGGCGCCCGCGGCGAAGGGCTTCTGTTCCGCAAAGGGAAAATCGTGCGGAAAGTACCGGAAGACAAGATGGTGGAAGAACTGAAAAAAGAAATCGACATCCTTGCCGAAGCGTATTATAAAAAACAAGCTGAACAAAATATCAATTTGGTTTAAGAAAACACCGGCTCATTGCTTAGCCGGTGTTTCTTTATGCTGCTATCCAATTTAAAAGAAAGGAAATACAAACAGCCCGAGGATAAGGGATACCGCCCCGATCCCAATGGCCCATGCACCGGTCGTGCCGGCACCTTTGCCGCGGGCGATCAGCCCGAGCACAATGGCCGAAGCGCCCAGCAAAACCGGGAGAAAAAACAGTGAAAGCACAGCGAGAAAGAGCGAAGCCCAACCGTAAAACCGGGAAACCATTCCGTCTTCCGACACCGGCTCCTCCCTCCTGTTTGTATACGCAGGCGCCGAAAGCTCGGCAGCCGTTTCTTCACGATAATCGTGCCCGGCCGTGCCGGAATCGCTTTTCGTCGAAGCCTGTTGCATACGGTCTTCCCTGTCCACGCGCATCCCTCGCTTTCCATGAATAGAAGCACCATTATTTTGCACGCCGGATATCTTTCCATGCTGCCAATTTCCGTTAAAACTTGCTCCATTCCCCTTTTTGCGGGTTTGTGCTACACTGTTAATACTGAAGCAAAGGAGAGGCACCAATGAAAGGGAAAAAACGTTTCGGAATTGATATTGACGGGACTGTAACAAGTCCGGAATCGCTCGTCCCGTTTATCAATGAAGCTTTTCATATTCATTTAAAATATGAAGATTTGACGAAGTACGAAATCACAGATGTAGTCGACATACCGCCGGAAACATTTAACAGGTGGTTCATCCAATCCGAACCGGCCATCTATGAAAAATCGCCGATTGCTGAAGGGGCAAAAGAAGTACTAACCAAATGGGCAGACAGATTTGAGCTATATTTTATCAGTGCGCGTGCATCCCATTTGCTTAAAGTTACCAAAAACTGGTTTTCAAGACAGCAACTGAAATACCACCATATTGAACTGATCGGCACACATCATAAAGTGGAAACGGCCAAAAAATATGATATCGATGTCTTTCTGGAAGACAAGCATGATAACGCGGCCGCGATCGCCGAAGAACTCGGCATCCCCGTCCTTCTGTTCGACACCCCGTATAACCGGGATCCCGTCCCGAAAAATGTATACCGGGTTAAAAATTGGAAGGAAGCCGATGAATGGATCCGCCGCTGGGCCGGAACAACCGGGTAAGCCGTGCGCCTGTAAAAAAACCCTGCTGGGAAAATACAGCAGGGTTTTTTACATGTGCCCTTTCCCATGCGCCATGCATTCCGGGCAGGTGCCGTACACTTCGAATTTATGGCCGGAAATGGCGCAGCCTTCCAGCCCGCTGTGGATCGTCAGCATCGGGCAGTCCGGGATTTCCTTCGTCTTTCCGCACGCCAAACAAATGAAATGGTGGTGATGATGGTCCGTCGAGCATTTGAAACGGAAATGTTTTTCACCCGACAGCTCCGTCACTTCAAGAATCCCGAGTTCCGCAAACAGAGACAAATTCCGGTAAATCGTATCAAAACTCAAGCCCGGGTAATCACTTTTCATCCATTCCAGCACATCTTTCGCCGTTAAATATTTATTTCTTTTGGAAAGCAGGTCAAGCATTTTTTCACGTTTCCCCGTATGTTTATAGCCGTTATCCTTCAATATTTCAATTGCCTCTTCTAAAAGCACTTGACTCACACCTTCTTTTTGCTGAAGCGGATACCGGTCCGCAAACGTTTGATATAGATTGCCATAAGCAAAATAAGGATCGAAATCAGTACAATCGTTCCGCCAGGCGGCAGGTCGAGGTAAAAGGCGCTAACCAGCCCCCCCATCACGGAAATCTCACCGAATAAGACGGAAAACAAAATCGTCTGCTTAAAGCCGCGGCTGATGCGGATGCTTGCGGCGACCGGCAGCGTAATGAGCGCCGAAACGAGCATGATCCCGACAATTCTCATTGCTGCAGATATCACCAATGCAATTAGCACCATAAAAACCAAATGGATCGTTTTCGCCGGAATACCGGAAACTTTGGCGTATTCTTCATCGAAAGAGAGCAAAAATAATTCTTTATACAATAAAATAATAACAGCCGCCACCGCAATACTGATTGCCAATATCAGCCAAAGATCTGTCCGGCTCACCGCACTGACGCTACCGAACAAATAGTTCATTAAATCAACATTATACCCGCCGGCAAGCGAGATAAAAATCAGCCCGATGCCGATCCCGCCGGACATGATGATCGGGATGGCGAGATCCTGGTAATAGCGGTACACGACCCGCAAACGTTCGATCAAAACGGAACCGAGTACGGAAAAACCTGTCCCGATATAAAGCGGATTGAGTCCCGATAATACCGGGAGTTTACTGCTTAAAAACAGGCTGACAGCGATCCCTGACAATGTGACATGGCTGAGCGCGTCCGCAATGAGCGACAAGCGGCGCACGACGATAAAACTCCCGATCAGCGGCGCAATGATGCCGATCATGATGCCGGTAAGAAACGTATTTTGCAAAAATTGATAATGTAAAAGCGCTGTGATCATGCTTTACTCCTTCTCATCCATGTTCATGCGACAAAAGCCGGATATCATGGTGATACCATGAGGACAGTTTCTTATCATCCAGCTTTTCAAACGCTTCCCTGTCGCCGTGGAAATACAAGTGTTTGTTCAGGCAGGCGACATGCGTCACCCTATTTGAAATGGCTCCGATATCGTGGGTAACCAGTATAAGCGTGATCCCAAGCTGTTTATTCAGCCGTTCCAGCATTTCATAAAAAGACTGGACATGGCGCTGGTCAACCCCTACTGTCGGCTCATCCAAAATCAGGATCTCCGGTTTGCTGGCGATTGCCCTTGCGATAAATACACGCTGCTGCTGCCCCCCGCTCAGTTCACCGATATTTTGATGCACATACCCTTCCATCCCAACCGAGCGGATCGCGTCCAATACTTCTTTTTTCGCTTCATTGCCTAAAAAGCGAAACAGTCCCGTTTTTTTCGTCAACCCGCTTGCCACCACCTCAAAGACGGTCGCAGGATATCCTGTGTTGAACGAGTTTGCTTTTTGCGAAACGAACCCGATCCGGCTCCAATCTTTAAATTTGTTAATTGGCGTGCCGAACAGACGGATTTCCCCTTCCAGCGGCTTTAACAGCCCGAGGATCAGCTTCAACAGCGTCGATTTTCCGGAACCGTTCGGGCCGACGATGCCGAGAAATGCTGCCCTCGGAATCTTCAAATCAATTTGTTCCAGTACATTTCTCCGGTCATACCGGAAAGAAACGCCGGAAACTTCAACAATATAGTCGTTCATAAACAGTCTCCCTCAATCAGAATCATTCCGATTTAAACATTATACACTTGCCACGCCCGATTGTAAAGGCGACAAAGGAACATTTTCCATAAAGGTGCATATACATGAAGCAGGGAGTGTGATGCGCAGTGAAGCTCATTCAAAATATGGTCAATTATAAGGTAAATATGATTACCGGTGAAGAATTATTTAAATATGCCCGGCAGTTTAAAGTGAAAATCAGCCGCGAAGATGCGGAAAAAATTGCGGATTATTTACGCGGAAAGCAGCTGGATATTTTTGAAGACCAGGCCCGCAGCAAAGCCCTGAAAGACATTGCAAAAATCACCAGCCCGGAAACAGCGCGGGAAATCAACCGGGTTTTTGTACTGTTTACGAAATAGTGTGCAACCGTAATCCGGCATTGCAAATGAGCGCAAAATACGTTTGCCCAACAGGTTTCCCACCCCGGAACGTTTTGTGTCAACGGGCCACTTTTTCCGCAGGAGCCCTACAAAACGCACCGATTGGGCCGGATAAAAAACCGGCTTGGAACCCCAAACCGGTTTTTTATCCATTATTCTACTACTCTTCTGACAACGCCGTTAAAGACGCTCTTCCAATAGCCATTGCTCAAACTGTCAACGGAAACGCCGTGGGAACTGTTGTCATCCAAAAATTGCCCGTTTCCGAGATAAATGCCGACATGGCCGTTCGTTTTGTACGTGTCAAAGAAGATCAAGTCTCCCCGTTTCATTTGTGACGGGCTGACTGCACGGCCCAAACCGACGAGCGTATCCGTCGTCGCACCCGCACCGCCTAAATTGACACCAGCCTGCAAATATGCCCAGTGCACAAAAGATGAGCAGTCAAAACGGCGGTTTGCAATATCGGATGCGTTCCTCCCGCCGCCAAATTTATACGGCGAATGCCCGATCAAAGAAGAACCTGCACTGATTGCTTTTTCAATAATTTCCGATGCGCTCTTCGATGTGCTTCCGCTCGACACCGATGTGTTGCCGGATGAAGGGGAAGAACTTGCCCCCACATTTGAACTTAAACCGGAGCCGGAGCTTGAACTTGCCTGGCTGTCCGATCCTGAATTTGTTTTTGCCTTATGCGTATTTGCGCTTGACTTGCTGCCTGAGCCGGATCCGTTTTGTGATGCGGATGCATCATTCGATTGGACGCTTGACGCCGTTGCGGTTTCCGAAGCGGAAGAAGCTTTTGCGGTGGACTGTTCTTTTTCAAGTTCTGCAAGGGCGGCTTTTTCTTGGGCACTTAAAGAAGCAGCCTTGTATTTCAGCTTGGAAATTTCATCCGCAATGGCCTGTTTTTGGTCATCCAGTGCGGCTTCCATGCTTTTCTGGTCTGCCAGCTCGTATTTATTTGCTTCTTTCAGCTCCTGCAAATCGGCCAAATCGGACTGAATTTTAGCTAGTTTTGCCTGCACTTCATCTTTTGACGCTTTTAATTCTTTTTTGTCTTTTTCCTGGGCCTCGAGGATGGACCGGTCAGCGTTGACAAAAGTTGTAACAGCTGCTGCACGGCTGATGAGGTCGCTTAAACTTTTCGATTCGAGAATGACATCCAAATAGCTGACAGAACCGCCGTTTTGCTGTATATCGCGCGCGCGCTCCGCAAGCACCTGGTTACGTTCTTCAATTCTTTTTTGCGTTTCCTTAATTTTCGTGTTCAGTTCGGCCACTTGGGCTTTTGTATTTTGCACTTCCTGGTTTTTTTCAGTGATTTTCCGGTTGGTTTCACTGATTTTACTGGAAATTTTTTTCATGTCATCCTGAAGCTGCTTCTGGTCCGCCAAAATTTTGGCGATTTCATTCTGCTTGCTGGAAATGCTCGATTGGACAAGCGATTCTTGGCTTTTGATACTTTTCGTAGTGCTTTCGGCAAATGCTTTGCTAAAAGGAACAAAAGTACTGCCGGCCCCGATGAAAGCCGCGGCCGTAATCGACAAAAACTTCTTACTCACTTTAACTCCTCCATAGCTATGTATCGTAATCTATCAATCTCGTAATTTACAATTATGTTAAATACCAGTTTTGTTGTTCTTTTTTATATTTAAATTATAGCATCAAAGTTCGACAAAAAGATTACAGTTTCTTTTCATTTTGCAAAAGCATGTCTGAATTTCCAAAAAAATGAAAAAAGCCTGCCGCATAAAGCGGTCAGGCCGTCAGACGGGCTGCTGCATAATTTTCATTAATAAATCTTCATCAAACTGCCGGTTTCTCAGCATTTCAATTTCATATTTGTACGGCGGTTTCCGGTTCTTTTTATCTTCGCCGACATACGGGGTTTCCAAAATTTTCGGGATGTCCTCAAGCTGCGGGTGGTGCACGATATAGTCGAGGGCTTCAAATCCGATATGACCAAAACCGATATTTTCGTGCCTGTCTTTCCGTGCGCCCGCTTCATTTTTGCTGTCATTGACATGCAAAACTTTGAGGCGGCCGATCCCGATGATGCGGTCAAACTCATCCAGCACATCATCGAACCGGTGCTTTATATCATAACCGGCATCATGCGTATGGCAGGTGTCGAAACAAACCGAAAGCTTGTCATTAAATTTGACACCGTCGATGATTTTCGCCAATTCTTCAAACGTCCTTCCGCATTCGGAACCTTTGCCGGCCATCGTTTCCAGCGCAATTTGGACATTTTGGCCCGGTGTGAGCACTTCATTTAAACCTTCAATGATTTTCCGGATGCCTTTTTCCGGCCCCTCACCGACATGGGCGCCCGGGTGGAGGACGATTTGCTTCGCCCCGATCGCTTCCGTCCGTTCGATCTCCGAATTCAAAAAATTGATGCCGAGCTCAAAAGTGGCAGGGTTGGCCGCATTCCCGATATTGATAATATAAGGCGCATGGACGACAATTTCTTTGATGCCGTGCTCTTTCATGTGGGCAAGGCCGGCTTCGATATTTAAGTCTTCGATTTTCTTTCTTCTCGTGTTCTGCGGCGCACCGGTATAAATCATAAAGGTGTTGGCGCCATATGATGCCGCTTCTTCGCTTGCCGCAAGCAGCATTTTTTTGCCGCTCATGGAAACGTGTGAACCGATTTTTAACATCAATGTTTCTCCCCTTTTATTTGCGTTTTTGCATTTTTCTTTGGCGTTTTTTGATTGTCTCGATTTGCCGCTCGATTTTCTTTTTATACCCCGGCTTCACTTTTTTCGGCCTGCCAATTGCCCTTCTCGCCGCTATTTCCATTTCATCTGCCTGCCTTACGCGTTTTTTGCGGCGGTTCCGGTCGTGCCGTTCCACCCATTCCCCGTTTCTCAAGTCGCGGTTTTCAAAAACGATGCCCAATTTTTCAAGTTGTGTAAGGGCATATTCATCAGAAGGCTCGTAGATGGTCGCGCAAATGCCCGAAAGGTTCGCACGTGCAGTCCTGCCGGCTCGGTGGATGTAAAACGTCAAGTCTTTCGGCAGCTCATAGTTGACGACATGGCTGACGCCTTCAATGTCAATGCCTCTCGCCGCCAAATCGGTAGCGACAATATACTGGAAATCAAGGTTTTTAATTTGCTTCATCGTCTTTGCCCTTTCCCGCGGCGTCAAATTCCCGTGGATGCGGGCAGTTTTCATCCCTTTTTCCGCCAGTCGGCCCGATATCTCGTCCACCATCACTTTTGTATTGGCAAACACAATCGCTAAATAAGGATTAAACGCTTTAAGTACATCATACAATACATCGATTTTCTCCCGCGAGCGTTTTGGTATTAAAATATGCTCGATTTTTTCCGCAGAAATTTGCTTCGGCTGCACCTGCTCGAATTTCGGGTTTTCCATATACTTTTTCAAAAACGGCTTTAATTTTTCCGGAATCGTGGCCGAGAATACGAGCATTTGCAGCTCTTTCGGTATCCGTCCGGCAATTTGGTCGACATCTGCAATAAAGCCCATATCAAGCATGATATCCGCTTCATCGACGACCAAAATTTTTGCAGTATGGACAAATAGGGCCTGTTCTTTCACAAGATCATAGATTCTTCCAGGCGTTCCAACAACGATCTGCGGCTGTTTTTTCAGCTTTCCAATATCGCGCTGCTTGTCCGTTCCGCCGATAAAAAGCCGCGCTGTAATGCCGCCTGTTTCATCCCATTTTAAAATATCCAGGACTTCATGATAGATCTGGCTTGCCAGTTCCCTAGTCGGCGCCGTAATGACCGACTGCACTTCATGAAGGCTTGGATCTGTTTTCTGCAAAACCGGCAGCACATAGGCATGCGTTTTGCCCGTGCCGGTTTGTGACTGGCCGATCGCGCTTTCCCCTTTTAGCACGAGCGGGATCATTTTTTTCTGGATTTCCGTCGGTTCAAGAAATCCCTTATTTTCTACAGCCGTTTCGATAAAAGGCTTAAAACCAAAATCTTTCCAATTCGTATTGATCATGTTTCCACTCCTTATCTCACACGCCTAGGAACGTCTTGTTATTATAATCGACATTCGAAAAAAACGCTACTTTCCGGCAAAGATGCTGCCAAGAAACTTTTCTGCATTCCAGACGTTTCCGCCTGCCCTGCATATTGTATAAATGAACGGCGTTAAAGAACAGAAAGGGGGATAAAACAATGCCGCCAAGAAATATGCCGTTTTTCGGGCCACCAAACCAGGGGCTGGGTCGTCCGATTGGCGGAATGCAAAGGAACCCATTTACGTTGAACCGCCCCGGTATGCTTAGGCCTTTCGGTGCCGGTTTTGGGCATAATCCGGTATTCCGCGCCGGGGGCGGACCCGCCTTCCAGGGCCGCGGCGGGCTCTTATCAAGGTTGTTCCAGCGCGGCGGGCAAAATGCAGCCATGAATCCGGCAAACGCCTTCCAAAGAGGAGCCGCCGGGGGAGGCGGATCGCTGCTGAAGTCGATTGCAAATCCGAATTCGATCAGTTCATTTTTAAACAATACACAAAATGTCATTAAAACGGCGCAGCAGGTCGGGCCGATGATCCAACAGTACGGCCCGCTGATTAAAAATTTGCCTGCCATGTGGAAAATGTACCGCGGATTAAAAAATGCGCCGGTTAATGAAGCAGGGGCAGAGGAATCAAGCGGGCAAAACAAAAAACGCACTTCTCCAAGCACCGCCGGCAAAACGGGGCGCGTCACAAAAAGCGCAGACCGCACATCCGCAAGCAGCTCCAGGAAGAAAAAGGAAAAGAAAAAAGAAGAAAACATCCAGGAAAAAGGCGCTTCCGTACCTAAATTATTTATTTAAAAAACAGGACCGTTTGTACCCCGGTACAGGCGGTTTTTTTGCATGATAAGCCTTATGCCCCATTTTGTATTCTGCCTTAAATTCCGATATAATACAATTGTGTTAGAATACAATTTTAAGTCCGGACTTCATATGTTTCCGGAATATTTACTAGGAGGATCGCAATGGAGGTTATTAAAATTTCCCCCCGAGGCTACTGCTACGGCGTTGTCGACGCGATGGTCATCGCCCGCAATGCCGCTTTAGATAAAACATTGCCGCGCCCCATCTACATACTCGGCATGATTGTCCACAACCAGCATGTGACGGACGCCTTTAAAGAAGATGGAATCATCACCCTGGACGGAAAAAACCGGAAAGAAATTTTGGAGAAGATCAATGAAGGCACTGTCATTTTTACCGCGCACGGCGTATCCCCCGAAGTGCGCGAACTCGCCAGGAAAAAAGGGCTGACTGCAATCGATGCCACGTGCCCGGACGTAACGAAAACGCATGACCTGATCCGTGAAAAGGAAAAAGAAGGCTATGATGTCATTTATATCGGTAAAAAGGGGCATCCCGAGCCTGAGGGGGCGGTCGGGGTTGCCCCGGGGATCGTCCACTTGGTTGAGACAAAAGAAGATGTGGAAGCACTCAACATCCGGAATGATAAAATCATCGTGACGAACCAAACGACGATGAGCCAATGGGATGTGGCGGACATCATGGATCTCGTCCAAGAAAAATACCCAACTGCCGAAAAATATAACGAAATTTGCCACGCAACGCAAATTCGCCAGAAAGCCGTTGCGGAACAGGCAAAAGAAGCGGATCTTCTGCTTGTTGTCGGCGACCCGAGAAGCAATAATTCGAACCGCCTGGCGCAAGTATCGGAAGAAATCGCGCATACGAAAGCATACCGCATTGCCGATGTGGAAGAAATCAAACTGGAATGGCTGGACGGCGTCAGCAAAGTAGCCGTAACCGCGGGTGCTTCGACTCCAACGCCGATCGTCCGTGAAGTCATTGCGTTTCTCGAGCAATATGACCCGGAGGATGAATCGACATGGATGCGCGAGCGGAAAGTGCCGTTAAGCAAAATTTTGCCGAAAGTAAAAAATCCCCATCCTACACTGTCCAAAAAAGCATAAATCTTGATGTGGCGGGTTCCCATGGTCACCCGCCGCTTATTTTTACAGAAACCTGAACGGATCCGTATTTACTTTGGACTCAATAAATCGGACATCAAGCCCTTTTTCCCCGCATGCTTTCTGCAAATAATTCGCAACGCCTTTTTTCATCACTTTTTCGACGTTGTGTCCGGGATCAATAACGTTCAGTCCCATCGCCAAAGCATCATGGGCATTATGGTAATAAAAATCCCCGGTTACGAAAACATCGGCGCCTGCCCTTTTGGCCCGCGAAAAATATTTATTGCCGTCACCGCCCAACACTGCCACTTTTTTCACTTTATCTTCCAAGTTTCCAACCACGCGCAAAGCTTTGACATCGAGCGCTTTTTTTACATGTTCGGCAAATTCCCAAAGTGCCATTTCCTTTTCCAGTTCGCCGATCCTGCCGAGTCCGAGCTTTGTGCCTTCATTTTCAACAGGATAAATGTCATAAGCGACCTCCTCATACGGATGCGTACGGAACATCGCCTGCAGCACCTGTTTTTCAATCGAAGCCGTGTATATCGTCTCCACCCTTACTTCTTCAGTTTCTTCAAGTTCCCCAACTTTTCCAAGAAAAGGGTTCGTGCCTTCCCCAGGCAAAAACCGGCCGGTACCGCGGACGGAGAAGGAGCAGTGGCTGTATGCCCCGATGGCACCGGCGCCTGCATTTCCGATCGCCGTCCTGACTTTTTCCTCGTGAGATACCGGCACATATACAACCAGTTTCCTCAGCTTGTCTTCATATGTAGGCGATAAAATTTCCGTGCTACAGAGGCCGAGCGCTTCCGCCAGCAAATCATTCACCCCGCCGGGCGCCACATCCAGATTCGTATGGGCCGCATAGACGGCAATTCCGTGGCGGATGCATTTTTCAACCAGCCTGCCCTGCGGGGTATCGGTAGCAACATTTTTCAGCGGCCGGTAAATCGTCGGATGATGGGCTATAATGAGCTGCACATCATTTTCAATCGCTTCATCCACAACGTCTTCAATCACATCAAGCGCGACCAGCACATTTTTTACTGGCCGGTTTAATTGCCCGATCTGAAGGCCGACCGGATCTCCTTCCATCGCATATTTTTTCGGTGCAAACTGTTCAAACAGTTGAATCACTTCGTGTCCGTTGGCGTTTTTCATTTTAAAACCTCCTCTGCCAGAGCAATCAAATGCCTGTAATGGCTTTTCTTCTCTTCAAGCTCCGGGCTTGGTTCGGCTTCTGACATTTTCCTGAGAATATGCTGCCATTTTCTTTTTTCGGACTGCCATTTTTTCCGGAATGCCGCGTTGTTTTCTTTTATCAAAATAGGCCCCATCATGAGTTCTGCTTCAGTCAGATTTTGGGGGCGGGCTTCGGCATCTGCTGCGAGTATTTCATAAATTTTCCCGTCTTCTTCAAGAATCCTTTCACCTATAATTACCCATCCGTTTTCCACGCACCATTTCCGGACAAACAATGATCCGACATTTGGCTGGAGAATCAGCCTTTTTGTTCCAGTAAGTTTTTCTTTTCCCCGTTCCAGTATGGAAGCGATCAAAGCACCGCCCATTCCGGCTATCGTGATGCATTCAGCTTCGCCCGGGGAAAGGACATCCAAACCGTCGCCTTTTCTCACACTGATTTTTCCGGCAAGGCCCAATTGTTCCACTTGCCGGCGCGCGGAACGGTACGGCCCGTCCGCGACTTCGCCCGCAACCGCCTCCCTGGCAATCCCATGTTTTACACAATAGCAAGGGAGATAAGCATGGTCGGAACCGATATCGGCAATTTTCGTGCCATTCGGTATAAAAGCAGCCACTGCCCCAAGCCTTTTCGAAAGTTTTTCGCTGTTCATTTCTTCACCACTTTATACAGGATACTTCTATTGTAGCCACTTTTTGCCATAAAAAAAAGGGCACTGTTTGGCGCCCGCATTTCGTTTATTTTAACTTCGATACCCAATCCGCCATTTCATCGATATGGTCCGCTTCAACAAGCCCTGCCGGCATACCGCCGCTTGTGCCGTTTTTCAGCACATCCTTAATTTTATCTTTGGACAATTTCTTGCCAACCCCATGCAGATTCGGCCCAACCGCTCCCTGCAGATTGTTCCCGTGGCAAGTCGCGCATGTTTTTTTGGCGAAACTTTCCGGGTCAAATTTTCCCGAATCAGCTGTCTGCGTTTGTTTAGGGCTTTCCTTTTCCTTCGCAACTTGTTTTGCATCGCCTATCCCCTTGATGGAAAAGAAAAAGACAAGTGCCAACCCGAATACCATGATCAGCAAATATGGTATGACAGGATTCTTTTTCATTGCGCTCCCCCTTTATTTTACCGCTTTTTCAGCGTGCGTACATTATTTATCTCTTTTATTTTAACTGAAAATTTTTAATAAAGAAAGCCCTAACAACGTTTTTATACGTGAATGGATTTTGGTTGAATGCGCTTACATTTTGTATTATAATAAAAATGATGAAGAATTCAATAAAAATTCACAATTCCAAATCAACAAAGCCGGAAACCGAAAGTTCCAAATTTAAAATATATTCTATATTAGGATAGAAAATACCAAAATGGCAGTCCCAAGAATTCCCGAAACGGTAAAAAACAGCAGTTTGTAGGATTTTCCGACAACAAGCCACAGGGCGCAGTTGGCAAAAAGCAGCAAATACAAGGAATGGCGCTGATTTCCAAATAACTTTTCATTCACGAGCACACTGAGCATCAGCAAAATAAACGCAGCGCCAATAAAGAAAAGTGAAAAAAAGAATTCTTTATTAGCATAACGAATTCCTACAATAAGTAAAAATCCGACAAAAGCTGTCAAAATCACCGTTTGCAAAATAAAATGTAATTCAGTAAAATAAATGACAAATACAGCTATTCCGGCTAAAGCTAAAATGAAAACGGAAAACACCGCGAGCTTTAGGGCAGGCTTTTTCCTGCCGCCGGCATTTTGTTTTTCGCCGGTTCCGCCTTCCGTGCCGCCATTGTAAAGAGCAAGCAGGAAATCGCAATATTCTTGTGGAATCATATGGTTTTCTTTCCACATTTTAATTTCGTTGATGATAATATTTTTCTTAGTATCATCCATATACAGCACATCCCAAATGATATATTCGATAGGCATTCGGATAATCCTTTTTTTGCACGAAAAAGGTTTACTTCCTTACCGGAGTAAATAAAGAATAAGGCGCTTGGCTGAAAAGGTTATGCACAAGCGCCATGCTATCTTGATGTGCGGAAGCGGGGCATATTATTCCAGGAAGTCTTTCAGCCGCTTGCTCCTGCTCGGATGGCGCAGTTTCCGGAGCGCTTTTGCCTCGATTTGGCGAATCCGTTCCCTTGTGACACCGAATACTTTGCCGACTTCTTCAAGCGTACGTGTACGTCCGTCGTCAAGGCCGAAGCGCAGGCGGAGCACATTTTCTTCCCTGTCGGTTAACGTGTCGAGTACATCTTCGAGCTGCTCTTTCAGAAGTTCATAGGCAGCATGGTCTGAAGGGGAAGTGGCTTCCTGGTCTTCGATAAAATCGCCTAAATGCGAATCGTCTTCTTCACCGATCGGTGTTTCAAGTGAGACCGGTTCCTGGGCAATTTTAATGATTTCCCTTACCTTATCCGGGGATATATCCATTTCTTCGGCAATTTCTTCCGGCGTCGGTTCCCTGCCCAGATCCTGGAGCAGCGAACGCTGTACACGGATTAATTTATTGATTGTTTCGACCATATGGACAGGGATGCGGATTGTCCTTGCCTGGTCGGCAATGGCGCGCGTGATGGCCTGGCGGATCCACCATGTAGCATACGTGCTGAATTTATAGCCTTTCCGGTAGTCGAATTTTTCAACCGCTTTGATCAGGCCCATGTTTCCTTCCTGAATCAGGTCAAGGAATTGCATGCCGCGGCCCACATACCTTTTTGCAATGCTGACAACAAGACGCAAGTTTGCTTCCGCAAGCCGGCGTTTCGCTTCTTCGTCGCCGTTTTCGATTCTTTTGGCCAGTTCAATTTCTTCATCTGCGGAAAGAAGGTCGACACGCCCGATTTCTTTTAAATACATGCGGACCGGATCATTGATTTTCACACCCGGGGGAACGCTCAGATCATTCAGGTCAAATTCTTCATCGTTTTCTTTTTCCAAATCAAGATGTGAAGGCGCAGCCTCATCATCGCCGGGATCGTCCATAAGATCGATACCTTGTTCGGTAAGCGATTCATAAAATTCATCCATTTGGTCGGATGTCAAATCAAAGTTGCCAAGCTTCTCGGAAATGGTATCATAGGTAAGAAACCCGCGTTTTTTCCCGCGTTCAACGAGTTGCTCCTTCGCTTTTTCCAATGTAGACTCACTTTCTTCTAATGCTTTGGAACGTGCTGACTTTTCAGCCATATGTTCCCCTCCTTCCAACAATTTCACTCACAATGGTCCAACTGCAGCTTAATCTATTGTGTAAAGCAGAGATTTATGTGATTGACTTCCGCAATGCCAAAATTTCATTTGCCAATTGCAGTGCCTTTTGAAAATCGTTTTGCCGTTCAGCATCTTTTTGCGCCCTTTGTTTTTCTTTAATAAGCAGCAATTTTTGATGTTTTAGCACATACTGCACATAGTCTTCCAACTCGGCTTCCGATAGCTCCTCGTTGACTGTCATCATTTCGATTTCGGCCACAATCCTTTGCAGCTTTGTATCGGGCAAGTAAGAAAGAAAAGCGCTGGCGTCAGGCGGATTCCCTTCTTCATACCAGCCGAGCAGGTAAGTGAAAATCGCCTGGTGCTCATCCACGTAAAAAGTATTACCGTGGAGAAGGTCTTTTACTTTATAGGCGGTCTCCCCGTCTTTCAACATATGTGCCAGTAATCTTCTTTCAGCGGTTATATTGGCGGGAAGCAACGGGCTTTCAGGGCCAGGCGCCGTCTGCAATCCGAGTCCGGTACCATTCCGGCTAGCCCGTTTTCCGGACCAGCGTATACGGAATTGCCGCTCCTGCTCTTTCAGGGCATCCAAAGATAATGAAAACTCTTCGGACAGTTGGCGTAAATAAAGATCTTTCTCAACGGCATTTTCCAATTTTGAAATTTCCTTTATTACTTCTTCTATATACGCCAGCTTTTCTCCTTCATTTTGGAGATTTTTATTCAGGCGGAAATAATTCATTTTGAAAGCCATAAACGTCAGGCTGGCCCCTATTACATCCCGACGGAATTTCTCGCCGCCGTTTTGGTTTATGTAGTCATCAGGGTCCAGTCCTTCAGGCATTTGCGCAACCCGCACTTCACATCCGTTTTCGCTCAGCATCCTGCCGGCCCGGAAAGCAGCTGTAATCCCAGCCTGGTCAGAGTCATAACAAATGACAACATTGTCCGTCAGCCTTTTGATGATTTGGACATGTTCCGGCGTAATGGAAGTGCCCATTGTTGCAATGCCGTTTTGGACGCCTGCTTTGTCTGCGGATATGACATCCGCATAACCTTCAAAAATCACCGCCTGCTGCTTTTTCCGGATTGGTCCCCTTGCCTGGTGCAGGTTGAAAAGAAGCGTGCTTTTGTTAAAAAGGGGCGTTTCAGGGCTGTTCAAATATTTCGGCTGCTCGCCCTTCCGTACCGCTCTTCCTGCAAACGCTATAATCCTTCCTTTTATGTCAATAATTGGGAACATGATCCGATCCCTGAACCGGTCGAAATATTTACCGTCCCGCTCATTTCGGATGATCAGGCCGCCCTTTTCCATGACAGGAAGTGAATATCCCCGCTTATGGAGCATTTTCGCAGCGAAATCCCAGGCCGGAAGCGCATATCCGATCCCGAACTTTTCAAGGCTTTCATCCGTAAAACCGCGCCCCCGCAAATATTCAAGCGCCGGCTGTCCCTCTTTTGTATGGAGGAGCAAATGATGGTATAATTTTTGCAACAATTCGTGCGCTTCCATTATCTGCGACAGCTCCGGATCGATGCTTTTCGACACTTCCGTCTGCAGCCCTATATCCAGTTCAATATGCAATTTTCGCGCAAGCTTCACTGCCGCTTCCTGGAAAGTGATGCCTTCGATATCCATAAGAAAAGTAAAAACATTGCCGCCAGCGCCGCATCCAAAACAATGGAAAATCTGCTTATCGGGCGAAACGGAAAAAGACGGGGTGTTCTCACCGTGGAACGGGCACAGCCCGAAATAGTTACGTCCCTGTTTTTTTAGCTGGACATATTCGCTGACCACATCCACGATATCCGCAGACTGGCGTATTTCATTGATTTTCTCGTTCGGAATTATTCCTGCCACGAAAACATCCCTTCTGCTCCATTTTTGAAAGCATTTCAGCCAGGGCACGGGCAAAATGTTCCCGGTCTTCGGCTGTAAAGCGTTTCGTACCCTTTCCGTACCTGCCCCGACTCCTTTCTTTTGCCGCCAGATAGCGGAGATCAAGCGCCGGGCCGATCGAGCTTTCCGTGTAAATCGTGCCCCTCGGCGTCAGCGCAGATGCCCCTTTCGGCAAAACGAGGCTCGCCAGGCCGATATCCTGCGTAACGACAATATCGCCGGTTTCCGCATGGTTTGCGATATAAATGTCGGCTGATTCCCGGTGCGGGTCGACGTACACCCAATGGCCTTCCTCAGGATCTGCCATCCGGTTTTTGTACGAAGCAACAAAAACAACAGCCGCCCCGTATTCCCGGGCAACAGAAACAATTTCCCCCTTTACCGGACAGGCATCGGCATCCACAAGTACGGTAGCGCCTTTTATCCTAAATATTCTACATCACTCCACAGAATCCTGCTTTATTTGCGTTTCTTCCCATAATTTTTTTCATATGTCGAATTTTTTTCAAAATCGGGCTTGACATTTGCTAATAAATAGTTTATTCCTTTACCGCCCACTCTAAACCTCATTTAAATACATTTTTATCACAATTTTTTATTATAGTATACTTGCTTCATTTTGACTATATATAAATACTGAAAAAAGGAAAGAAATATGCCTGGTTTTCTGCAATGCAACGAAAAAAAGCGGGGAGAAACAACGGCCAATTTCAAAAGGCCGGTTTCCGCCCGTTTTCCCACAATCTCTTCTTTAAATATCATTGCGTGCCGCAGTTCGCTTTTTCGGACGGAGGCCCCTGCTGATCCGCCCTGCCCGTATTAGGGGCTGAACCAGCATTTGCACTCCCCATTTTTATGCAGCCATCATGTAACTGCCTTTTTCACCATTTTCTCATTTCATTCATAATGATATTTGCTGTTTCTTCAACGGCTTTGCTCGTCACATCAATCACTTTGCACCCGAGCCGTTCCGCGACTTTATTGAAATATTCCAATTCATATTTAATCCTTTCAATTGTCGCATAGCTTGCCGTGCCTTGGAGCCCGAGCGTTTTCAGCCGCTCTTTCCGGATATGGTTTAACGTGTCCGGATCAATTTTCAAGCCGAAGCATTTTTCAGCCGGCACCCGGAAAAGCTCTTCAGGGGGATCCACTTCCGGCACAATCGGCACATTCGCAACTTTATAACAGTGGTGCGCCAAATATTGCGACAGCGGAGTTTTCGATGTGCGCGACACGCCGATCAGTACGATATCCGCCCGCACAATGCCGCGAGGATCCCGGCCGTCATCATATTTTACGGCAAATTCGACGGCCTCCACCTTTTTAAAATAGGCTTCATCGAGTTTTCTCACGAGCCCTGGTTCATAAAGGGGCTTGCATTCATAAAGATGGAGCAGCTCGTCCATCAGCGGCCCCATTAAATCAACTGCCGCAATTCCGTGTTTTTTTGCTTCTTCATCCATATATTTTCTCATTTCCGGCTTTACAAGCGTATAAACAATCATTCCATAATTCAAGGAGGCGAGCGAAACGACTTCATCGATATGTACGGTGTCTTCCACATAAGGAAAGCGTTTCAGTTCCGCATCATTCTTTTCAAATTGGCTGATCGCCGCTTTTGTCACCAGTTCCGCCGTCTCCCCGACCGAGTCGGAAACGATATAAATATGAGGTTTTACCAAAGATCACCACATCCTTTTCAATCGCCGTCCGCGAGTTCTACAAATGCTTTTGTAATATTGGTTTTTGTAATCCGGCCTACCACTTCAAGGCCTTTTTCTGTTTCTTTTACGATTGGCATTGAATCAATTTGCTTTTCGATCAGTTTTTTCGCCACATCAATCAGCAGATCGTCCTTTTTACAGTAAGTGATGTTTGGCATTCTTGTCATAATGATATGTACGGGAAGCGAGGTTAAATCCTTATTTCCGAGGCTGGCCCGCAATAAGTCTTTCCGCGACAAAACGCCGACAAGATGGGCTTCATTGTCGACGACATAAAGCGTGCCGACGTCTTCGAGAAAAACCGTTACGATCGCATCGTACACAGATACATTCTCATTTACAACGACCGGCAAAGACTGGTAATCTTTCACATAAATATTTTTCAAATTTTCCGTGAGCAGCTGCGTGCTTGTTTTTCCGGTATAAAAATACCCTACACGCGGGCGCGCATCCAAATAGCCCGCCATCGTTAAAATGGCGAGATCCGGCCGCAGCGTTGCCCTCGTCAAATTCAGCTTTTCTGCAATATGCTCCCCTGTGATCGGGCCGCTCGTTTTGACAATTTCCAATATTTGTTCCTGCCTTTTTGTTAATTCGATCGTAATCACCGCCTTATTAAACGCAACCATATGAAAACATAGTATAGCACAATGCTGCCATTCTGTCTTCAAATGCCGTGTGTTGCACATAAAAGCTTCAAATCTTTATTTATATTGTAGGCACAATATGCATATACTGAATAACAGATTATCCTTCATCCGGTTTCAGGCCTTTTTTTAGCTCTTCCATTTGGCTGAGAAAACGTTTCGATTTCAAATGCAGGCCAGAATATTCATCATAGTACATGGAAATGGCCTGCCTTAATTCTTTTTTTGTCGATTCTTTTACGGAAATGGTGCCTAGCCGGTTGATATCCAGAAAATAAAAAATCCGGAGCAGCCTGATGGAGGGCTGGGACAACGGAAGCCGGTACGGGTCGCGGCCAAAACAGCGGTCGCAAAGAAGTCCGTTTTCCCGGATGGAAAATGCAAAGGCCCCTGCCCGGCTTCCGCATACCGCGCACTTGTCCATGGACGGGTACAGCCCGAGCACATTCAGCATTTTCATTTCAAAAATGTTGGTGATGATTTCCGTATCATAGCCTTCATCGATATATTCAAGCGTGCGCAGCAGCAGTTCAAACAAAAAAGGGTTCTTTTTTTTGTCTTCCACCGCCTTATCCAAAAGTTCAATCACATATACGGCATATGCCGTTTTAAAAATATCTTCGCGGATATAGCGCATGGAAGAAACAATTTCGCCCTGTTGGAGTGTGCCGAGACCCCGCGACGGCTGGAAAAGAAAGTTTCCGTATGTAAAGATTTGGGAAACCGCGGCCAAGCGGCTGTTCGGTTTTTTTGCACCGCGTGCCATTACACTCAGTTTCCCAAATTCCCGCGTATAAATATGCAATATTTTATTGGATTCGCCATAATCCGTATTTTTAATGACGATCCCTTCACATTTTTCGAACAACCTTCCCACCTCTTGCTTTTAAAAAGCGGCCGGCCCGGCCTGCCGGCGGGTCATGTTACCGGAAAATCCGCTTCAGCCGGATCTTCTTCGGGTTCCTGCCGTTCTTTTTGCCGATCCCTTTCCAGTTCTTTAAAAAGCAGGTACGTATCAATATTGCCGGTATCCGCAAAGACTTTCCAGGTAAATTCCAACATCTTCACCACGCCTTTCATGTTGTGAGGGTCATGAATTTTTAAAAGCCTTCACTCATAGCTTCACCAGAGCGGATGCAAACATTCGGCGTAAAAATTGTCAATTGGCGCGTGAATTCATCTCTGGGTTAATATTCGTCTTCCCTGAAGCCAAAATCGCGAAGCTGGCTGATTTTATTGCGCCAGTCTTTCTGCACTTTCACCCACAATTCCAAATAGACCTTTGATCCAAGCAAATTTTCGATATCCCCCCTTGCCCTTTTTCCGATTTCCTTTAACATGGCGCCTTGTTTGCCAATCACAATCCCTTTTTGCGACGGCCTTTCCACCACAATGGTGGCCATGACGCGGATGACATCCCGATTTTCCATCCTCTCAATCTTATCGATGACTACCGCGATGGAATGGGGAACTTCTTCTCTTGTCAGATGAAGCACTTTTTCGCGGATCAGTTCCGAAATGATAAAACGTTCAGGGTGGTCCGTCACCTGGTCGGCAGGATAATACTGCGGCCCTTCCGGCAAATACTTCTGGATGGTTTCAAGCAGCCGGTCAATATTGTTTCCGGCAAGCGCGGAAATGGGGACAACTTCCCGGAATGGATACAAATCCTTATACTGTCCAATGATCCCGAGCAGGTCATCCGGATGGACGAGATCAATTTTATTAATGACCAAAAATACGGGCGTACGAATGTTTTTTAACATTTCAATAATATATTCATCGCCGCGGCCGAGTTTTTCTTCGGCATTGACCATAAATAAAATGAGGTCGACTTCTTTCAGCGTGTTCGTTGCCACTTTCATCATGAAATCGCCGAGCTTATGCTTCGGCTTATGGATCCCGGGCGTATCGATAAAAATCATCTGCGCTTCATCCGTTGTATAGACGCCCTGGACTTTATTCCTTGTCGTCTGCGGCTTATCGCTCATAATGGCGATTTTTTGCCCAATGACATGATTCAAAAATGTGGACTTCCCGACATTCGGGCGCCCGATAATCGAGATAAAACCTGATTTATATGCTGAATTATCCATGCAAATCCTCCGCTGAGAAAGCGCCCGGCAACAGCGCTTCAACCGTTGTTTCCATAATATCACCCTTTAAATTGGCCAGTACAATTTTCATGTCTTTCGGGCAAAGCTCCGAGATGACCTGCCTGCACGCGCCGCACGGGGAGCATGGCCGGTCTGTATCCGCAATAACAGCCAGGGCGGTAAAATCCTTGACGCCTTCAGAATAAGCTTTAAAAATGGCCGTCCGTTCCGCGCAATTGCCGACCGAGTACGCCGCATTTTCAATATTGCAGCCGTGGAACATCCTTCCGTCTTTTGCAAGCAGGGCGGCGCCCACCGGAAATTTGGAGTACGGAACATATGCTTTGTTTCGTGCTGACTTCGCTTCTTCGATTAACTGTTTGATCTTCATATGTTTTCCCCTTTAATTGTATTTTACTACAAGTTTGCCTCAAAGTTAAAATGTATTTTTCATTATTTTTGAATATTTTAAGTTTCGTTAAAATTTTGTCGATGTATGGCTGGTTTAATCTTATTTTATCGTAAAGAAAGACGTGTTTCAAACCGCGCCGACCACAGGAAGGTTTAAAGGGCTATTTACAGGATCATGCGGATCAGTGCGAAATTTGCGGGACTCCTGCGGGAAAAGACGGGCCAGGCGAGACCCCGCAGTACGGAACCGTGCGAGGAGGCTCGGCGCGGGCGGAAAGCGGGCGGATTTCGCGCTGATCATTTCGGTTCTTCATAAAAAAAGAAGCCGCATCAAAAAGCCGCTCCTTCGAATAAGTGAAGCAGTTTCGGAAGAAATACGATGCAGCCGATGATGGCGGCGAGCACCGCAGCCATCAGCACCGCTGCCGCTGCCGCATCCTTTGCCTGCTTGGCAAGCGGATGGTACCGGCCATCCGCCAAATCTACCGTCCGCTCAACTGCCGTATTCATCAGTTCCATCGAAAATACGCCGAAGATTGAAAAAAGCACTGCAATCCATTCGGCTTTGGAAAGGGAGAAAAAGAAACCGAGCAAAACGGCGCAAAAAGCCGCAAAAAGATGAAACCGGAAATTCCGTTCCCGCCTGATCGTCTGCCACACTCCTTCCAAAGCCGGCCGGAAAGGGGTACGGTATTTCGGGATATTTTTACCTTTTGAGCCCATATCCGTCTAAAATCTCTTTCTGGCGTCCGAACATTTCCGCTTCATCTTCTTTTGTCATATGGTCGTAACCGAGCAGATGGAGAAACCCGTGAACGGACAAAAAGCCCAGCTCCCTTAAAAACGAGTGCCCGTATTCCCTGGCCTGCTCCCTTGCGCGCGGCACGGAAATGATAATATCCCCGAGCACACGCGGCAATCCCTCACCAATAATTTCGATCTCCCCTTCCCCGGACTCTTCAAGCGCAAAAGAAATGACATCAGTTGGCTGGTCTTTATCACGGTACTCGCGGTTAATTTCGCGGATCCGCTCGTTATCGGTGAAGGTCACCGACAACTCGGTCCCGTCCTCAACCCCTTCTTGTTCAGCCGCATAATTCAACAAATCTTCAACGAGCCGCAGATTTTCTTCTGCCAGCTCATTCGTTTCATCAATCAAATCAATCGATAAGGTCATGTCAGCCATCCTTTTTCTTTATATTATGCAATTGTAATGTTAACAAATATTGATGGTAAACGCGATACACCCACGGCCGTGAAACTACTTCGGATACTGGATCCTTGAATGGAAAATGCCGTTCAGCGTTTCGCAAAGCGTACATTTAACAATCTTCAATTCTTTCATCATAATGTCACATTCATTAAACTGTCCATCCATCATGCGGGCCTGCACAATGCTGTGGACCAAATTTTGAATTTCTTCCGGCGTAGGACGGCCGCTTCAACGCTGTCCGCAATATTGATGACAGCGGCTTCTTTCGTCTGCGGCTTCGGGCCGGAATAGCGGTAATCTTCTTCTTTTACCTCCGAGCTTTTCTTTTTCGCCTTGCTGTAAAAATATTTTAAACATGTCGTCCCGTGGTGCTGTTCGGCAATGTACACCAAAGCTTTCGGCAGCCTATAATTTTTTAGCATTTCCGCCCCGTCTTTTGTATGGGCAAGAATAATGTCCCGGCTTACTTCCGGCTCGAGTCGGTCATGGGGATTGCCGGTATTCATCTGGTTTTCGATAAAAAATTGCGGGCGCTTCGTTTTCCCGATATCATGATAGTAGCTTCCGACACGCGCCAAAAGGCCGTTTGCCCCGATCGCTTCGCACGCCGCTTCGGACAAGTTTGCGACCATCAAACTATGATGATACGTGCCGGGGGCTTCTATCAAGATTTTTTTCAAAAGCGGATGGTTCGGGTTGGACAATTCAATCAGCCGCATCGGGGACAAAATGCCGAACGCCGCTTCAAAAAACGGCTGCAGCCCCATGGTCAAGACCGCAGACAAAATGCCGGACAAAAACGCAAACAAAAGGGAATACAAAAAATCCATTTGTGCCATTTGCCCGGGATTCAACAAATAAATAAAACAGACGGCCAGCATATTGAAAAGCGCGACGGATATCCCAGTTTTAAAAAGCCGTGTCCGCTCAAGCCGCGCCAGCAAAAGTAATATGCCGGCAGTACCGCTCAATAACGCATACACGACCATCTCGGCATTAAACATATCGGCTAATTCACCGTGGAATTCAATGCTCGCGCATGCCGCAAGCAGGACACCAAGCAAAAAAGCCGAACGGTCCCTGAGCAGAATCTGGGCAAGCATTGGGGCCATTGCCGCAGGGTAAACATATTCGATCCCGGCAATTTGCAGGTGGATCAATGCGCCGATCAGCTTCATCAATGCAAGCGCGATCAGAAGAATCATGCCTGCCATGACAAGCCGGTTCTGCTTCGTTTCTTCGGGGGCGCGCATATGGCGGACATATAAATACAAAAGGGTGCAGGCAAGCAGGACAAAAACGGCCAATCCGATATACGGTTTGATCGATCCGCTATTTTTTAATAAGCCGAACAGTTCAAGCTGGCGGTATGTTTCGCGGTCGATCAGATGCCCTTCCTGGACAATGACCTGCCCCTGAAGAATTTTAACAGGCTCCACACTATCCATCGCTTGCTTTTTTCTTTTTTCCGTCAGCTTTGCATCATACACATAATTGGGCACAATGGCGTACTTTCCGAGTTCGGCCGCCGCAGTTTTCCTGCTGGCAATGCGGATCTGCTGATTTTCACCGCAACGGCATCCCGGGCATAAGCCACATCGTCTTCTGTGATTTTTTTGCCGAGCGCTTCTTCGGCACTACTGACCACAACGCTTCTAACTGCATCCAAATCATCCGGAGAAGCGGACAAAAGTGCGAGAAAACTGTTGTCGAAAATGGAACCGGCCACATTGCCTGAAACATTTTCAGTAAGGATTTCTTTTAGTTTTGCCAGTTTTTCTTCCTGTAATTTGTTGCTGCTTTTGCCGCTCTCTTTTTGTTTTTCATATTTCCCATTCACTTCTTCCACCACATCAAAGATAGAATTCATAAGGGAAACACGGTTTTGCACCTGGCTAGTTTCATAAGTGTAAGCTTTTGCCACTTCACGGGCCGCTTTCTGCTTTTCTTCGTTCGTCTTCTCTTCATCAATAACTGTTTTCGGGGAGCGGATCGTATTATTCGCAATCGAAAATAATTTAATATCGTATGTTTGTGGCCTGATGTCTGGATAAAAGATACCGAACATAATAAGGGCCAGAGAACACAGGATAACGGATGTAAACCCTTTAAATCCCAGCATCACCCGCAGCCTGCCGATATGCTCATGCAATTTCATCTGCCGTTTGACACCGCCCTTTTAGAATCAGTCTTAACGCTTCCATCATACCAGTTTTCCGCATAAATTGCATGGCAAAATAACCCGGATAAAAGCATTCGGGTTACGCATTCTGGTAGGCCTCGATGATTTTTGCAACCAAAGGATGGCGGACGACATCGCTTTCTTCAAGATACACAAATGCGATGCCTTGTATATTTTCGAGCACCCTTTCCGCTGTCAAAAGCCCCGATTCCACCCCTTTCGGCAGGTCAATCTGCGTCCTGTCGCCGGTAATGACCATTTTAGAATTTAAGCCAAGCCGCGTCAGAAACATTTTCATTTGCGCCTGCGTCGTATTTTGCGCCTCATCCAGGATGACAAACGCATCATCCAGCGTACGCCCGCGCATATAGGCAAGCGGCGCAATTTCAATCGTTTCCCTTTCTATAAGGCGCTGGGTATGTTCCGCGCCCAAAACATCATTTAACGCATCATAAAGGGGGCGCAAATACGGGTCGACTTTTTCTTTCAGGTCACCGGGCAAAAAGCCAAGGCTCTCGCCCGCTTCAACTGCAGGGCGGGTTAATATGATCCTTTTGACCTGCCCGCTTTTTAACGCATTCACCGCCATTACGACCGCCAAATACGTCTTTCCCGTACCGGCCGGGCCGATCCCGAAAACCAGGTCATGGTGCCGGATCGCTTTGATATAGTCTAGTTGCCCCAAAGTTTTGATGCGAATCGCTTTTCCTTTCGCATTGCGGGAGATTTCTTCTTCATACAGGATGGTAAAATAATCAAGGTGCCCCTTTCTTTCCAGTTCAACAGCGTATAGCACATCACGCCCGCTGATATGGATGCCTTTCCGGACAAGATCAAGCAGCTTGGCCATCACCATAATAACCCTTTCGGCAGCCTCTTCTTCCCCGCTTGCCTGGATCGTTTCACCGCGGGTGATGATATGCACCCCGTAGGCATCCTCAAGTAGTTTCAAATGCCTGTCGGAAATCCCGAACAGGAGCACTGCTTCGTTTGTATTTTCCAATTGTAGTTTTGCCGTGCTTTCTTCTGTCATTCTAAGTCTCCTTGAGCAATTGGTTTTGCAATTGCAATATTCTCTATCACTTCGTAATGGATTGCCATTTTTAATGTACCATTCTCCACTTTTTCTTGCAAAACATATTCATCTGTGATTTGCGCATCCTTTTCCAGTTTTTTGCGCAAATCTTGCATGGCCAAAATCTTTGCTTCCTTCACGGCCTCATTTTTTGTGTATACTCTCGGCGCATCTTCTTTTTCCCGTACCGTCTGCCGGATGATGCGGATCGGCGTCTTCCATTTCAGGAATTTCACGCTATCCGCCTCTTCCGACGTATCGGAATACTTGTACGCTTGGTTTTTAAACCCCCATACATGCAGCTTTACGGATCCGATCCCGACGTAATATTTGCGGATTTCATTGCCAGTATAGACTTGGAAGCGGGATTTCAGCGGAAGCTCAACAGCAGTTTTATACCATGTTTTTCCATAGATCTTCCCCTTTGCCGCAACCGGATATTTTTCTTTATCATTTCCAATGATGCCCGAAACAAGCAGCTGGCCTTTTTTGACATACTGGTTGATTTTCACAACCGGCTTTCCCTTTTCGACAAACATATTTTCGACGACCGCTTTCTGCGAGGCGACAAGATGCTGCGGCCCCGGATTTTTAACCGGCTTCGGCGTATTTTTCTCTACGACAGTAAAATGGTAGGTTGTCCCCTGCAAATCAACACCGATCCACGTCACGCCGGGAAGCGCGTTTGTCAGCTTATGCTGGACCGTTTCGATGTCATCCAGGAAAAATTGCAAATTCCCTTTCTTAATTCCCAGTTTGTCCAATTGCTTGCGGATTTCATGCTCAGTTTTCGGGGACGCGCCTTTAATTTCCACCCCCCAAACCACATTGGAAAGAAGCGTGATCATGGCCAAAAACAGAAAAAAACCAAACAGGAATCCGGCGTTTTTCAGCGTCCTTTTCCATAAAAAAGGTACGCCCCGGCCACGTAAAAAGCGGATCTCTAAGTCTTGGCCCCTCGCCTGTTTCCGGAGTTTGTGGATATCAGCCAAATGCATCTCGAACGTGACGGTCATCGTTCCCTTCCGCTTTACATTCCATACCACCAAATCGGACCGTGTCAGCTGGTTGATAAAACGTTCAATCCCTTTTCCTTCAATTTTTACGAGCACTGTCCCCTTTATAAATGTTACCCATTGATTTTTCAACCGAAGCCACTCCTATCCGTTCAAATACACAACTTCATCTATTTTGCCTTCCAATAAGATTTCTTCAGGTAAAATCGTTTTGATGACAAACGACTGGCCTTTGATCAATAGCTGCCCGTTTTCGAGGAGCAGCCGGACTTCTTTATCTGTAAATGTCAAAAGGCCGCGGTGGTTTTCAATGTAAATATGGATCTGGCCAATCATCGTGATTCTTGGAAGGTCCATCATCACATCTTGTGGAAGTTCCATTTTATGTGCCATCCAGTTTTGCAATTGCTGCCGCCATTTTTTTGCCATAAAAAAGAACCCCCCTTTCATCTCATATTTATGACACAAAAAAGGGGTTCATCACTGAATTTGCGATTTTCTTGCAGGCACATTCCGGGATTTTATGTAAAATATTCGATCGTCCCGTCCGGAAAATATTTTTCAATGTATGCTTGAAGTTTTTCTTTCAATTCTGTTTCTTGTTCTTTCGGGTAAATTTACTTGCCGATCCCGTACCTTCCTCATTTTACGCAGTGCTTCTCTTCATCTGGAAAGGGGCTGGATGATCAGGGACGGGAGGATGAAAAGATAGGGAATGGGGCAGAGCATTTAAAAAACCGGAAACCCCTCGGATTCCCGGCTTTATTATGCAAAGATCATGATAATTGCTGCTGAACGATATTTCTAACAATCGAACCGTCGGCTTTGCCTTTTACTTTCGGCATGACGGCTCCCATTACTTTGCCAATATCAGCTTTCGAAGCGGCACGCACTTCCTCAATCGTTTGTTGGACAATTTCACGCAATTCATCTTCAGAAAGCTGCTCCGGCAAATATGCGTTCACATAAGTCAATTCATTTTGGATTTTTTCAACAAGGTCGTCACGACCCGCGTTTTTAAATTCCTGGAGGGAGTCTTTGCGTTGCTTTACTTCGCGAGAAAGGACCGTCAACTCTTCATCATTCGTCAAACCGTCTTTTCCGAGCTTGATCGCTTCGTTTTGAACAGCTGCTTTCAGCATACGAATTACGGAGAGTTTCTCTTTTTCTTTGTTCTTCATCGCTTGCTTCATATCGCTATTTAAACGCTCGAGAAGACTCATCATTCCACCCTCTCTTACCACTTACGTTTTCTGGCAGCTTCAGATTTCTTCTTGCGCCTTACGCTTGGTTTTTCATAGAATTCGCGCTTTCTATATTCTTGCAAAGTTCCCGTTTTGGAAACAGAACGTTTGAAGCGACGAAGAGCATCCTCAAGCGATTCGTTTTTCCGAACGATTGTTTTTGACATTTCTCTTTCCCTCCCTCCGAACACAAACGGTTACATGTCAGGCATGGAAACCCATGTACTTTATAAGTATATAATATCCTCCATATTCGGTCAACATCTGCGCTTCCATGTCTTGTTGATACCGGCTCTTTTTTTCTGCTCGCTCAAGTCAGCATATGCGGAATGTGCAGATGTTTACATGCTTTTGCCTCATCAGGGGCGCATATTTTAAAATTTTGTTATAATGGATGTAAAGTTTCTATAAAAGATTGAGGGATTACGATGGAAAAAAACGAAGTGGCACACGTCATTGTTTCCGGCAGAGTACAAGGCGTCGGGTTCCGCTATCATACCCAGTTTCTAGCAAACCAACTGCATATCCGCGGATGGGTCCGAAACAACGATGACGGCAGCGTGGAAGTGATGGCGGAAGGGGAACAAAAGGCGATGGAAAAGTTTATCGCGGGGCTAAAAAAAGGACCTTCCCGTTTTGCAAAAGTAACCGATGTCTATATTGAATATTTGCCAAACCAGGAACATTTCAAGGATTTCCGCGTGCTTTACTGAACGTCAAGCATTGCATCACAGTTGCCGGAGCCAAACAAGAAAAATAAAGCCCGCTTCATAAAACAGGCATGTTCTTCCCTTTCTTTCCATATGATCTTACGGGGGGGAAGGACATGCTTTATTCTGTTTGGTTTCTTTTATTGATCATCACATTTTTATTCGGAATCCACAGGCTGCGAACCGGGCTGTTTGAATTGTCCGGCAACCAGGCCGAGCGTTGGCTAAAAAAACTGGCGGGCACACCATTTTCCGGCATGCTGTTTGGAACAGCCATGACGGCGCTTCTGCAAAGCAGCTCCGCTGTCATGGTCATCACGGTCGGGCTTGTTTCCGCCAAAATGTTAACGTTCGCGCAATCGATCGGCATTATTTTAGGCACCAATATTGGCACCACTTTTACGCTGGAAATGCTGACATTTCATTTATCCGGGCTGATCCTGCCATTTTTGGGTGCAGGCGCGGTTTTGATCTTTTTCGGAAACAAGCGTTTAAAAAGCGCGGGGCATATTTTGTTCGGCCTTTCGCTTGTGTTTGCCGCGATGCGCGGTTTTGAGGTGCTTGCCATTCCGCTTTCGAAAACGGCTTTCGTGCAGCATTTGTTTTCCGTTTTGAACACACACGCTATGTCCGCTTTTTTTCTTGGCATTCTCCTTTCCGCCGCCATCCAGTCGAGCACGGTCACGATCGGAATGGCAATGGGCTTTCTCGGATCGGGCGTTTTTCCGCTTGAAACCGGGATTGCGATTATGCTTGGCGCAAATATCGGGACATGCATAACTGGCCTTTTGGCGAGCATCGGCGCAGGTGAAGAAGCAAGGCTCACGGCTTTTACCCATGTTTGGCTGAATATCGGAGGTGCACTTATTTTTTTGCCTTTCCTCCATTTGCTTGCAGACGGGTGCCGGGCGCTTTCGTCCACCCCTGAACAGCAGCTTGCCCATGCAAGCCTTCTATTTAACTTGATCTCTTCCCTTGCCGTGCTGCCTTTTTCCGAAAACTTCGGCCGTTTCATTGTGACTTTCCACGGAAAAAAATAAAACACCCGGGCAGGAAATTTGCCCGGATGTTTTTATCAACCTTTGACAATTTGGGTGCCGGCACTTGTGCCGATTCTTGTGGCGCCGGCTTCCACCATCGCAAGCGCATCTTCGCGCGTACGCACCCCGCCGGAAGCTTTAACGCCGATTTCTTCCCCGACCGTTTTCCGCATCAAGGCGACATCTTCTTTTGTCGCGCCCCCCGTTGAAAATCCGGTGGACGTCTTCACATAATCTGAACCGGCTTTTACCGCAAGTTTACATGCCTCTACTTTCTCTTCGTCTGTCAGCAGGCATGTTTCAATGATCACTTTGACCAATGCCTTTTCCTTCGCTTTTTCGCAAACGGCACGGATGTCTTTTTCAACGAGTTCAAAGTTTTTGCTTTTTAAAGCGCTGATATTAATCACCATATCGACTTCATCTGCGCCGTTTTGGATCGCATTTTCCGCTTCGAACGCCTTAGCTTCAGGAGTAGTGGCGCCAAGCGGGAACCCGATCACCGTGCAGACTTTCACACCGGTTCCGGCCAAAAGCTGGTGCGCATATGCCACCCATGTTGGATTCACACAAACCGATGCAAAGCCGTATTGTTTGGCTTCTTCGCACAGTTTTGTGATCTGCTCCTGTGTGGCTTCCGGTTTTAATAATGTATGGTCAATCATTTTTGCGAGGTCTACAGCCATTTTTTCCGTCTCTCCTTTCACGTTTACATCGCTTCGTTTACAGCCGGAAGCACATCGTCCATTACCCTGACAAATTTAGCTTCATTGTACGGGTAACCGGCTTTTGTAATTTTAACTTTTACCAGCTTGCCGACCATATCCGGCGTTGCCGGGAAGACAACTTTCAGGTAATTGTCCGTATAACCCTCGTAAAGGCCGCTTTCCGGATCTTCTTTATAAGGCTCTTCCGGAATGACTTCGAGCACTTCGTTTTCAAATTTGGACGCATATTCTTTTGCCAGCTGGTCGCTCAACGTGATCATGCGGTGGACGCGTTCATTTTTCGTTTCCTCATCAATCTGGTCCTTCATTCTTGCAGCCGGCGTGCCTGTCCTTGGCGAGTACGGGAAGACATGGAGTTCCGCAAATTTATGTTCTTTGATAAAATGATAGGTTTCCATGAATTCTTCTTCCGTTTCACCCGGGAAGCCGACGATGACATCGGAAGTTAAAGCAAGACCCGGCAGCGCTTCTTTTAATTTCGTAATCCGCTCGGCAAATTGTGCCATCGTGTATTTACGGCGCATTCTTTTCAGCACGCTATCAGAGCCTGACTGGATCGGCACATGCATATGGCGGACGATGACCTTTGAGTTTTTAATGACATCGATCACTTCATCCGTCAATTGGCTTGCTTCAATTGAAGAAATGCGGACGCGTTTTAAACCATGCACTTTTTCTTCCAAATCCCTTAAAAGCATTGCCAAATTATAATCTTTCAAATCTTGCCCGTACCCGCCCGTATGGATGCCGGTTAAAATCAGTTCTTTGTAACCGGCATCGACGAGCTGCTGCGCCTGGCTGATCACTTTTTCAGGATCCCTTGACCGCATCAGGCCGCGGGCCCACGGAATGATGCAAAATGTGCAGAAATTGTTGCAGCCTTCCTGAATTTTTAAAGAAGCGCGGTGGCGATCCGTGAAATAAGGCACATCCATTTCTTCGTACACGCGGTTTTTCATAATATTTTTCACGGCATTGATCGGCTGGCGCTCTTTCCGGTACTGCTCAATGTAATCAAGCATTTTCCCGCGGTCCTGTGTGCCGACGACGACATCGACACCCGGGATCTCAAGAATCTCACCCGGGGACGTCTGCGCATAACAGCCGGTGACGCAGATGACGGCATCCGGGTTTTGGCGCACCGCCCTGCGGATCACCTGGCGGCTTTTTTTATCGCCGGTATTCGTTACCGTACACGTATTGATCACATATACATCGGAATTCGATTCAAAATCGACCCGTTCATAGCCGGCTTTCTTAAACAGCTGCCAAATGGCCTCCGTTTCATAATGGTTCACTTTGCATCCTAACGTATGGAATGCTACAGTTGACATCACATTCACCTCATTAATTCGAAATGGTAAGAAATGGCGGCAAGCGCATATAATGGCGCCGTTTCTGCCCGTAATATACGCGGGCCCAAACCGCAAGTCTCGAATCCCGATTCTTCAAGCAGGCGGACTTCTCCAGGGGACAGTCCCCCTTCAGGTCCGAAAACCATCAGGACATTGTCCCCTTCCGCCATTTTCGACAACGCCTCCGCAAAACGGCGCCGCTCCCCCAGTTTGGCGCTTTCTTCAAACGCAACCAGCTTATGTTTGTATGTACGGCTTTCTTCGAGAAGCTTTTTAAAGGAAACAGGGGAAGATACGTCCGGTAAATGGTTGCGGTGCGACTGTTCCGCGGCTTCCAAAGCGATTTTTTTCCAGCGCTCCCTCTTTTTTGCTTCCTTCTTTGCATCCCATTTTACAACGGATCTTTCGGCAATGAAAGGCAGAAACTGATCGGCGCCAAGTTCTGTCCCCTTTTGGATGACCCACTCCAGCTTGTCAGCTTTCGGGAGGCCGCTTGCAACCGTGATATGCACCGGGAGTTCCTTCTGAGCGTTTTCCCAGCCGACGATTCTTGCAATGACCGTATCGCTTGTGATTTTTTTTATCTCGCATATGCACGCCTTTTCATCCAAAAATACACAATAAAAGCGGCTGCCTTCAGACATCCTCATGACATGGGCGATATGATGGTACACTTCGCCCTGCAGCCGGACTTCCTGTTCCCCGTGATAAAACTGTTTTAGAAAATAACGCTGCATCAAATCACCCGCGCTTTGCGATTAATGCAACCCAGTCTTCCATCACCATCGTTTCCTCAATGGTGAAACCGGAAGACAAAAGCGCATCTTTCACTACATCTTTCTTTTGGCGGATGATGCCGGACGTAATAAACCAGCCGCCCGGTTTCACCGTTTTTGCCGCATCTTCGGTAAACCCGATAATCACTTCGGCAAGGATATTCGCAACGACAACATCCGCCTGCCCATTGATTCCTTTCAGCAAATCATTTTGCTTCACCGTTACACGGTCCTGCATTTTATTGAGTTTGACATTGAGCGTGGCCGCATGGACCGCAACTTCATCCAAATCAAGCGCGGTAACCCGCTCCGCCCCGAGCATGGCCGCAGCAATGCTTAACACGCCGGAACCGGTTCCGACATCGATCACTGTATCGCCCGGTTTCACCGTCCGTTCCAATGCCTGGATGCACATGACCGTCGTCGGATGGGTGCCGGTGCCGAACGCCATGCCGGGATCCAGCTCGATAATCAGTTCGTCGCTTGATACCGGTTCATAGTTTTCCCACGTCGGAACGATCGTAAACTTCTCGGATATTTTGACAGGATTATAGTATTTTTTCCAAGCCGTTGCCCATTCTTCTTCATTGACTTCACTAATCGTCACTTTATTCGGGCCGATATCAATGTCGAAAGTGGCCAAATTGGTAATCGCTTGTTTGATTTCTTCCACTGTTTCGCCTAAAAAACTATTAATGGGCAAATACGCTTTAATGATGACCCCTTCATCCGGAAAATCATCCGGGTCCAATTCGTATATTTCGCCGAACCGGTCCTCATGCTCTTTCAGCAACTCATTCGAATCTTCGATCACAATGCCGCCCGCGCCCGCCTCATATAAAATATTCGAAATCGCCTCAACCGCCTCGTTTGCGGTATGGATCATAATTTCCGACCATTTCATGAAATGACCAACTCCTATTTGTTTAGTCCCCTTTAAAAGCTTTTTTCATTTTGCCAAAAAAATTATTGCTGTGTTCATCCGGGACTTTTCCGCTCGCTTCGGCAAATTCACGCAAAATTTGTTTTTGCCTCTCGGTGAGTTTCGTCGGCGTCACAATTCTTGTAATGACGTGCTGGTCGCCAGTGCCATAGCCGTGGACGTTCGGCACGCCTTTTCCGCGCAGCCTGAATTTCGTACCAGTCTGCGTGCCGGCAGGGATTTTCAATTTTACTTTGCCGTGCAAGGTCGGAACTTCGATTTCATCCCCAAGAGCTGCCTGGGTAAAAGCAATCGGGATTTCGCAGTAAATATCGTCGCCGTCGCGTTCAAACAATTCATGCGGCTTGACGTGAAAAATGATGTACAAATCGCCGGCAGGTCCGCCGTTTACGCCCGGTTCCCCCTGGCCTGCCACACGCAGCTGCTGGCCGTCATCAATGCCGGCAGGGATTTTCACATGAATTTTGCGGCGCTTTTTCACTTTTCCGGTCCCGCCGCAAGTTTTGCATTTTTCTTTAATGATCTTACCGGTTCCGCCGCAGTAATGGCATGTCCTGCGGTTGACAATGCGCCCGAATGCCGTTGTTTGTTCTGTATTTAACGTGCCGGTTCCGTGGCAGTGCGGGCAAGTTTCAGGATGTGTCCCCGGTCTAGCACCCGTCCCGTGGCATGTATCGCATGTTTCCTCGCGCGGTATCCGTATATCCGTTTCCTTCCCGAATACGGCTTCTTCAAATTCGAGCGTCATCGTGTATTGCAAATCGGCACCCTGCCGAGGCGCATTCGGGTCGTTTCTTCTTCCGCCGCCAAAGAAAGTGCTGAAAATATCTTCGAAACCGAAACCGCCGAAATCCGCGCCGCCGAATCCGCCAAAGCCCTGGTTCGGGCCCGCATGGCCGAACTGGTCGTATTGCGCGCGCTTCTGGTCATCGCTTAAAACTTCGTACGCTTCCGAGATTTCCTTGAATTTTTCGGCAGCATCAGGCTCTTTATTGATATCCGGGTGGTATTTTTTTGAAAGCCTGCGGTAAGCTTTTTTAATCTCTTCTTTGGTCGCATCTTTCCCGACGCCCAACACTTCATAGTAATCCCGTTTACTCATTTCTTCTCACTCCCGAAACGTTCACATAGAGGTAATTGTAGCATTGACATATGAAAAAAGTCAAAGCCGAGAATAGACCAGACTTTGACTTTTTCCATGGATATCATGCTGAAATGGGCAACATTGGTTACCAGATTATTTATCGTCGTCGACTTCTTCAAAATCGGCATCAACGACATTGTCATCTTTCTTTCCGCCGCCCTGTGCGCCTTCATTTTGCTGGGATTGTTGCTGTGCCGCCTGTTGGTACAATTTGACGGACAAGTTTTGCACGATTTCCTGCAGAGCATCTTTCTTTTGGCGGATTTCGTTGAGATCATTTTTCTCAATGGCAGATTTCAATTCATCTTTTGCTTTTTGCGCTTTTGAAATTTCGGAAGCATCCACTTTGTCTTCAAGCTCTTTTAGCGTTTTTTCCGCAGTGAAGACGAGCTGGTCTGCCTCATTCCGAAGTTCCGCTTCTTCTTTCCGTTTTTTATCCCTTTCAGCATTTTCTTCCGCTTCTTTTACCATCCGTTCAATTTCTTCATCGGATAATGTCGTGGAAGATTTTATCGTAATGTTTTGCTGTTTGCCGGTGCCCAAATCTTTTGCACTAACATTAACAATCCCGTTTTTATCAATATCAAAAGTAACTTCGATTTGCGGAACGCCGCGCGGTGCAGGCGGAATATCCGTCAATTGGAAACGACCAAGCGTTTTGTTGTCGGCTGCCATCGGGCGTTCCCCTTGCAGCACGTGGATGTCCACTGCTGTTTGGTTATCGGCTGCAGTCGAGAAAATTTGCGATTTCGACGTTGGGATCGTCGTATTGCGCTCGATCAATTTCGTGAACACGCCGCCCATTGTTTCAATGCCGAGCGAGAGTGGAGTAACGTCCAAAAGCACAACGTCTTTTACGTCACCGGTTAACACGCCGCCCTGGATCGCAGCACCCATTGCTACGACTTCATCCGGGTTGACGCCTTTATGCGGCTCTTTGCCGATTTCTTTACGGATCGCTTCCTGTACGGCAGGAATACGGGTCGAACCACCGACTAAGATGACCTTGTCAATATCGGCAGCCGTCAAACCAGCATCTTGCAAAGCCTGGCGGGTCGGACCCAATGTCCGTTCAACAAGGTGGGCTGTCAGTTCGTCGAATTTCGCACGGGTCAATGTCATTTCCAGGTGCAGCGGCCCCGCTTCACCGGCTGTAATAAACGGCAGCGAAATTTGTGTCGAAGTAACCCCGGACAAATCTTTTTTCGCTTTTTCGGCTGCATCTTTTAAACGCTGCAGCGCCATTTTATCCTGGGACAAGTCAATACCATGCTCTTTTTTGAAATTATCGACGAGGTAATCGATGATCGCCTGGTCAAAATCATCACCGCCGAGGTGGTTGTCACCGGCAGTCGCGTGCACTTCGAACACACCATCACCGAGTTCCAAGATGGATACGTCGAATGTACCGCCGCCAAGGTCGAAAACGAGAATCGTTTGGTCTTCATCCGTTTTGTCTAGGCCGTATGCAAGCGCAGCGGCTGTCGGTTCATTGATGATCCGTTCCACTTCAAGCCCGGCAATTTTTCCGGCATCTTTTGTCGCCTGACGCTGGGCATCGTTGAAATAGGCCGGTACGGTGATGACCGCTTTTTCCACTTTCTCTCCAAGGTAATCTTCAGCATAAGATTTCAAATATTGCAGGATCATTGCGGAAATTTCCTGCGGCGTATATTCTTTTCCTTCCACCTTGACTTTATGGGATGTACCCATATGGCGTTTGATGGAAATGATGGTATTCGGGTTCGTGATCGCCTGCCGTTTTGCGACTTCCCCTACTTGGCGTTCCCCGTTTTTAAAAGCGACAACTGAAGGCGTTGTCCTGCCTCCTTCCGGGTTCGGAATGACTTTCGGTTCGCCGCCTTCCAGCACTGCTACACATGAGTTTGTCGTACCTAAGTCAATACCGATAATTTTACTCATGGATAATGCCTCCCTTTTTATTTATGTAAAGCCCGTTACTGATTCACTTTCACCATTGACGGGCGGATGACTCTGTCTTTTAACATATAGCCTTTTTGGAATTCTTCAAGGACTACATTGGACGCAACATCTTCTTCCTGGCCCTGCATGATCGCCTGGTGGAAATGCGGGTCGAATTCCTTGCCAAGCGCTTCAATCGGCTCGGCGCCTTCTTTTTTCAGCGCCTCCAAAATGCTCCGGTACACCATTTCCATGCCGTCCAACAATTGTTTTGTATGATCGTTTTTCTCGGCCATGGAAAGCGCGCGTTCGAAATTGTCAATAGCCGGAAGCAGGTTCGTGATCAATTCTTGCGCCCTGTATTTTTCGGCCGCTTCCCGGTCCAAGTTCACCCTGCGCCGGAAATTCTCAAAATCGGCACGCAGGCGGAGGTAGCGGTTTTCGGCCTGTTCGAGCTCATTTTGCAGTTCTTTTATCGTCTGTTTCGCTTTTTCCAGTTCTTCATTGGCCGGCTGCGCTTCAGACGCGTTTTCTGCCTTCTCCTCTTCAGTTTTCGGCGCTTCCGCTTTTTCGGTTTCAGCGTCTTTGGTTTCCGGAGCCCCTTCCTTTGTTTCGGCGCCGCCGTTTTTTAGCGTATCAGCCGGTTTTTCCGTTTCTTTTTCTTCCTCGAAAACCGCTTCAATTTTTTCCTCTGCGGCTTCATGTGCGTTTTCAGATGGTTTTTTTTGTTCTTCTGCCATTTTTTGTTCACCCCCTTTAAAGTATAAACCGCCGGGCATAAAAAAGCACAATAAGAAGGACTTAAAGCATCCGGCCGCGCTTTAAGCCTTCCTACTTTCCAATATGTCCATATTGCCTATCGGTGATACAGTTTTGTCAAGGCATTGGTCATATCATTGCTTAAGAAATCCACAATACTGATGACTCGTGAATATTCCATACGCGTAGGGCCCAAAATCGCGATCTTGCCGACTGGTTCATCCCCGATTGAATAAGTTGCTGTAATCATGCTGCAGTCTTCCATCTCGGAAATCTTGTTTTCTTTTCCAATTTTCACGTGGATTCCGCTCGGTACTTGTTTTACAATTTCGTAAAAGCTGTCTTCCCGTTCAATCATGTCAAGCAAAGGCCGGACTTTGTCAAGGTCATGGAACTCCGGCTGGTTCAAAATATTGGCTTTTCCGCCGACAAAAATTTTCTCGTGGCGGCCGGCGTTGAACATTTTGATAATCGTATTCAGGATCGATTCATAATTTTCAATATGGCAGCGCAGAATATCCGCCACTTCTTTATGAATTTTATCTTTCAACTCCGAAATCGGCACATTGGCGAGGCGCTCATTAAAAATATTCACCATTTTTTCGAGCTGCCCCGGATGGAACCCTTCCGGTAGCGTAATCGTCTGGTTTTCCACGTGCCCGGTGTCCGTAATCATAATGGCAACAGCTGTTTTATCGTTAATCGGAACAATTTGCATGTTTTTCAGCTTCGTATCTTTCACTTCAGGGCCAAGCAGGATCGCCGTGTAATTGGTCATTTCGGAAAGAATTTGCGCCGATTTTTTTACAAGTCCTTCCATTTCAAAGATTTTTTCAGCGAAAATGGAATGGATTTGCGAAATATCCGCAGGCCCGAGTTTTTGCGGCGATAGAAGATGATCGACATAATAACGGTAGCCTTTTTCGGACGGAACCCTTCCGGAAGAAGTGTGGGTCTTTTCAATAAACCCGAGTTCCTCCAAATCCGCCATCTCATTCCGGATCGTGGCGGAACTGAAAGAGATCCCGCGTTTCTTGGACAGCGTTCTGGAACCTACAGGCTGGGCTGAACGAATAAAGTCATCAATGATCACTTGCAAAATTAACAGCTGACGATCAGTTAACAACTTCCATCACCCCTGTTAGCACTCAATACGAATGAGTGCTAATTTATATAAATAAATTAACAAAATCATGCGCCATTGTCAATATATTTACATGTTTACAGCTGGTCAGCCGAGCAAAAACGCTTCGAATACTTCGTTGCCGAGAAAGCGCCCTTTCCGCGTCAGCCGGATATGCCCGTCCACCTGTTCAAGAAGCCCCTTTTCCTCCATTTCCTTCACTGCATCGGCAAAAATTTCGGATAGATCCACTTGAAATTTTTCACGAAAATGGCGGATGCTAACCCCTTCATTTTTTCTTAAGCCGAGAAACATTTCTTCTTCCATTTTCTCCCGCTTTGTCTCCGGATGCTTCTCGATAACGGGAAGCATGCCGCCCCGAAGCAACTCGATATATTTTTTCAACGCGCCGTAATTCGACATGCGGACCCCGTTTTCATACCCGTGTGCCCCGGCGCCAAAACCGTAATATTCTTCGTTGTTCCAGTAAACGAGATTATGGCGGCTCTCATATCCGGGCAACGTGAAATTGCTGATTTCATATTGGCGGTAGCCGTGCTTTTCCATTTCATCCATTAACAACCCGTACATATCGGCCTCCGCATCCTCAGAAGGCAGATGGAGCTTCCCTTTTCTTTTTAAATGATAAAAAATGGTTTTCGGTTCAATGATCAAGGAATAGCTTGAATAGTGCTGGAGTTGCATGGACAATGCCTCATCCAGCGTATCACGGAAATCCTCCACGGTTTGCCCCGGAAGCCCGAACATTAAATCAAGGCTGATATTGGAAAAGCCAACCTTTACCGCATTTTCAATCGTCCGGTGCACGTCTTCGGCACGGTGCGTCCGCCCGATTTTCTTAAGCAGCCGGTCATTGAACGACTGGACGCCGAAACTTAACCGGTTGACGCCGTATTCGTAAAGGATCCGCAGTTTTCCTTCCGACGTCTCGCCGGGGTTCGCTTCAAACGTAAATTCGCCTTTCCCGTCATACGGCAGGATTTCGCGTATACCCGCCAGCAGGTTTTCAAGCTGGTATTCATTTAAAGCAGTCGGCGTGCCCCCGCCTACAAAAATGGTGTTCAGTTTTTCACATGCCCCGGCCGCCGTTTTCATTTTCATTTCTTTCAGCAGCATCTCGATATATTCATCCACCGGCTGGCCCTTTAATAAAAATTTATTGAAGTCACAGTAATAGCAAATATGTTCGCAAAACGGGATATGGATATATGCAGCTTTCACTTCATCACAACCTTACTTGTCGGCTTTTTGAAAAATCCTTGTTATGCATTATCGGCGGGAATACCCGTGATGCGCGCCGGGATATCCCTTCTTCGAAAAATCCCCGGCTTTCCATCGCCGCCCATATTCAAGCAAAAAAAGAGAACAAAGCAGGAAGGGGCACGGGAATACACCAAAGCTGCCCCTTCCTGCCCCGGGCCGGTCATTTTTTCGAAGTATCGTCCATTTTCAATACTGCCATGAACGCTTCTTGCGGGATTTCTACGGAACCGACCTGCTTCATCCGTTTCTTTCCTTCTTTTTGTTTCTCCAAGAGTTTCCTTTTCCGTGAAATATCGCCGCCGTAACATTTTGCAAGCACGTTTTTGCGCAGCGCCTTAATGTTGGAGCGGGCGATGATTTTCTGCCCGACCGCAGCCTGGACCGGCACTTCAAACTGCTGGCGCGGGATGAGTTCTTTTAACCTTTCCACGATCGCTTTCCCGCGCTCGTACGCAAAATCGCGGTGGACAATGAAGCTTAAGGCGTCCACTTTTTCCCCGTTCAGCAAAATGTCCATCTTCACAAGGTTCGAACGCTTATACCCGATCAGCTCGTAATCGAAAGAAGCGTACCCTTTCGTGCTCGATTTCAGCTGGTCAAAAAAGTCGTATACAATCTCGGCAAGCGGGATTTCGTAAATGACATTGACGCGGATATCATCCAAATACTGCATATCGATAAAATTGCCCCGCTTCGCCTGCGCAATTTCCATGACAGCACCGACATAATCATTCGGCACCATTATGGAGGCGCGAACATACGGCTCTTCGATATATTCGATTTTTTGCGGTTCCGGCAAATTTGTAGGGTTGTCAACAGTCACCTCGCTGCCGTCCGTCAGTTTCGCTTTGTAAATCACGCTCGGGGCAGTTGTAATGAGGTCGATATTGAATTCGCGCTCAAGCCGCTCTTGGATAATTTCCATGTGCAAAAGGCCGAGAAAACCGCAGCGGAAGCCGAAGCCGAGCGCCTGTGATGTTTCCGGCTCATATTGCAGTGAGGAATCGTTTAATTCAAGTTTTTCAAGGGCGTCCCGTAAGTCGTTAAATCTGGCGCTGTCGACCGGATACAGGCCGCAGTAAACCATCGGGTTCATTTTCCGGTAACCCGGAAGCGGCTCTTTCGCAGGGTTTACAGTGCTTGTAATCGTATCCCCGACGCGCGTATCTTTTACATTTTTGATCGATGCAGTCAAAAATCCGACATCACCGACAGTTAATTCGTCGACATATACCGGCTTCGGGGTGCTGACGCCGAGTTCCGTCACTTCAAACTCTTTGCCGGTTGACATCATCCGGATTTTATCGCCGACTTTTACCGACCCCTGCATCACGCGGATATAAGCAATGACGCCTCGGTAGGAATCATACAGCGAATCAAAAATGAGCGCCTGCAGCGGAGCATCAGGGTCACCTTCAGGCGCCGGCACTTTCTCGACGATTTGTTCCAAAATATCTTCAATGCCGATCCCGGCTTTGGCGGATGCAAGCACAGCTTCCGACGTATCAAGGCCGATCACATCCTCAATTTCCTGCTGGACGCGTTCCGGATCGGCGGAAGGCAGGTCAATTTTATTGATGACAGGAATAATTTCAAGATTGTTGTCCAAAGCGAGGTATACATTCGCGAGCGTCTGCGCCTCCACCCCCTGCGCAGCATCCACAACGAGCACCGCACCTTCACAAGCGGCGAGGCTGCGCGACACTTCATATGTAAAGTCGACATGTCCCGGGGTGTCAATTAAATGGAGAATATATTCTTCTCCATCATTTGCTCTATATTTAAGCTGTACGGCGTTTAATTTAATCGTAATGCCGCGCTCGCGTTCCAATTCCATCGAATCAAGGAGCTGGTCTTTCATTTCACGCTGGCTTAACGCATGCGTCTTTTCCAATATGCGGTCGGCCAAAGTCGATTTCCCATGGTCGATATGGGCAATTATGGAAAAGTTTCGGATCCTCCTTTGCCTGTCTAGCTTTTCTTTACGGTTCATCATATCATTCACTCCTGTATTCGGCACATGTACACTATTTTTGATTATATCAGCAGGGAAACGGACATTCAATGAAAAACGACGGCGGGGTAAGCTCACCCGCAATCTGCCGCGGCAACCGCTCCGTACATAGCGCGGCCCTCTTTTCCTGCTATTCGCGACAGCTGCCCATGGAACAAAAGAAAAATCCGCCCATTGCCGGCGGTTAATTTTTCCCTGTTTCTGCAGAACCGGAACCACTCACGCTCTGCGCCTGCCAGTAATATTGGGCAAACACATCGGCAAATACATCCATCGTCCGGTACATCTCTTCAAATGTGTTATCGACGCCCCCGACTTCAATCAAAAAAGAATTCCCCGATAAATCCTGGTTGAATTTTCCGTTTGTGAGCGCGCCTTTTTTCAAGATGACACCCCTTGATAAATTTTTATATTTCTTTTTAATCAGGTTGTGCAAATCCTCGGCAAGCTTTGCATTTTTTTCCCAATTCGGGTTTTCCCCGCCAATAATAAAAGCGATTTTTGCGTAAGATTTTCCGTTTATTTCTACTGTCGTATCTTTTCTTCTTCTTGAGTCGCGGTGGACATCGATAAAATACTGGAGATCGCGGTCATTTTTCATGGCAGCTTCAACTACGGTCCGCGATTCCTGGTAGGACTGGGTATAGTCCATATGGTTCTGGACGAGCAATTTTTGAATATCGGTCGTACTGGAGGTGGCGCCGATCCCTCTGTCCTCCAAGTCCTGTGCCAGCTTTTCACCGACTTTCGTGACGTTGATTTTCGAGTGCTGGGCCAGATTCGGGTTCGTAACGCCTTTTAAATATGGCAAGTAAGATTCATGCGTATGCGTAAAATAGATAAATACTCGCTTTTTTCCGCCGGTTGTCCTTTCGGGAGGCTGCTTGGCTTCATCACTGCTGCTTTTATCATCAATTTGATCCGTGTTTTGCGTTGCCGGGTCTTTTGCTTTCAAAGCACTGTCGGGCGGGACGGATTCGATCGGCACATTTGTATAATTAGCGCCATCGCCGGCCACTAAAATTTTGCTGTCAAAGATTTCAAAGCCGGGCAGCTCGCGCCCAAGAAAACTGCGCGGATCTTCAAAACGGATGTTGGTCAACATTTCAAATACAAGATTGCTGACCGGACGCTCGTCCTGAACCGGAAAGTTGTGCACAAGCAGCTGGCTGTCCGACAGTAAGTACTTGTACAATGTTTTGCTTGAAAAATGTTTTGCCGCTTCATTGACAGCGGAAGACGACACACGGTATCCCGGCTTTAATGACGTCAGCGTGCCGATTAATATAAACACAAGCAACAGGGACATGATGACAATGGAAATCAGGTGAATGATACTTGTCAGATTGAGAATAAAAAAATGGCTGGATTGCCTGCCGAGTTTCATCGTCCCACCCTTTCCAATCAAGTCTATTACTATCTAATAAATCTTATGGCTTTCATAGAAAGAATAGAACGAAGAAATGCGGAGGGCGCTTGATTATCGGCGTTCGGATATTTTAGACTCCTGACTGGGATAAAGGAAACATGGCGAGGTATCGAGCCGATATTGACTAATCGTAGGGAAGCGGCCGGAAAATCCGCCAGCCGATAGCGCCAGCAGCTGGACATCCCGAAATGCGGAGGGCGCTTCTCCGGCATGGGAAAAACGCCCTCTCTTCATCCCGTCTTAAACCCTGTATTTTCTTGGTTGACGGATGAATGCAGGGCCGCATTCAGTCCGCTTGCCAACAGATTTGCCATATCCCCGATAAATACATCGATTTCTTTCGGCGTTACCATCAAATTATGGCCGAGCGGCGCGAGCACTTCATGGATCAGCTTCCGTTTTTCTTCATCTTCCAAATTTCCGACCATCCCCATGAACATTTTCCGCGCCTCACTCCCCGGCATATCCTCTTCCGTCAGGGTCCGCTTCTCACCGAATGTAAGCCCTGCCGGCGCAAGTGCCCGCGACGGCCGCGACGACTCTCTTATTTCTTTCCCGAAATGTTTTAAAAGGAAATCGATCGTATCGCTCGTAATCGTCACAGCGTCGACAACGGTCGGAACGCCAATCGCAATCACGGGCACCCCGAGCGTTTCCTTTGACAGCTCTTTTCTTTTATTGCCGATGCCCGACCCAGGCTGGATGCCTGTATCCGAAATTTGTATGGTGGCATTGACCCTTTCCAGCGAGCGGGACGCCAGTGCATCCACGACAATGATAAAATCCGGCTTCGTTTTTTCACTGACGCCGAAAATAATGTCGCTCGTTTCAATGCCGGTCAGCCCCATCACGCCAGGGGCAAGCGCGCTCACCGGCCTGTAGCCGGATTCAACGCTTTCCGGCTCCAACTTAAACAAATGGCGCGTCACAAGAACTTTTTCGCAAACAAGGGGGCCGAGCGCATCCGGCGTTACATTCCAATTCCCGAGCCCCACGACAAGACAGCTCGCATCTTCCTTGATGTTCAAATTTTTTAAATACCGGTTAAATTCTTCCGCAAATACTTCTTCCACTTTTTGCTGGACTTCCGTATCCCCGTTACGGATGCCCTGCACTTCAATCGTAAGATAATTTCCGGCTTTTTTTCCGAGCACTTTCTCCCCTTTTTTCGATATCTTCACGGTGGTGACTTTCATATCGTTTACAGTCCTTTCTTCCACCGTGACGCCTTCAAGCTCACCGCTTTCTTTATTTTTGATTTTTTCTTCAACGGCCAGATCACGGGCTTCAATCGCTAAATCCGTCCGGACGGAATAAATACTCAAATCCATTCGGTTTCCTCCTTTGGCGCTTCAATGTTTTTACCATTGTTTTTCCCTAATCCGGACAAACCATTCGGAAACCGGCAAATTGTTGTACAATGTATTGCAATATCACTTTCCATTTGTTACAATATCATTTGTTCTATAGTGCATGTGGACGAGTTAAAGATGTTTTTGCTCGCAGGAGGTGAAAGAAATGCCAAACATTAAATCCGCAATCAAACGCGTAAAAGTCAGCGAAAAAAATAATGCACAAAACACAGCGGCAAAATCCGCCATGCGTACTGCAGTGAAAAAATTCGAAGCTGCTGCTGCGAATAACGACGAAAATGCAAAAGAACTTTTAGTGAATGCGATAAAACATCTCGACAAAGCTGCATCTAAAGGTCTTATCCATAAAAATGCCGCAAACCGCAAAAAAGCACGCTTGATGAAAAAATTCTCCGCACAAGCGTAAAAAATAAAAAAGACGCCGATTGCGCGTCTTTTTTATTTTGTTCCTGCCTTCATCCCATGCAGTTTAAACAAAAACATTTCAATAATCATTTCTTTTTTCAGGCCGCTGGATTTCATTTCGTAGTCGCTGTCTGCAAGCAGCGACATAATTTGGTTCAGTTCTTCCTGTGTAAACAGTTTGGCCTGCCCGGCCGCCAATTTTAGCCTGTAAGGATGCACTTTTAAATAGGAAGCGATTTGCTGTTGTCCGTAACCGCGCTTCGCCAGTTCTTTCGTCTGGTAAATCAGCCTGAACTGGCCCGAAATAAGCGCCAAAATTTTTATCGGTTCTTCGTTGAGCTTTAAAAGGTCGTAATAGATCCGGAGCGCCTCATCAATTTTACGCTGGACCACTTTTTCCACAAGTTCAAACACATTTTGCTCAAGCGACCGCGCTGTTAAAGCGGCTACCATATCCAATGATATTTCATTTCCCTTGCCCGCATATAAACACAGCTTCATCATTTCATTGGCAAGGGCACTCATATCCGTGCCGGCAAGCGAAATCAGGAGTTCAGCCGCTTCCTTCCCGATCCGACAGCCTTCTCCGCCGGCGCGGCCAACAAGCCATTCTTTCAGCTCCCTTTCATTTAATTTTTTGGCTTCCCCGACAGTTGCCTGTTTTTTGAGCAGCTTCACCAGTTTTTTCCGCTCATCCAGTTTTTCATAAGGCGCAACCAGCACCAAAATGGAATAAGGAGCCGGCATCTTAACATATGCTTCCAGCTTGTCCAATTGGTGTTCCACTTTCTGCTTCGGCTTTTCGGCGGTTAAAAAGTACGGGTGATGCGCAATCACAATTCTTCTCTCCCCCATAAAAGGGAAAGTTTCAGCATCTTCAACAACCGTTTCGACCGGCGTTTCTTCCAAATCATAGGAAGCATAGTTAAAATCCATTTCTTCCGGGGCAAGGGCATGCCCAATCAATTTATTTTTCGTTTCCTGTATTAAATAATCTTCCGTGCCATACAATAAATAAAGCGGGGAAAATTGCCCCCGTTCGATTTTTTTCCATAACTCGTCCATTCTTCTCGCTCCCAAACTGCTCTACTTCCTATGGTATAAAAACTGGCGCTCCGTTGCAAGGAAAACAAATGAAAAAGGGGATTTGTAAGAAATCCCCTTTATCTATATAAACGCTAATGGAAAAGTCCCAGGATGCTTTCCCATTAACGGTGGACCCCTTTACCTTTATTGTCACCCGAAGGCCCAGGGCTATGATTGACAACTCCTGGCACCCAAAAATTTGTAGAAATGATTCAGAAATTATAATATAATCTAAAAAACAAAGGGGGGATTAGATGAACGAATTCGAGCAGGATGTCCAGTCGAAAACAAATGATGTCGTCGACTCCGCTGCAGGGTTTCTCGTCTCTTTTTTATTTTTTGCCGTTATGTTTATCATTGCCACAGCTGTTGACATCATCGGGAAATAAAACTAAAGGGCCCGGGCGCAATCCGGCAGGGCAAAAGCCGGTTCGGCCGGGTTTTTTTGCGCCATCTTTCTTCTTGAAGCTACTTTATACTATGGAAGGACGGTTAAAAAGGTTCCCCTTTCTTTGAAAAAGCGGTACTGTACCGCTCCGTCTTCATCCGTGCGGAAAATCAACACATGCGCTTTCTTGAGTCTCCGAATTACTTCCTGGTTTGGATGCCCGAAGCGGTTATCTTTCCCTACGGAAATGACCACAACCGAGGGCTTATACTGCCGCAGCAGCGTTTCGCCCGTAGAGGTCTTGCTGCCGTGGTGACCGGCTTTCAGCACATCAATGTGCAATGCCGGATATGCCGCAACCAGCTTTTCCTCCCCCTCCTGTTCAAGATCCCCCGTAAAAAGCCATGTTTTCCCGCCCATTGCGGCGTAAAGCACAAGCGAGCCATTATTGCCTTCATACTTGCTGTCAAACGGCGAGACATATTGGAAAACGCCGAAATTGTTCCGCCATCCATTCCCGTTTTTCATCTCATAAACTGGAATCTTTTTTTGTGCAGCATGAGCGAGCATTTTCCGCATTAACGGCTTTTCCCACGAATGGGGCGAAATATGGATCTCTTTGACGCGCAATGACCGGATAACCGCCGCCGCACCCCCGATATGGTCTTCATCGCTGTGCGTTAAAATCAATTTGTCGATCGTACCAATTCCTTTGCTTTTTAAAAACGGGACAACAATATCTTTACCAACTTCAAACGGATTTTTTCTTTTTTTCCAAGCTGGTTTCTCAAACTGCACAGTTCCCCCTGTATCGATCAAATAGGTTCCCCTCCCCAGCGGAAGCCGGATTAAAATGCTGTCCCCCTGCCCGACATCAATAAATGTAACTTCGCCAAAAAGCGGATGATTTTCGCTTAAGATCAAGCAAAAAATAATAAAAACAAGCGGCAGCACGGAGCGGATGATTTTCTTTCCTCCCTCCATCAAGACAAAGCCATACACAATCGCCGCTGCTATAAGGATCAGCACCCAAAGCGGCGGCTTTCCGGTTAAAACGGTGGACCACCTCGTATCGATCATTTCCCCCATTTTTTCTGAAAGGGCAACCATCCAGTTGAAACATGAAGAAAAAAACGAAAAAAGCGGCGGAGCAAGCCATTCTGAGGCAAACGCCAAAACAGCAAGCGGAAGCAATATATAAGTGTACAATGGAATGTAAACGAGATTGGAAAGCAAGCCGATGGCGGAGAACTCATAAAAAGAATAACAGAGGACCGGCACAGCCGCCAATTGGGAAATGAAAGAAATGGCAAGCCCTTTTTTCAACGCACCCCGCATGTTTTCTAAAATGCCGCCCGAAAGCAAAAGGGCAAGGCAAACGGCAAATGACAGCTGGAAACCGATATTGTAAAGGATAAAAACATCTTTCAGCAAAAATAAAATAAAACAAATCGATAAAGCATCAAGTATGCCGACCGGGAGCTTTTTTTGGGCGGATAAAAGCAAAAGAACCGACATCGCGGCAGACCGTGAAACAGGCGGATTCAACCCGCACAGCACCGCATACACCGGCAGGATCAACATTAAACAGATGGCAGCGCGTTCCCTTGTTATGCCGATCCGGATCAAGAGATAAAAGCATGCGCCCGCTACCAATTGCACGTGCAACCCGGAAATCGCCAGCAGGTGGACGACGCCGAGCCTTTGGTAAAGCTGGTAAACACTGTCGTCAAAATTTTCCTGTTCGCCGAGCAAAAGCGCTTCCGCATAAGGCGCTGTACGTTCCGGGAAAGTATTTTCGATTTGAAGCAGGAGAGTATGGCGAATTTGCTTAAAAACGCTTCTCCATTGATGGGGTGGTTTGCCGCAGGAAAGGATACGGTCCGCTTGAAAAATCCAGTGGATATGCTGATGGGCTAAATATTCGCGGTAATTGAACATAGAGGGGTTGCGGTTCGGCTCCGGGGCTTCCAGTTCCCCTCCAGCCGTGCAAATCGTTCCGGGGGAAATTATGTTTTTTAAGTTTTCCAAATCCGTTTCCTGATTTGCATAATATTGGAATAGGATTTTTTCTTTTCCGGCATCCGCCGTGCCTTTGATATGGTTTCCGTCTATTTTCGGATAATCTTTGAAACGGACGGTCAATTGGGCGCTACCGGCTTGAAGCACTGTATGGGAGGTAGCGGATTGCCAAAAACCGCTAAAAAACCCCAGCCCGTAAAGGGCGGCAGATGCGAGGATAACGGGCCTCTTTTTCAGCATAAAGATGCGAATCCAAACCAAATGGGCGGACAGAACAAGAAGAAGCGGCGCATGAAGGCCTGCGAGCGCCCCGCTTAAAGACGCGAGCGCCGCAAACAGCCATTTTCCTTTCATCCTGCCGTCCGCCCTTACGGTTTTGGAACATGCCGGGTTTCCGCCAAAAATCCGCCCGCAAACAAAGCTTCAGCCTCTTCCCGCAAATTTTTTAATTCTTCGGCATCCGCGCCATGGTCTTTTGCAATCATAAACAACCTTTCAACCAGCTCGGCCTTTTCCTTTGCATGGATATCCAAAGATTCCGGCAGAAACGCCACATGTTCGACATGGACGCCCGCTTTTTCAAACAGTTCCGCAGCATACGGGTGGACCCGGTAATCCTGCGCATAGTAGACGGATTTAATGCCGGCCTGGATAATCGCTTTCGTGCATTGCAGGCACGGATAATGGGTCACATAAATTTCCGCATCTTTTGTCGCCACTCCGAACTTTGCACATTGGAGAATCGCGTTCATTTCGGCATGGATCGTCCGCACACAATGCCCGTCAATCACATAACACCCTTTGTCAATGCAATGTTCATCGCCCGCGATGGAGCCATTGTACCCGCCTGCGATAATCCGTTTGTCCCTGACAATTGTAGCCCCTACAGCCAGCCTTGAACATGTGCTCCGGTATGATAATAAATGGCTTTGCGCCAAAAAATACTGGTTCCAGGAAATCCGGTCCATAGATTTCTACTCCTTTTCACTCATTTTTATTGCAGTGTAATTGAACTTTCAATTTTGGCAAACGTCTGGTCCCCAATCCCTGAGACATTTTTCAAATCTTCTGGTTTTTGGAAAGGCCCGTTTTTCTCGCGGTATTCAATAATCGCACGCGCCTTTGACGGGCCGATGCCGGGCAATGTCTCAAGCTGGGCTTCGTCGGCTGTATTGATATTGATTTTTTCGGCCGCCTCCCCGGGAGTTCCGGAAGCGGCATCAGAAGCAGGCTGCGCTGCAGTGCCGGAAGCCGTTCCCGCCGGCTGGGCCGGAACAGTTTTTTTGCCTTTTTCCGGCACTTGGATCACCATTTCATCCTTCACTCTCTGTGCGAGGTTCACCTGGGACTGGTCGGCATTTTTTTCAAAGCCCCCCGCTTTTTGTATGAGATCGTATACCCGTTCGTCCATATCCGCTTTGTATATGCCGGGATGTTTGACCGCCCCTTTCACATCCACGTAAATTTCATCAGGAACCTGCGCCTCCGCTGCACCGGACTGCGCCCCGGCGGTATCCCCGGCAGACGTTCCGGCCCCGGGCTGCACAGCCGTTTCAGACGGGGTATACTTCTGCTCAGTGCTGTCCATGTTTTTATTTTGGCTAAAATAAAACAATATTGCAATACTGATTGCCGCTAACGCTGCCGTAGCATGCCAGCGGTACTTGGAAAGAAACTCTTTCAAAACGGTTCACCTCTTTTTCATATCCGGTCTTCATTCCACATATATTGTTATGGAATGCTAAAAGAATTAGCAGCTGAAGGAGGGAAAGCCATCATGAACATTGGAGTGATCGGGACGGGTAATATGGGCAGCATTTTAATCGAAGCTTTGATTGATGTCGGTGCCATTACTCCTTCGCAATTATGGATTACGAACAGAACACCTGAAAAAGCCGAATTATTGAAAAATAAATATCCTGGCATTCGGGTTGGAAATATAAAAGATGTCATCCGGAATGGGGAATTGGTTTTACTGTGCGTAAAACCGCTTGATATGCACGGCATTCTGAGCAGGTACGGGGCTGCCTTCCGAAAAGAGCAGTGCCTCGTAAGCATTACGAGCCCGGTTACGGTTGAACAGCTCGCTTCCGTTGTGCCCTGCTCATGCGCAAGAGCGATTCCTAGCATTACGAACAGGGCTTTAGCGGGGGCCGTATTATTGACTTTCGGCAGCCAGTGCACAGATGGATGGCGGAAAAAATTAACCGCATTGTTTTCAAAAATTTCGAAGCCGATTGAAATCGGCCAGCAGATTACGAGGGTTGCCTCCGATCTTGTCAGCTGCGGCCCCGCGTTTTTCAGCTTTTTGGCGCAAAAAATGGTGGAAGGAGCCGTAAATAAAACAAACATCGACAGGGGCACCGCTACGGTACTGACTGCTGAAATGCTGGTTGGGGTGGGGGAGCTGTTAAAACAAAATTTTTACACACTGCCTGCATTGCAGGAAAAGGTGACCGTAAAAGGTGGTATTACCGGGGAAGGCATCAAAGTGCTCGAAAAAGAAACTGATGGCATGTTCGAGAAGCTCTTTGAAGCGACGCACGAAAAATTTAAAGAGGACATGGAAGCAGTTGCCAGGCAATTCGGCATATAATAATGATTCGACATTTTCTTTCATATTCCTGCACATCTTTTTAAATTTTTTTGCAAAAAAGGCATTCTGCCGCAAAACAGAATGCCTTTTTCTACCGTTTGATGCACGTAAAAAAGATCCTTTCGCTCTCAGGCCCCGGCGCTTCCGCTTTAAAATCGGCAGTAGGCGATTTTACTTCAAAGCCGGCTTCTCTAAGCCATTTCCCATATGTTTCAACCGGGAACGTGCGCTGCTTATGCAATTCATCAAACCGTTCATACAGGCCAGTTTTTTCATCAAAAACAAAAAAACTTAACTCATGTTCAACCGAATGCGGGTAGGCGCCGGGAAAACTGTTCCAAATATAGGAGACGTCATCTCCGTTATCGGCAAACGTATGGTTTTGGAACAACCGGTCGATTTTATAAATGGAATGCACGTCAAACAGGAACATTCCGCCAGGCCTGAGTGCCCCATACACATGCCGGAACGTCTCTTTGACTTCGCTTTCCGTTTCCAAATAATTCAGCGAATCACAGAAAACCGCCACGATATCAAAATCATGAAGGCCTTCAAGCATGCACATGTTTTGTTGGAGAAAAACAATGTACAAGCTTTCTACAAGCGCTTTTTCGCTGGCAACAGCGAGCATGTTCTCCGACAAGTCCACACCGGTTACATCGTAGCCTTCCCTGGCGAGGTGCACCGACAATTCGCCTGTCCCGCAGGCAAGGTCAAGGATGCGCCTGCCTGTAATGCCATACTGCTGTTGCTGTGCTTTAATCCACCGCAGCCAATCCGCGTAAGGTGCATCTTCCATTAACACGTCATACACATAGGCGAAATCTTCATAGCTCATGACAGCACGCTCTCAATGCTGACGGATGGCGCGTCTCCCCAAAGCCTTTCCAAATTGTAATAATTCCGTTCATCACGGTTAAAAATATGGGCCACAATATCCCCGAGGTCAATCAGCACCCATTTTCCTTCTTCAAATCCTTCAATCCGTTTAACCATGTGCCCTGCTTCTTCGACTTTTTCTTTTACTTCACGGGCAATGGCCTGGATTTGTTTATCGGAATTGCCGTTGCAAATGAGAAAATAATCGGCAATTAATGATATCCCCCGCATGTCCAGCACGACAATATCTTCCGCGCGTTTATCGTCGCAAGCTTTCACGACTGTTTTTAATAATGCCTGATTGTCCAAATTCATTTCCCTTCTTTCTTCATCGCTAAATCATTGTATAACGCAAAAGTTTCCGGAAAAATGGTCTGGTGTTTGCTGATCAAAAATTCAATCGTATGCCCCGCCGCAAACAACACCGCTTTATCCAAATCTTCATCAGCAAGCCGCCTGGCTTCATCCACCCCCAGGAAATTGCGCCCTGGTTCAATATAATCGGCCAAATACACAATTTTCTCAAGCTTCGTCATGCCTGCCCGTCCGGTTGTATGATATTTTATCGCATCGAGTACTTCCCGATCAGTAATCCCGGCTTCTTTTTCCACCAAATACGCGCCGACCGGGGCATGCCAAAGTTCATGGTGGAAAGCAAGCAGCCGTCCATCCATCTTTTGGTCTATTATGATTCTCTTCATTTCATCCACCGGGCGGAACTTTGCGTAATCATGGAAAATCGCCGCCAGTTCTGCTTTTTTCTCATCTGCATGGTATTTTTTTGCCAGACGGACGGCAGTTTCCACTACACCGAGCGTATGGGCGTAGCGGCGTTCCGTCAGCTGTGCTTTGACAAGTTCCAATGCTTTCTCACGTTCCATATAAATGATGCTCCTTTATATATTCCCACACCGCATCCGGAATTAAATACTTGACCGACCGTTTTTTTTGCAAATGCGCGCGGATAAGCGATGAGGAAATATGGATTTCGGGAATTTCAACAAACTGTACCGGATAAGCGGTTTGATGCGAATGCTCCGGCCGGTTGACGCCGACAAATCGGACGAGCCGGACAAGCGCGTCAATGTTCCGCCATTTCGGCAAATATTCGATCATATCCGCACCGATGATAAAATAAAATTGGGTGTCCGGTTCGCGTTCCTTGAGCAGTACTATCGTATCATACGTATACGAGCGTCCGGGCCTTTCCATTTCAATCGTCTCTATTTTAAAAGCAGGCTGGCCGCTTGTGGCAAGCTCCAGCATATTCAGCCGATCCAGGTCCGTCACGCCGGCGGTTTTTTCTTTATGCGGCGGTTCCTGGTTCGGCATAAACCGCACTTCATCCAATTCCAATTCCTGCAGCACTTCGTTTGCAATAATGAGATGGCCGATATGTGGAGGGTCAAATGTTCCGCCTAAAATTCCCACTCTTTTTTTCATACCTGACCACCTTAAGGCAGAACGATTTCTTTATGATCCTTTGATTCTTTATAGAGGACGATCGTATTGCCGATGATTTGCACGAGCTCCGCCTGCGACCCTTCCGTAAGTTCGGCGGCAACCGTATCTTTATCGTCCTCGCAGTTTTGCAGGACACTGATTTTGATCAGTTCCCGCGCCTCAAGGGCATCGCTGACCTGCTTCACCATATTTTCATTCACCCCGCCTTTTCCGACTTGGAAAATCGGGTTCAAATGGTGCGCTTTAGAACGCAAAAACCGTTTTTGTTTGCCTGTTAACATACATTTCCTCCTAAATGTTTCAACACGATGCTTTTCATTCTTTCCGTATCCGGTTTAATGCCTGTCCATTTTTCAAAAGCGACCGCCCCCTGGTAAATAAACATGCCGAGGCCATTTTGCGTCCGGGCGCCGCGTTTTTTGGCTTCTTTTAAAAATTTCGTTTCAAAAGGATTATAAATGATATCGGAAACAAATGCACCTGGTTGTAAGTTTGCCAAGGAAACTGCCTGCGCATCCGTTTTCGGGTACATGCCGATGGAAGTGGTCTGCACGATGAGTGTATAGCTTCCGAGATTTTTTTCTGCTTCATCCAGCGTAAGCACCTGCGACGGGCACGGGTAAGGATTGGCATTTCGGATGGCTTCAGCTTTTTCTTTTGTGCGGTTCGATAGATCAACTTGCTGCGCCCCTTCACGGCACAGTGAATAATAAATCGCTTTTGCCGCCCCGCCTGCACCGATGACCAACACTTTATCGCCCGCTAAAGGCCGGCCGATTTCTTCCTTTAACGCCTGAAGAAAACCCGGACCATCCGTATTATACCCGATCCATCTGCCGCTACGCCGCACGACCGTATTGACGGCGCCGATCGTTTTTGCGATCGGGTCAATGTCATCGAGATACTGCATAATTGCCGCTTTATGCGGAATGGTCACATTAAAACCGGCCACCCCGATCGCTTTCATGCCTTTTACAGCCGCTTCCAGATTGTCCGGCGTAACATGGAAGGCATGGTAATACGCATCCAATCCGAGTGCCTGGAATGCATCATTGTGCATGGCAGGCGACAAAGAATGGGCAATCGGGTCGCCTATCACCCCATACAGTTCTGCCAAAATTCTCACTCCCTATTGTAACGGAAGAAAGGCAAGACCAACATTCCTGCCTTTCCCATTTTTAAATCAATGAGCGGCGGAGCATGACACGCACGCCTTTTGGCACATACGCAGCCACTACCGCACCCGGTTCATTGACCGTCACCCAGCCGAGCCCGGAAAAAACTATATCCGTTTTCCGCTCTTTAATGGAAAACTCATACCGCACCAGCTCCGGGAATTCGGCCAGCCGCCCTTTTCCCGGCGGCTGCAGCAAATCACCGAGCTGCCGTGCATACAATGCATCCGCATTTTCAAGTTTGGTGCGGTGGATTTTCAAGGCATTCGAAACATAGCAGACAAACGGGCGCCTGCCGCCTTTTATATAATCGAGACGGGAGAGCCCGCCGAAAAACAGCGTTTGTTTTTCGTTTAACTGGTATACCATCGGCTTGATTTCTTTTTTCGGCGTTATCACCTTCAATTCATTTTTGCCGACAAAATGGGCCATTTGGTGGTGATTGATAATGCCCGGCGTATCAAACAGAGAAGTCCCGTCATCAAGCGGGATCCCGATCATATCGAGCGTCGTCCCCGGAAAATAAGAAGTGGTAATCACATCTTTTTCCCCTGTTGCCTGCTTGATCACACGGTTGATAAAGGTGGATTTGCCGGCATTCGTGCAGCCGACAACATACACATCCTTCCCGTTCCGGTAATGGTCGATCGCCGCCATCGCCTCATCAATTGAATGCCCTTTTGCCGCGCTCACAAGCAGCACATCAACCGGTTGCAACCCGAGTTCTTTCGCCTGCTGCTTCATCCAGTTGACCATTTTCGCCCTTTTCACCGATTTCGGCAAAAGGTCTTCTTTATTGCCGATTAAAAGTACCGGGTTTTTCCCGACGAACCGGTGGAGCCCCGGCAGCCAGCTTCCGTTGAAATCAAAAATATCGACAATTTTAACAATCAGCGCGTCCACCTGCCCGAGCCGGTTTAAGATTTTTAGAAAATCATCGTCCGTTAAAGGGACATCCTGCACTTCATTGTAATGTTTCAGCCTGAAACAGCGCTGGCAAATGACCTGTTCTTTTTCCAGCGCAGACTTCGGGGCGTACCCTAAAACATCCGGATCTTCCGTCTGGATTTCCACCCCACAACCGATGCAATGCACTGCCTGTTTTTCCAAATTCAATCCTCCCAAGTTAAATAACCTTTTTTCCTGAACCAGCCCATAATTTGCCGTTCAATCATCCGGTTGAATTTTGTCAAAAATCCATCCGATTGCGCAACCGGAACGACAAGAATGGTATAAAAACCGTTTCTGTTCCCGCCGAGCACATCCGTCAGCAACTGGTCGCCGATCACAACGGTTTCCTCTTTTTTCACACCCATGATGTCAAGCGCCTGTCGGAAAGCTCTGCCACGCGGCTTTCTCGCTTTGTATAAAAACGGGATGCCAAGCGGGTCCGCAAACGTTTTTACCCTTGTTTCATTATTATTGGATACAATCGTTACTTTGATATCATGTTTTTTCATATTCTGGAACCATTGGATGAGTTTCGGAGGGGCGCTTGGCCTGTCCCACTCGACCAATGTGTTGTCCAAATCGGTAATAATGGCTTTAATGCCGTGCTTTTTTAATTCTTCCGGCTTGATCATTAGCACCGATTTCACTTGACGGTTTGGTAAAAAATTTTCCAGTAACAATCCGTGACACTCCATTCATTTTACCGTTCTCCTCATAAGATGCAAGCTTGGGCGCCCGTTTATGAGTATATTGTCCGTTTCCTGTTCATTCAAGTTTCTTTTATCATAACAATTTTAGCGAAAGTTTCAACAAAAAATCCAATTGTTTGCAGTTTTTCAGGCAGGTAAATGACAAATTCCCCGATCAAAAAACCGGCCCATCCCCGGAGCCGGTTTCGGTAAAATTTATCCCTCATATACATACAACGTTTCGATGCCACCAAAGTGACCGCCAAAATTCGTTTGGCTGTTTGAACTATCTTTCCATTCGCTCTCAGGTACTTTTTTGCAATGGGTTTTGATCCAATTCGTCACGCTGCTTTGGCTGCCGCCCATGCGGAAATCGTTACCTGAGATTAAGAAATATTTCACTTTGCCCGACTTCACCATTTTTTCGAGCTTCTCAGGCGTCAATGCCGGGTCGCTGCCGGAAAAGCCGCCCATTGCCATCACAGCATAATCAGTCTTCAACATGTATGCTTCGGCGGTTTGTGCGCTTTCCGTTGCAAGAAAGTACGTTTCACCATTGTAATGCATTTTCAAATAAGAAAGCAGTTTGGTGTTGACCTGTCTTTCGCCAAAATTGCCTTGTTTTGCTTGGGATGCATTCCCTGTTGGCGGCGTCCCCGCATCCTGATTCAGCGAAGAACCGAAATTCGGCGGCTGCATATGGCCGCGGTTACTCATATCACCGTTAAAACTTCCTCCTGCCATGCCGCCGGGCTCCTGCACATTGCCATCCCGAGCCATCGCCATTCCCCTTCCAAATGAAGCGGAGCCCGGCCCGGCTATCGGCGTGGATGCGTTATTCGTTTTGCCAATCGTCAGCACCGTCCAGTAAAACGGCATGGCAAGCATTCCGACAAGGCTGAGCATCCCAAAAATACGGGCGGTTTTCGGCTGGTGCTTCATCGCCAGCAGTACGGCGAGCACGAACCCGGCCATAATTGTACAGAAAATCCAAATTGAATCAATGGAATCTTTATTTTGGTAAAGGATGAGCGCCTCAAAAAGGAACGTTGCAAGCACGCCCGCCGGCAGAAGCCAGTTTTTCCAATCCTTTTCGTTTTGGTAAAAATCCCAAAGCAGTGTCCAGCCGATCCCGACCAATGCTGCAATGGCAGGCCCCATCATGCTTAAATAATACTGATGGAAAAATTGAGCCACAGAGAAAAACGCCATCATCGGCAGGAGCCAGGCGAGCCAGAACAGAGCGAATTTATGCTGCATGGTAAATTTCCTTGTTTTCCGCCAGCTGACAACGAGCGCAACCATAGTCATCAGCACAAACGGCATGAGCCAGCTGATTTGGCCGGATAACTCCGATTGAAAAAGGCGGAAAATGCTCGGCGTGCCTGTCCCAAACATGCCGCCCGTCTGCCCGTTCCGCATTTGTGGCATGTTTCTTTGCGCATTTGTGCCAGAATTTCCGTTTTGCGCGGTACTTGAGGAAGACTGGCTGCTGTTTTGCGCGGATGTTAAAGCTTTATCCGCATTCGCTTTATTTCCTCCGCTTTGGTTTCCGGTCAGCCGCTGGATCCCGTTATACCCGAAAGCAAGTTCCAGCACAGAGTTCGTTTGGCTGCTGCCGATATACGGCCTTTTGCTTGCCGGAATTGAATCGACAACTACCGCCCATGACAGCGACACGACGGCCAAAATGACTGTCGCTGAAGCCAGGTGAAGGATTTTTTTCTTCCAATTCACTTTTGCTGCGACCAAGTAAAACAGATAAACCGCAGGAAGAACCATATAGGCCTGCAGCATCTTGATATTAAAACCGACCCCGACCAGCGCCATGCTCAGCAACAAGTAACGGAACTCCGCCTGATCTGCGGCTTTCATCAGTGCCCATGCTGCGATGAGAAGCGTCAAAATCAAAATGCTGTCGACATTGTTTGTACGCACGACCGCGACAAAAATCGGTGAACAGGCGAGCACAAGGCTGGAAACGAGCGCTGCAGTCCGCCCAAACTTTGGCTTGACAATCACATACATCAGCCATACCGAGAGGACGCCTGCCAAAGCTTCCGGAAACAACACGCTCCAGTCGCTCAAGCCGAAAATTTTTGCGCTTAAAACTTGTATCCATAATGCAACCGGCGGCTTATCGACCGTAATAAAACCGGCCGGGTCGAATGAGGCATAAAAGAAAGCGTGGAAACTTTTCATCATGCTTTTGACCGCAACCGTATAATATTCATTTGAACCTGCATTTTGCAGATTGTAAAAATTTAAGACGGCTGAGAAGGCGAGTATTGCTGCCAGCCAGCAATCGATCCGGTTTTTCCATTTGCTTATCATCTTCATTCTCCTGTTTTGCTGTATTTTTTATTGGCTGAAGAGCCCGATGCTTGTGGTTTCGCGTTTCATTTCGCGTATCCCGTATGTGCCGCGGACAATCATGTAGCCTGTCTTTTGTTTCATCCCTGCTGCCGTCATTGACAAAAAAAGTTCATCGTTTGCCGGCCCAGTCCATCACTTTTTTCAAGCGCCGGTTCGTCAATTGAATGACTTCTGCTTCATTGAAAACCGGGACAACGACAGAATACATCACATCTGATTCATCGAACCATCCTTTCTATCCGGGCTTTTCCATTTTAAATGAGTGTAATGGGAAAAGCTTAAGATAATCTTAAAATCCGTTTTAAAAAAAAAGACCCCAGCTTGGCTGGATTCCTGGCACACAACACCGTCGAAACATGATTTAATAGGTCTTCAGATCAAGTGGAATGCTTTTAAAAATTCTTTCGCAATCAAAACGGCCACACCCCATATCACGAGTGCTGAAATTTTGTTGATGCGCACGAGACATTTTCCTGTTGTATCGAGACTTCCCATGACCCTTCCGGCAACGGCGAGGCTGAAAAACCAGATCCATGAAACGGCGATGCAGGCAATGGCAAAAGCCCACCTTGCATTGCCCGTGTAAGCAATCGCGCTCGTGCCGATCACACCGATCGTATCGAGTATTGCATGCGGGTTTAACAGTGAAACCGAGAGAGCAAAGGCGATCTGCTTTTTTGCGGGCAGCGTATGTTCGTGCCCGCTTTCTTTGGCCGGGGATGCCCGCCAAATCGACCACCCCATATAAAGCAGAAAGAAAAAGCCGATGCCGTATAACACGATTTGCAGCCAGGAAAATTCAAGAATCACGACAGATACGCCGAGAATAGCAAGCGAGATCAGCACTGTATCACAAAGCGAGGCAGTCAGGACAACCGGCAGGCTTTTTGTGAAATTAGGCTGCAGCGCCCCCTGGTTAAACACAAATACATTTTGCGGGCCGAGCGGCAAAATCAGCCCGAAAGCAAGGATAAAACCGTGAAGAAAAGTTGCGAACATTTTAAACCCTCCGTATCAAAATTCACATACTCTCATTCTAACAAAACATCCGCCCGCTGAGTACGCATAAGAGGGTTGAATACCATTAAAGCCGGTTCGAATGTCAGTCGATCCGGCTTCCTTAATCAATCGCGATTATTTAATAACTGCCGCCGCTTCAGCTTCAGCCTCCACCGCTTCAAGCAGCAGATCCGCAATATGCACTGCACGCACTTTTCCGGACAAGCCCAACCGTTCAATGCCGAGCTTCATCTGCAGAAGGCAGCCCGGGTTGGCGGTGACAATCGTTTCGGCGTGTGTTGCTTTTGCATTTTCCATTTTATGGTCTAAAATCTGCATTGACATCTCAGATTCTACAATATTGTAAATCCCGGCTGATCCGCAGCAGTGGTCCGCTTCTTTCATTTCCCGGTACTCAACATTTTCGATCGACTTCAGCAAAAGCCGCGGTTCCGAAAAAGTTTTCATCACATTGCGCAAATGGCATGAATCCTGGTACGTCACTACCTGCTCAGGCAAGCTGAGTTTCCGTTTATGGAAGCCCAATTCCACAAGAACAGCCGAAATATCTTTCACTTTACTTGAAAATTCGGCTGCCCGTTCCGCCCATTCCGGGTCATCTTTTAAAAGGTTGCCGTAGTCAATTAAATACGCGCCGCATCCCCCGGCGTTCGTAATAATATAGTCAACATTCAGATCTTCAAAAGCCCGGATATTGCGCTTTGCCAGGTCTTTTGCCATTTCTTTCTCACCGCCGTGCCCGTGCAGCGCGCCGCAGCATTCCTGGTTTTGCGGGATGACAATCTCACAGCCTGCCATCTTGAGCAGTTTCATCGTCGCATCATTCGTTTTCATAAACATCGTATCCATCAGGCAGCCAGTAAAAAAGGCGACGCGTTTTTTCACGTCTTTTTTTGGCATCAAGTGCGACGGGCGATGTTTCATTTCTTTCATCGTCGGGATTTTCGGCAGCACTTTTTCCATGGAAGCAAGGTTTTTCGGCAAAAGCTTCAAGGCGCCGGTTGCATGCGCCACTTTTTGCAGGCCGCTCCGCTGGTAAAACCCGATCAGCCCCGTTAAAAATCGCATCCGGTTCTGATGCAGGAACAGCTCTTCAAAAACCGCTTTGCGGAGCACTTTCACCGGCAGGGACTGCTTCTTTTTCTTGCTCTGTTGGATAATGTCGCGCGCTTCTTCCAGCAAATGCCCATAATTGACGCCGGACGGGCACACAGATTCGCACGCCCGGCATCCGAGGCATAAATTCAATGTGCGTTCGACATCTTCATCCGGTTCAATTATTCCGTCCACCATCGCCTTCATTAATGCAATACGCCCCCGCGGCGAATGGGATTCCTTGAATCCGGATTCAATATACGTCGGGCATGACGGCAGGCAGAAGCCGCATCGCATGCAGTTGAGCAGCTGATCCTGATCCATCCGTTCTTTAAATTTTTTCTGAATTTCCTTTTGTTGTTCTGCTGTAATCATTTCATCATCACCACACGATTTGTTTCTTTTGCAAAGACTTTGCCTGGATTTAAAATATGGTTCGGATCAAGCGCATTTTTAATCGCCTTCATTACTTCAATGCCTGTATGCCCGAGCTTCCATTCCAAATACGGCGCTTTTGCTACGCCGACGCCATGCTCACCGGTAATGGTCCCGCCGAGTTCAATCGCTTTTTGGAAAATTTCCGCAAACGCTTTTTCTACCCGCTCCATTTCATCTTTATCCCGGATATCGGCGAGGCAGGTTGGGTGCAGGTTCCCGTCCCCAGCATGGCCGAATGTCCCGATATTGAGCCCGTATTTTTCGGCAATCCCATTAATCGCGACAACCATTTTTGCAATTTCCGAGCGCGGCACGGTCGCATCTTCCAAAATCGTTGTCGGTTTCAGCCGGGCGAGCGCGGATAAAGCGGTCCTTCTTGCCGTCATCAGCGCTTCCGCATGCTCAGGGGACTTTGCCACCTGGACATCCACCGCCTTTTCTGCGCGGCAGATTTCCGCCATTTTTTCAATATCGCGTTCAACAACTTCTTCCGGCCCATCCTGCTCAATTAAAAGCACAGCTTTTACATTCGTAGGCAGCCCGATGTGCGCAAAAGCTTCCACCGCCTGCAGCGTCGGCTGGTCCAGAAATTCCAGTGTCGCCGGGATGATCCGGCTGGCGATAATATTGGATACCGTTTGCGCGCACGCTTCGATATCCTGATAGAGTGCAAGCATCGTCTTTTTCGTTTCCGGCATCGGCACAAGTTTCAAGGTCGCTTCCGTAAGAATGGCCAAAGTACCTTCCGAGCCGACCAAAAGCCGCGTCAAATCATAACCGGCCACATCTTTTGCCAGCTTGCCCCCGGTGCGGATGATCTCACCGTTTGCGAGCACGGCTTCAAGCGCCAGCACATAATCGCGCGTCACACCGTATTTCAAGCCGCGCAAGCCACCCGAATTTTCATTTATATTGCCGCCGATCGTCGAGATTTTCATGGAACTTGGGTCCGGCGGGTAAAACAGCCCCTTTTCTTCAACCGCTTTGATCATATCAAGCGTAATGACGCCGGGCTGCACCGTCACCGTCAGATTTTCTTCATCAATTTCCAAAATCTTGTTCATATGCTTAAACAACAGCACGATGCCGCCTTCTATCGGGCATGTGCCGGCACAAAGGTTGGAGCCCGACCCGCGCGGCACAATAGGAATCCGGTGTTTGTTGCAAATTTTTACGATTTTCTGCACTTCTTCTTTATTGCGCGGCGCCACGACCGCATCCGGCATTGACTGAAACTGCGGGCTTGCATCATACGAATACACAAGCCTGCCCGCCTTCGAATCATCGTAATTTTCCGGGCCAACAATTTGCTGCAGTTTTTCTTTTATATCGGCTTGAATCATCAAACCTTCCCCCCGTTCTGCAAATTTTCAATATTTTAACGAGAAAAATATTGTTTTGTGCTTCATTTTATGATAAAGCTAAAAGTGCAAGAATGATATAGATAAAAATACAAAGTTTAGCGGTTACTATTGGTTGATTTTTAAATTTATATACAAAGGTGGTCAACATGCTGTTGTTTCCAAAAATTGCCGGAAAAATCGTGAATGAAGTGCAGTCGGTGATGGATGAGGATATTATTGTTGTGGACGAAAACGGGGTGATCATGGCCTCGACGCAAAAAGACCGGATTGGAAACTTCCATATGGGGGCACAGAAAGTTTTTCAAACGAACAAAAAATTGTATATTGATGAAGAAATGGCGGCGCAAATGGAAGGGGTGCGGATGGGGATCAATATGCCGATCCGGTTCGAAGGGAGGACGATTGGCGTTATCGGCGTCACCGGCAATCCGAAAGAAGTCGAACATTATGCGGAGCTGATCCGCCGGCTGACGGAGCTTATTATTCAGGAAACCGTCCATGCTGAACAAGCACAGTCCAAAACGAGGGGGCTCGAGGCATATTTCTACGAATGGGCGACAGTAAAGGCGTATGACCAGCATTTCGTTGAACGGGGACTGATGCTTGGGATTCCGATGCAGGTGCCTCACATCTGCTGTTTTTTAAAAATGGCGGTGCCGCCATCGGGGGAAACAGAAATATTTGAACGGCTGCAATCCTATATTGAAACGGACCGCGACATGATTGTGCACTGGGGTCCGGGGTTGTTTTTGCTGCTGAAAAGCGTGGAAGCGCCGTTTTCAAAAGAACGGTTTTATGGGCAATTGGAAGATTTTAAGCGGCGATTTGCGCCAAATTGCGCAGTCGGGGTCGGAAAAACAGCCGATACATATGTGATCCGCCAGTCGTTCAAAGAAGCACAGAAAGCTTTGAAAGTTGCCGGAAAAAAAGGCGGTATTGTGTTTTATGAAGACCTGCTCCTTGATCTGCTGATAGAAGAAGTGTCGGAAGAGGCGCGCCAGGAGTATTTGCAAAAAACAATCGCGAAACTGCAGGAACATGCGGGCCTCGCAGAAACATTGCAAGCCTATCTTGCAAACAACCTGTCGCTGAAAGAAACAGCCGCACAGCTCCATGTGCATATTAATACGCTCCATTACAGGCTGAAGCAAATCACCGAAGTCACGGGCATTGATCCGAAAACAGCGGAAGGCATTGCACTGTTTTATTTGGCGGTACATTTGGCGGAGTAGAAGATTTTTCACTGAAAGCGTAACGGAGCTGTCCCAAAAGCCCCATTTAAGTAGGAATTTTGCTCTAACGGTCGTGACACAGCTTCTCAAAGCCGTTTCTCCAGAGATTTTTGCTCTAATGATCCTGACAAAGCTTCTCTGAACCGTTTCCTCGGGAAAATTTTGCTCTAAACAAGAAAACCCTTTGAGAAAAAGTAATTTCTCAACGGGTTTTCTTGTTTAAAAAGGACTTTTGCGAGAACTCCCTTTCTGGCTTATTTCACTTCAAACTGCCCCATCATGCCAAGGTCTTCATGTTCGAGGATATGGCAGTGATACATATAAATGCCTTTAAACGGGAACCGCATTATCACTTTCACCGTATCTCCCGGATTGACGAGCACTGTATCTTTCCAGCCCTGCTCATTTGCAGGCGGCGTTTTGCCGTTTATGCTCAAAATCTGGAACTGGACACCGTGGACATGGAACGGGTGCACCATTTTTTTCGTCCCCATGGAAGTTGAAGCGTTTTTGATTTCCCAAATTTCGATGGAATGCAGTTTCACTGTTTCATCAATGTGGTTCATATCCATTTGCTTGCCGTTGATGCTGACATTCGGGCCCATGCCGCTCATCACAAATTTGCGGGTTTTGACCGCTTTTGAATCCGGGATTTTCTTAATGGTTGCAAGTTTCCTTGGGACGCTGTAAGATTTTGTGTATTTGCCTTTAACTTTAAAATACATCAGCGTTTCTTTTCCGTTTTTCAACTGGAGCATACCGCCGTCTCTTAGCTTGGAAAAATCAACAAGGATTTCCGCGCGCTCTCCGGCTGAAAGTGTCAGTTTTTTCATTTTCACCGGCGATGCAAGGAACCCGCCGTCAGATGCAATTTGCGTAAATGTTTGGTTGCCGCTTAGGTGCAGATTATACGTCCTGCCGTTTGAGCCGTTTAAAATCCGGAGGCGGACAAGACCGCGTTTGACTGTCAATTGCGGCTGGATTACGCCGTTGACGAGTTCGGTCGTGCCCTGAAAGCCGAATACTTGGTCGTTCATGTCCAATTTATAGGACAATTGCCCGTTTTTCGTAAAACGGCGGTCCTGCAGCACGAGCGGAAAATCGTTTTTTCCGTAGTCTTTCGGGATATCTAGTTTCTCCGAATTTTGATCATCGACATAAATCAGCCCGGCCAGGCCTTTATAAACCTGTTCACCCGTCTTTCCCATCGGGTGCGGATGGTACCAAAGCGTGGCTGCCTGCTGGCTTACGGTAAAGCTGACTTTCCACGTTTTGCCCGGCAAAATCGTATTATGTGGGCCTCCGTCTGCGGAACCCGGTACCAGAAGGCCATGCCAGTGTACCGTTGTCACTTCTTTTAAGTCGTTTTTTACTGTCATATTGACCTTTTCGCCTTTTCTCACCCTGATCACAGGACCTAAATAATTGCCGTTATACCCGTATGTCGTTGACGTTTTTCCAGCTATAAATTCTTTTTTGCCATGCTGTGCGGTTAAAGTGAAATCCGCCACATCCGGATCCGGATTGGTGTCTTTAAGCACCGCCGGAATCGGCAGTGCAGGATGCTGCGCGTCTTTTTGCTCCGCGCTCTTTTTCACGTGCCAACTGTAAAAAACGGCACCCCCGATGATCACGATAGCCAATAGGATAATGGCTGTTATCCATACTCTCTTTTTCATATTACCCCTGCTTTTTGTTATTTTTATGTTCGGTATCATCTTAACGTTTTTTTGTGCAGGAGTTCTATTAATAAGTTTTGACGCTTTTGTGAACAAATTTATTTTGAATAGTATCTTTGTTTTAAACCGATTTCAGCAGGGTATAATGATAGTGTAAGTAGAAGGAGGGATTTTGAGATGTTTGATTTAATGCCATTCAGAAGGAATGAAGATGTTTTCGAACGTATGCTTAAGACCTTCAATGATATGTTTGACACAAATGCTTTAACACCGTTCAACGGTAATGCCAACTCGTTCCGGACAGATATTACTGAAAAAGAAGATGCTTATCTCGTTGAAGCGGAATTGCCTGGCTTTTCCAAAGAAGACATTACGATTGATGTGAACAATAACTATTTAACGATCCGCGCAAAACGCGACCAAATGGAAGAAAGCAAAGACGAAAAAAATAAAGTCATTCGGCAGGAACGCCGCTACGGCGAATTCGTCCGGCAGTTCTATGTCGACAATATTAAAGAAGACGAAATCAGCGCCACCCTTGATAACGGCGTCCTGAAAATCAACATCCCGAAGAAAACGAAAGAAGGTTCATCCGGAAAAAGGATTGAAATTCAATAAAAAAGAGCGGGGACTCGAGGGAGAGTCTCCGCTCTTTTTCAAAACGCCAGCGTTACATCCGCATCTTTTGCGTATTCGAGAAAAGTGACAGCGCCGCCGACTTCAGTGCCGTCGATAAAATCTTCTTTCTTCAGGCCCATGACATCCATTGTCATCTGGCAGGCGATGAATTTTACACCCAGGTCTTTTGCTATTTCAACGAGTTCAGGAATAGAAGGGGTGTTGCTTTTCGCAAAACCTTCCGCATAGTTTTCTTTTCCTTCCGGCATCGGCAAATTTTTATGCACTTCTTTATGGATGAGGTTCAATCCTTCAAATGTGAAAAAGATGGCCACCTCCATGTCGGACGCTGCCCCTGCCGTTGCAATGTTAAATACTTTATAGGCATCAAACAATCCGCCGTTGCTTGCAATGATCGCTACTTTTCCCATGTTTCATCTCTCCTCAATTTTGTAATGCCTGCATAATGCCTTCCGGGTCAAAACCGATCACCCATTTGCCGTTGATTTCGGTTTGTGGAACGCCAATCTGCCCGGTTGTTGCGACAAGTTTCCGCATCATCGCAGGGTCCCTTTCCACATTTACTTCTCTGTAAGGAATGTTCTGTCCGTTTAAAAAGTTTTTTAGCATCGCGCAAAACGGGCAATGCGTCGTAGTATAAACTGTTACATTGTTCATCTGTCTTCTCTCCTTTTTGTTTTACAAGGGGTATCTCCGATGCTGTTTCATAAAAAATCAGCGGTTCTCATGCTTTTATCAGCGGTTTTTGGAAAATATCAGCGGAAATTCAATACATATCAGCACTTCTTACCTATTTATCAGTGGACTGCCCGAATTATACAGGGAGGGGTATCTGGCATCCCAAGCTATCTCCACGCTGACATGCCGCCTTTTACATTTGTGATCTGCTTAAATCCCTGTTTCTTTAAAATTTTGCATGCTTTGCTGCTTCTCATCCCGCTTCGGCAGATGACCACCACTTCTTTGTCTTTCGAAAGCTGTGCGGATTTTTCGGCCAGCTGGTGCAAAGGGATGTTTTTAAATTCTTTGATGTGGTTCCCTTTGAAATCTGCAGGCGTTCGCACATCAATAAATTGCTTCCCTTTATCTTTTAATTCATTCTTTAACGTTGCTGTGGTGATCTGCCTGACCCCTTTTGCCGGGATCAGGCGGGGAATCACAAGCAGCACGATCAATACCAGGATGACAATATTTAAGATCGTCATATTGCGCCTCCGCTATTATTTTTTCTGAATCCAGAATTTAATCGTTGGTCCGTCTTGTTCGGTTTTCAAAATTTGATGGCCTGCATTTCTTGACCATGCCGGAAGATCATTGAGCGCGCCTCTGTCTGTTGCATGCAGTTCAAGCACTTCGCCGCTTTTAATTGTTTCGATGCCTTTTTTCAAGCGGATCACCGGCATCGGGCAAACCAGACCGCTCACATCCAGTACTTTATCCGCCTGTACTTCACCTGTAACTTCCGTTTCGCCTCTGTCATTCACAGTCGTTTTGCTGTCATTTTCAATGTTGCTTCCAAACACGCCGGAGTATGTTTTCCATCCACCGTCCACGTTTTTCACGTCAAAACCGTTGTTTTTCAGAATCCTCGTAGCCAAATAGCCGCGCAAACCAACCTGGCAGCTGACATAAACGGTTTTGTCTTTCGGAATTTCATCGAGCCTGTCCCTTAATTCGTTCAGCGGAATATTGATCGATCCTTTGATATGGCCGAATTCGCGTTCTATCGGTTCCCGGACGTCTATCAAAATCCCGTCATCTTCAATGATCTTGTCAATTTCATGCCACTGGACATGTTCGAGTTCCCCGTTCATGAGATTGGTAGCGACATAGCCAGCCATGTTGACCGGGTCTTTCGCAGAAGAATATGGCGGAGCATAGGAAAGTTCCAGGTTCGTCAAATCTTCAACAGTTAAGCCGCCTTTAATGGCCGTCGCAATGACATCGATCCGTTTATCAGCGCCGTCCGTACCGACCGCCTGTGCTCCGAAAATTTTTCCAGTATCTTTGTCAAAAATCAGTTTCAAGGAAATCGGCGTGGCGCCCGGATAATAGCCGGCATGCGAACTCGGATGAATATGGACGACTTCGTATGACACGCCAAGCCGTTTCAGCGTTTTTTCGTTATTGCCGGTTACCGCAACAGAGAGGTCAAATACTTTTGCAATCGAAGTGCCGAGCGTCCCCTCGTATTTTTCCTTTTTGCCCATGATGTTATTGGCGGCAATGCGCCCTTGCCGGTTTGCCGGTCCCGCAAGCGGGATCATTGTCTTGTTTCCGTTGATGTAATCCACAACTTCTACCGCATCACCGACTGCGTAAATATCTTCATTTGAAGTTTGCAAGTATTCGTTAACAACAATGCCGCCGCGCCCGCCCAAAGCAAGGCCCGTATCCTTTGCCAATTGGTTTTCCGGACGGACGCCGATCGCCAAAATCGTCATATCCGTTTCAATTTCTGTCCCGTCTGATAAAATCACTTTTTTTCCTTCATTTGCAAAAGCTTGAAGCCCGTTTTCCAACACAAGGCGGACGCCTTTTTCTTTCAAATGGTTGTGTACAAGGCTCGCCATTTCATAATCGATTGGCGCCATCACTTGGTTTGCCATCTCTACGATTGTCACTTGAATCCCGCGATGTGCAAGGTTTTCCGACATTTCAAGGCCGATAAAACCGCCGCCAATAATCACTGCACGTTCCGGTTTTTCCTGATCCACAAAGTTTTTGATGCGATCCGTATCCGGGATATTGCGAAGCGTAAAGAGCGTTTTGTTTTCTCCCAGCCCCGGAACAGGCGGCACAATCGGGCGTGCACCCGGGGACAAGAGCAGCTTGTCGTACGTTTCTTCGTACACTTCATTGGTCCGCAAGTTTTGTATGGTGACAGCCTTCTTCTCCGGATCAATTTTTGTTACTTCGCTTAAAGTGCGGATATCTATATTGAACCGTTTCGACATGCCCTCAACCGTCTGCACAAGAAGATTGCTGCGGTCCTTGATCGTTTCGCCGATATAGTACGGCAATCCACAGTTTGCGAAAGAGATGTATTCACCGCGTTCCACAAGAACGATTTGGATGTCTTCACTCAGCCTTCTGAGTCTGGCGGCAGCGGTTGCCCCGCCGGCTACACCTCCTACGATGATCACTTTCTTTACAGCCATGATATTTACCTCCTAATGATCTGTCTAAATACCCATATAGGTATATTGGAAACCAAAAAATAATTTGATTTTTATTTAACTTGGTATTTACAAAACTCATTTTATACCCCTATAGGTATATTGTCAATAAAATTTAACGAAAAAGGAGCCAATTGCAGCCCCTTATTCCGCCAAGTCTTTCTTCATTTTCTTAAATTCTTCTTCCGTGATCTCGCCTTTTGCATACCGTTCCCGCAATATTTCCAGGCTACGGTCTTCTTTCGGATGAACCCCGAAATCTTTTTCGCTTACTTTTTTAATGCCAATTACAATCAAATAAATAATTAATATGAAAATCAACAGCTGGACGATCATGCCAATCATCCCGAAAACGCCCATCATGCCGTATCCACCGTACTCATTGTACCACATATGCATAGACAAGCATCCTTTCATTTTTAATTTTCGCTCTCCAAATTATATTTCGATCTTCATACTTAATGTATCACCTTTTTCTAAAAAATTCCTTAAACATGCTTATATTGGCCTGTAATGGCTTCCAACTAATTCTTTGTTTTTCGAGGAATATCCGCAACGTCCAGAACAAGCTGAGAAATGCCGGTTTTCGGTATATCATACTTTGATCACCGTTTGGGGAGTGGGGTATAAGGGGTTGTGGACCCAAAAAGATTTTTTATCTCATAATTAGACAGTGTGGATTACTTCATTTTTTATCATCAATTGTCTCTGTAACAAATTTTTTCTTTACCACTCGTTCCCCGCCTCTATTTTTTAGATATAATATTAGTATAATTTAGTAAAATTGCCATTTTTAAAAAGGAGTTTTATCAATGGAAGACATCATCAACACCTATAAAAATGACCCCGAGTCCGTATACCACACTTGGTTCTTAAATAATGATGATAGATTAAAAGCTTTCCGGTCCATTAGAAAAAGCCTGGCAAAGGTTATAGATGAAATTGAAGAAGGCAAGTTTGGAAATGATTTTAAAGGTTCCAGTTTAGAAACGGTAGTGACGGCGATATCAGAACAGAAACAAATATTTGAAGGCGCCGCCCATGCATTTTTTTGGAAACCAAAACTGCGTATCCCGGATATTTACGAAAATGAGGCAAACAAAAAAGCGTTCGGGCGGTTTTTGAAAGCGTGCCTGAATGCAACAAATGAAAAACAAGTTTTGGATGAAATACGTGAATTGAATGGATACAACATAAAAGGGCTAGGACCGGCTGTTGCAAATATAATCTATTTTTTGCATCCGACTTTATTTCCTCCGTTTAATACAGCCATTGTGAAAGGCTTTAATTTGCTGTTCAGCCAAAAAATTAAACTCGGCTCCTGGCCTGAGTATTTAAAAATGAGGGAGATTATTCTCTTTAAAAATCAGGAATACCGTAACATGCTGTCCAAAGATTTGGGCGCTTTCGCCGGCCTTCTCTTTGAAATCGGATCGAACCGTTTAGTCATCGATGAAAATGCAAAACTTGTATTACAAAATGAACTGGATAAGCAGGTAAAAGCAATTGCACGCCGACATAAAGAAGTAGAGAAAGATATGGCGGAGGAAAACTCCCATTCAGAAATGCAATATGATCTTGCCAAATTAGGGCGGGCTTTAGGCTACAAAGTGTGGATAGCACGCAATGACCATAAAAGAAAATGGAACGGTGTAAGTTTAGGTGAGCTCTCCAT
>Ga0207747_1000183_pt1 | contig 78714 bp, 78 predicted proteins | sample HigsolmetaGSP11D_FD_184839 | JGI IMG/M metagenome (GOLD analysis project Ga0207747, IMG submission 184839) | High solid enriched microbial communities from the Joint BioEnergy Institute, USA - SP1-1-D (SPAdes) | ecosystem: Engineered > Bioreactor > SSF (Solid state fermentation) > Aerobic >...
GCAGCAGGTCGATGAGCCGAGTGCCGGCGGTGACGATGTCGGGCCCGACGACCAGCACCTCCCCGGCCGAGATGCCCAGCCCGTCGCCGGGCCGGCAGGGCCCGGCCCAGGTCAGCGCGCGCTCGGTGGCCACCCGCACCGAGCCGTGCCGGCAGCCGGCGGCGGCCCGGGCCATGGTGTAGCCGTCGTCGACGGCCTGGCGGGCCGGGTCGTGCACGGCCAGCGCGGCCAGCCCCTGCACCATCGACGCGGCGGGCACCGGCACCACGTCGATGCCCCAGCCGATGGCGGCGGTGCAGCCGGCCACCAGCTCCTCGGCCGCGACGTAGCCGTTGGGCAGCACCATGATCTGCGCCGCGCCGGTGTCGACCATGGCGTGCAGCAGCCGCTGGGCGGTCACCGGGCCGTCGGCGTCGGCACGCAGCACCTGCGCCCCCTCGCCGCCGAACAGGTCGGCCGCGCCGTCGCCCTCGACCACCGCGACCACCGCCCGGTCGCGGCTCCAGGCCGCGCCCCGGGCGCCCGGCCCGCCGGTCAGCGCGGTGATCTGGATGCGGCTGAGGGTGCCGACGGCCAGCCCGGCCTCGACGGCCGCCCCGGCGTCGTCGCAGTGCACGTGCACCGAGTGCCCGCCGCAGGCCGCGGCGGCGACGATGACCGAGTCGCCGAGCTGTTCGAGCCGGGTGCGCAGCGCTTCGGCGTCGGCCGCCGCGCAGCCGGCCACCAGGTACATCACCTCGAACTGCGGGGGCACCCCCGCCGCCGGGGCGGGTTCGGCGCCGCCCGGGGCGGGCAGGTAGGGGTCGCGGTGCGGGGCGCGGCCGGTCAGGGTGGCGGTCAGCGCGTCCAGCAGCACCAGCAGACCGCGGCCGCCGGCGTCGACCACCCCGGCGGCGGCGAGCACCTCGAGCTGTTCGGGGGTGTGCGCCAGCGCCTCGGCGGCGGCCTCGGCCGCCCCGGCGCACACCTCGGCCACGTCCCGGTCGGCGGCCTTTTCGACGGCCCCGCCGGACGCCTCGGCGGCGGCCTGCAGCACCGACACGATGGTGCCCGGCACCACCCCGCCCATGGCCTCCACCACGAAATCCACGGCGCGGCGCAGCACGGCGGCGAACGCCGCGGCGTCGATCTCGGGCCGCTCCCCCGCCGCGGCGGTGACCTCGGCCAGGGCCCGCAGGATCTGCGACAGGATCACCCCGGAGTTGCCGCGGGCACCGTCGGTGGCGCCGGCGGCCAGCGCCGCGGCCACCGCCGCCGGTCCGCCGGCCGCCCCGCGCGCGTCGGCGGCCGCGGCGGCGGTCCGCATGGTGAACAGCAGGTTGGTGCCGGTGTCGGAGTCCGGGACCGGGAACACGTTCAGCCGGTTGATCTCGTCGGCGTGCGCGACCAGCTCCGCGACGGCGGTGTGGGCCCAGTCCAGCAGGGCATGCGCATCCAGCCGCCGAGCCGACATCCCACCTCCCATCGGACCCGTTCGACACCGCGTTCGATCACCCGGCGCCAGCCTATCCAGTCCGGCCGACAGGGCCGATCGGGCGGCCGGTCGGGGGCGGTTTTGGAGAACGCTTCACCGGCCCGGTATTCTGGGGCGGTTGTCGGGTCACCCCGTGCGGTAGTTGGCCCCCAAGCGCTGATTCGAGGAGTTCAAACGTATGGCTGCCGTCTGCGATATCTGCGGGAAGGGCCCCGGGTTCGGTAAGTCTGTGTCGCACTCGCACCGCCGGACCAGCCGCCGCTGGGATCCGAACATCCAGACGGTGCGGGCCGTGACCCACCCGGGCGGGAACAAGAAGCGCATGAACGTGTGCACCTCCTGCCTGAAGGCCGGCAAGGTCGCGCGCGGCTAGTCCGCACCCCGGTTCTCGTTCGTCGAGCGCGCCCGGCGCCGACCGCGATGCGGTCGCCGTTCCGGGCGCGTACTCGTGTCCGGGGTGCCCCGGCCGCTAGGGCAGCCGCCAGTCGACCGGCTCGGCGCCCATCCGCGTCAGCAGCTCGTTGGCCCGGCTGAACGGCCGCGACCCGAAGAACCCGCGGGAGGCCGACAGCGGCGACGGGTGCGGTGACTCGATCGCCGTGCAGTTCGGCCCGGACAGCATCGGTTTGAGGGTGGCCGCGTCACGCCCCCACAGCACCGCGACCAGCGGCCGGTCCCGCTGCACCAGCGCCCGGATGGCGCACTCGGTCACCGGCTCCCAGCCCTTGCCGCGGTGCGAGGCCGGGCTGCCCGGGCGCACCGTGAGCACCCTGTTGAGCAGCATCACGCCCCGCTCCGCCCACGGGGTGAGGTCGCCGTTGCTCGGCCGCGGGTGGCCGAGGTCGGCGCAGTACTCGGTGAAGATGTTCTCCAGGCTGCGCGGCAGCGGCCGCACCTGCGGGGCCACCGAGAAACTCAGCCCCACCGCGTGCCCGGGCGTCGGGTACGGGTCCTGCCCGACGATCAGCACCCGCACCTCGTCGAACGGAAAGGTGAACGCCCGCAACACGTTCGGACCGGCGGGCAGGTACCGGTGCCCGGCGGCCAGCTCGGCGCGCAGGAACTCCCCCATCCGCGCCACCTGATCGGCCACCGGCTCCAGCGCCCTGGCCCACCCCGGTTCGACGAGCTCGCTCAGCGGCCGCGCGGGCACATCCACCTCCTCATCGACACCACGGTCGCTCACCCTAACGGTCGTAGGACTGCCAGCCGGCGGGCCCGGTCCACGGCGCGCCGTCGACGAGCACCCGGCCCGGGCCGGCGGCCACCCGCCCGATCACCCGCCAGCCCGGCGGCGGGTCGGCCGGGAAGGTGGCCACCAGGGCGTGGTCCTCCCCGCCGCCGAGCACGCACGCCCAGGCGTCGGCGCCGGTGGCCGCGACCGCGTCGTGGTCGGCGGCCAGTGCGGCGGTGGACAACTCGATGGTCACCCCGGAGGCCTCGGCGACGTGGGTCAGGTCGGCGACCAGCCCGTCGGACACGTCGGTCATCGCCCTCGCCCCGGCCGCGGCCGCCGCCGGGCCCTGCCGGTACGGCGGCTCCGGCACCAGATGCCGGCGCCGCAGCTCGGGGAACGCTTCGATTCCGTTGTGCCACAGCCACAGTCCCGCCGCCGAGCGGCCCAGCTCGCCGGCCACCGCGACCAGGTCGCCGGGCCGGGCGCCGTCCCGGCGCACCGGTGGCCGGCCCTGCAGGTCGCCGAGCACGGTCACCGACACCACCCAGCACGGCGCGGCCACCATGTCGCCGCCGACCACGCCGGCACCGAGCCGGCCGGCCTCGGCCCACAGCCCGTCGGCGAGTTCGGCCGCCCGGTCCAGCGGGGTGTCCGGCGGGGCGCCGAACGCGACCACGAACGCGGTGGGCACCGCGCCCATCGCCGCGATGTCGGCGGCGTTCTGGGCGACGGCCTTGCGGCCGATGTCGTGCGGCGCCGACCACTGAAGCCGGAAGTGCCGGTCCTGCACCAGCATGTCGGTCGAGATCACGGTGCGCCCGTCCGGCGCGGTCACCACCGCGGCGTCGTCGCCGGGCCCCAGCAGCACTCCCGGTGGTTGCCGGCGACCGGCCACCACCCGCGCGATGGCGGCGAACTCCCCCACCGCGGCGAGGGTTTCGTCGCCGGCCGCGCCGTCGGTCGTCATACCCCTCCTGTCGCGGCCCCGGTCCGCTGATGGCCCGGTACCGGTACGGTACGTTGATCCCTGCGGCCTGGAGTCTATGCAGGGCGTCGACGGAGGGTGACGGAGGAATACGGGTGGTCGAGGCGTTCGTACTGATCCAGACCGAGGTGGGCCGGGCCGGACTCGTCGCCGACGAGATCGCCGGACTCCCGGGGGTGCGCAGCGCCGAGTACGTCACCGGGCCCTACGACGTGGTGGTCCGGGCCGAGGCCGAGGATCTCGACCGGCTGCGCACCGAGGTGGTGGCGCCGATCCAGCGGGTGGCCGGGGTGACCCGCACCCTGACCTGCCCGGTGGCGGCCCGCGGGAGCTCATAGGCTGGATGGCCGTGGTGGGTGAGAACCCGGTTCCCGACGAACCCGACGGCCCGCCGCGGGCGGTGCTGATCGCCGCGATCGCGGTGGCCGCGGCCGCGGTGGTGGCGGTGCTGACGGTGGCCGCGCTGCGCCAGGCCGCCCCCGAGCTGCAGCCGGTCGCCATCGCGGCGGTGCCGGCCCCGCAGGCCGAGGACCCGGCCTGTGCGGCGCTGCTCGACGCGCTGCCCGAGCGGCTCGGCGACTACCGCCGCGCGCCGACCCTGGATCCGACCCCGGCGGGCACCGCGGCCTGGCAGGCCGATCCGGGCCAGGAGGCGGTGATCCTGCGCTGCGGGCTTCAGCGGCCGGCCGACTTCGTGGTGGGCGCCCCGCTGCAGGTGGTCGACGCGGTGCAGTGGTTCCGCGCCGGCGCCGAGACGGACCGCAGCACCTGGTTCGCCGTCGACCGCCCGGTCTACGTCGCGGTCACGCTGCCGGCCGACTCCGGTCCGGCGCCGATGCAGCAGCTCTCGGCGACCATCGACCAGGTGCTGCCGGCCCGGGAGATCGACCCCGCCCCGCCGCGTTAGCGCAGCCCGGTGCCGCGGGCCAGCGCGGTCTCGACCATCGTCGACAGCAGCGTCGGGTAGTCCACGCCGCTGGCCGCCCACATCCGCGGGTACATCGAGATGGTGGTGAACCCGGGCATGGTGTTGATCTCGTTGACCACCGGGCCGGCGTCGGTGAGGAAGAAGTCCACCCGGGCCAGGCCCTGGCAGTCCAGCGCGTGGAACGCCCGCACCGCCAGCCTGCGCACCGCGTCGGCGGCCGCGGCGTCGATCGCGGCCGGTACGTCGAGCTCGGCGGAGTCCTGCAGGTACTTGGTGTCGAAGTCGTAGAACCCGTCCTCGCGGCCGGCCACGCCGCCGACCCGGATCTCGCCGACCGTGCTGGCCGCGACCCGGCCGTCGGGGTATTCCAGCACCCCGCACTCGATCTCGCGGCCGACGATGGCGGCCTCGACGATCACCTTGGGGTCGTGGCGGCGGGCCTCGGCGACGGCGGCGTCCAACTGCTCCCAGCAGGTCACCCGGCTCACCCCGATCGAGGAGCCGCCGCGGGCGGGTTTGACGAACACCGGCAGCCCGAGCCGGTCCCGCTCCGCCGGGGTGAGGGTGTCCCGTCCGGCCCGCAGCACCACGTGGTCGCCCACCGGCAGCCCCTCGGCGGCCAGCAGCTTCTTGGTGAACTCCTTGTCCATCCCGGCCGCGCTGGCCAGCACCCCGGCCCCCACGTAGGGCACCCCGGCCAGCTCCAGCAGGCCCTGGATGGTGCCGTCCTCGCCGTACGGGCCGTGCAGCACCGGGAACACCACGTCGACGGTGGCCAGCACGTCCCGGCCGGCCCCGTCCAGCGCGACGAACCGGCCGGCCCGCGCCGGGTCGGCCGGCAGGGTCAGCTCGGTGCCGTCGGCCGCGTCGACCCGCGGCAGCCGTCCGTCGACGATGGCCAGCCGGTCCGGGTCGGCGTCGGTGAGCACCCAGGTGCCTTCCGGGGTGATGCCGACCGCGGTCACCTCGTAGCGGTCACGGTCCAGATTGCGCAGGATGCTGCCCGCCGACACACACGAGATCGAGTGTTCCGGGCTGCGGCCGCCGTAGAGCACGGCGACGCGGGTACGTGCGGCGGAGCGGTCGTGGCGGGCGGTCACAGTCTAGAGAGGCTACCGTCCGCCGCCGCGGCGCCGGACGACCGCACCGACCCACGCGATCCGGTCAGGACAGCGCCCGGGCGACGTCGTCGAGCAGGTCGTCGGTGTCCTCGATGCCGGCCGAGATCCGCACGAATCCGTCGCCGACCGCGTCCCCCCAGCGGGCCCGCCGGTCGACGCTGGTGTGGATGCCGCCGAAGCTGGTGGCCGCCACCAGCAGGGCGCTGCGCTCGACCAGTGCGTGCGCGGCGGCGGCGTCGGCCAGTTCGACGGCGACCAGCCCGCCGAACCGGCGCATCTGGGCCCGGGCCACCGGGTGTGCCGGGTCGTCGGGCAGTCCGGGATAGCGCACCGAGCGCACCGCCGGGTGGCCGGCCAGCATCACCGCCAGCGCCTGCGCGTTGGCGCACTGCCGTTCGAACCGCAGTCCGGCGCTGCCCAGGCTACGCAGCACCAGCCAGGCCTCCAGCGCCCCGAGCACCGGCCCGGCCAGCAGCCGTTCCCGCTCCACCGCCGCCATCAGTTCCGGCCGACTGCCGGCGACGTAGCCGGCGATCAGATCGCTGTGCCCGGAAAGCGATTTCGTCGCGCTGGCCACAACCAGATCAGCACCAAGTGAAAGCGGTTGCTGCCCAAATGGTGTCGCTGTGGTGTTATCGACAACCAAAGTGGCACCGCGGCTTCGGCAGACCATCGCCAGCCGGTGCAGGTCCACCACGTCCAGCCCCGGGTTCGCCGGCGTCTCGGCCAGCACCACGTCGGCCGCGCCGGCCGCCTCGCAGATCTGCGCCGCCGTCGCCTCGACGACGTTTATTCCTTGTGGCACAAGGTATTCAGCTGCATACCGGCGGACCTGGTAGTAGCCGTCGGCGGGCACGACCACCGTGGCGCCGGGAGTGGCGAGCGCCCGCAGCACGCTGGTGATGGCGGCCATCCCGGAGCCGAAGATCAGCGCCGAGGCCGCGCCCTCGAGTTCGGCAAGTGCCGATTCCAGTTGCCGCCAGGTCGGATTCGAAGCCCGGCCGTAGGTGTCGAGGGGTTCCGACTCGTCCGGGCTCAGATGGAAGGTCGACGCCGGCACCGGCACCGGCGCGATCGGCTGGCCTGGAACGAATTGTCCACCAACAGCTTTCACACTGCGAGTGGAATCTCCGTACCGACCGTCCATGGCGCTACTCCGGTTTCGTGCGACGGCCGAGCAGCAGCACCACCGCCTCCTCGACCGAGAGGCCCTCGTGGCAGACCCGGTAGACCGCCTCGGTCAGCGGCATCTCCACCCCGTAGCTGGAGGCCAGCGCCAGCACCGACCGGCAGCTGGCCACCCCCTCGGCGACGTGCCCGCCGACGGCCTCGCGGGCCGCCTCCATGCTGCCGCCCTTGCCCAGGCACTCGCCGAAGGTGCGGTTGCGCGAGTACCGCGAGGTGCAGGTGGCCACCAGGTCCCCCACCCCGGCCAGCCCGGCCAGCGTCTCGACCTTGCCGCCCAGCGCGATGCCCAGCCGCATGATCTCGGCCAGCCCGCGGGTGATCAGCGCCGCGGCGGTGTTCTCCCCCAGCCCGACGCCCGCGGCCATACCGCAGGCCAGGGCGATGACGTTCTTGCAGGCCCCGCCCACCTCCGCACCGATCACGTCGGCGTTGGTGTACGGCCGGAAGTAACCGGTGGACAGGGCCCGCTGCAGCGCCACCGCGCGGCCGGAGTCCGGGCAGGCCACCACGGTGGCGGCCGGCTGCTCGTCGGCGATCTCGCTGGCCAGGTTGGGGCCGGTCACCACCGCGACCCGCGCCGGATCGGCCCCGGTGACCTGGACGATCACCTGGCTCATCCGCATCAGGGTGCCCAGCTCGATGCCCTTGGCCAGGCTCACCAGGGTGGCGTCGGCGCCGATGTGCTCGCGCCAGCCGGTGAGGTTCTCCCGCATCGTCTGGGCCGGCACCCCGAGGAACACCGTGCACGCGCCCGCCAGCGCCTCGGCCGGGTCCGCGGTGGCGCGGATCGCCTTGGGCAGCTCCACGTCGCCGAGATAGTGCGTGTTGCGGTGCGTGGTGTTGATCTCCTCGGCCAGCTCCGCTCGGCGGGCCCACAGCGTGACGTTGTTGCCCGCGTCCGCCAGCACCTTGGCCAGTGCGGTTCCCCACGCACCGGCTCCCATCACCGCCGCCTCCACCACGGCTTCACCCTAGCGCGACGGCCGGGGCGGCCGGACTGGCAGGATGGGCCGATATGAGCGGTGTCGCGGTGGTGATCGCCGTCAAACGGCTGGCCACGGCCAAGTCGCGGCTGGCGGCGGCGTTTCCGGCCGCCGTGCGCGAGGACCTGGTGCTGGCCATGCTGGCCGACACGGTCGCGGCGGCCGCCGCGGTCGCCCCGGTGACCGTGATCACCCCCGATCCCACCGCCGCCGCGGCCGCGCGGGCGGCCGGTGCGGCGGTGCTGCCCGACCCCACCCCGCCGGAGCATCCCGACCCGCTGAACAACGCGATCCGCAGCGCCGAGGCGCGGCTGCGTCCCGGCGCGCCGAATCTCGTGGCGCTGCAAGGTGATCTCCCGGCGCTGCGGGCGGCGGAACTGGCCGCGGCGATCGCGGCGGCCGGCCCGGCCGGGCGCAGCTTCGTCACCGACCGGCACGGCACCGGCACCACCGCGCTGTTCGGCTTCGGCACCGGGCTGCGGCCGGCCTTCGGACCGGATTCGGCCAACCGCCATCGCGTTTCGGGTGCGGTGCAACTGGCCGGGGACTGGCCGGGGCTGCGCTGCGACATCGACACCCCGGCCGATCTGACCGCCGCCCGGGCGCTGGGGCTGGGCCCGCGCACCGCCGCTGTGCTGGGCTGATCCGCGACCGCCGGTAGCCGCGGCGGCCGGTCATGGGGGATGATCGGGGGGATGACCGAAGCCCAGTCCCGTACCGACACCAACGGGTGGTTGGGGCGCGACTCCGCCCCGGCGGCCCCGCCCGCGGCGACGCTGCCCGCCATCGACAACGCGCTGCCCGAGGACCGCTACCTCAACCGCGAACTGAGCTGGCTGGACTTCAATGCCCGGGTGCTGGCGCTGGCGGCCGACCCGTCGCTGCCGCTGCTGGAGCGGCTGAAGTTCCTGGCCATCTTCGCGTCCAATCTCGACGAGTTCTACATGGTGCGGGTGGCCGGCCTGAAACGCCGCCACCAGATGGGGCTGTCGGTGCGCTCGGCCGACGGCCTCTCGCCGCGCGAGCAGTTGCGCCGGATCAGCGAACGCACCCAGCAGCTGGTCAAGCGGCACGCCCACGTCTTCCTCGATCTGGTCCGCCCGGCACTGGCCGAGCAGGGCATCGTCATCGTCACCTGGAACGAGCTCGACGACGACGAGAAGGAACGCCTGTCGACCTACTTCCACGAGCAGGTGTTCCCGGTGCTCACCCCGCTGGCGGTGGACCCGGCGCATCCGTTCCCGTTCGTGTCCGGCCTCAGCCTGAACCTGGCGATCACGGTGCGCCACCCCGAGGACGGCGGCCAGCACTTCGCGCGAATCAAGGTGCCCGACAACGTCGACCGGTTCGTCGAACTCAAGCCGCGCGACCGGGCCGACGGCGTGGTGCGGTTCCTGCCGATGGAGGAGCTGATCGCGGCGTTTCTGCCGGTGCTGTTCCCCGGCCTGGAGATCGTCGAGCACCACGCCTTCCGGATCACCCGCAACGCCGACTTCGAGGTCGAGGAGGACCGCGACGAGGACCTGCTCAAGGCGCTGGAGCGGGAACTGGCGCGGCGCCGGTTCGGTTCGCCGGTGCGGCTGGAGGTCTCCGACGACATGACCGACAGCATGCTCGAGCTGCTGCTGCGCGAACTCGACGTCGATCCCGACGACGTCGTCGAGGTGCCCGGGCTGCTGGATCTGTCCTCGCTGTGGCAGATCTACAACATCGACCGGCCGGCACTGAAGGATCCGCCGTTCGTGCCGGCCACCCCGCCCGCGTTCGGCGAACGCGAGACGCCCAAGAGCATCTTCGCCGCGCTGCGCGACGGCGACGTACTGGTGCACCATCCCTACGACTCGTTCTCCACCACCGTGCAGCGGTTCATCGAGCAGGCGGCGGCCGACCCGAACGTGTTGGCGATCAAGCAGACGCTGTACCGCACCTCCGGCGACTCGCCGATCGTCAACGCGCTCATCGACGCCGCCGAGGCCGGTAAGCAGGTGGTCGCGCTGGTGGAGATCAAGGCCCGGTTCGACGAGCAGGCCAACATCAAGTGGGCACGCACCCTCGAGCAGGCCGGGGTGCACGTGGTGTACGGGCTGATCGGGCTCAAGACGCACTGCAAGACCGCACTGGTGGTGCGCCGCGAGGGTTCGGTGATCCGGCGCTACTGCCACATCGGCACCGGCAACTACAACCCGAAGACGGCCCGGCTCTACGAGGACATCGGGTTGCTGACCGCCGCACCGGACATCGGCGCCGACCTGACCGACCTGTTCAACTCGCTGACCGGGTACTCGCGCAAGGAGTCCTACCGCAATCTGCTGGTCGCCCCCTACGGCGTGCGCAAGGGCATCATCGAGCGGATCGAGCGGGAGATCGCCGCCACCCGGGAGGGTGCCGAGGGCCGGATCCGGCTGAAGGCCAACGCCCTGGTCGACGAGCAGGTGATCGACGCGCTGTACCGCGCCTCGCAGGCCGGGGTGCGGGTGGAGGTGGTGGTGCGCGGCATCTGCGCGCTGCGGCCCGGGGTACCCGGCTACTCCGAGAACATCACCGTCCGCTCGATCCTGGGGCGGTTCCTCGAGCACTCCCGGGTGATCCACTTCCGGGCCATCAACGAGTTCTGGATCGGCAGCGCGGACATGATGCACCGCAACCTCGACCGCCGGGTGGAGGTGATGGTGCAGGTCAAGGATCCGCGCCTGACCGCCGAGCTCGACGAGATCCTGGAATCGGCACTGCATCCGGCCACCCGGTGCTGGGAGCTGATGCCCGACGGCCAGTGGCTGGCCTCGCCACGGGAGGGCGCGTCGGTGCGCGACCACCAGGAGTGGCTGATGAAACGGCACCGCTACAACTGAACCCGCGCGGCAGGAGTCGAATGCGCAACGTTTCCGCCGATCCCGCACCGGCCGAACGGCCGACGCTGCTCGCCGCCGGCGCGGTGCTGTGGCGTCCGGGCGATGCGGGTGGTCCCGAGGTGGCGGTGGTGCACCGCCCCCGCTACGACGACTGGTCGCTGCCCAAGGGCAAGGTCGATCCCGGTGAGTCCGAGCCGGTGACCGCGGTGCGCGAGGTCGCCGAGGAGACCGGATTCGCCTGCCGGTTGGGCCGGCGGCTGGCCTCGGTGAGTTATCCGGTCGGCGCGGCGAAGAAGAAGGTGCGCTACTGGGCGGCCCGGGCCGGCGCCGGCGAATTCCGGCCCAACGACGAGGTGGACGAGCTCAAGTGGCTGCCGGTGGCCGACGCGCTGCAGCGGCTGGACTACCCGGCCGACCGCAAGGTGCTGCGCCGGTTCGCCGAGCTGCCGGCCGACACGGCGACGGTGCTGATCGTGCGGCACGGCACCGCGGGCCGCAAGGCCAAGTGGAAGGGCGACGACCGGTTGCGTCCGCTGGACAAGCGCGGCCGCGCGCAGGCCGCCGCACTGGTCGGGGTGCTGTCGGCGTTCGGGGCCGACCGGCTGCACGCCGGCGACCGGCTGCGCTGCGAGCAGACGTTGCAGCCGCTGGCCGAGGTCCTCGGGGTGCCGATCACCCCCGAGCCGGCGTTGACCGAGGAGGCCTACCGCGACGACCCGCAGGCCGCGCACCGGCGGGTGCTGGAGATCGCCGCGGCCGGCGGGGTTCCGGTGATCTGCAGCCAGGGCAAGGTGATTCCGCACCTGATCGACTGGTGGTGCCGCCGCGACGGCGTGCGGCCGGACAAGTCGCGCAATCGCAAAGGCAGCCTCTGGGTGCTTTCGTTGGCCGACGGCAAACTCGTGGCCGCCGACCATATTCCCTCACCGCTGCCCATCCGGTGACCGCCGGGCAAAAGAAAAGACCCGCCCCGGAATATCCGCGGCGGGTCTTTTCTCGTCGTATTACTTGCGGCCCTTCTTGGCCGGCGCCTTCTTGGCGGCGGTCTTCTTGGCCGGAGCCTTGGCCGCGGTCTTCTTCGCGGTGGCCTTGGTCGCGGTGGCCTTGGCCGGCGCCTTCTTGGCGGCGGTCTTCTTGGCCGGAGCCTTGGCCGCGGTCTTCTTCGCGGTGGCCTTGGTCGCGGTGGCCTTGGCCGGCGCCTTCTTGGCGGCGGTCTTCTTGGCCGGAGCCTTGGCCGCGGTCTTCTTCGCGGCCGCCTTGGTGGCGGTCTTCTTGGCGGCGGTCTTCTTCGCCGCGGCCCGCTTGGTCGCCGGAGCGGTGGCCCCGCGCTTGACGGCCGGCCCGTCGGCGGGCAGCTTGGCCGCGCCGGACACCACGGCCTTGAACTGCGCACCCGGCCGGAAGGCGGGCACCAGTGTCGGCTTGACCTTGACGGTTTCGCCGGTGCGCGGATTGCGCGCCACCCGGGCGGCGCGGCGCCGCTGCTCGAAAACGCCGAAGCCGGTGATGGTCACGCTGTCACCCCGGTGCACGGCACGCACGATGGCGTCGACGATGTGCTCGACCGCGGCAGTGGCCTGGCGGCGATCGGTGCCCATCTTCTCCTGCAGGACGTCGATGAGCTCTGCCTTGTTCATGCAAAACCTCCGGAACCAGTGGTCCTTTTGGACCGACTAGTGGACACGGTAAACCCTCGGACCACTGATATCCAAGCGCCACGCCTGTTTTCAGGCGATTGCGGCGAACTTCTCGGCAATCCGATTGCCGCGCTTGAGGCTCTGAATTGTGAGCCCGATTACCCCGTCACCGACGGTGAATTCGGCCTGTCAGGCCTTCGCCGGGTCCGGCAGGGTGCGTGGTTTCCAGGCCGGCCGGCGCTGCTCGTAGGCCTCGATCTCGGCCTGTTTGCGCAGCGTAAGGCCGATATCGTCGAGTCCCTCGAGCAACCGCCAGGCGGTGTAGTCGTCAATCTTGAACGGCACCACGACCTCTCCGGCGGTGATGGTCCGATCTTGAAGATTCACAGTCAGTTCCAACCCGGGCTGCTGCTCGATGAGCTTCCAGAGCAGTTCCACGTCGTCCTGGGCCACCTCGGCCGCCAGCAGCCCGGCCTTGCCGGCGTTGCCGCGGAAGATGTCGGCGAACCGGGACGAGACGACGACCCGGAACCCGTAGTCCAGCAGTGCCCAGACGGCGTGCTCGCGCGACGAACCGGTGCCGAAGTCCGGACCGGCGACCAGCACCGAACCCCGGTCGAACGGGGGCTGGTTGAGGATGAAGCTCGGGTCGGTGCGCCAGGCGGCGAACAGGCCGTCCTCGAAGCCCGTTCGGGTCACCCGCTTGAGGTACACCGCCGGGATGATCTGGTCGGTGTCGACGTTGGAGCGGCGCAGCGGGACGCCGATCCCGGTGTGGACGGTGAACGGTTGCATGGCTTGTCTCCTGGAGGTCGGTGGGTTACAGGTCGGCGGGCGAGGACAGTCGGCCGCGGACGGCGGTGGCCGCCGCGACGGCCGGCGACACCAGATGGGTGCGGCCGCCCTTGCCCTGGCGTCCCTCGAAATTGCGGTTGGAGGTGGAGGCGCAGCGCTGCCCCGGCTGCAGCTGATCCGGGTTCATGCCCAGACACATCGAGCAGCCGGCCTGCCGCCACTCGGCACCGGCCTCGAGGAAGATCCGGTCGAGCCCTTCGGCCTCGGCCTGGGCCCGCACGGCCATCGAGCCGGGCACGATGAGCATCCGCACGCCGTCGGCCACCTTGCGGCCGCGCAGCACCTCGGCGACCGCGCGCAGGTCCTCGATGCGGCCGTTGGTGCAGGAGCCGACGAACACCACGTCGACGGCGATGTCGCGCATCGGGGTGCCCGGCCGAAGGTCCATGTAGGCCAAAGCCTTTTCCGCGGCCAGCCGGTCGGCCTCGCCGGCGATCTCGGCGGGGTCGGGCACCACGCCGTTCAGCGGCACGCCCTGGCCCGGGTTGGTGCCCCAGGTGACGAACGGGCTCAGTTCGCCGGCGTCGAGCCAGACCTGGGTGTCGAACTCCGCGCCCTCGTCGGTGCGCAGCTGCCGCCAGTAGGCCACCGCGGCGTCCCAGTCCGCGCCCTTGGGCGCGTGCGGACGGCCACGCAGGTACTCGAAGGTGGTCTCGTCGGGGGCGACCATGCCGGCCCGGGCACCGGCCTCGATACTCATGTTGCAGATCGTCATCCGGCCCTCCATCGACAACGATTCGATGGCGCTGCCGCGGTATTCGATGACGTGTCCCTGCCCGCCGCCGGTGCCGATCTTGGCGATCACGGCCAGGATGATGTCCTTGGCGGTGACGCCGGGCGGCAGCTCGCCGTCGACGTTGACCGCCATGGTCCGAAACGGCCGCAGCGGCAGCGTCTGGGTGGCCAGCACGTGCTCCACCTCCGAGGTGCCGATGCCCATGGCCAGGGCGCCGAAGGCGCCGTGGGTGGAGGTGTGGCTGTCACCGCACACGATCGTCATACCGGGCTGGGTGAGGCCGAGCTGCGGGCCGATGATGTGCACGATGCCCTGGTTGGCGTCCCCCATCGGGTGCAGCCGGATGCCGAACTCCTCGCAGTTGCGCCGCAGCGTCTCGACCTGGGTGCGCGAGACCGGGTCGGCGATCGGCTTGTCGATGTCGACGGTCGGGACGTTGTGGTCCTCGGTGGCGATGGTCAGGTCGGGGCGGCGCACGGCGCGGCCGGCCAGCCGCAGCCCGTCGAAGGCCTGCGGGCTGGTCACCTCGTGCACGAGGTGCAGATCGATGTAGATGAGATCGGGTTCGCGCGAGGCGCCGCTGCCGGTCCCCTCGACCACGACATGGTCGTCCCACACCTTCTGGGCCAGGGTGCGGGGCCGGGCCGGCGCGCTGGAGGGCTGCTGCATCACTTTCTCGATTCGCTTGTCTGGCTCGATTCCGTCGACCGCCCGACCTGCTCCGTTGGCCTGGCGATCCCACAATCCGGGAAGCTAGTATCTCCCTGTGAGACAGGATAGCGGCATCGGCGTGCTCGACAAAGCGGTTTCGCTGCTCCATGCGGTGGCCGAATCCCCGTGCGGGCTGGCCGAACTGTGCGAGCGCACCGGACTGCCGCGGGCTACCGCGCACCGGCTGGCCGCCGGGCTGGAGGTGCACCGGCTGCTGGCCCGGGACGCCGAAGGCCGCTGGCGGCTCGGTCCGGCGCTGACCGAGCTGGCGGCCAAGGTGCACGATCCGCTGCTCACCGCCGGCGCGGTGGTGCTGCCGCGGCTGCGCGAGCTCACCGGGGAGAGCGTGCAGCTGTACCGCCGGGAGGGCACCACGCGGGTCTGTGTTGCCGCGCTGGAACCGCCTGCCGGGCTGCGGGATACCGTGCCGGTCGGGAGCCGGCTGCCGATGACCGCGGGCAGCGGGGCCAAGGTGCTGCTGGCCTACGCCGACCCGGCCACCCAGCAGGCGGTGCTGCCGGCGGCGAAGTTCACCGAACGCACCCTGGCCGAGGTGCGCCGGCGGGGCTGGGCACAGAGCGTGGCCGAGCGCGAGCCGGGTGTGGCGAGCGTCTCGGCGCCGGTGCGCGACGGCCGGGGTGTGGTGATCGCCGCGATCTCGGTGTCCGGCCCGATCGACCGGATCGGCCGGCGCCCGGGAGCACGCTGGGCGCAGGATCTGTTGGCCGCCTCGGAGGCGCTCACCCGGCGGTTGTGAGCATCATCACGCGGGTGCCCCGCGGCGAACCGAACCGGGCCCGAAACGCCGAGAGCGCCCGGCTCCGGTGGGAGCGGGCGCTCTCTGCGCTGGCCGCGGCGCGGCCGGTGTGGTAGCCCCGATGGGATTCGAACCCACGCTACCGCCGTGAGAGGGCGGCGTCCTAGGCCGCTAGACGACGGGGCCGGACCGGTTAGTCAGCTTAGCGTATTCGGCGGTCTCGGCCTAATCGTCGAGGTCGCCGCGCCGCTGGGCGCTGACTTGCTGGGGTACCAGGACTCGAACCTAGAACGGCTGAACCAGAATCAGCTGTGTTGCCAATTACACCATACCCCAACAGCAGCCCATCACTTCTGGTCATGGGCTCGGCTCGGCTGTTCCGCCCCCGGGGATCGCCCGGGGCGTCATCGCCTTGCCGCACAGAAGATTACCAAATTTTTTCGTAGCTCCAAATCGCCCCCGGCCCGAGTCGGCCCGGTCCCGGGTTCACCCCTGCGCCGCGGCGGACGTCGCGTGGTCGCGGCCGGCGCGCAGCCGGGCCAGACTGCGGTCACGGCCGAGCAGCTCCAGCGACTCGAACAGCGGCGGGCTGATCGAGGCCCCGGTGACCGCCACCCGGACCGGGCCGAAGGCCTTGCGCGGTTTGAGGCCCAGCCGGTCCAGCAGGGCCGCCTTGAGCGCCTCCTCGATCGCCGCGGCCGTCCACGCGCCGACGGCCTCCAGCGCGGCCAGGGCGGCGTCGAGCACCGGCACCGCCTCGGGCTTGAGCTCCTTGGCCGCCGACTTCTCGTCCAGGGCGAACTCGGCGTCGTTGAAGAACCTCAGCAGGTCCCAGGCGTCGCGCAGCACCACGATGCGGGTCTGCACCAGCTTGGCCGCCTCGGCGAAGCCGGCCTCGTCGAGCGTGGTGTCGTAGCCGTGGTCGGCGAAGTAGGCGGCCAGCCGCCGGGTGAACTCCTGCTCGTCGAGCAGCCGGATGTGCTCGGCGTTGATGGCGTCGGCCTTCTTCTGGTCGAACCGGGCCGGGTTGGCGTTGACCTTGGTGATGTCGAAGGCCGCGACCATCTCGTCGAGGCTGAACACGTCCCGGTCTTCGGCCAGCCCCCAGCCCAGCAGGGCCAGGTAGTTGAGCAGCCCCTCGGGCAGAAAGCCCCGGTCGCGGTGGGCGAACAGGTTGGACTGCGGGTCGCGCTTGGACAACTTCTTGTTGCCCTCACCCAGCACGCTGGGCAGGTGGGCGAACTGCGGGATGGCGTCGGCCACCCCGATCCGCATCAGCGCCTCGTAGAGCGCGATCTGGCGCGGCGTGCTCGGCAGCAGGTCCTCGCCCCGCAGCACGTGTGTGATCTTCATCAACGCGTCGTCGACCGGGTTCACCAGGGTGTAGAGCGGCTCGCCGTTGCCCCGGGTGAGCGCGAAGTCGGGCACCGTGCCGGCCGGGAAGCTGGTGTAGCCGCGCACCAGGTCGTGCCAGCCGATCTCGCGGTCGGGCATGCGCAGCCGGATCACCGGCCGGCGGCCCTCGGCCCGGAAGGCGGCCTTCTGCTCCTCGGTGAGGTCTCGGTCGTAGTTGTCGTAGCCGAGCTTGGGGTTGCGGCCCGCGGCGAGGTGGCGGGCCTCGACCTCCTCCGGGGTGGAGAACGACTCGTAGGCCTCCCCCGCCGCCAGCAGTCGGTCGACCACGTCGCGGTAGATGTCCATCCGCTGCGACTGCCGGTACGGCCCGTACGGGCCACCCACCTCGGGTCCCTCGTCCCAGTCCAGGCCCAGCCAGCGCAGCGCCTGCAGGATCGCCTGGTAGCTCTCCTCGCTGTCGCGGGCGGAGTCGGTGTCCTCGATCCGGAACACGAAGTCCCCGCCGGTGTGCCGGGCGTAGGCCCAGTTGAACAGCGCGGTGCGGATCAGGCCGACGTGCGGGGTGCCGGTCGGCGACGGACAGAACCGAACCCGGACCCTGGTCTCGTTGGTGCTCACTCTCACTCCTCGCGCGCGGCTTGGTTCCCTTTGCGGACAACAGGATTGGTCAGTGTGCCGATACCCTCGACGGTCACCGACACGGTGTCGCCGTGTTCGATCGGCCCGACCCCCTCGGGGGTGCCGGTCAGGATGATGTCCCCCGGCAGCAGCGTCATCACCGCCGAGATCCACTCCACGATCGCACCGATGTCGTGCAGCAGCAGCGAGGTCCGGCTGCGCTGCCGCACCTCGCCGTTGACCTCGGTGCGCAGTTCCAGGTCGGCGGGGTCGATCTCGGTCTCGATCCACGGCCCGACCGGGCAGAAGGTGTCGTGCGACTTGGCCCGGGTCCACTGCCCGTCGGCGCGCTGCTGGTCGCGCGCGGTGACGTCGTTGGCCACCGTGTAGCCCAGGATGTTCTCGGCGGCCCGGGCGGCCGGCACGTTCTTGCACGGCCGGCCGATCACCACCGCCAGCTCGCCCTCGTGGTGCACCTCGGCACCGGCGGGCAACTGGATCGGCACGTTCGGGCCGATGATGGCGGTGTTGGGCTTGAGGAAGATCACCGGGTGCTCGACGGTGCTGCCGCCCATCTCGGCGGCGTGCGCCGCGTAGTTCTTGCCCATGCAGATCACCTTGCTGGCCAGGATCGGGGCCAGCAGCCGCACGTCGGCGAGCTTCCACTGGCGGCCGGTGAACCGGTGCGGGCCGAACGGGTGCTCGGCGATCTCGCGCACGATCGCATCGGGGTCCGCGGGCGAACCCTCGATGCTGACGAAGGCGACACCGTCGGGGCTGGCAACTCGTCCTAGACGCATCCTTCACAGCCTAGTGGTCGCAAACCCGCCGCCGACGCCCCGACCTCCGGGGATCCGCCGCACCGCCGGTCGCATCCCGCAATGTGAGATCACAGTTCAGAGTCTGGGATACCGTGCCACCATTAAACGGTGGACGCCACCCCCGTCGGGACCGCCCGGCGCTGGTCGATGCTGGCCATCGCGCTGGGCGCGACGCTGTTCGCCAACGTCTTCATCAACGGTGTGGCGTTCCTCATCCCGACGCTGCAGAGCGAACGCGGACTGAGCCTGGCGACCGCCGGGCTGATGGCCGCGCTGCCGAGCTTCGGCATGGTGACCACGCTCATCGGCTGGGGCTACGTGGTGGACCGGGCCGGCGAGCGGTTCGTGCTGACCGTCGGTTCCGCCCTCACCGCGGCCGCCTCCTTCGCCGCGGCGATGGCCGATTCACTTGCCGCCGTGGGGATCTTCCTGCTGCTGGGCGGGATGGCCGCGGCCAGCAGCAATTCCGCGAGCGGCCGGCTGGTGGCCGGCTGGTTCCCGCCGCAGCAGCGCGGCATGGCGATGGGCATCCGCCAGACCGCCACCCCGCTCGGGGTCGGGCTGGGCGCGCTGGTGATCCCCACGCTGGCCGCCGACCACGGGCCGGCCGTCGCACAGCTGTTCCCGGCGGCGGTGTGCGCGCTGGCCGCGGTGGTGTGCGCGGTCGCGGTCGTGGACCCGCCGCGGCCGCCGCGCCGGGACGCCCCGGCCGAGCAGCTGGCCAACCCCTACCGCGGCTCGTCGCTGCTGTGGCGGATCCACGCGGTGTCGGTGCTGCTGGTGGTGCCGCAGTCGGTGCTGTGGACGTTCACCCTGGTCTGGCTGATGGCCGACCACGGCTGGTCGCCGGTGGCGGCGGGCACGATGGTCACCGTCGCGCAGCTGGCCGGCGCGGTGGGACGCATCGCGGCGGGCCGCTGGTCCGACCTGGTCGGCTCGCGGCTGCGGCCGATCCGGCTCATCGCCGCCGCCGCGACGGTGTCGATGCTGCTGCTCGCGGTCACCAACCGGCCGGGCTGGGGCGCGGCGGCGGTGCTGGTGATGCTGGCCGCGTCGATGATCACGGTCTCCGACAACGGGTTGGCGTTCACCGCGATCGCCGAGATCGCCGGCCCGTACTGGAGCGGCCGGGCGCTCGGCATGCAGAACACCACCCAGCATCTGGCCTCGGCCGCGGCCGCGCCGCTGTTCGGTGAGCTGATCGGGCTCGCCGGGTACTCGGCGGCGTTCGCGTGCTGCGCGCTGCTGCCGCTGCTCGCGATCCCGCTGGTCCCCGGCGAGCCCCGACGGGCCGGGGCGCGGTCCGGTTAGAGGTTCGCCAGGATCCGCTCGCCGACCTCGGTGGTCGACAGTGCCGCGTCGCCGCGGGTGGCCAGATGGGCGGCCACCGCCTTGTCCACCCGGGCGGCGGCCTCGTGCTCGCCGACGTGCGACAGCAGCAACGCCACCGACATGACCGCCGCGGTCGGGTCGGCCTTGCCGGTCCCGGCGATGTCCGGGGCCGAGCCGTGCACCGGCTCGAACATCGACGGGTTGGTGCGGGTGGCGTCGATGTTGCCGCTGGCGGCCAGCCCGATGCCGCCGCACACCGCCGCGGCCAGGTCGGTGATGATGTCGCCGAACAGGTTGTCGGTGACGATCACGTCGAACCGGCCCGGATCGGTGACCAGGTGGATGGTGGCCGCGTCGATGTGCTGGTAGGCCACTTCGACGTCGGGGAACTCCGCGCCCACCCGCTCGACGGTGCGCGACCACAGGCTGCCGGCGAACGCGAGCACGTTGGTCTTGTGCACCAGCGTCAGGTGCTTGCGGCGCTGCTGGGCCCGGGTGAACGCGTCACGCACCACCCGCTCCACGCCGAAGGCGGTGTTCACGCTCACCTCGGTGGCCACCTCGTGCGGGGTGCCCACCCGCAGCGCGCCGCCGTTGCCGGTGTAGGGGCCCTCGGTGCCCTCGCGCACCACCACGAAGTCGATCTCCGGCGCCCCGGCCAGGGGGCTGGTCACCCCCGGGTAGAGCCGGGCCGGCCGCAGGTTGATGTGGTGGTCGAGCTCGAACCGGATGCGCAGCAGCAGCCCGCGTTCCAGCAGCCCGGGCGGCACCGACGGGTCGCCGATGGCGCCGAGCAGGATCGCGTCGTGGCCGCGCAGCTCGTCGAGCACGCCCTCCGGCAGTACCTCCCCGGTGGCGTGGTAGCGCCGCGCCCCCAGGTCGTAGTGGGTCTTCTCGACACCCGGCAGCACGGCGTCGAGCACCTTCACGGCCTCGCCGATCACCTCCGGGCCGATGCCGTCACCCGGGATGACGGCCAGTTTCAGTCCGCTCACGACAGATCAACCACTTCCAGTGTCTCGGCACCCACAGCGGTGCCGATCTCCGCCCGTACGTCCGCGGGCACGTCCCGGTCCAGACGCAGCATGATGGTCGCTCCCTCGCCGCTGATGTCCTGGCTGAGCTGGGCGGCCAGGATGTTCACGCCGGCCGCGCCGAGCAGGGTGCCGATCTTGCCGAGCGCGCCCGGCCTGTCCTCGTAGTGGATGATCAGGTTCACCCCTTCGGCGCGCAGATCGAAGTTGCGGCCGTTGATCTGGACGATCTTCTCCACCTGCCCGGAGCCGGACAGGGTGCCGGCAACGTTGGTCACACTGCCGTCGGCGCCCACCGCGCGCACGTCGAGCACGCTGCGGTGGTTCGGGCTCTCGGTGACCTTGACCAGCTCGGTGTCCACCCCGCGCTCGGCGGCCAGGGCCGGCGCGTTGACGAACGTCACCTGCTGGTCGGTGATCGTGGCGAACAGCCCACGCAGGGCCGAGAGCTTCAGCACCTCAACGTCTTCGGCGGCCAGCTCGCCGCACACCCGCACGCTCAGCGTGGTGGTCGGCTCGGTGGCCAGGGTGCCGGCCAGCAGGCCCAGCTTGCGGGCCAGATCCAGCCACGGCGACACCTCGTCGCTGACCGGGCCGGCACCGACGTTGACCGCGTCGGGCACGAACTCGCCGGCCAGCGCCAGCCGCACGCTGCGCGCCACGTCGGTGCCGGCGCGGTCCTGCGCCTCGGCGGTGGACGCCCCCAGGTGCGGGGTCACCACCACCTGGGGCAGCTCGAACAGCGGGCTGTCGGTGCACGGCTCGGTGGCGAACACGTCGATGCCGGCGGCGCGCACATGGCCGCTGCGGACCGCCTCCGCCAGCGCCTCCTCGTCGATCAGCCCGCCGCGGGCGGCGTTGACGATGATCACACCGGGCTTGGTCCTGGCCAGCGCGTCCCGCCCGATCAGCCCGGCGGTCTCCGGGGTCTTCGGCAGGTGCACGGTGATGATGTCGGCGCGGGTCAGCAGCTCGTCGAGGCCGACCAGTTCCGCCCCGAGCTGGGCGGCACGCGCCGGGGCCACGTAGGGGTCGTAGGCCAGCAGGTGGGTGCCGAAGGCGGCCAGCCGCTGCGCGACGAGCTGGCCGATGCGGCCCAGCCCGACCACGCCGACGGTCTTGCCGTAGATCTCGGTGCCGGAGAACTGCGAGCGCTTCCAGGTGTGGGCGCGCAGCGTGGCGTCGGCCTGCGGGATCTGCCGGGCGGCCGCCAGCAGCAGGGCCACCGCGTGCTCGGCGGCGGAGTGGATGTTCGACGTGGGCGCGTTGACCACGAGCACACCGCGCGCGGTCGCGGCCTCGACGTCAACGTTGTCGAGCCCCACCCCGGCCCGCGCGACGATCTTCAGCTTGGGCGCGGCCGCCAGCACCTCGGCGTCCACCTGGGTCGCCGAACGGACCAGCAGCGCGTCCGCATCGGCCACGGCGGCCAGCAGTTTCGGCCGGTCCTGGCCGTCGACCCAGCGGACCTCGACCTGGTCCCCCAGGGCGGCGACGGTCGATTCGGCGAGCTTGTCGGCGATCAGTACAACGGGAAGGCTCACCCGACCAGCCTAAAGGACCACGCCGTGCCGGTAGTTTGGGGTCGGTGGACGTGACGGTCGTCGGCAGCGGGCCCAACGGGCTGGCCGCGGCGGTGGTCTGTGCCCGGGCCGGGCTGCGGGTGCGGGTGCTCGAGGCCCAGCCCACCGCGGGCGGCGGGTCGCGCACCGTGGCGGACCCGGAGTTCCCCGGCGTCCGCCACGACGTGTGCTCGGCGGTGCACCCGCTGGGGCTGGCCTCGCCGTTCTTCGCCGCCTTCGACCTGGCCGCGCGCGGGGTGCGGATGCGGGTCCCGGAGATCTCCTACGCCAACCCGCTGCCGGACGGTTCGGCGGCGGTGGCCTACCGGGATCTGGACCGCACCTGCGCCGAGTTGTCCGACGGCCGCGGCTGGCGCCGACTGTTCGGCCCGCTGGTGGAGCGCCCCGACGCGGTGGTGCGGTTCTTCCTCGGCGACAAGCGCAGCCTGCCGGCCGACCCGGTCGGCACCGTGCGGGCCGGGCTGCGGGTGCTGGCCCACGGCGGCCCGGCCTGGGGGCTGCTGCGCGGCGAGGACACCCGCGCCCTGCTGACCGGGGTCGGCGCGCACGCGATCACGCCGATGCCCTCCCCGGTGAACGCGGGCGCGGCGGTCCTGCTCGGCACGCTGGCGCACACCGTGGGCTGGCCGGTGCCGGTGGGCGGCAGCCAGGTGATCGCCGATGCGCTGATCGCCGATCTGACCGCGCACGGCGGCGAACTCGTCGTCGGCGAACCGGTGACCGCTCCCCCGCCCGGGGTGGTGATCTACGACACCGCGCCCACCGCACTGCTGGACATCTACGGCGACGCGGTGCCGCCGCGCTACGCCCGGGCGTTGCGCCGCTACCGGTTCGGGCCGGGGGTGTGCAAGGTCGACTTCGTGCTGTCCGGCGAGATCCCGTGGCGGGACCCGCGGATGGCGGCTGCGCCCACCGTGCACCTGGGTGGCACCCGCGCGCAGATGGCCGCCGCCGAACGGGATGTCGCGCGGGGCCGGCACGCCGAGCACCCGATGATCCTGGCGGTGCTGCCGCACCTGGCCGACCCGTCGCGCATCGACGCCGCGGGCCGGCGCCCGCTGTGGACCTACGCGCACGTGCCGGCCGGCTCCCCCGTCGACCTCACCGAGACCGTCGTCGCGGCGTTCGAGCGGGCCGCACCCGGGTTCCGGGACCTGGTGGTGGCGGCCCGCTGCGTGCCGGCCGCGCGGATGGCCGAGCACAACGCCAACTACGTCGGCGGGGACATCATCGTCGGCGGGGCGACGCTGTTCGCCGCGCTGGTCGGCCCGACGTTGCGGTGGAATCCGTGGAGCACCCCGATCCCGGGGGCCTACCTGTGCTCGTCGGCCACCCCGCCGGGCACCGGGGTGCACGGGATGGCCGGGTTCTACGCGGCGCGCACCGTGCTGCGCCGCGAGTTCGGCATCACCGCGCCGCCGGCGCTGGCGCCCTGAACGCGCTTCGGCGCGGCCGGCGGTGCCGGCCGCGCCGAAGTCGTTGGCTCTCAGGCGGTCTCGGTGATCGGCCGATCCACCCAGCTCATCAGGGCGCGCAGCTTCTTGCCGGTCACCTCGATCGGGTGCTCGGCGTTCTTGCGGCGCAGCTCCTCGAGCTCCTTGTTGCCGCCCTCGACGTTGGCGACCAGCCGCTTGACGAAGGTGCCGTCCTGGATCTCCTTGAGGATCTGGCGCATCCGGTCCTTGGTGCCCTCGTCGATGACGCGCGGGCCGGACAGGTAGCCGCCGAACTCCGCGGTGTCGGACACCGAGTAGTTCATCCGCGCGATGCCGCCCTCGTACATCAGGTCGACGATGAGCTTGAGCTCGTGCAGCACCTCGAAGTAGGCCATCTCCGGGGCGTACCCGGCCTCCACCATGACGTCGAAGCCGGCCTTGACCAGTTCCTCGGTGCCGCCGCACAGCACGGCCTGCTCACCGAACAGGTCGGTCTCGGTCTCCTCCTTGAAGGTGGTCTTGATGATGCCGGCACGCCCGCCACCGATGCCCTTGGCGTAGGACAGCGCCAGCGCCTGGCCCTCGCCCTTGGGGTCCTGGTGCACGGCGATCAGGCAGGGCACGCCCTTGCCGTCGACGAACTGGCGGCGCACCAGGTGACCCGGGCCCTTCGGCGCGACCATCGCGACGGTGACGTTGGCCGGCGGCTTGATCAGCCCGAAGTGGATGTTCAGGCCGTGGCCGAAGAACAGGGCGTCGCCGTCCTTGAGGTGCGGCTCGATGTCGTTGGTGAAGATCTCGGCCTGGGCGGTGTCGGGGGCGAGCAGCATGATGACGTCGGCCCACTTGGCGACCTCGGCCGGGGTGTCGACCTCCAGCCCCTGCTCGGTGACCTTCTCGCGGGACTTCGAACCCTCGCGCAGGCCGACCTTGACCTGCACACCGGAGTCGCGCAGGCTCAGCGCATGGGCATGGCCCTGGCTGCCGTAGCCGATGACCCCGACCTTGCGACCCTGGATGATCGACAGGTCGGCGTCGTCGTCGTAGAACATCTCAACTGCCACGTGATTCTTCTTTCCTGATTCTTCGTTGCTACCTGACGGATCCCTACTTGACGGACCCGATGCCGCGCGGCCCGCGTGACAAGGACACCACACCGGACTGCACCAGCTCGCGAATACCGTACGGCTCCAGGACCCGCAGCAGTGCCTCCAGCTTGTCCTGGGTGCCGGTCGCCTCGATGGTCAACGACTCGGTCGACACATCGACAACCTTGGCGCGGAACAGATTCACCGCCTCGATGATCTGACCGCGGGTGGCCGCGTCGGCGCGCACCTTGATCAGCGCCAGCTCGCGGGCCACCGAGTTGTCCGGGTCCTGCTCCACGATCTTGATGACGTTGATCAGCTTGTTGAGCTGTTTGGTGATCTGCTCGAGCGGCTGATCCTCGACCCGGACCACGATCGTCATCCGGGAGATGTTCTTCTGCTCGGTGGCGCCGACGGCGAGCGACTCGATGTTGAAGCCGCGCCGGGAGAACAGCGCCGCGACGCGCGCGAGCACGCCGGGCTTGTCCTCGACGAGCACCGAGAGGGTGTGGGTGGAGACGCTCATCAGGCGTGGCCCTCCTCGTTGTCGTCGAACAGCGGCCGGATGTCGCGCGCCGCCATGATCTCGTCGTTGCTGGTGCCGGCGGCGACCATCGGCCACACCTGGGCGTCGGCGCCGACGATGAAGTCGATGACCACCGGGCGGTCGTTGATGGCGCGCGCCCGCTCGATCATGTCGGCGACGTCCTCGGCCCGCTCACAACGCATCCCGACGCAGCCGAGGGCCTCGGCGAGCTTGACGAAGTCCGGGATCCACTGGGTGTGGGTGGCCAGATCGGTGTTGCTGTACCGCTCGTCGTAGAACAGCGTCTGCCACTGGCGCACCATGCCCAGGTTGCCGTTGTTGATCAGCGCGACCTTGATCGGCACGCCCTCGATGGCGCAGGTGGCCAGCTCCTGGTTGGTCATCTGGAAGCAGCCGTCGCCGTCGATGGCCCACACCTCGGCGTCCGGCCGGCCCATCTTGGCGCCCATCGCCGCCGGGATGGCGAACCCCATGGTGCCCAGGCCGCCGGAGTTGATCCAGGTCTTGGGCTTCTCGTAGTTGATGAACTGCGCGGCCCACATCTGGTGCTGGCCCACGCCGGCGACGTAGACCGCGTCCGGGCCCGCCAGCTTGCCCAGCGTCTCGATGACGAACTCGGGCGAGAGCTTGCCGTCGCTCTGCGGGCCGTAGCTCAGCGGATAGGTGTTCTGCAGCCCGCGCAGGTAGGTCCACCAGTCGTCCAGGTTCGGCCGCAGGCCGCCGTCCCGGCGCAGCGCGGCGACCAGGTCGGCGATGACGGCCTTGACATCGCCCACGATCGGCACGTCGGCGTGCCGGTTCTTGCCGATCTCGGCCGGGTCGATGTCGGCGTGGATGACCTTGGCCTCCGGCGCGAACGAGTCCAGCCGACCGGTCACCCGGTCGTCGAACCGGGTGCCCAGCGCGATGAGCAGGTCGCTGCGCTGCATCGCACCCACCGCCGCGACCGTGCCGTGCATGCCGGGCATGCCCAGGTTCTGCGGGTGGCTGTCCGGGAACGCGCCGCGCGCCATCAGCGTGGTGACCACCGGGATGCCGGTCAGCTCGGCCAGCTCGCGCAGCTCGGCGCTGGCGTCACCGCGGATCACCCCGCCGCCCACGTAGAGCACCGGCTTGCGGGCGGCCGCGATCAGCTTGGCGGCCTCGCGGATCTGGCGGCTGTGCGGCTTGGTGTTCGGCTTGTAGCCGGGCAGCTCCATCCGCGGCGGCCAGCTGAAGGTGCACTGGCCCTGCAGCAGGTCCTTGGGGATGTCGACGAGCACCGGGCCGGGACGGCCGGTGGCGGCGATGTGGAACGCCTCGGCGATGATCCGCGGGATGTCGTCGCCGTCGCGGACCAGGAAGTTGTGCTTGGTGATCGGCATGGTGATGCCGGAGATGTCGGCTTCCTGGAACGCGTCGGTGCCGATCAGGCTGCGCCCGACCTGCCCGGTGATGGCCACCACCGGGATGGAGTCGATGTTCGCGTCGGCCAGCGGGGTGACCAGGTTGGTCGCGCCCGGGCCGGAGGTGGCCATGCACACCCCCACCCGGCCGGTGGCGTGCGCGTAGCCGCTGGCGGCGTGGCCGGCGCCCTGCTCGTGGCGGACCAGCACGTGGCGCAGCTTCTTGGAGTCGAACAGCGGGTCGTAGACGGGCAGCACCGCGCCGCCCGGGATGCCGAAGATGACGTCTACGTCGAGCAGCTCCAGTGAACGAACCACGGCCTCCGCGCCGGTCATCTGCTGCGGCGGAATCCGCTTGGACGGTGTCGTCTGAGCCGGGGCGGCGCCGTTGACCGGCTTCGCCTCGGCCCGGGTGGTGGGTGCGCTCACTTGGTGTCCCTCTTGTACTTGTTCACCGGATGTTGTTGTCGGATGCAGGTCCGCGGGAGTTTTCGCCCCGAACACGAAAAAACCCCCGGCAGCCGATGCTGCTGCACGAGGGTGGCGCGTCGATGCTGGTGGCTATGCCCGGCAACGGGCCAGCGCGGCACCGACGCGCCAACCAATTACTACGAGCATCCCCAGGAACTGCATAACAACCGACGGTAGACCCTGCGCCGGTGAAAAATCAAATTCCACCCGGGGTGACATGGGCCGCAGGGCACCGCGGGCCCGGGGTGGGCACGACCCGGTGCGAAGATGACCGGGTGACATCCGATCGGCGACCCCGCACCCCGGCCCCGATGGTCCTGCGCATCTCCCCGCTGGCACATCTGGGGGTGGCGATCCTGCTCGTCGGCCTGCTCCCGGCGATCGCGGCCGGCCCGCGCTGGTTCGTGGTGCTGCTGCTGGTCCCGGTGCTGCTGTCGGCGGCGGTGGTGCGCTACCGCACCGTGGCCGACCCCGACGGGCTGACCGCCCGCACCCTGCTGGGCAGCCGCCGGGTGCGCTGGGACGAGCTGAAGGGGCTGCGCTTCGACAAGGGCCGGTGGGCGGTCGCCGAACTGCGCGACGGTGACGCGGTGCGGCTGCCCGCGGTGACCTTCGCCACGCTGCCGGCGCTGGCGCTGGCCAGCGGCGGCCGGGTGCCGAACCCCTACCAGAATCCCCCGCACCGGAATCCCGGCGAACCCCGCTGATCCGGGCTCAGGCCAGCGGGTTGGTGCCGTTGAGCAGCACCCACACCGCGATGCCGAGGCCGACGCCGAGCACCAGCGCGATGAACGAGCCGACGAACGGCCGCCGGGCCCAGCCGCGGCCGGCGTCGAGCCCGTACCGGCCCGGGCCGGCCAGCACGATCACCGCGGCGATCACGAACAGGGTGAGCTGGAATTCCAGCCCGTCGGGCAGGAAGAACGGCAGTCCGCCCCCGGCCGCGGCGATACCGGCCAGCAGGCCGTTGAGCAGGTAGGCCAGCGCGGCGGCCGCGGCCAGCGGGGTGAGCAGCCCGAGCACGAGCAGCACGCCGGCGCCGATCTCGGTGACCACGCCGAGGTAGGTGAGGATGTCGGCGTAGCGGAAGCCGGTCTCGGCCAGCGAGTCCCGGAAGCCGCCCAGACCGGACCCGCCCCACCAGCCGAAGGTCTTCTGCAGGCCGTGGGCGATGAGCAGCAGCCCGAATCCGACGCGCAGCAGCAGCAGCCCGAGGTCGGTGGTGCCGCGCCGGCCGGCGGCCCGGACCCGTTCCTCGACGCTGTCGTCCACCCCGACCTGCACCGGTTCGGCCGCGTAGGAGCCGTACGCCTGGGGCGGGCTGGGCTGGACGTAGGGCAGCGGCTCGGGATCGTTGAGCAGGCTGTAGGGCGACTGCACCCCGCCGGCCGGGGCGCCGTTCGGCGCGGCCGACGTTCCGTAGCGCGGGATGGCCGTCGTCTCCAGGTCGCCGCCGAAGGTCGCGGCGAGATCGTCCTCGGGATCGACCAGGCTCGCCGAGGCGGGCCGCACACCCGCGTCGTCGGGCCGCTGCCAGCCTTGGTGGTCCTGGGGGTCGGTGCTCACGGGGCCTAGCGTAAGTGCTCGTCACCGCGCAACCCGGTATTGGCGCGGGTCGAAATCTGTTCGAAACAGAATCGCGTCCCGGCCCGGCCGGCCCCGCCCGCCGTTGGCGCGGTGCCGCCGGCGGTACGTACGCTGGCCAGCATGAAACCGCGTCGGCCGGTGGCCAGCGTCGTGGCGCTGGCCTGCGCTGCGTTGCTCGTCGGCTCGTCGTGCGCCCGTTTCGACAGCGCCCAGACCCAGCCCTTCACCACCCCGCCGCAGCTGCAGCCGGGGCCACGGACCACGCCCCCGCCGCCGCCCCCGCTGCCGGCCCAGCCCTTCCCCAAGGAGTGCCCGGCACCCGGGGTGATGCAGGGCTGCCTGGACAGCACCAGCGGGCTGATCATGCTGCCGGACGCCAAGTCCGCGCTGGTGGCCGAGCGGCTCACCGGCGCGGTGAAGAAGGTGTCGGTACGGGCCGAACCGGAGGTCAAGGTGGTCGTCCCGGTGGACCCGACCGGTGACGGCGGCCTGATGGACATCGTGCTGTCGCCCACCTACGCCCAGGACCGGCTGATGTACGCCTACATCACCACCCCGACCGACAACCGGGTGGTGCGCATCGCCGACCAGGATCCGCCCAAGCCGATCCTGACCGGGATCCCCAAGGGCCCCACCGGCAACATGGGGTCGCTGATCTTCACCAGCCCCACCACCCTGCTCGTGCAGACCGGCGACGCCGGCGACCCGGCGCTGGCCAACAACCCGAACTCGCTGGCCGGCAAGGTGCTGCGGATCGAGCAGCCGACCACGGTGAACCCGGCGCCGACCACCACCGCGCTGTCCGGGCTCGGGCCGGGCGGCGGCATGTGCATCGACCCGTCGGACCGTTCGCTCTACGTCACCGACCGCGGCCCGACCGCCGACCGGCTGCACCGGATCACCAAGGACTCCCGCACCTCGGTGGTCTGGGAGTGGCCGGACCGGCCCGGGGTGGCCGGCTGCGCCGCGCTGGACGGCACCGTGCTGGTCAACCTGATCAACCCGAAGCAGACCGTGGCGGTGCGGCTGGCGCCGGACACCGGCGCGGTGACCGGTGAGCCGGAGGTGGTCCGCCAGGACACCCGCGGGCACGCCTGGGCGCTGGCGGTGTCCCCGGACGGCAACATCTGGGGTGCGACGGTCAACCGCACCGCCGGGGATGCCGAGAAGCTCGACGACGTGGTGTTCCCGCTGTTCCCGCAGGGCGGCGGCTTCCCGCGGCAGAACGACGAGAAGACGTAGGCCGCGCCGGCCCCGGCCGGGGCCGGCCCGGGCTAGCCGGCCTGGCCGCAGGCGGCCAGCACCAGCTCGCGCACCCGCGCGGCGTCGGCCTGGCCCTTGGTGGCCTTCATCACCGCGCCGACGATCGCGCCGGCGGCCTGCACCTTGCCGCCCTTGATCTTCTCGACGATGTCGGGGTTGGCGGCCAGCGCGGCGTCGACGGCGGCCTGCAGCGCCGAGTCGTCGCGCACCAGTTCCAGGCCGCGGTCGGCCATCACCTGCTCGGGCTCGCCCTCGCCGGCCAGCACGCCCTCGACCACCTGGCGGGCCAGCTTGTTGGACAGCTTGCCCTCGTCGACCAACCGGATCACGGTGGCGACCTGGGCGGGGGTGATGGGCAGCGCGTCGAGGTCCACGCCGGCCTCGTTGGCCTTCTGCACCAGGAAGTTGCCCCACCAGGCGCGGGCCGCCTCGCTCGGGGCGCCCGCGGCGATGGTGGCCGAGACGAGTTCCACCGCACCGGCGTTGACCAGGTCGCGCATCACCTCGTCGGAGACGCCCCACTCCTGCTGCAGCCGCTTGCGGGCCACCCACGGGTACTCCGGCAGGGTGGCGCGCAACTGCTCGACGAGCTCCGGACTCGGCGCGACCGGCTCGAGGTCGGGCTCGGGGAAGTAGCGGTAGTCCTCGGCGGTCTCCTTGCTGCGCCCGGGCGAGGTGTAGCCGTCCTCGTGGAAGTGCCGGGTCTCCTGGGTGATGGTGCCGCCGGCGTCGAGAATCGCGGCCTGCCGGCGCATCTCGTAGCGCACCGCCACCTCGACGCTCTTGAGCGAGTTGACGTTCTTGGTCTCGGTGCGGGTGCCGAACTCGGCCCGCCCCTTGGGTTTCAGCGACACGTTGGCATCGCAGCGCAGCGACCCCTGGTCCATCCGGACGTCGGAAACCCCAAGGGCGCGAAGCAGATCCCGCAGCGCGGTGACATAGGCGCGGGCGATCTCCGGGGCCCGCTCCCCCGCGCCCTCGATCGGCTTGGTGACGATCTCGATCAGCGGCACCCCGGCCCGGTTGTAGTCCAGCAGCGAGGTGGTCGCGCCCTCGATGCGGCCGGTGGCGCTGCCGAGGTGGGTGAGCTTGCCGGTGTCCTCCTCCATGTGGGCGCGCTCGATGCCGACCCGGAAGGTGGTGCCGTCGTCGAGCGGCACGTCGAGGTAGCCGTTCACCGCGATCGGCTCGTCGTACTGCGAGATCTGGTAGTTCTTCGGCATGTCCGGGTAGAAGTAGTTCTTCCGGGCGAACCGCGACCACGGCGCGATCTCGCAATTGAGCGCCAGGCCGATGCGGATGGCCGACTCGACGGCGGCCTGGTTGACCACCGGCAGCGAGCCGGGCAGGCCCAGGCACACCGGGCAGACCTGGGTGTTGGGCTCGGCGCCGAACCGGTTGGCGCAGCCACAGAACATCTTGGTGGCGGTGGACAGTTCGACGTGAACCTCCAGGCCGAGCACGGGTTCGTAGCGCGCGACGACGTCGTCGTAGTCGAGCAGTTCGGCGGTGCCAACAGTCATGGCCCCGATCCTAGTGGGTGCCCGTCGCCCGTCCCCCTTCCCGGCGAGCCGGGCAGCGGGGGGTCGGGGGCTCAGCCGAAGAACTCGGCGGCGTCGTCGTAGCGGGACTGCGGCACCAGCTTGAGCCGGCGCACCGCGTCGGCCAGCGGCACCCGCACGATCTCCTGGCCGCGCAGCGCCACCATCGTCCCGAACTCGCCGGCGTGCGCGGCGTCGGCGGCGTTCACCCCGAACCGGGTGGCCAGCACCCGGTCGAAGGCGGTCGGAGTGCCGCCGCGCTGCACGTGCCCGAGCACGGTGACCCGCACCTCCTTGCTGATCCGCTTCTCCACCTCGACGGCGAGCTGCTGGGCCACCCCGGTGAACCGTTCGTGGCCGAACTCGTCGATGCCGCCCTCGCGCAGCTCCATCGAGCCGGGCGCGGGTTTGGCGCCCTCGGCGACCACGCAGATGAAGTGCGAGTCGCCGCGGACGAACCGCTGCTTGATCAGCCGGCAGACCTCCTCGACGTCGAACGGCTGCTCCGGGATCAGGATCAGGTGCGCGCCCGAGGCCAGCCCGGCGTTGAGCGCGATCCAGCCGGCGTGCCGGCCCATCACCTCGACGATCATCACCCGCTGGTGCGACTCGGCGGTGGAGTGCAGCCGGTCGATCGCCTCGCTGGCGATGGACACCGCGGTGTCGTGGCCGAACGTCAGGTCGGTGCAGTCGATGTCGTTGTCGATGGTCTTGGGCACCCCGACCACCGGCACGTTCTCCTCGCTCAGCCAGTGCGCGGCGGTCAGCGTGCCCTCGCCGCCGATCGGGATGAGCACGTCGATCCCGTTGTCGTCGAGGGTCTGCTTGATCTGGTCCAGCCCGGCCCGCAGCTTCTCCGGGTGCACCCGCGCGGTGCCCAGCACGGTACCGCCCTTGGCCAGCAGCCGGTCGTTGCGGTCGTCGTTGCGCAACTGGATGCGCCGGTTCTCCAGCAGACCGCGCCAACCGTCCTGGAAGCCCACCACCGACGACCCGTAGCGGACGTCGCAGGTGCGCACCACGGCGCGGATCACCGCGTTCAGGCCGGGACAGTCGCCTCCACCGGTGAGTACTCCAATGCGCATGCCCTCATCTTGCCCGCTAACCCCGGCGGTTACACGGCGGTCGGCAGCGGCCCCCGGGCGGCCTCGTAGGCCGCACCCACCCGGTAGAGCCGGTCGTCGGCCAGCGCCGGCGCCATGATCTGCAGCCCGACCGGCAGGTTGTCGTCCGGCGACAGCCCCGACGGCACCGACATGCCGCAGTGCCCGGCCAGGTTCAGCGGCAGCGTGCACAGGTCGAACAGGTACATCGCCAGCGGGTCGTCGACCTTCTCCCCCAGCGCGAACGCGGTGGTCGGGGTGGTCGGCGAGACGAGCACGTCGACCTGCTCGTAGGCCGTGTCGAGGTCGCGGGCGATCAGGGTGCGCACCTTCTGCGCCTGGTTGTAGTAGGCGTCGTAGTAGCCGGCCGACAGCGCGTAGGTGCCGATCATGATGCGCCGCTTGACCTCCGGGCCGAAGCCGGCGGCCCGGGTCAGCGCCATCACCTCCTCGGCGCTGCGGGTGCCGTCGTCGCCGACCCGCAGCCCGTAGCGCATGGCGTCGAAGCGGGCCAGGTTGCTCGACACCTCCGAGGGCAGGATCAGGTAGTAGGCGGCCAGCGCGTGCTCGAAGTGCGGGCAGTCGACCTCGACCACCTCGGCGCCGAGCTCGGTCAGGGTCTGCACCGCGGCGTTGAACGACGCCAGCACGCCGGGCTGGTAGCCGTCGCCGCGCAGCTGCTTGACAACGCCGACGCGCACGCCCCGGAGATCCCCGGCCGCGCCCTGCCGGGCCGCGCCGACGACGTCGGGCACCGGCACGTCCAGCGAGGTGGAGTCCATCGGGTCGTGGCCGGCGATGACCTGGTGCAGCAGCGCGGTGTCGAGCACGGTGCGCGCGCACGGCCCGCCCTGGTCCAGCGACGACGCGCAGGCCACCAGGCCGTACCGGGACACCGTGCCGTAGGTGGGCTTGACCCCGACGGTGGCGGTGAGCGCGGCGGGCTGGCGGATCGAGCCGCCGGTGTCGGTGCCGATGGCCAGCGGCGCCTGGAACGCGGCCAGCGCGGCCGCGCTGCCGCCGCCGGAGCCGCCGGGCACCCGGGTCTCGTCCCACGGGTTGCGGGTCGGCCCGTAGGCGGAGTTCTCGGTCGAGCTGCCCATGGCGAACTCGTCCATGTTGGTCTTGCCCAGGATCGGGATGCCCGCGGCGCGCAGCCGCGCGGTCACCGTGGCGTCGTACGGCGCCACCCACCCCTCGAGGATCTTCGATCCGCAGGTGGTGGGCATGTCGGTGGTGGTGAACACGTCCTTGAGCGCCAGCGGCACCCCGGCCAGCGGCGACGGCAGCGGCTCGCCGGCGGCGACGGCGGCGTCGACGTCGGCCGCGGCCGCCAGCGCCCGGTCGGCCGCGACGTGCAGGAACGCGCGGTAGCGGTCGTCGGTGGCGGCGATCCGGTCCAGGCAGGCCCGGGTGACCTCGGTGGCGGACACCTCCCCGGCCGCGATCCGGGCGGCCAGCGTCGCCGCGTCGAGCCGGACGAGTTCGTCGGTCACTGCGCCTCCCCCAGGATCCGCGGCACCGCGAAGCGGCCGTCCTCGGCCCGCGGTGCCTGTGCCAGCGCCTCGGCCTGGGTCAGCCCCGGGCGCACGACGTCGGGGCGGGTGACGTTGACGGCCTTCAACGGGTTGCCGGTGGCCTCGACGCCGGTGACGTCGACGGCCTGGATGCGGCTCACGTGCTCGAGGATGGCGTCGAGCTGGGCGGCGTAGCTGTCCAGTTCCTGCTCGGTCAGCGCCAGCCGAGCCAGGCGTGCCAGGTGGGCAACCTCTGCTCTGGAGATCTGGGACACGTGGCAACAGCCTAGTCCGACCGCGGCGTGCCGGGTGCACCCCCTTGTGCGACAGTGTTGCGCGTGCCTTCGTATCTGCTGCGGGTCCAACTCGAGGACCGTCCGGGTAGCCTCGGCTCCCTCGCGGTCGCGCTGGGGTCGGTGGGCGCCGACATCCTGTCCCTCGACGTCGTCGAGCGCGGTACCGGGTACGCCATCGACGACATCGTGGTCGAGCTGCCGGCCGGCGCGATGCCGGACATGCTGATCACCGCGGCGGAGAACCTCAAGGGCGTCTACGTCGACACCGTGCGGCCGCACACCGGGCTGCTGGAGGCGCACCGCGAGCTCGAGCTCGTCGACCACATCGCCGCGGCCCCGGGCACGGCCGAGAAGCTGCAGGTGCTCGCCGACGAGGCACCGCGGGTGCTGCGGGTGGGCTGGTGCACGGTGGTGCGCCAGGACGCCGACGGGCTGCGCCGGATCGTGGGCAGCCACGGGGCGCCGGAGACGCACGCCGAGTCGGCGCCGTGGCTGCCGCTGGAGCAGGCCACCGTGCTCGACATCGAGGCCGACTGGGTGCCGCAGGTGTGGCGGGACATGGACATCGCGCTGGCCGCGGCGCCGCTGGGCGATCCGAACACCGCGGTGGTGCTGGGCCGGCCGGGCGGGCCGGCGTTCCGGCCGTCGGAGGTGGCCCGGCTGGGCTACCTGGCCGGCATCGTCGCGAGCATCCTGCGCTGAGGACGCCGGGGATCAGCCGACGGCGGCGGGGCCGCCCTCGAGCAGCCGGCGGAACCCGTCCTCGTCGAGGATCGGCACGCCCAGCTCGACGGCCTTGTCGTACTTGGAGCCCGGCGAGTCCCCGGCGACGACGAACGCGGTCTTCTTCGACACCGACCCGGCCGCCTTGCCGCCGCGGGCGATGATCGCGTCCTTGGCCTCGTCGCGGGTGAAGTCGCGCAGCGTGCCGGTGACGACGATGGACAGGCCCTCCAGGGTGCGCTCGACGGAGGTGTCGCGTTCGTCAGCCATCCGGATGCCCGCCGCGCGCCACTTCTCCACGATGGCGCGGTGCCAGTCCACCGCGAACCAGTCCTTGACCGCCGCGGCGATGATCGGCCCGACGCCCTCGACGGCGGCGAGTTGCTCCTCGGAGGCCGCCATGATCGCGTCGATGCTGCCGAACTCGGTGGCCAGCGCCCGCGCCGCGGTGGGGCCGACGTGGCGGATGGACAGCGCGACGAGCACCCGCCACAGCGGCTGGGAGCGGGCCTTGGCCAGATTGGCCAGCAGCCGTTCGCCGTTGGTCGACAGCGTGCCCTTGGTGGTGGTGAACAGGTCGGTGCGCAGCAGGTCGTCGGCGGTGAGGTCGAACAGGTCGCCCTCGTCGGCGATCACCCCGGCCCGCAGCAGCGCGCTGCCGGCCTCGTAGCCGAGCCCCTCGATGTCCAGGGCGCCGCGGCTGGCGACGTAGAACACCCGCTCCCGCAGCTGCGCCGGGCAGCGCCGGGTGTTCGGGCACCGCAGGTCGACGTCGCCCTCCTTGGCCGGGGCCAGCGGCGAGCCGCACTCCGGGCAGTGGGTGGACATCACGAACCGGCGCTCGCTGCCGTCGCGCAGGTCCACCACCGGGCCGAGCACCTCGGGGATGACGTCGCCGGCCTTGCGGATCATCACCGTGTCGCCGATCCGCACCCCCTTGCGGCCGACCTCCTGGGCGTTGTGCAGGGTGGCCAGCGCCACCGTGGAGCCGGCCACCTTGACCGGCTCCATGTAGGCGAACGGGGTGACCCGGCCGGTGCGCCCGACGTTGACCCAGATCTCCAGCAGCCGGGTCTGGGCCTCCTCCGGCGGGTACTTGTAGGCCACCGCCCAGCGCGGCGCGCGCGAGGTGGCGCCGAGCCGGCCCTGCAGCGCGAGGTCGTCGACCTTGACCACCACGCCGTCGATCTCGTGCTCGAGCTCGTGGCGGTGCTCGCCCCAGTAGGCGATGCGCTCCTGCACCCCGGCCAGGCCGTGCACCAGCGCGGTGTGCTCGGAGACCGGCAGCCCCCAGGCGCGCAGCGCCCGGTAGGCGTCGTGCAGGGTGGCCGGCCGGAACCCCTCGGTGTGGCCGATGCCGTGGCAGATCATCCGCAGCGGCCGGCGCGCGGTGACCGCCGGGTCCTTCTGCCGCAGCGAACCGGCCGCGCTGTTGCGCGGGTTGGCGAACGGGGCCTTGCCGGCCGCGACCAGGCCGGCGTTGAGCTCCTCGAAGTCGGCCACCCGGAAGTACACCTCGCCGCGCACCTCCAGCACCGCCGGCACCGGGAACTCGTCGGAGGGCTGCAGCCGCTCCGGGATGTCGGCGATGGTGCGGGCGTTGAGCGTGACGTCCTCGCCGGTGCGACCGTCGCCGCGGGTGGCCGCGCGCACCAGCCGGCCGTCCCGGTACAGCAGCGACAGCGCCACCCCGTCGATCTTCAGCTCGCACAGGTACCGCACGTCCGAGCCGACCTCGCCCTCCACCCGGGCGGTCCAGGCGGCCAGCTCCTCGGGCGTGAAGACGTTGTCCAGACTCAACATTCGCTCGAGGTGCTCGGCCGGCGCGAAGTCGGTGGCGAACCCGGCCCCGCCCACCAGCTGGGTCGGCGAGTCCGGGGTGCGCAGCTGCGGGTGGGCGTCCTCGAGCTCCTGCAGACGGCGCATCAGCGCGTCGAACTCGGCGTCGGAGATGATCGGCGCGTCCCGCACGTAGTAGCGGAACTGGTGTTCGCGCACCTGGTCGGCCAGTTCCTGCCACTGGCGCCGCAGCGCGGCGTCGGGGGCGTCTTCGGACTGTTCGGCCAGCTGTTCGGTCAGCTGATCGGCCGGCTGATCGGGGTCCGGGGTAGCCTTCGCGCTCACGTCGAAAGGCTATCGGAGCAGCCCGACCGTCCGGCTACGCTGGGCCGGTGCCGCACCCGGTGATGTTCCGCGACGACGATCCCGGCCTGGCCCGGCTGCGCGCGATCGCGCTGGGCTTCCCGGGGACCTGCGAACGGATCGCCTGGGGCCGGCCGACCTTCCGCGCGCCGCGGATGTTCGCGATCTACGGCGGCACCGCGAAGGTGGCCGGGGCGACCCTGGACCAGCCGCACTCGGTGCTGGTCAAGGCGGATCCGGCCGAGCTGCCGGCGCTGCTGGCCGATCCCCGGTTCTTCCGGCCGGCCTACCTGGGGCCGCACGGCTGGGTCGGACTGGACCTGACCGGTGCGCCGGTGGACTGGCGCGAGGTGACCGAGCTGGTCGACGCGTCCTGGCGGCAGGTGGCCCCGCGGCGGCGGATCGCCGAGTTCGACGGCGGCTGAGTCAGAGCTCCTCGGCGCCCTCGGCGAGCACGGCGACGGTGCGCCGGGCCAGTTCGATCGCGGTGCGCGCCCAGCCGGGGCTCGCCCCGGCCAGCCCGCACGCCGGACTGATCCCGATCCGCTCCCGCAGCAGCGTCCGGGCGAAGCCCAGCCGGTCGACGAGTTCGGCTGCCGCACGGGCGAGTTCGGTGTCTGTGGGCAGCCGGTCCGGCTCGGTGGTGGGCACCAGCCCGATCAGCGCGGTGCGGCCGGCGTCGAGGAACTCGCCCAGCCCGTCCAGCCGGGCCGCGTCGAAGCCCGACGGGTCCGTCGCCACCGCGTGGATCGTGCTGCGCCGCAGCACCTGCCACGGCACGTCGGGGTGGCAGCAGTGCACCGCGACCTCGGTGCCGACGGCGGCCACGCAGGTGTCGAGCAGTTCGACCGCCACCGGCTCGTCCAGCGCGGGCACCGGGGTGACGGCGGTGACGCCGGTCAGCCGGCCGGCCAGTGCGGTGGGCAGCAGCGGTTCGTCGAGCTGTACGACCACCGTGGTGTCCAGCCGGCGGGCCAGTTCGGCGCGGTGGGCGGCCAGCCCCTCGGCCAGCGACTGGCCCAGGTCGCGCACCGCGCCCGGGTCGGTGATCGCCCGGTGGCCGGTGCGCAGCTCCAGCTCGGCGGCTAACGTCACCGGCCCGGCGGCCTGCACCTTGACCGGCCGGCCGCCGCCGCGCAGGCCGGCCCGCTCCCAGGCCTCCTCCAGCGCGTCGAGGTCCTCGGCCAGCAGGCTCGCCGCGCGGCGGGCCGCCGCGCTGCGCCCACCGGCCAGCCGGTAGCCGCGCGGGCAGGTGTCGAAGCCGATGTCGACCAGCAGCGCCGAACCGCGGCCGATCAGGTCCGCACCCACCCCGCGGGCGGGCAGTTCGACCAGGTGAGCCAGTCCGGGCAGCTCACCGACGACCACGGCGGCGGCCTCCCGGGGCGCGCTGCCCGGCCAGGATCCGATTCCGGTTGCGGTGGCGAAAAGGCTCACGCGGCCAACAGTATTCGATGCCGACACGGGGCCGCCTCCCGGGCGCTCAGCGGCCGATGGTGGCCGCGGCGAGCACCTCGTCGCCGTCCGGGTCGGGGCGGTAGAGCACCAGGGTCTGTCCGGGCGCCACGCCGCGCAGCGGCTCGCGCAGCTGCACCCGCAGCCGCCCGTCGCGCAGTTCGGCGACCGCGGCCGCCAGCCCGCCGTGGGCGCGCACCTGCACCACGCACTCGACGGGGCCGTCGAACGGCACGCCCGAGGTGAACACCGGCCGCAGCCCGGTCAGCGTCCAGACGTCGAGCTCCTCGGCCGGTCCGACCCGCACCGTGCCGGTCTCCGGCTCGATCGCGGTGACGTAGCGGGGCCGGCCGTCGGGCCCGGGGCCGGGGATGCCCAGGCCCTTGCGCTGCCCGATGGTGAAGCCGTGCACCCCGTCGTGCTCGGCGAGCACCGCGCCGGTGGCCGAGTCGACCACCTTGCCGGGCCGCACCCCGATGCGCGCGCCGAGGAAGGTGCGGGTGTCCCCGGACGGGATGAAGCAGATGTCGTGGCTGTCCGGTTTGCGGGCCACCGCCAGCCCGCGCCGGGCGGCCTCCTCGCGGATCTGCGCCTTGGGGGTGTCGCCGACCGGGAACAACGCGTGCCGCAGCTGCTCGGCGGTCAGCACCGCCAGCACGTAGGACTGGTCCTTGTCGCGGTCCACCGCGCGGCGCAGCCGGCCGTTCTCCAGCCGGGCGTAGTGGCCGGTGGCCACCGCGTCGAAGCCCAGGGCCAGCGCGCGGGCGGCCAGGGCGGAGAACTTGATCCGCTCGTTGCAGCGCACGCACGGGTTGGGGGTCTCGCCGCGGGCGTAGGACGCCACGAAGTCGTCGATCACCGACTCCTTGAACTGCTCGGCGAAGTCCCACACGTAGAACGGGATGTCCAGGATGTCGGCGACCCGGCGGGCGTCGGCGGCGTCCTCCCGCGAGCAGCAGCCGCGCGAGCCGGTGCGCAGTGCGTCCGGGCTGGCCGACAGCGCCAGGTGCACCCCGACCACCTCGTGCCCGGCATCGACCATCCGGGCGGCCGCGACCGACGAATCGACCCCGCCGCTCATCGCGACCAGCACGCGCACTACTTGTCCACCCCCGCCCCGGCCAGTGCGGCCTGCCGGGCCCGCTCCACCACGCCGGGCAGCACCGCCAGCGCGGCGTCCACGTCGGCGTCGGTGCTGGTGTGCCCCAACGACAGCCGCAGCGATCCGCGGGCGCTGGCCGGATCGGCGCCCATCGCGATCAGCACGTGGGACGGCTGCGCCACCCCGGCCGTGCAGGCCGAACCGGTGGAGCACTCGATTCCCTTGGCGTCCAACAACATCAGCAGCGCGTCCCCTTCGCAGCCGGCGAAGGTGAAGTGCGCGTTGCCGGGCAGCCGGTCGGCCCCCACGGCCCCGTTGACGCGTACCCCGTCGATGCGCTCGAGCACGCCGTCGATGAGCCGGTCCCGCAGCCGCCGCACCCGGGTGCCGGTGTCGTCCATCGACGCCACCGCCTCGCGCAGCGCCACCGCCGTCGCCACCGCCCCGGCCACGTCCGGGGTGCCGGAGCGCACGTCGCGTTCCTGGCCGCCGCCGTGCAGCAGCGGCACGCAGGCGGTGTCGCGGCGCAGCACCAGCGCGCCCACCCCGACCGGCCCGCCGAACTTGTGCGCGCCCACGCTCATCGCGGCCAGCCCGGCCGCGGTGAAGTCGACCGGGATGTGGCCGACGGCCTGCACCGCGTCGCTGTGCACGGGCACCCCGAACTCGGCGGCCACCCCGGCCAGTTCGGCGACCGGCAGGATGGTGCCGACCTCGTTGTTGGCCCACATGACCGACACCAGGGCGACGTCGTCGTGCTCCTCGAGCGCGGCGCGCAGCGCGGCCGGGGCCACCGAGCCGTCGGCGCCGACCGGCAGCCAGGTGACCTCGGCGCCCTCGTGCTCGACGAGCCAGTGCACGGCGTCGAGCACGGCGTGGTGTTCGATCGGGGTGGTGATGATGCGCCGGCGGCGCTCGTCGGCGCCGCGGCGGGCCCAGTAGATGCCCTTGACGGCCAGATTGTCGGCCTCGGTGCCGCCCGCGGTGAACACGATCTCGCTGGGCCGCGCCCCGAGCAGCCCGGCCAGCGTCTCCCGGGCCTCCTCCATCCGGCGCCGGGCGGCCCGGCCGGTGGTGTGCAGCGAGGAGGCGTTGCCCACCGTCGCCAGCACGGCCGTCATCGCCTCGATGGCGGCGGGGTACATCGGGGTGGTGGCGGCGTGATCGAGATACACCGACTCGGGGGCCGTGCTCATGACGGTCCCCAGGATAGTCGCAGCGCGCCGACCGGCCCGGACGGCGGTCGCTCAGTGCTGCGCGAACCAGTCGGCCGGCGTGGTCGGCGCGAGCGTGGCGCCCTCGCCGGTGACCAGGCTGTCGGCGTCGACGACGGTGCCGAAGTAGGTGGCCCGCGGGTCGATCACCACCGGCAGCTCGCGGCCCCGGTCGGCCAGCACGGTCCGGGCCAGTTCGGCGAAGCTCATCTTCTCCGGCCCGCCGATGTCGCGGACGCCGTTGCGGGGTGCGGCCACCGCGCTGCGCGCCACCTCGGCGGCGACGTCGTCGGCGGCGATGGGCTGGATGCGCCCGTCGGGCACCCGGACCTGCCCGTCGTGGGTGAGGGAGTCGACGATGGCCGCCGCGAACTCGTCGAACTGGGTGGCCCGCACGATGGTGTAGGGAATCCCGGCGGCGGCGACCGCCCGTTCCTGGGCGGCCTTGGCGCGCAGGTAGCCGCTGTCGGGCAGCCGGTCGCATCCCACGATCGACAGCACCAGGTAGTGCCCCACCCCGGCCGCGCGGGCCGCGCCGAGCAGCCGGTGCGCCGCGACGGTGAAGAACTCCATCACCGGCCCGTCCTCGAACGACGGCGAATTCACTACGTCCACAACGACATCCGCGCCGTCCATGGCCTCCGGCAGGCCGGCGCCGGTGCGCACGTCCACCCCGGTGGACAGCGCGGCACCAACCACCTCGTGGCCGGCGCGGCGCAGCAGGCCGACCACCCGGGAGCCGATCTGTCCGGAGGCGCCGATGACGGTGATGCGCATGGCCCGACCTTCCGCCGCAGGGTGCCGGTGCCGGTCGCATCGACACCCCCAGTCTTCACCTGCGCGGCGCCGGAGGGAACCCCCGCAACGGCGAAACGCCCCGGCGCGCGGCGCGCCGGGGCGTTTCGGAACGAACCGGGACCTCAGCCCTTGCGGGCCTTGATCGCCTCGGTCAGCTGCGGGGCGACCTTGAACAGGTCGCCGACGATGCCGAGGTCGGCGATCTCGAAGATCGGCGCCTCCTCGTCCTTGTTGACCGCGACGATGGTCTTCGAGGTCTGCATGCCGGCGCGGTGCTGGATCGCGCCGGAGATGCCCAGCGCGATGTACAGCTGCGGCGACACGGTCTTGCCGGTCTGGCCGATCTGGAACTGGCCCGGGTAGTAGCCCGAGTCGACCGCCGCACGCGAGGCGCCCACCGCGCCGCCGAGCGCGTCGGCCAGCTCCTCGACGATCTTGAAGTTCTCGGCGCTGCCGACACCGCGGCCGCCGGCCACCACGACGCTGGCCTCGGTGAGCTCCGGACGGTCGCCGGCCACCGCGGGCTCGCGCTTGGTGATCTTGACGGCGTTCTCGGCCGGGGCCGGCACCTCGACGTTGACGACCTCGCCCGCGCCCTCGGCCGGGGCGGCCTCGATCGAGCCGGGCCGGACGGTGAAGATCGGGGTCTCGGCGGTGGCCTCGGCCTCGACGGTGAACGCACCGCCGAAGATCGAGTGCACGGCCTTGCCGCCCTCCTTGATCTCCACCACGTCGGTCAGCACGCCCGAGCCGGTGCGGGCGGCCAGCCGGCCGGCGATCTCCTTGCCGTCGGCGGTGGCGGCCAGCAGCACGGCGGCCGGGGTCGCCGACTCCACCAGCGAGGCCAGCACGTCGACCTTCGGCGTGATCAGGTAGTTGACCGCGTCGTCGGACTCGGCGACGTAGATCTTGGCGGCACCGGCGGCCTTCAGCGCGTCGGTCAGCGGGGCGGCGGTGCCGGGGGCACCCACCACGACCGCGGCCGGCTCGCCCAGCACCCGGGCGGCGGTGATCAACTCGGTGGTGACCTTCTTCAGGGCACCGTCGGCGTGCTCGACGAGCACAAGTACTTCAGCCATGGCTTCTTCTCGGTCCTTCGTGTCTCGGGGAGTCTCAGATCAGCTTCTGGGCAACCAGGAACTCGGCGATCTTGTTGCCGCCCTCGCCCTCGTCGACCACCTTCTCGCCGGCGGTCTTCGGCGGCTTCGGGGTTGCCGAGAGCACCCGGGTCGCGGCGTTGGCACCACCGACCTCGTCGGCCTCCACCCCGATCTCGGCCAGGGTGAGCTTGGCGACTTCCTTCTTCTTGGCCGCCATGATGCCCTTGAAGGACGGGAAGCGCGGCTCGTTGATCTTCTCGGTTACGCTGACCACGGCCGGCAGCGAGGCCTCGACGGTGAACACGCCCTCGTCGGTCTCCCGCTCGGCGACGAGCTTGCCGCCCTCGACGGTGAGCTTGCGCACGTGGGTGATCGCCGGGATGCCGAGGTACTCGGCGACGATGGCCGGCACCGCGCCGCCCACGCCGTCGGTGGACTCGTTGCCGGCCAGGATCAGACCCTGCTCCATGCCCTCGACGGTGCCGATGGCGTGGGCCAGCGCCCAGCCGGTCTGCACCATGTCGGAGCCGTGCAGGCCGTCGTCGACGAGGTGCACGGCCTTGTCGGCACCCATCGACAGCGCCTTGCGGATCGCCTCGGTGGCCCGCTCCGGGCCGGCCGTGAGCACGGTCACCGTGCCGTCACCCTCGCGCTCCTTGATGAGCAGGGCCTCCTCGACCGCACGCTCGTTGATCTCGTCGAGCACCGCGTCCGCGGCCTCCCGATCGAGGGTGAAGTCGCCCTCGGACAGCTTGCGTTCCGACCAGGTGTCCGGGACCTGTTTGATCAGGACCACGATGTTTGTCATGAGTCTGGTTCGTCCTCCTCGCAGAGACCGGGCGGCCGGCCTTCGATTGCACGCTCACACAGCGCCCACCATGTTACCCGCGAGTAACTTGTGGTGGAATGCAGGTTCACCATAGCGGGTCTGCGCCGGTCCGATCACTTGCCCCACCCTGCAGGAACACCGCAATGCCCTCGTGGCCCGGCCATCGGCCGCCCCGCTGGGTTAGCCTGCCTTGCAATGAGCGCACACGAGACCGACGGTCCGGCCGCCGGCGGCGGCGCCGGCACCCTGCCGCTGACCGGGGAACGCACCGTTCCCGGCCTGGTCGAGGAGAACTACTGGTTCCGCCGCCACGAGGTGGTCTACCAGCGGTTGGCGCGCCGCTGTGCGGGCCGGGACGTGCTGGAGGCCGGCTGCGGCGAGGGCTACGGCGCCGACCTGCTGGCCGACGTGGCGCGCCGGGTGATCGGGCTGGACTACGACGAGACGACGGTGGCGCACGTGCGGGCCAAGTACCCGCGGGTCGACATGCGGCACGGCAACCTGGCCGCGCTGCCGCTGCCGGACGCATCGGTGGACGTGGTGGTCAACTTCCAGGTCATCGAGCATCTGTGGGATCAGCCGGGGTTCGTCGCCGAGTGCCGGCGGGTGCTGCGCCCGGGCGGGCTGCTGCTCATGTCCACCCCGAACCGGATCACCTTCTCCCCCGGCCGCGACACCCCGGTCAACCCGTTCCACACCCGTGAACTCGACGCCGCCGAGCTCACCGAGCTGCTCACCGCCGGTGGGTTCGCGGTGGAGTCGATGCTCGGGGTGTTCCACGGCCCGCGGCTGGCCGAGCTGGACGCCCGCCACGGCGGCTCGCTGATCGACGCGCAGATCGCGCGGGCGGTGGCCGGCGCGCCGTGGCCGCCGCAGCTGCTGGCCGACGTCGCCTCGGTGCGCACCGCCGACTTCGACCTGGTCGAGTGCGGCCCGGGCGCGGACCGCGACATCGACGACAGCCTGGATCTGGTCGCGATCGCGGTGCGGACGTGACCGAGCCCGGCGCCGGCGTGCCCGGCCTGTTCACCCTGGTCCTGCACACGCACCTGCCGTGGCTGGCCAATCACGGCCGGTGGCCGGTCGGCGAGGAGTGGCTCTACCAGTCGTGGGCGTCGTCGTACCTGCCCCTGGTACGGGTGCTGCGCACGCTGGCCGCCGAGGACCGCGGCCGGCTGCTCACCCTCGGCATCACCCCGGTGGTGGCCGCCCAGCTCGACGACCCGCACTGCCTGGACGGGATGTACCACTGGCTGGCCAACTGGCGGTTGCGGGCACTGGAGGCCACCACCCGGTACGACCGGGAAGGCCTGCGGGAGTTCGGGATTCGCGAGGTCGGCCAGGCCGAGGCGGCGCTTGCCGACTTCGAGACGCACTGGCGCCACGGCGCCGCGCCGCTGCTGCGCGAACTCGTCGAGTCCGGCACCGTGGAGCTGCTGGGCGGGCCGCTGTCGCACCCGTTCCAGCCGCTGCTGCACCCGCGGCTGCGGGCGTTCGCGCTGGCCGAGGGCCTGGCCGACGCCGCCCACCGGTTCGGCCACCGCCCGTCGGGCATCTGGGCGCCGGAGTGCGCCTACGCCCCCGGGATGGAGGACGGCTACGCCGCCGCGGGGGTGACGCACTTCATGGTCGACGGCCCGTCGCTGCACGGCGACACCGCGCTGGGCCGGCCGGTGGGCTCCTCGCCGGTCCTGGCCTTCGGCCGCGACCTGCAGGTCAGCTACCGGGTGTGGTCGCCGAAGTCCGGCTACCCGGGACATGCCGCCTACCGCGACTTCCACACCTACGACCACGTCACCGGGCTCAAGCCGGCCCGGGTCACCGGGCGCACGGTGCCGCCGGAGGCCAAGGCCCCCTACGACCCGCAGCGCGCCGAACGCGCGATCGACGCCCACGTCGCCGATTTCGTCGAGGTGGTGCGCCGCCGGCTAATCGCCGAGAGCGAGCGTATCGGCCGGCCCGCGCACGTGGTGGCCGCCTTCGACACCGAGCTGTTCGGTCACTGGTGGTACGAGGGCCCGATCTGGCTGGAACGGGTGCTGCGCGCGCTACCGGCCGCCGGGGTGCGGGTCGGCACGCTCGCCGACGCCGCCGCGGCCGGCTTCATCGGCGCCCCGGTCGAGCTGCCGCCGAGCTCCTGGGGTTCGGGCAAGGACTGGCGGGTGTGGTCCGGCGAGCAGGTGGCCGATCTGGTGCAGCTCAACCGCGAGGTGGTCGACACCGCGCTGGCCGCGGTGGACAAGGCGCTCGACGCCCGCGCCGGGCGGGATTTCGTCGCCGACCAGATCCTGCGCGAGACCCTGCTGACGGTCTCGAGCGACTGGCCGTTCATGGTCAGCAAGAACTCCGCGGCCGAATACGCGCGCAGCCGCGCGCACCTGCACGCGCACGCCACCCGGGAGCTGTGCGCCGCCGTGACGGCGGGCCGGCACGAGCAGGCCCGGCGGCTGGCCGCCGACTGGAACCGCGCCGACGGTCTGTTCGGCGCGCTGGACGCCCGGAGGCTCCCGCGGTGACCGCGCGGCGCCCCGGTCCGCTTACGCACGGGCGCTCGCGCCGGACCGAAGGTGAAATGCATTGAAGATCCTGATCGTGTCGTGGGAGTACCCGCCGGTGGTCGTCGGCGGCCTCGGCCGCCACGTCCACCATCTCGCCACGGCGCTGGCCGCCGCCGGGCACGAGGTGGTGGTGCTCAGCCGGCAGCCGGAGGGCACCGACCCGAGCACCCATCCCACCGTCGACGAGGTGCGCGAGGGCGTGCGGGTGCTCGCCGCCGCGCACGACCCGCTGGAGTTCGAGTTCGGCGCCGACATGATGGCCTGGACGCTGGCGATGGGGCACGCCATGCTGCGGGCCGGGCTGACGCTGGCCACCCGCGGCGGGGCCGACGGGGCCCCGTGGCGGCCGGACGTGGTGCACGCCCACGACTGGCTGGTCGCCCACCCGGCCATCGCGCTGGCCGAATTCTTCGACGTGCCACTGGTTTCCACCATCCACGCGACCGAGGCCGGCCGGCACTCGGGCTGGGTGTCGGGCCGGATCAGCCGCCAGGTGCACGCGGTGGAGTCCTGGCTGGTGCGGGATTCGGACTCGCTGATCACCTGTTCGGCGTCGATGAGCGAGGAGATCACCGAACTGTTCGGGCCGGGGCTCTCCGAGATCCGGGTGATCCGCAACGGAATCGACGCCGGCAGTTGGCCGTTCGCGCCGCGGCGACCGCGCACCGGCCCGGCCCGGCTGGTCTACATCGGCCGGCTGGAGTACGAGAAGGGCATCCAGGACCTCATCGCCGCGCTGCCGCGCATCCGGCGCACCCACCCGGGCACCACGCTGACCGTGGCCGGGGTCGGCACCCAGGAGCAGTGGCTGCGCGAGCAGGCCCGCAAACACCGGGTACTCAAGGCGATCCGCTTCGTCGGCCGGCTCGAGCACCCCGAACTCGTGGCGCTGCTGCACAGCGCCGACGCCGCGGTGCTGCCCAGTCACTACGAGCCGTTCGGCATCGTGGCGCTGGAGGCCGCCGCCACCGGGGCCCCGCTGGTCTGCTCGAGCGCGGGCGGCCTGGGCGAGGCGGTGATCGACGGGGTGACCGGGCTGACCTTCGCCCCGCGCGACGTGGCCGGGCTCGCCGACGCGGTGCGCCGGGTGCTCGACGACCCGGACGCCGCCCAGCGGCGCGCGCTGGCCGCCCGGGAGCGGCTGGGCACCGACTTCGACTGGAACACCGTGGCCGACGAGACCGCGCAGGTCTACCTGGCCGCCAAGCGGCGGATCCGCGAGCCGCTGGGCCGCCGGGAGATCGTCGAGCACGCCCTGCCCGACCGCTGAGCGCGCACCGGCTCAGCGGGCCGCCTTCTTGCGCTCGATGTCGGCCAGCGCCTCGGCCAGCCGGGCCCGTTCGGCCGCCGACGCCTCCCAGGCCTCCTTGCGGTTCTTGACCACCTTGGCCGGGGCGCCGACCGCGATCGAGTAGTCCGGGATGTCGCCGCGCACCACCGCGTGCGAACCGAGCACGCAGCCGCGGCCGACGGTGGTGCCGCGCAGCACGGTGACCTTGGCGCCGATCCAGGTGTCCGGGCCGATCCGCACCGGGCTCTTGATGATGCCCTGGTCCTTGATCGGCATCTCGATGTTGTCCATCTTGTGGTCGAAGTCGCAGATGTAGCACCAGTCGGCCATCAGCACCGAGTCCCCGAGCTCGATGTCGAGGTAGGTGTTGATGACGTTGTCGCGGCCCAGCACCACCTTGTCGCCGATGCGCAGCGAGCCCTCGTGCGCCCGGATGGTGTTCTTGTCGCCGATGTGCACCCAGCGGCCGATCTCCAGCTCGGCCAGCTCGGGGGTGGCGTGGATCTCGACGTCCTTGCCGAGGAACACCATGCCGCGGGTGATGATGTGCGGGTTGGCCAGCTTGAACCGCAGCAGCCGCCAGTAGCGCACCAGGTACCACGGCGTGAAGGCGCGGTTGGCGATCACCCATTTCAGCGAGGCCCAGGTCAGAAACCGGGCCTGCCGCGGGTCGCGCAGCCGCGATCCGCGCCAGCGCACATGCAGCGGGGCGCCCCACATCGTCGTCATGGCCGCAAAGCCTACGCGAGCACGCCGGGCCGGTGGGTTACCCTCACGTGGGCTTGGCGAGCTCACCCCACACGACGACGAGAGGATCCGGTGTTCCGGCGAGCGACCGCAGCGGCGACCGTCGCGGTGACGGCCTTTCTGGGCGGATGCGGGACCACCGACGGCTGGGTCGAGGCCCGGCCCGCATCGGGCTGGTCGGCGCAGTACGGCGATCCGGCCAACACCAGCTACACCGGCACCGCCGGTGCCCGTGACCTGACGCTGGAGTGGACCCGCGAGGTCAAGGGCGAGCTGGCCGCGCAGGTGGCGCTGGGTTCGGGCAGCTATCTGGCGGTCAACGCGCAGACCCCGGCGGGCTGCTCGCTGATGGTCTGGGAGTTCGACAACCTGGCCCGGCAGCGCTGGTGCACCCGGCTGGTGCAGGGCGGCGGGATCTCCGGGCCGCTGTTCGACGGCTTCGACAACGTCTACGTCGGCCAGCCGGGTGCGATCCTGTCCTTCCCGCCCACCCAGTGGATCCGTTGGCGCAAGCCGGTGATCGGCCTGCCCACCACCCCGCGGCTGCTGCCCGACGGGCTGCTGCTGGTGGTCACCCACCTCGGCCAGGTGCTGGTGTTCGACGCCCACCGCGGCTCGGTGGAGGGCACCGCGCTGGACCTGGTGGCCGGGGTGGACCCGACCGACCCCGAGCGCGGGCTGGCCGACTGCGCGCAGGCCGGGCCGGAGTGCCCGGTGGCGGCGGCCCCGGCGTTCTCGGCGGCCGGTGCGGTGGTGGTGCTCGGGCTGTGGGAGCCGGGCGCGCCGGAGCCGGTGCTGGTCGGGCTGCGCTACCGGCCGGGCCAGCGCACGCTGCTGACCCGGGCCTGGACCTCCGACGCGGTCGGCGGCGGCCCGATCGCCAGCCCGGTGCTGTCGGCCGACGGGTCGACCGTCTACGTCAACGGCCGGGACCGGCGGCTGTACGCGCTCAACGCCGCCGACGGCCAGGTCCGGTGGTCGGTGGCGCTGGGGTTCCAGCCGCTCACCCCGCCGTCGCTGTCCCCGGACGGGCTGCTGGTCGCCGGCGGCGGGCCGGGCGCGCGGCTGGTGGCGGTGCGCGACGACGGCGACCGGGGCGAGGTGGTCTGGCGCCGCGACGACGTGGAGCCGCTGTCGACCGCCAGCCGGGCCGGTGCCGAGGTGGCCTACACGGTGGCCCGCGACGGCGAGGGCCTGGCCCTGCTGGTGTTCGACCCGGCCGACGGCGGCACCGTGGCCACCCATCCGCTGCCGGAGGCCACCGGCTGGCCGGTGGGGGTGTCGGTGAGCCACGACCGCCGGGTGGTGACCGCCACCAGCGACGGCCGGGTGTACGGCTTCGCGCCGCGCTGACCGGCGGCCGCTAGCGGGCCAGCACCTCGGCCAGCTCGGCGCGCGGCACCGCCGCCCGGGCGGCGCCGGCCGACTCCGGCAGCAGCTCGCCCTGGCCGAAGAAGAAGATCACCTCGTCGTCGGTGATGGCGAAGTTCTGGTAGTGGCTCGGGTCCATGCCCTGCCCGGCCGGGATCGGCTGGTCGATGCCGGTCTGACGGCGCAGCTCGCGCTGCACGACCGGGAAGATCACCGCCATCGGGTCGGCCTCGGCGTCGAACAGCGTGTCGAAGGTGATCGGGGCGCCCTTGGCCAGGTCGTAGTTGAACGCCTTGTACCAGGTCTGCGGATGCAGGCCGCCGACGTTCTGGTAGACCTCCAGCACCAGGCTGCGGGTACCGCCCGTACCGGTGCCGGAGCGGTAGGCGGTGCCCTTGGCGTCCAGCACGTAGGGCAGGTCGCGGGCGTTGGGCATGTCGGAGACGTTGACGAACCCGTCGCGGGTCTGGGTCAGGTAGTCGGTCAGCGGCTGCTGGTCCGGGTAGTCGGTGGGGAACGCGAAGTCCAGCGTGTAGTTGGGGCTCTCCGCGTGCACGCGGCACACCCGGTCGGCGTCGACGGTGCCGCCGAGGGCACCGCACGCGGGTTGTGCACCGGCGGCCGGGGCGGCGGTCAACAGGCCGGCGGCCGCGATCACGGCCGTCACCTGGGCAATGCGCATTCGCTCGTCCTCGCTGGCTGTCCGGCGCCGGCTCGGCCGCCGGCGCGTCTGCTGCAAGCCTACGTCGCGGCTCAACGTGACGGACGACATATGAATGCCGTTGCCCGGCTTGCGCCTTTGGGGCCGATCCGGGTGATGACCACCGACAGCCGCGCCGAGCCGCGCAGCCGCAGCCGGCGCCGCAGCGCGTCGGGGTCGACGTCGACGCCGCGCACCAGGATCTCCACCGCGCCGGCGTCGTGGCCGGCCAGCGCGCCGCGCAGCCGCTTCTCGCTGTAGCCCAGGGTCTCGAGCACCTCGAAGCCGCGCACCCCGTCGGGCAGCCGGTCGCCGGACAGGTAGGCGATGGCCGGGTCGAGCTGCCACAGCCCGTGCCGGGCGGCCCAGTGCCGGACCAGCCCGGCCCGCACCACCGCGCCGTCCGGGTCGATGATCCAGCGGCCCGGCTCGGCGACCGGGCAGTCGTCGGGGTCGGCGTCGGTGACCTGTTCGCCGCGGTCGAGCAGGGTGGCGCGCCGGCGCACCCCGGGTTCGGCCAGGCCGGCCGACCACAGGCAGGCCTCCCGCACGCCGCCGCCGGCCGAGACCACCTCGATCTCGCCGTCGAACCCCATCCGGGTCACGGCGTCGAAATCGATTCCGGGAGCGCACTTCACCGCCAGGTCGCGGCCCCGGTGGACCGCCAGCAGCGCATCCAGCGGCGGGGTGTAGTCGCGCGGGTCGAAGCGGCGCCGGCCGCCGCTGCGCCGGGCCGGGTCGGCGACGACGGCGGTGCCGGTGCTCACCGGACGCAGGGCGTCGGCACGGCAGAGCAGCACCGACGCCCGGTCGCGCAGGTTGTGCCGGGCCATCGCCAACCGCACCGGGTCCAGGTCGCTGCCGATCACGAGTTCGGCCGAATCGGCAAGCGCGGCAACCTCGGTGCCGATCGAGCAGGTGACGTCGTGCACCCGGCGGCGGGCCAGCCGGCGGGCCCGGTGGGCGGCCACCGGCGCGGCGGTGGCCTGCTGCAGCGCCTCGTCGGTGAACAGCCAACTGTCCGCCTCGGCGAACTTCGCCGCAGCCCGCCGCCGCAGCAGCACCGTCTCCACCACCGCGGCCGCATGGTCACCGAAATGTGTTTTCGCCCAACCGATGTCGGCAAGCAGGCTGGCCTCGGTCAGCGGCCTGGCCGCGGCCCGCTCCAGCGCCTGTTCACCGGACGGCCCGGTGAGATAGGCGATGTCGTCGAGTGTGAACGAATACCCCGGCAACTAGGACGGTTTCACCCCGGTGATCATCACGTTGTAGAACCAGCCCTTGGGCACCACCCGGCGCCACAGGTGGTTGTCGAACCAGCTCAGCGTGGTCCAGCTGTTGAAGGCGAATTTCGCCCAGCCCCAACCGAGTTTGCCCGGCGGAACGGCCGCCTCGAAGGTACGCACCGGCCAGCCGAGCATGGCGGCGGTGAACTCCTCGCTGGCGGTGCGGACCTCGACCGCACCGGCGTTGCGGGCCATCCGCTCCAGGTCGGCCGGATCGAAGGTGTGCAGGTCGACGACGGCCTCCAGGGCGGCGGCCCGGGAGGACTCGTCGAGCTCCTGCTGCGGCCGGCGCCAGCCCGACAGCACCGGCAGCCGGGTGACGTTGGTGGTGACGTGCCAGGTCAGCGTGGACAGCGCGCGGGCGTAGCTGTTGCCGACGGTGGTCGGCTCGCCGGCGAAGACGAAGCGACCGCCCGGCTTGAGCACCCGGACCACCTCGCGCAGCGACAGCTCCACGTCCGGGATGTGGTGCAGCACCGCGTGCCCCACCACCAGGTCGAAGGTGTCGTCGTCGTAGGGGATGCCCTCGGCGTCGGCCACCCGGCCCTCGATGTCCAGCCCGAGCGAACGGCCGTTGCGGGTGGCGACCTTGACCATGCCCGGGGACAGGTCGGTCACCGCGCCGCGCCGGGCCACCCCGGACTGCATCAGGTTGAGCAGGAAGAACCCGGTGCCGCAGCCGAGCTCCAGGGCCCGTTCGTAGGGCAGCTCGCGCTGCACCTCGGGCGGAACGATCGCGTCGAACCGGCCGCGCGCGTAGTCGATGCAGCGCTGGTCGTAGGAGATCGACCACTTCTCGTCGTAGGTCTCGGCCTCCCAGTCGTGGTAGAGGATCTGCGCCAGCTTGGTGTCGTGGCGGGCCGCCTCCACCTCCTCGGCCGTCGCGTGCGGGTTCGGGGCCGGGATCACCTCGTCGGTGGCGCCGGGGTCGATACGCGTCATGCTGGGCAGCCTAACCGGCGAACCGGGCCTTGGCGGCGGCCAGCACCTGCACCGGGTGGTCGGCGACCCGGCGGGCCCAGCTCAGCGCGGCGCGGTGGACGTCGTCGGGGGCCACCATCTCGTCGACGAGGCCGAGTGCGAGCGCCTCCTCGGCGTCGACGAACCGGCCGGTGAACACCAGGTCCTTGGCCGCCGCCGCGCCGATCGCGCGGGCCAGCCGCGCCGCGCCGCCGCCGAGCGGGGTCAGCCCGGCCAGGATCTCGGTGGCCCCGAACTTGGCGTTGTCGCCGCTGATCCGCCGGTCGGCGGCCAGCGCCAGCGACAGCCCCGACCCCAGGGCGTAGCCGCTGACGGCGGCCACCGTGGGTTTGGGCAGCGCGGCGATCGCGTCGAACGCCGCGGCCGCGGCGGCGTCGGTGATCGCGGCCTGCGCGGGCGAGCACCGGTGCCGCGCCCGCACGTCGTCGCCGGCGCTGAAGACGTGGTGGCCGCCGTAGAGCACCACCGCGGCGACGTCGGCGCGGCCGGCCAGTTCGGCGGCCGCGTCGGCCAGCTCGAGGTAGACCTGGCGGTCGAGCGTGTTGTCCGGCGGCCGGGACAGCCGCAGCTCGGCCACCCCGGCGGCGGCGGTGTCGGTGACGGTGACGAACTCGCGCACGGCGGCCTCAGCCGTCGCCCGGATCGCGGCCGGCCCGGGCGGCGTTGTAGCGGTCGCTGTCGAAGAACTCGATCTCCCAGTTGCCGTCGCGCACCACCAGGTGCGGCTGGACCGGCCGGATCTGCCGCTGGACCGTCATGGCCTCGGCGACGGTGCGGCCCACGAGCGAGTCGAGCTGGGTCCAGGTGGGCGGCAGCAGGAAGGTGCGCCCGGCGGCGAAGTCGTCGAGGGCCTGCCGGGGAGTGACCCAGTCGGCCTGGTCGGTCTCGGTGTTGTCGCCGTCGGCGCGCTGGCCGGCCGGCAGGGCGCCGACGAAGAAGTAGGTGTCGTAGCGGCGGGTGCGCTCCTCCTTCGGGGTGACCCAGTTGGCCCAGGGGCGCAGCAGGTCGGCCCGCAGCACCAGCTTCTCGTCGTGCAGGAACTCGCCGAACGACAGCGTGCGGTCGGCCAGGGCGGCGCGGGCGTCGTGGTAGACCGAGGCGTCGTCGACGAGCTGGTCCGGGTCGTCGGCGTGGCCGGCGAACAGCACCCCGCACTCCTCGAAGGTCTCCCGGGCGGCGGCGCAGACCAGCGCCTCGGCGAGCTCCTCGTCCACCCCGAACCGCTCGGCCCACCACGCCGGTTCCGGCCCGGCCCAGGCGATGTCGGCGTTGCGGTCGCGGTCGTCCACACCGCCGCCGGGGAACACCATCACCCCGCCGGCGAAGTCCATCTGCTTGTGCCGGCGCATCAGGAACACCTTGATGCCCTCGGGGGTGTCGCGGATCAGCACGACGGTGGCCGCCGGGCGCGGGGTCAGCGGCGGTTCGGGTGCGCTCATGCGGTGGTCCTCCGGTGGGCCGGCCGCCGGCGGGCGCGGCGCGCGAAGTAGCGGCCGTCGATGACGTCCAGGGCGATCTGCTGGCCGAACGCCTTCGACAGGTTCTCGGCGGTCAGGGTGTCGCCGAGCAGGCCGGCGGCCACCACCCCGCCCTCGGACAGGATCAGGCAGTGGGTGAAGCCCGGCGGGATCTCCTCGACGTGGTGGGTGACCAGCACCAGCGCGGGGGCGTCCGGGTCGGCGGCCAGGTCGGCCAGCCGGGCCACCAACTCCTCCCGGCCGCCGAGGTCCAGCCCGGCCGCGGGTTCGTCGAGCAGCAGCAGCTCGGGGTCGGTCATCATGGCGCGGGCGATCAGCACGCGCTTGCGCTCGCCCTCGCTGAGCGTGCCGTAGGTGCGGTCGGCGAGGTGTTCGGCGCCGACGCTCTCCAGCATGTCCACCGCGCGCGCGTAGTCGATGTCGTCGTAGTTCTCCCGCCACCGGCCGAGCACCGCGTACCCGGCCGAGACCACCAGGTCGCGCACCACTTCCCCGCCCGGGATGCGCTGCGCCAGTGCGGCGCTGCTCAGGCCGATGCGGGCGCGCAGTTCGGACATGTCGGTGCGGCCGAACCGCTCGCCGAGCACCGCGGCGGTGCCGGAGGAGGGGAACTCCATGGCGGCGGCGATGCGCAGCAGCGAGGTCTTGCCGGCCCCGTTGGGTCCGATCACCACCCAGCGCTCGTCGAGTTCCACCGACCAGGTCACCGGGCCCACCAGGGTGCGTCCGCCGCGGCGGAGCGTCACGTCGTGGAATTCGATGAGCAGGTCGGGGTCGGCCGCTGCAAGGTCACGGTCTACTTCCGGCACTCGACCATCGTAGAGACCCGCTCAGGCATAGTCCTGGAAGCGGGCTCGGATGGCGGTGAGCTCGCCGAGTACCCGGCGTTCGTCGCAGTCACCGGGCAGCGGCGGGTAGGGCCCCATCCGGGGATCCATCAACTCCTCGAGCAGTCGAGCCAGTTTCACCAACCACTTCGGCATGACTCGAGCGTCCGCCGCATCTGGCCTGTACATCAATAGCCAGTTGGCGCATACTGGCTTGGAAATGGCGACGAGTATCGCGGTCAGAGCCCTGGATGCCGACCATGTGGCCCGGGAGCTCGGCAACTGGCGTACCTCCGCCCGCAGCGGGCCGGTCTACCGGGGCCTGGCCGACGCGCTGCGGATGCTCGTCGTCGACGGCCGGCTGCCGGTCGGGTCCCGGCTGCCCAGCGAGCGGGCGCTGGCCGAGGCGTTGCACGTCTCGCGCACCACCGTCACCGCCGCCTACACCGCGTTACGCGAGGACGGCTTCCTGCACGCCCGCCGCGGCGCCCGCGCCACCGTCGCCCTGCCGCGCACCCCGCAGCCGCCGGCCGGGGCCGCACCGGCGGGGCTGAACCTCGCCGCCGCCGCGCTGGCCGCCCCGGCGGCCGCGGTGCAGGAGGCGTTCGCCGAGGCCACCCGCCGGGCCGCCGGCTATCTGCGGCAGACCGGCCACGACCTGACCGGGGTGGCCGAGCTGCGCACCGCGATCGCCGAGCGCTACACCGCCCGGGGGCTGCCCACCGACCCCGCGCAGATCATGGTCACCAACGGCGCCCAGCACGCGATCGCGCTGATCCTGGCCACCTACGGCCGGCCCGGGGACCGGGTGCTCGTCGAGCAACCGACGTATCACGGTGCGCTGTCGGCGATCTCGACCGCCGGCGCCCGGCCGGTGGCGGTGCCGATGGCGGCCGGCGGCTGGGACCTCGACGGTCTGCACGCCGCGGTGCGCCAGCTCTGTCCCGCCCTGGCCTACCTGATCCCGGACAACCAGAACCCGACCGGGTTCACCATGCCGCCCGCGGACCGGAACCGGTTGGCGCACATCGTCGCCGACAGCCGCACCCGGCTGATCGTCGACGAGACGATGACCGACGTGTGGCTCGACGAACCGGTGCCCGCACCGTTGGCGGCGGCGTTCACCGGGCGCAGCGAGCTGGTCCTGACCATCGGATCGATGTCGAAGTCGGTGTGGGCCGGGCTGCGCATCGGCTGGATCCGTGCCGAACCGGCCACGCTCGCCGCGGTCCGCGCGGTGCGCTCGACCCTGGACCTGGGCACCTCGATCGTCGAGCAGCTCGCGGCGGTGCACCTGCTGGAGCACTTCGACGAGATCCTGCCGGAGCGCCGGGAGATCCTGCGCCGGCGCCGGGCGCTGCTGCTGGAGCTGCTGGCCGCCGAACTGCCGGAGTGGCAGCCGCTGCCGGGCCGGGGCGGCATGTCGATGTGGGTGCGGCTGCCCGCACCGGTCAGCTCGGCGCTGTGCGCGGCCGCCTCCCGGCTCGGTGTGGAGCTGCCGCCCGGGCCCAGATTCGGGGTGGACGGCACGCTGGAGCGGTTCGTGCGGATCCCCTACACGCTGCCGGAGCCGCAGCTGGCCGCGGCGGTCGAGCTCACCGCCCGCGCCTGGCGCTCGGTCACCGGCACCGCCGCACCCGGCCCCGCCGCGGTGGTGGTCTGAGCCCGGTCAGTCGTCGGGGATCTCGACGCGGCGGAGCACACCGTCGACGGCGTCGGCGGCCTCGATCTCGGCGCGGGTGATGCCGAGCAGAAACAGCACGGTGTCCAGGTAGGGGTGGTTCAGCGCGGCGTCGGCGACCTCGCGCAGCGCCGGCTTGGCGTTGAACGCCACCCCGAGCCCGGCCGCCGAGAGCATGTCGATGTCGTTGGCGCCGTCGCCGACGGCGACGGTCTGCTCCATCGGCACCCCGACCTGGCCGGCGAACTCGCGCAGCGCCCGCGCCTTGCCGGCCCGGTCCACCACCTCGCCGACCACCCGGCCGGTGAGCCTGCCGTCGACGACCTCGAGCTCGTTGGCGGCCACGAAGTCGAGCATGAGTTCCTGTGCGAGCGGCTCGATCACCTGGCGGAAGCCGCCGGAGACCACGCCGCAGTGGTAGCCGAGCCGGCGCAGGGTGCGCAGCGTGGTGCGCGCACCCGGGGTGAGCTCGAGCTTGGCGGCCACCTCGTCGAGCACCGAGGCCGGCAGCCCGGCCAGGGTCGCCACCCGCCGGTGCAGCGATTCGGCGAAGTCCAGTTCGCCGCGCATCGCCGCCTCGGTCACCGCGGCCACCGCCGTCTGCGCCTCGGCGCCGGCGTGCGCGGCGAGCATCTCGATGACCTCGCCCTGGATCAGGGTGGAGTCGACGTCGAACACGATCAGCCGCTTGGCGCGCCGGTTGAGGCTGTAGTCCTCCAGCGCGATGTCGACGCCCTCGTCGACGGCCACCAGCGCCAGCGCCCGCTTCAGCTCGTCGACGGCCCGGTCCGGCGGCACCGACACCCGCAGTTCCAGCCCGGTCACCGGATAGTCGGAGACGCCGCGGATGAAGTCGATGTTGACACCGCGCTCGGCCACCTTGCGGGCCACGGCGGCGAACGCCTTGGCGGTGATGGGCCGGCCCAGCACGACGATGGTGTGGGTGGACGGCTCCCGCATGATCGGGGCCTCGTCGCTGCGCTCGATGGTCACCTCGAGCCCCACACCGCGGATCGCCGACTCGACCGCGTTGCGGAACGCGGTCGAGTCGGCGATCTCCGACGGTGCCGCGACCAGCACCCCGAGGGTGAGCCGGCCGCGGATCACCACCTGTTCGACGTTGAGCAACTCGACGTGGTGCCGGGACAGCACCTCGAACAGCGCCGAGGTGACGCCGGGCTGGTCGACGCCGGTGACGGTGATCAGTACCGACACCTTGGTCGCCATGCTCACCTCTCGTCGGTGTTGTCGGTACTACGTTCGGGCGTCGGCGTCCGCGTGGTGCGACCGCCCGATGTGGGCCTCGGCCCGCATCCGCTCGATCATGTGCGGGTAGTGCAGCTCGAACGCCGGCCGCTCGGAGCGGATCCGCGGCAGCTCGGTGAAGTTGTGCCGCGGCGGCGGGCAGGAGGTCGCCCACTCCAGCGAGTTGCCGTAGCCCCACGGATCGTCGACGGTCACCGGCTCGCCGTAGCGCCAGCTCTTGAAGACGTTCCACACGAACGGCAGCACCGAGGCGCCCAGGATGAACGAGCCGGCGGTCGAGACGATGTTCAGCGTGGTGAACCCGTCCGACGGCAGGTAGTCGGCGTAGCGGCGCGGCATGCCCTCGTTACCCAGCCAGTGCTGCACCAGGAAGGTGGCGTGGAAGCCGATCAGGGTCAGCCAGAAGTGCCACTTGGCGAGCCGCTCGTCGAGCATCCGGCCGGTCATCTTCGGGAACCAGAAGTACACGCCGGCGTAGGTGGCGAACACGATGGTGCCGAACAGCACGTAGTGGAAGTGCGCCACCACCCAGTAGGTGTCGCTGATGTGGAAGTCCAGCGGCGGGCTGGCCAGCAGCACGCCCGACAGACCGCCGAGCAGGAAGGTGACCAGGAAGCCGATCGAGAACAGCATCGGCGACTCAAAGGTCAGCTGCCCCTTCCACATGGTGCCGATCCAGTTGAAGAACTTGATGCCGGTCGGCACGGCGATGAGGAAGGTCATGAAGGAGAAGAACGGCAGCAGCACCGCGCCGGTGGCGTACATGTGGTGCGCCCACACCGCGACCGACAGCGCCGCGATGCCCAGGGTGGCGTAGACCAGGGTGGTGTAGCCGAAGATCGGCTTGCGGCTGAACACCGGGAAGATCTCGCTGACGATGCCGAAGAACGGCAGCGCGATGATGTACACCTCGGGGTGGCCGAAGAACCAGAACAGGTGCTGGTAGAGGATCACCCCGCCGTTGCCCGGGTCGTAGATGTGGGCGCCCAGCTTACGGTCGGCGGCCAGCGCGAACAGCGCCGCGGTCAGCAGCGGGAAGGCGATGAGCACCAGGATCGAGGTCACCAGGATGTTCCAGGTGAACACCGGCATCCGGAACATGGTCATGCCCGGGGCGCGCATGCACACCACGGTGGTGATCATGTTGACCGCGCCGAGGATGGTGCCCAGACCCGACACACCCAGGCCGAACACCCACAGGTCGGCGCCGACGCTCGGCGAGTGGACGGCGCTCGACAGCGGGGTGTAGGCGGTCCAGCCGAAGTCCGCCGGCCCGCCCGGGGTGATGAAGCCGGACATGGTGATCAGCGCGCCGAACAGGAACAGCCAGTAGCTGAAGGCGTTCAGTCGCGGGAAGGCCACGTCGGGGGCGCCGATCTGCAGCGGCAGCACCAGGTTGGCGAAGCCGAACACCATCGGCGTGGCGTAGAACAGCAGCATCACCGTGCCGTGCATGGTGAACAGCTGGTTGAACTGCTCGTTCGAGAGGAACTGCAGCCCGGGCACGGTGAGCTCGGTGCGCATCAGCAGCGCCATGAGCCCGCCGATGAAGAAGAACACGAAGCAGGTGACCACGTACATGATCCCGATCAGCTTGTGATCGGTGGTCGTGATCAGCCGGTAGATCAGGTTGCCCCGGGGCCCCATGCGCTCCGGAAATGGACGCCGAACTTCGAGTTCTCCGATTGGGGGCGCTTCGGCTACCAACAGGTCCTCCAAATGCTCATCAGGGACATCCCCGCAGTGGTCGCCAAGCATCCTATCCGCTGTCGACGCGGAGCCGATGCCGGGCTCCTACATATTGTCGTACTCCCCCGCCGTGTCCGGCCACCGGGTGGCCGGGTGGTCGATGTTAACGTCTGCGCGTGTTCAACCGGCGACCGCATCTGCTGCCCGTCGCGGCCGTGTCGGCCCTGGTCGCCCCGGTGCTGCTGGCCGGCTGCGGACCGCTGGGCGGGTCCGAGACCGCCGAGGCGCCGCTCACCTCGGTGATCACCAGCACGACCACCGTCGCCGGGGCGGGTGTGCTGGGCAATCAGCGCCGGCCGGACGAGTCGTGCGCTCCCGAGCCGGCCCCGGTCGACCCCGGCCCCGAGTTCCGTGACGTTCGCCACGCGGCGGGCTCCACCGTGGTGTCGGCCGATCCGCAGCGGATCGTGGTGCTCGCCGGCGACCAGCTCGACGCGCTGTGCGCGCTGGGGCTGCAGTCGCGCATCGTCGCCGCCGCGCTGCCCGACGGCGCCGACACCCAGCCCGCCTACCTGGGCACGGTGATCCACCAGCTGCCGGCGGCCGGCCACCGCGCCGAGCCGAACCTGGAGGAGATCCGGGCGCTGCGGCCCGACCTGATCCTGGGCTCGCAGGCGCTCACCCCGCAGCTGTACCCGGCGCTGTCGGCGATCGCGCCGACGGTGTTCACCGGCCCGGCCGGGGCGGACTGGCAGGCCAACCTGCGGATCGTGGGCGCGGCCACCGGCCGGTTCGACACCGCGACCCGGCTGCTCGACGAGTTCGACGAAGCCGCCGCCCGCACCGGCGCCGAGCACGACGCCACCCACTTCCAGGCGTCGGTGGTGCAGCTCACCCCTGACGCCGTGCGGGTGTTCGGGGCGAACAACTTCCCGGCCTCGGTGCTGGCCCGGGTCGGCCTGGACCGGCCCGCCGCCCAGCGGTTCACCGACCGGCCCTACATCGAGCTCGCCGCCTCGGACGCCGACCTCGGCGACGCCGACTTCGGGATCGCCGACGCCGACATCATGTACGTGTCGTTCGACTCGCCGGCGGCCAAGGAGCGGGCCCGCACCCTGTTCGCCAGCGACGCGTGGCGGGCGCTGTCGGCCTACCGCGACAACCGGGTGTTCGTGGTGAACAACGAGGTGTGGCAGACCGGGCAGAACATCGTCGCGGCCCGCAGCATCCTCGACGACCTGCGGTGGGTGGACGCCCCGATCAACTGAGCCGGCGATGCACTAACGTCACTGCCGTGTTCCATGCGCTGATCTCGACCTATCTGAAGCCCCTGGAGGCCATCGACGAGGCCCGCCCGGCCCATCTGGAGTGGTTGCGCGGCGAGGTGGAGGCCGGCCGGATCCTGCTCGCCGGCCGCCAGGAGTCGCAGACCGGTGGGGTGCTGATCACCGGCGACATCAGCGCCGAGGAGGCCGACGCGCTCGTCGCGCGCGATCCGTTCACCAAGGCCGGGCTGGCCCGCTACGAGCGGGTCTCCTTCGCCGGCGTGGTCCGCGCCCCCGGACTGTGACGTCGGCGACGATCGCCTCCGGACCGGGATGGCCCACGGGCCGTCGTTCGTTGTAGTACCTCGGGCCACTGCGCCCGTGCCCTGTGCGCGATACCGCCGATTTCGAGGATTGCCATGCCGACCACCGTCTCCGCCTACGCCGCCACCTCCCCCACCGCACCGCTGACGCCGACCACGATCACCCGCCGGGACCTGGGTCCGCACGATGTGGCGTTCGACATCCACTTCGCCGGCATCTGCCACTCCGACATCCACACCGTGCGGGGCGAGTGGGGCCGGCCGAACTACCCGGTGGTGCCCGGCCACGAGATCGCCGGAGTGGTGACCGCCGTCGGGTCGGCGGTGACGCGGTTCGCCGTCGGCGACCGGGTCGGGGTCGGCTGCTTCGTGGACTCCTGCCGCGAGTGCCAGTACTGCACGGCCGGCGTCGAGCAGTTCTGCGAGCGCGGCATGGTCGGCACCTACAACGCCGTGGGGCGCGACGGTGAACCCACCTACGGCGGCTACAGCGGCGCGATCGTCGTCGACGAGAACTACGTGCTGCGCATCCCCGACGCGCTGCCGCTGGAGGCCGCGGCGCCGCTGCTGTGCGCCGGCATCACCACGTATTCGCCGCTGCGGCACTGGAACACCGGCCCGGGCAAGCGGGTCGCCGTCGTCGGCCTCGGCGGCCTCGGCCACATGGCCGTCAAGCTCGCGCACGCGATGGGTGCCGAGGTGACCGTCCTCAGCCAGTCGCTGAAGAAGATGGAGGACGGGCTGCGGCTGGGCGCGAGCCACTACCACGCGACCAGCGACCCGGACACCCTCAAGGTGCTGCGCAACCGGTTCGACCTCATCATCAACACCGTCTCGGCCCCGGTGGACCTCGCGGCGCTGGCCGGCCTGCTGCGGGTGGACGGCACGCTGGTGCTGCTGGGCATGCCGGACCAGCCGCTGACGCTGCCCGCCGCGGCGCTGATCCGCGGCCGGCGCCGCGTGGCCGGTTCGCTGATCGGCGGGATCGCGGAGACCCAGGAGATGCTCGACTTCTGCGCCGAGCACGGCGTGCAGCCCGAGATCGAGCTCATCACACCGGATTACATCAACGAGGCGTACGAGCGGGTGCTCGCCAGCGATGTGCGGTACCGGTTCGTGATCGACACCGCATCGCTGCGCGGCTGAGGCCGGCGATCGGACCTTCCGCGAGCGTAACCCGCTACGCGGCAAGATAACTGCCCGCCGGGGATCGGTGACCCCGATTCCCGGCGGGCAGTTGTGTCGATGCCGAAGGTCGAACGCTCCGGACTACACCGGTCCGACTGCGCCGGTGTGTTCAGGGCACAGGTGTTGGATGGCGTAGCCGACGAAGATGGTTGCGTAGTAGTGGGAATAGTCCGACGGGCCGGCGGCTTCCAGCACGGGCGCGAGCGGATCGCCGCCACGGTCGAGTGCTGCGCAGGCCTGAAGGGCCACCGGCACCGGCTGCATCCCGCTCAGGAAACGAGGCCAACTCGAGTAACTCCCGTTCATCGAAGCGATGGCCTGCAGAAACCGGTACTCGTCCTCCGGCGTCGCCGATGCCGGAACAGCACCCGCCAAACCCGCGACGACGGCGAGCCCGGACACCGTTGCGGCTATTCGAACGCGCACGAGACCTCCCCCGGGCGCGAGCGGATCGCCCGCCCGCCGATAGAGCGCGGCGGCACTAGAAGTCCCAGTCCTCGTCCTCGGTGACGACGGCCTTGCCGATGACGTAGCTCGACCCCGAGCCGGAGAAGAAGTCGTGGTTCTCGTCGGCGTTGGGGGCCAGCGCGGCGAGGATGGCCGGGTTCACGTCGGTCTCGTCCTTGGGGAACAGCGCCTCGTAGCCGAGGTTCATCAGCGCCTTGTTGGCGTTGTAGCGCAGGAACTTCTTGACGTCCTCGGTCAGCCCCACCCCGTCGTAGAGGTCCTGGGTGTACTCGACCTCGTTGTCGTAGAGCTCGTAGAGCAGCTCGTAGGTGTAGTCCTTGAGCTCGGCGCGCTTGGCCTCGTCGACCAGCGCCAGCCCACGCTGGTACTTGTAGCCGATGTAGTAGCCGTGCACGGCCTCGTCGCGGATGATCAACCGGATCATGTCGGCGGTGTTGGTCAGCTTGGCCCGGCTGGCCCAGTACATCGGCAGGTAGAAGCCGGAGTAGAACAGGAAGCTCTCCAGCAGCGTGGAGGCCACCTTGCGCTTCAGCGGCTCGTCGCCCCGGTAGTACTCCATGACGATGGCGGCCTTGCGCTGCAGGTTCGGGTTCTCCTCCGACCAGCGGAACGCCTCGTCGATCTCGGCGGTGGAGCACAGCGTGGAGAAGATGTTGCTGTAGCTCTTGGCGTGCACCGACTCCATGAACGCGATGTTGGTCAGCACCGCCTCCTCGTGCGGCGTCATCGCGTCCGGGATCAGGCTCACCGCGCCGACGGTGCCCTGGATGGTGTCCAGCAGCGTCAGGCCGGTGAACACCCGCATCGTCAGCTCTTTCTCGGCATCGGTCAGGGTGTTCCAGGACTGGATGTCGTTGGACACCGGCACCTTCTCCGGCAGCCAGAAGTTGCCGGTCAACCGGTGCCAGACCTCGAGGTCCTTCTCGTCGGTCACCCGGTTCCAGTTGATCGCGGAGACCCGGTCGATCAGCTTCTGACCCTCGCTCACCTGCACGCCACCTTCCAACTCTGGATTGCGTACTCGAACACTACCTCTTGTGTGATCGAGGGCGACAGAACCCGAGATGTTGTGTTTATCGCGTGTCGCCCGCGCCGCCGAGGAACTCGTACTCGGCCGGGTCGAAGCGCTTCATCTCCAGCCAGTACTGCCAGGTCATACCGCTGTAGAGGGTGCGGTTGACGCCGTGCTCGTCGAGGTACCAGCTGCGGCAGCCGCCGGTGTTCCAAACCGTGCCGCCGAGCTCCTCCTGCAGCTTGCGGTTGTAGGCGTCCTGCGCCTCGCGGCTGGGGTGCAGGGCCCGCGCCCCGCGCCGCAGCACCGCCTCGATGGCCTGGCCCACGTAGCGGATCTGCGACTCGACCATGAACACCACCGAGTTGTGGCCGAGCCCGGTGTTGGGCCCGAGCAGGAAGAACAGGTTGGGCATGCCGGCGACGGTCACCCCGTGCAGCGCCTGGATGCCCTCCCGGTTCCACCGGTCGACGAGGTCCTCCCCGCCGAGGCCCTTGATGTCGACGTAGGTGTAGGAGTCGGTGACGTGGAAGCCGGTGGCGAACACCACCACGTCCACGGCCCGCTCGGTGCCGTCGGCGGTGACGATGCCGGTCGGGCTGAACCGGGCGATGCGGTCGGTGATGACGTGCACGTTCGGCCGGGCCAGCGCCGGGTAGTAGGTGTCGGAGTTGAGGATGCGCTTGCAGCCGGCCCGGTAGTCCGGGGTGAGCTTGCGGCGCAGCTCGCGGTCGCGGATGCTGTGCCGGATGTTCCACTTGCCCAGCAGCTCACCGATTTTCAGCAGGCGGGGCTGCTTGGTCATGGCGAAGCCGACGAACTCGTGGGCCCAGTAGATGCCGGCCCGCAGCAGGGCACGGGTGCCGGGCACGGTGGCGAACATCCGCCGCGCCCAGGCCGGGATCGGGTTGTTGGGCCGCGGCATCACCCAGGCCGGGGTGCGTTGGTAGACGTGCAGTTCGCCGACCCGGCCGGCGATCTCGGGGATGATCTGGATCGCGCTGGCGCCGGTACCGATCACCGCGACCCGCTTGCCGGTCAGGTCCACGCCGTGGTCCCACTGCGCGGAGTGGAAGGCCGTCCCGGTGTAGTCGCCGAGGCCCTCGAAGTCCGGGATGAACGGGATGTGCAGCGGCCCGGCCCCGGAGATCAGGAACTGCGCGACGTACTCGCGGCCGTCGGTGGTGAAGACGTGCCAGCGCATCTCGGCGTCGTCCCAGTGGGCGCGGTCGACCTGCGCGCCGAACTCGATGTAGCGGCGCAGCCCGTACTTGTCGACCACCCCGCGCAGGTAGTCCAGGATCTCCGGCTGGAACGACCACATGTGCGTCCAGTCGGCCTTCGGCTCGAAGGAGAACGAGTACATGTGCGACGGGATGTCGCAGGCACACCCGGGGTAGGTGTTGTCCCGCCAGGTGCCGCCGATCTCGTCGGCCTTCTCGAGGATGAGGAAGTCCACCCCGCGGCGCTGCAGCTCGATGCCCATCCCGATCCCGGAGAACCCGGTCCCGATCACGAGGGCGGCGGTGCGCACGGGTGGGGTGGTCGCCGTGGTGTCGGCCGGCTGTTCGGCAACGGTCATCGCGTCATCCTTCCTGGGACCGGCGGTACCGGGTAGTTCCATCGTCCGGACGGACCAGGACGGTGTCAACGGGACCTTGGTCCCTCCTTGTACGCCGGGCCGCTCAGGCGACGCTCTCGCGCCGCCGCACTCCGGCGTGCAGCGGCAGATCGGGGTTGAGCTCCACGCCGAGCAGCTCGCAGGTGCCGCTGATCGAGCCGATCATGATCGTGGTCAGGTGCGCGACGAACTGTTCGGAGGACATCCGGCGCGGGCTGTCCGGGTCCGGGCCCAGCCACCAGTCGGTCGCCGAGGCGACGCAGCCGAAGGCCGCGTAGGCGGCCAGCTCGAGCGCGGTCGGGTCGAGCTCGATGTCGTGCAGCTCCTGGTCGAACAGGTCGGCCATGGCCAGGGTGATGTCCCGGCCCTCGTTGAGCGCCTGGATCGCCGAGGCGCCCTGTTCGGCGAACCGGCCCTGGATGAGGAACCGCAGCACGTTGGGGTGCTCGTCGACCAGCCGCACGTACTGCTCGACGGCGCGGCGGATGATCTGGCGGCCGGTGTCGGCGGCCAGGTCGATCGACGGGAAGATCGCCGCCCACAGCATGTCGCGCAGCCGCTTGCCGATGGCCTGGTGCAGGTCGGACTTGTCGGTGAAGTGGCGGTAGATCTTCGGCTTGGCGGTGCCGGCCTCCTGGGCGATCTCCCGCAGGCTCAGATCCGGGCCGAGCCGATCGATGGCGCGGAACGCGGCGTCGACGATCTCCGCGCGCACCTTCTTGCGGTGTTCGCGCCAACGTTCCCTGCGGGCATCGACTTTGCCGCCCGACTCGCCACCCGACCGTGGCCTCGCCCCTCGCCGCACGGGACCACTGTACCCGTGCGGCATCCCTGACCTGCGCCGACCGCGCGGGCGCGGCGGGCGTTTCGCGTTCGTCACAGCCGGGGCGCGCGCGGCGGTGCGCCGTCGCTTGCTCCGGTAGGATCGCTGCGGCAACCGAGCAAACCGAGACGAGGGTTATGACGCAGCGCTACGACCTGGTCATCGCCGGCGGCGGGCCGTCGGGTTCCGCGGCCGCATGGCAGGCCGCCCAGACCGGGGCGAAGGTGGTGGTCCTCGACAAGGCGGTGTTCCCGCGCCCGAAGCCGTGCGGCGACGGCCTCACCGCCCGCGCCGTGAGCTACCTGCAGAAGATGGGGCTCGCCGAGGAGGTCGCGACCTATCACCGGGTGAACCGGGTGACGGTGTTCAGCCCGAGCGAGTGGGAGCTGTCGTTCCCCAAGCGCCCGGGCATGCCCGACCACGGGCACACGGTCAGCCGGGAACGGCTCGACACCACGCTGCTCAAGCACGCCGAGTCCGCCGGTGCCGAGGTGCGGCAGGGCGCGGAGGTCACCGCCCCGATCGTGGAGAACGGCCGGGTCGTCGGGGTGACGCTCAAGAGCGGTGAGAAGGTCTACGGCGACGCGGTGATCGCCGCCGACGGCGCCTACTCCCCCATCAAGCGCGCGCTGAAGATCGACTCGGAGTACAAGGGCTACTCGGCGATCGCGATCCGGGCCGAGATGGACGCCAACCGGCCCGACACCGACAGCCTCGACATCTACCTGAAGCTGCGGTTCCAGGGCGATCAGCTGCCCGGCTACGGGTGGGTGTTCCCGATGGGCGGCGGCCGGTTCAACATCGGCCTGGGCTACGTCAACAGCTACAAGAACTGGCAGGCGATCAACGCCACCCAGTTCCTCGGCGAGTTCATGCGCTCGCTGCCGCGCGAGTGGGAGCTGCCGCCGATCGAGGAGCTCAAGAAGAACCGCAGCGTGCGGGCCTGGCGGTTGCCGATGGGCTTCACCGCCTGGCCGCCGTGGCGCCCGGGTGTGCTGTTCGTCGGCGACTCGCTGGGCGCGGGTAAGCCGGCGTCGGGTGCGGGCATCTCCAAGGCGCTGGAGTCGGGGCTGGCCGCCGGTGAGTGCGCGATCGCCGCGCTGACCAACGGCGGGCCGGACGATTTCACGAACTACCAGCTGCGGATGGAAGAGGCCTGGGGCAAGGAGTACCGGCGCGGCCGCATCATGCACAAGCTGATCGGACAGCCGAAGCTGGCCGAGGCCGGCCTGCGGCTGATCGACAACGCCTGGTTCCGCGACCGGATGCTGAAGGCCCTGTACAAGAAGGCACAGGGCCCCCAGCACACGGTGCGCGGGTAACCGTCAGCGGGGCACCACCGACAGCAGCACCGCCGAGTCCTCGAGCGCGTCGAGGCTGTGCCGCTCGGCCGGGATCTCCAGATAGTCGCCGGCGGCCGCCTCGACGTTCCCGCTCGGCGCGTTCAGCCGGACCCGACCACGCAGCACCAACAGTGTTGCCTCACCGGGGCTTTCGTGATCGGCCAGGCCGTTGCCGGCGGCCAGCGCCAGCACGGTCTGGCGCAGGGTCTTGTCGCTGCCGCCGAACACGCTCTGCGCGGAGCGGCCCGCCGAGGCTGCCTTGGCGGCGGCGATCTGCTCGTCGGCGAGCCGGTGCAGCGACCGAGCGGTGGACGCGGTCATGGGTTCTCCTCTCCTGCCCCGGCTTTCGGCACCGGGGACGTGTACTTCTCAGCGCTCGGGGCGCAGCACGAGGTTGACCTCGCACGAGCCCCCGTGCGGGTCCGGTGTCACCGACGCCTGGTAGCGGGCACCGACGGCGTCGGCGTTGCGGTCGATCACTTCCTGGATCAGTCCCTGCTGGATGCCGCGCACGACTTCCGGTGCGGTGGCGGCGACCTCGGCCAACGGACAGGTGCAGATCTGCACCGTGGTCGCACCGAACGAGGTCAGCACCGACCGCACCTGGAAGCCGAGTTCGGTGAGGGTGGCGACGACCATGTCGGCGACGGTGTCCTCCGGCCGCAACCGGGCCACCCGGGCCCGGCGGGCCAGGTCGGCGCCGATGCGCACCGCCCGCGTCTCCCGTTCCGCGGCGGTGCCGCCGAGGTGGGCGGCGAACAGCGCGACGATGTCGGCGTAGTCGAGTCGCGGGGCGGGCTCGTAGACGGCCCGGGGCCGCCCGGCCCGGCCGGCCCCGCCGGTGCGGCGGCGCCGCAGCACGCCCTGTTCCTCCAGCGCGGCCAGGTGGAACCGGGCGGTGGTCACGTGGATGCCCAGCGCGTCGGCGACCTGCCGGGCGTCCACCCCGTCCGCGGCGTTGCGGACCACCTCGAGCACCCGGCGTCGCTGCACACCGGCGCCGCGGTCGGCGCGCGGCGCGGCGCCGGCGCGGTGAACGGGTACGGACATCAGTGGCAGGTTAGCGCGGGACCACCCCGACGATCGCGACCGCGGTGAGCTTGTCGCGGTAGCGCTGGAACGTGCGCCGCATGCCGAGCACCCGGGCCCGGGCGGCCGGGCGGCGGATGAGGTTGCCGGCGATGCGCAGCGCGCCGAACAGCCCCTCGTCGGCGAGCACCCGGGAGGGGTTGAGCAGCGCCATCTCCGCCCGGTCGACGGTCTCGATCTCGAATCCGGCGTCGGTGAGTAGCTTCTTCCACTCCTCGACGGTCAGCGGGCGGGCGTTGACCTTGATCGCCCGCGACATGTCGCGGCGGATCTCGTCCTTGATGTCCTGCGCCACGTCGTCGGGCTGCAGGCCGAGTTCGTGGATCGCGTACCGGCCGCCGGGGCGCAGCACCCGGAACGCCTCGGCGACGATGGCCCGCTTGTCGCGCTCGCCCTGCATCGTCAGCATCGCCTCGCCGATGACGACATCGGCGCTGTCCGCGGGCAGGCCGGTCTCGGCGGCATGGGCGACCACCACCTCACCGCCGACCGGGGCCACCACCTTGCGGACGTTCTCGGTGGCGGCGGCGGTGTCGTCGACACCGACGTAGGAGCGCGGCCGCAGCGCGACGATGTCGGCGGCGGTGCGACCCAGCCCGGGACCGAGCTCGACGACGTCGGCGTCGGTCACCCGGGCGGCGGCCAGCAGCCGGCCGGTCAGTTCCAGCCCGCCGGGGCGCAGCACCCGCTTGCCCAGCCGGGCCAGCAGCCAGTGCCCGGGCAGGTCGGCGTCCGACCGGGTCGGCAGCGGAAGTGATTGCCTGTCAGTCATTTCGGGCTGTCCTTTCTCGAGCCGCCCGGTCCAGGGCGGCGATGGTGAAGATGGCGGTGAACACCGCACAGCTGTAGAGCAGCGCGGCGTCGCGGCTCCACGGCGGGGTCAGCACGGTCTCCTGCCCGGCCGCGTACACCACGTTGAACATCGGCAGGAACCGCTGCAGCGTCGCCCCACTGGGCAGATACCCCGCGGCGGTCTCGAAGACGAACGACCACAACAGGATCCCACCGACGGCGGGCAGCGGGGCGCGGGTCAGCGCACCGACGCCCACCCCGGCCCCGGCCGCGAACGCCGCCAGCACCGGCAGGGTCCAGGCCAACCGGATGCCCACCGGATCGGCCAGCGAGACCGGTCCGTAGACGGTCGGCGCAACGGCCGGCAACCCGACCAGCGCGACGACGAGTGTCACCGCGGTGAGCAGCGCTCCCAGCCCGGCGTAGAACAGCCACCGGCCGATCAGCACCGCCACCGGGCGGCCGACCGCGAGGCGAACGAAATCCGCGGTCCGGTACCGGCTCTCGGCGGCCTGTCCGTCGGCGCCGGCGACGGCGACCAGGGTGAGCGTGATGGTGATGACCCAGTAGGCGGCGTTGGAGGTGGTCACCGCCAGCACCGAGATCTGGCCCGGGATGCGGGCGAACGCCTCGGCAACGGCCGCGATCCCGAAGGTCACGGCCAGCGGCACCGCGACGGCGGCCGGCACCACGACCGTCCACAGCCGGCTCGGGCCGCCGGAGCGGACGGCCTCGGCGTGCACGCTGCGCCACACCGCGGTGCTCACACGCACTCCAGCAGGGTGGTCTCCAGCCATTCGCGGACGTCGGCCCCGTGCGGGGTGAGATCGCGCAGCGGCCCGGCGGTGTGCAACCGGCCGTCGACGAGCAGCAGGATGCGGTCGGCGGTGAGCGCCACCTCGCCGAGCAGGTGGGTGGCGACGACGACGGTGCGGCCGTCGTCGGCCAGTCGCCGCAGCAGGCCGCGGAACCAGACGATGCCGGGCACGTCGAGGCCGTTGAGCGGCTCGTCGAACAGCAGCGTGCGCGGGTCGGCGAGCAGGGTCGAGGCGATGGCCAGCCGCTGGCGCATCCCCAGCGAGAGCCGGTCGATGCGTTCGCGGCGCCGGCCGGCCAGACCGGCCTCGGCGAGCACGGCGTCGATGCGGGCGGCCGCCACCCCGTGCAGCGCGGCGAGCCAGGCCAGGTGGCGCCCCACGGTGTGGCGGGGGTTCATCGCCCCCGGCCCGAGGTGGAAGCCGACCGGTCCGCCGGTGCGTACGGCGCCCGCATCGGGCCGGGTCAGGCCGGCGATCAGCCGCAGCAGGGTGGTCTTGCCGGCGCCGTTGAGCCCGAGCAGCGCGGTGACGGTACCCGCCGGAAAGCTCGCGGTGATGTCGTCGATGACGGTGCGGTTGCCGAGAACCTTTGTCAGACCGTGAACTTCGATCATTGGAAGTTGCACGGGATGGGCAGGCCCACGGTCTTGATGCCGTTGCACAGCGACTTGCTGGCCAGCTTCCAGCGGCCGTCGATGCGGCGCCACTCGGCCTCGATCTGGATGGTCGGCGAGCCCTGCCGGCTGGCGTTGATGATCGCGGTGTGCCGGTCGCCGTCGTGGGTCTCGGGGCCGGTGACCTGGCTGGCACCCTTGGGCGCGCGGAAGAAGCCGAGCCGGTAGATCATCTTCGGCACGATCACCGCGCGGTCGCCGCCCTCGAGCTGGGCGGCCTTGACCCAGTCCGGGGCCGGCGTGGCCACCAGCAGCTTGATCTGGGCGTCGAGCTCCTCGAGCGTCGGCACCTCGGAGGTGATGGCGAACTCCTCCACGGCGTGCGCCTCGGGTTGGGCCGCGGCGGCCGGTGCCAGGCCCAGCACGGCGGTGGCCAGCAGGGCGACGAACACGGAGAAACGCCTGGTCATCAGCGTGGAACCCCCAATTTAGAGGAAATGTTTCCGCTAAATGTAGGCGCTCGAGGGCGGTAAGGCAAGCCTTACCTTTAGGCTGGCTGCATGGAACAGCGCATCAGCCTGCTCACCCTCGGCGTCGACGATCTGACGCGGTCGCGCGCGTTCTTCGAGGACGGCCTCGGCTGGACACCGGCGGGCGTGTACGACGGCGTGGTCTTCTACCAGCTCCCCGGCATCGCGCTGGCGCTGTTCGGCCGCGAGGACCTGGCGAACGACTGCGGCGTTCCCGTCGACGGTCGGTTCAGCGGCATCAGCATCGCGATCAACCAGCGCAGCGAGGCCGAGGTCGACGCGGTCCTGGCGCAGGTGGCCGCCGCCGGTGGCACCATCATCAAACCGGCCGAGAAGACCTACTGGGGCGGGTATTCCGGGTACTTCGCCGACCTCGACGGCCACGTGTGGGAGGTCGCGGTCAACCCGGCGTGGCTGATCAACGACGACGGCACGGTCACCGTCCGCTAGCGTCTCCCCCGCCTGGGCTTCGCCGGCCGCCGCGGGACCTTCCCGGCGGCGGCGCGGGCGGCCTGCTTGGCCAGGGTCTTCTCCCGGGCCGTGCGTTTCGGCGGCGGCGGGGTCCCGCGGCTGGAGCCGGGCCGGCGTCCGCGCACGATCCCGATGAACTCCTCGACCAGCACCGACGGTGCCCCCTCCGGGAACGCCAGCCCGACCGCGCAGGTCGGGGCGTCGACGATCGGCCGGTAGGTCAGGTCGCGGCGGTGGTGCAGCCGCGCCAGCGACTGCGGGACGATCAGCACCCCCATCCCGGCGGCGACGAGTTCGATTGCCGCTCCGGTGGTTTCGGGACGGTATTCGAGCGGGACGCCCGGCGCGCCGGACCAGCCGACGACGTCGTCGAGCGGGATCAGCGTGGGTTCGTCGTCGAGGTCGGCGGCGCCGACCTCGTCCGCGGCGGTGACGACGTGGTCGGTGGGCACCACGACGACGGTCGTCTCCTCGTAGAGCGGGATGACCGCGAGCCCGGTGGTGTCGGCGGGCAGGCGCAGCAGGGCCAGGTCGACGACGCCGGCGCGCACCGCGTCCGCGGCGTCGGCCGCCGCGAGGGAGTGCAGGTGCAGGGGCACGTCGGGGTGGCGCTGCGCCCAGATCCGCGCCCACTTGGCCGGCGTCGCACCTGGCATGTAGCCGAGCGTGAGGGACTGCGGGGTCACCGCCTCAGGCTACCGATACGCTGGTCCCATGAGCAGGGCGAACACACAGTCCATGAAACCCGCCACCGCGGCCAAGAAGCTGGACGTGTACCTGCCCGCGACACCGGCGGAGTTCCGGGCCAATCCGATCACCCGCGACGAACTGGCCGCGCTGCAGGCCGACCCGCCGCAGTGGCTGCAGGACCTGCGCAAGAACGGCCCGCACCCGAAGAATCTGGTGGCCGCCAAGCTGGGCGTCTCGATCGCCGCAGTGGCCCGCAACGGGGTCGGCACCGCGCTCACCACCGCCGAGATCAACCGGATCATCGCCGACAATCCCGAGTGGCTGGCCGCCGAGCGCGAGCGCTATCGGCAGATGCTGCGGGAGCGCCGGGCCCGGCGGGCCGACACCGACGGCTGATCGCACCGGAGTGTCTGCGACGCCGAAACCCGACCGGCCCACAAGGATCAGCTCCGGCGGCGCTGATACTGCCAGATCGCGTGGTCGAGTCCCTCGGGTCCATCTTGAGTTCGGCGGCGGCCGCCGTCACGATTTCCAACGCGAATCCCGGGGTGACCTGATTGCGATTCAGTCCGAGCGAATCGGCGACGAACCTGCAGATCATCCGATCCGGTTTGACCCCGGGGATTCCGGCGAGCATCTGCAGATAATGCCAGGTGATACCCCTGCGCTGCCCCTTCACCGCACACCAGGCGGCCTGCAGCCGCGCAAACCGTTCCTCGTCCTTCACCGCCTCGCGGAGATCATGCGTCGTTTCGATTCCCTCGGCGGATACGGCCCGAGCGGCATCGCGGATCGCCTCCGCTTTGAGCACCCCGTTTCGACTGGAGGTGCGATTGCGATTCCCGATACGGTCCGCCCAGCCTTCGGGGCCACCCAACTCGTCGAACGTCACCAGCAATTCGCTGATTCCGTCCGTGTTGGGATCAGCGCCCTGCGCTTTGCGGTAGGCCCGGTATCGGGCGACAACATTCTTGACGCTGCCATAGGTGACGCCGGTGGATTGCACGCTGTCGATCACGCACAGGGCGAGGCTTCGGTAGGGATCCGGCGCTTTGTCCCCCCCGAAACGGCTCGCACTTCGAAACAAACGTCTGCATTTGCTCAGCCGTGTACAACACGGTCGATAGCTTCGCACGGAGCACCGACAACCCGCGCCGCGAATAATTCGTTTCTCCCGTGAAAAGAATGCGGGCCGGGGAAAAACCCCGGCCCGCACTCGTGGGTAATCCCGTCGCTACAGCATGCAGGACACGCAGCCCTCGACCTCGGTGCCCTCGAGCGCCATCTGGCGCAGCCGCACGTAGTAGAGCGTCTTGATGCCCTTGCGCCACGCGTAGATCTGCGCCTTGTTCAGGTCGCGCGTGGTGGCGGTGTCCTTGAAGAACAGCGTCAGGCTCAGCCCCTGGTCCACGTGCTGGGTGGCCGCGGCGTAGGTGTCGATGATCTTCTCGTAGCCGATCTCGTAGGCGTCCTCGAAGTACTCGAGGTTGTCGTTGGTCATGTAGGGCGCCGGGTAGTAGACCCGGCCGATCTTGCCCTCCTTGCGGATCTCGATCTTGGACGCGATCGGGTGGATCGAGCTCGTCGAGTGGTTGATGTAGGAGATCGACCCGGTCGGCGGCACCGCCTGCAGGTAGGCGTTGTAGATGCCGTGCCGCTGCACGCTCTCTTTGAGCCGGCGCCAGTCGTCCTGGGTGGGGATGTGAATGTTGGCCTTGGCGAACAGCTCCCGGACCTTGTGGGTCTTGGGCTCCCACACCTGGTCGATGTACTTGTCGAAGAACTCGCCGGTGGCGTACTTCGACTTCTCGAAGCCCACGAACCGCTTGCCACGCTCGATGGCGATCTTGTTCGATGCCCGGATCGCGTGGTAGCAGACCGTGTAGAAGTACATGTTCGTGAAGTCGATGGCCTCCTCGGACCCGTAGTGGATCCGCTCCCGGCCGAGATACCCGTGCAGGTTCATCTGGCCGAGGCCGATCGAGTGCGACTCGTCGTTGCCGCGCACGATCGACGGCACCGAGTCGATGCGGGTCTGGTCGCTGACCGAGGTCAGCGCCCGGATCGCCACCTCGACGGTCTGGCCGAAGTCCGGCGAGTCCATCGCCTTGGCGATGTTGAGCGAGCCCAGGTTGCAGGAGATGTCCTTGCCGACGACCTTGTAGGACAGGTCCTCGTTGAACTCCGACGGCGTGGAGACCTGCAGGATCTCCGAGCACAGGTTCGAGTGGGTGACCTTGCCCTCGATCGGGTTGGCCCGGTTCACCGTGTCCTCGAACATGATGTACGGGTAGCCGGACTCGAACTGGATCTCGGCGATGGTCTGGAAGAACTCCCGCGCGTTGATCTTCGACTTGCGGATCCGCGGGTCGTCGACCATCTCGTAGTACTTCTCGGTGACCGAGATGTCGGCGAACGGCTTGCCGTACACGCGCTCGACGTCGTACGGCGAGAACAGGTACATGTCCTCGTTGCGCTTGGCCAGCTCGAAGGTGATGTCCGGGATCACCACGCCCAGCGACAGCGTCTTGATCCGGATCTTCTCGTCGGCGTTCTCGCGCTTGGTGTCGAGGAACCGGTAGATGTCCGGGTGGTGGGCGTGCAGGTACACCGCACCCGCGCCCTGCCGGGCGCCGAGCTGGTTGGCGTAGGAGAACGAGTCCTCGAGTAGCTTCATGATCGGGATGACGCCCGAGCTCTGGTTCTCGATGTTCTTGATCGGCGCGCCGAGCTCGCGGATGTTGCTCAGCAGCAGCGCCACCCCGCCGCCGCGCTTGGACAGCTGCAGCGCGGAGTTGATGGCCCGGCCGATCGACTCCATGTTGTCCTCGATGCGCAGCAGAAAGCAGCTGACCGGCTCGCCGCGCTGCTTCTTGCCGGCGTTGAGGAAGGTCGGGGTGGCCGGCTGGAAGCGGCCGTCGATGATCTCGTCGACGAGCTTCTCGGCCAGGTCGGTGTCGCCCTGTGCCAGGGTGAGCGCGACCATCACCACCCGGTCCTCGAACCGCTCGAGGTAGCGCTTCCCGTCGAAGGTCTTGAGCGTGTAGGAGGTGTAGTACTTGAACGCGCCCAGGAAGGTCGGGAAGCGGAACTTCTTCGCGTAGGCCCGGTCCAGCAGGCTCTTGACGAACTCGCGGCTGTACTGGTCGAGCACCTCGCGCTCGTAGTAGCCGTTGTCGACGAGGTAGTCGAGCTTCTCGTCGTAGTTGTGGAAGAAGACCGTGTTCTGGTTGACGTGCTGCAGGAAGAACTGCCGCGCCGCCTCGCGGTCCTTGTCGAACTGAATCCTGCCGTCGGCGTCGTACAGGTTCAGCATCGCGTTGAGCGCGTGGTAGTCGGTCTGCACCGACGGCGTCTGCGCCCCGCCGGACGCGGTTACAGGCTCTGAAGCTGTGACGGTTGGTGGCACGTCTGCTGGTCCTTCCAAAACTCAGCCAGTCCGGCACGGACGGCCTCGACGTCTTCCGGGGTGCCCATCAGCTCGAACCGATAGAGGAAGGGCACGTTGCACTTGCGGGACACGACCTTGCCGGCATAGCCGAACTCGGCCCCGAAATTGCTGTTGCCCGCGGCGATGACACCGCGGATCAGCGACCGGTTGTGTTCATCGTTGAGGAAGGCGATGACCTGCTTGGGGACATAGCCTCCGGTGTTGATGTCGGGAGTGGCCCGGCCGCCGCCGTAGGTCGGCACGATGAGCACGTACGGCTCGTCGACCCGGATGCGGCCGTGCAGCGGGATGCGGATCGCCGGCAGGCCCAGCTTCTCGACGAACCGGTGCGTGTTCTCCGAGACGCTCGAGAAGTAGACCACCAGACCGCTCACCGCTTACCCCTTTCGCTCCCCCATCGGTTCCCCCTCCGCCGGAAGGGGCCCTGGTCAGGCCGTCGCCGAGGCGACCTGCTGCGCCAGCGCCTTGATCCGGTCCGGGCGGAAGCCCGACCAGTGCTCGTCACCGGCCACCACGACCGGGGCCTGCAGGTAACCGAGCGCCATGACGTAGTCCCGCGCGTCGGTGTCGACCGAGATGTCGACCTTCTCGTAGGCGATGCCCGCCTTGTCGAGGGCCTTGAAGGTCGCGTTGCACTGCACGCAGGCGGGCTTGGTGTACACGGTGACGGTCATCGACACGGCTCCTCAGGCTCCTTGCGACGTACGGACTGGCAACTGGTCACGCTTGCGTTGTTCACGGAGGCCGGACGCCCCCTCGGCCACTCGACGCCGGCCGTCCCGGGAACCCCGCCCCGGGAGCTGTCGCCCCCGTGACGGACCGGTTCCGGGCGGCCGGGACATCTGGTGGCCCGCTGTGCTCAAGACACTACACCTAAGTGGCTGCCGTTGCACAGGCATACAAGATGTTCTAAACCACATTCTTGAAATTCCCAGGTCGTAAGCCGCTGTCAAATGGCGCCGTCGGCGTGTCGCGCTCCCCCGGGCGTGTCGCGCCGGCGGCCGGTGACCGATGTCTACCACCGGGGTCCGACAGATTTCGCCACACGCCCCCGCGGGCGCCCGCCGGCAAACTCGTTCGCCGGTATCGACACCGCCCCGGAATGCGACGATGCGCGGCGACCGAGTGGTCGCCGCGCATCGTGCTCAGGACTTCGAAGGGTCAGCCCACCTCGGCAGCGAGCTTCTCCAGGATCTCCCGCAGCTTCGCCACCACCTCGGCGAGGTCCCGCGGATGCTTGCCGTCGAGCTCCTTGGACGGCAGCGACAGCTTCAGGTCCTCGAGCACCCGGGCGCCGGCGATGCCGAAGGACTTGCGGGTGTCGTCGTGGGCCCAGACCCCGCCGTAGCGGCCCAGCGCGGTCCCGACCACCGCCAGCGGCTTGTCCTTGAGCGCCCCGTTGCCGTACGGCCGCGACACCCAGTCGATGGCGTTCTTGAGCACACCCGGGATCGTGCCGTTGTACTCCGGGGTGACCACCAGGGCCGCGTCGGCCTCGGCGGCCGCCGCGCGCAACGCGGCCACCGGCTCGGCCACCGGATCGGTGTCGATGTCCTCGTTGTAGAAGGGCAGTTCACCGAGCCGGTCGAAGAAGTTCAACCGGACACCCGCGGGGGCGGCCTCGACCGCCGCCTCGACCAGCTGCCGGTTGATCGACTCCTTGCGCAGACTGCCCAACAGCACCAGTACGTTCACTTCCGACATCCGGGCTCTCTCCTCTCGGCGACGTCACTATGCCACGGTCAACCGGACCACGGTCCGTTTTATTTCACGCTGACTAAAATGGGGTGGATGAGGCCCACCGACCGGCTCGGCACCGTGCCGGTGGTGTCCGATGCCGACGGGGTTCCCGACCGCCGCGACGCCGCCCGCAACCGCGCCCGGCTGCTGGAGGCCGCCCGCCGCCTGGTCGCCGAGCGCGGCCCCGACGCGGTGAGCATGGACGATATCGCGGCCGCCGCGGGCGTCGGCAAGGGCACCCTGTTCCGCCGCTTCGGCAGCCGGGCCGGCCTGATGCTGGTGCTGCTCGACGAGGACGAGAAGGCCTTCCAGGAGCGCTTCCTGTTCGGTCCGCCGCCGCTGGGCCCGGGCGCCCCGCCGCTGGATCGGCTGCTGGCCTACGGCCGGGAACGGCTGCAGTTCGTGCACGACCACCACGCCCTGCTGTCCGAGACCGTCCACCTGCTGCGCGACGGCCCCGCCACGCTGCACCACACCCATGTGCGGGCGCTGCTGGCCGCCGCCGGCACCAGCGGGGACCTCGACGCGCAGGCCGCCGCCCTGCTGGCGCTGCTCGACCCCGACTACGTCGCACACCAGGTCGGCCGGCGCGGCCGCAGCCTGGCGGTGCTCGCCGCGGCCTGGGCCGACGTCGCGCGCAAGCTCTGCGGGCGGTAGCCGGTGGGCCACTGGGTGCTGCACGTCGACCTGGACCAGTTCCAGGCCGCCGTCGAGGTGCGGCGCCGCCCGGAACTGGCCGGTCGGCCGGTGATCGTCGGCGGCAACGGCGACCCCACCGAGCCCCGGAAGGTGGTCACCTGTGCCTCCTACCCGGCGCGGGCGTTCGGCGTGCGCGCCGGCATGCCGCTGCGCACCGCGG
>Ga0207747_1000184_pt1 | contig 78508 bp, 68 predicted proteins | sample HigsolmetaGSP11D_FD_184839 | JGI IMG/M metagenome (GOLD analysis project Ga0207747, IMG submission 184839) | High solid enriched microbial communities from the Joint BioEnergy Institute, USA - SP1-1-D (SPAdes) | ecosystem: Engineered > Bioreactor > SSF (Solid state fermentation) > Aerobic >...
CCAGTAGCGCCGGTAGGGCCAGTCGGGCCAGTAGGTCCGGTATCACCAGTAGGACCGATAGGACCGATAGGACCAGTAGCGCCAGTCGGGCCAGTCGGGCCAGTATCACCAGTCGGGCCAGTAGGACCGATAGGACCGGTAGGACCAGTAGCGCCAGTCGGGCCAGTCGGACCAGTAGCGCCGGTAGGACCAGTAGGACCAGTCGGACCGGTAGGACCAGTAGGACCAGTCGGACCAGTCGGACCAGTTGGGCCAGTAGGACCGGTCGGACCAGTCGGACCAGTAGCGCCAGTTGGGCCAGTAGGACCTGTCGCGCCAGTTGGGCCAGTCGGTCCAGTTGGGCCAGTCGGACATGCAGGACATGGCTCATAGGTTATCTCAAGGTATGGTTTGTTTACATTGTTGGTTGATTCATATCCGATTATAGTATCAACGATATTTTCTATACCCCTTATAGTTATGCCGAAGTTTGTAATTGGATTCAGAATCCACTTATATGCTAAGTTTGTTATATCTATGCTTATATAGGTGTTTACCATACTATCAGTTACAGTAAAAGTGTATGGGGTTACGATTGTAGATGGTGCTGTGTTCCAAGTTACTGTTGATTGACTGAAGTCATTTAGGTTTTCATAGATTGTGATATTTTGTGGATACAGTATGCTGTCAGGCATATCCTTCCTGTTTACATAAAGATAGAGTTTAGCATCTGTCATTACATTGCCAGATGGTATAGCTCCTGACAAGTCAAACTTTAATAAAGTTCTGTAAGCATCCGGCATATTCCCAAACCTTAAATATTCACCTGTAAATAATGATATAGAGCTGCCAAAGTTTTGAGTTGCAAAGTACTGCGAGATATAGGCATCATCAGTTGGGTTTAATATCACAGTTGGCAAAGTGATCACCTCGATTGTAGTATTGAGAACATGATTTATATAAAATCATATTCTGTTAATAATATATGAAAGTATATATAAAATGTTACAGATGTAATGACGTCTAATATATAAAGACAAGCTATTTAATATGTTTTTTGAATAAGTGATGATATAATTATATTTGTAGGAAGTATTTTCAATAAAAGGGTGTGATTTTATGAACAATTTTGATTTTGTTTGTCCGACAAAGATCATCTTTGGCAAAGGGACTGAAAATAGAGTAGGAGAAGAGACTAAGAAGTATTCTAAAAATGTGCTATTTGTCTATGGCAGTGGAAGCATAAAGAAGACGGGTCTTTACGATAAAGTCGTAAAATCGCTAAAAGGTAATGATGTGGATTACATAGAATTATCAGGAGTAAAACCAAATCCAAGGCTTAGCTTGGTTTATGAAGGTATAAAGATTTGCAAGGAAAATGGCATTGACTTCATATTGGCTGTAGGTGGAGGTAGCGCGATAGACACCGCAAAGGCTATCGCTGTTGGTGCGCTTTATGATGGAGATGTGTGGGATTTCTTTGTAGGGAAAGCTGAGATCGAAAAGGCATTGCCTGTAGGTGTAATATTGACATTGGCTGCAACAGGAAGTGAAGCCAGCGACAGTGCTGTCATAACTAATGAAGATGGATGGTACAAGAAAGGTATACACTCTGATCTCATAAGGCCTCAATTTGCCATCATGAATCCAGAGCTTTTGTTTACGCTTCCTCAGTATCAGACGGCGGCAGGTGCAGCAGATATAATGGCTCACATAATGGAAAGATACTTCACAAATGTCAGGAATGTAGACCTTACAGACAGGCTTTGTGAAGCGACGCTTAAGACCATGATAAACAATGTCCCAAGGCTTGTTGAAAATCCTGAGGATTACGATGCAAGAGCTGAAGTGATGTGGGCAGGCACTATTGCACATAATGGACTGTTGGATACGGGAAGAATCGGCGATTGGGCATCACATAGGATTGAACATGAGTTAAGCGCTATTTACGACATAGCGCACGGTGCAGGGCTTGCTATAATATTTCCTGCATGGATGAAATACGTGTATAAACACGACTTGGATAGATTTGTCCAGTTTGCTGTTAAGGTTTGGGATGTAGATTTGACATTTACCGACAGAGAAGCGATAGCGTTGGAAGGCATAAAAAGGCTTGAAACTTTCTTTAGAAACATTGGTCTTCCTGTGACATTGAAAGAGGCTAATATACCTTATGACAGGTTTGAGGAAATGGCAGATAAATGCACATCGAACGGGACAGCAACCGTCGGGCAGTTTATAAAACTTGGAAAAGATGATATAATAAATATATACAATCTTGCAAAATAACCCAATATATGTAAAATATATCCTGATTATGCTAAAAAATTAGCTAATCAGGATATATTTTTTTATATATTTGCGATTTTTTTAATAAAATATTAATAATTTTCTTGTATAATAGAATATGTGTAAAATTATAAGGTGTTAAAATGGGAGAGAGAAATTATATGAAAAAGATAATAGCTTATGTAATATTTCAAGTATTTTTGGCTGTCATAGTGATACCGATGTCGATATTTTACGGCCCTTTTACAAATATCAGAAACACTTTGGTAGCGACAGCAATGACTACATTCAGCCATAAGTACATCGCCACATTATTTTTGCCGCAAAGCAAGATTGACGCTATAATGAAGGAAATGACAAATATATCCACAGACAGCAGCAAAAGTAGTCTATTGAATTTCAAAAACAATCATGACACGACTATTGAAGTAAATGACATAAGCAGCAGCAGATTTAAAGGAAAGGTGATTTTAATTCACGATCCTACGAGAGTTGAAGTAGGTATATCAAGCAAGCTCCCTAAAGAAGGGGAGACAGTAAGTGAGATAGCGAAAGAAAATGGGGCTATAGCTGCCATAAACGCTGGAGGTTTTATTGGATACGTTGATGGCGCGTGGACTGGAAGTGGAGGAACGCCAGGCGGAATAATCATACACAATGGAAAGCTCATATACAACAATGCCTACAGCAAAGACGGGAAAATCGACCTTGCAGGATTTACAACAGACGGTAAACTGTTGGTGGGCAAATACACGTTGGATGAGATAAAGAATTTAAACATAAAAGAAGCTGTAAGCTTTGGCCCTGCCCTCGTAGTCAATGGGAAACCTATGATAAAGACTGGTGACGGCGGATGGGGTATTGCTCCAAGGACTGCAATAGGACAGAAGGCCGATGGCACAGTCATATTTTTAGTCATAGACGGACGGGCAATATCCAGCGTTGGAGCTACATTAAAAGATGTACAAAATATAATGCTGGATTACGGCGCTGTAAATGCCACAAATCTTGACGGGGGATCTTCAACGACGATGTACTACAAAGGTAAAGTCATAAATAATCCGTCAAATCCTTTAGGAGAGAGAATGGTTCCTACAATATTTTATGCAAAATAAGATGGAGGTATTATGAAAGCTATAAGAAGAATTTTTACATGGATAGTGTTTCCATTGATAATAGAGATGGGAGTGCTTTTCTATATAAACAATGTATATTTATCTACCACAACTACGTTTCACATACAAAAAGTCAATACTGAGTCAGATACAAACACAATGAAGAAAACAATGAAAGTCGCGGTACCCAGCGATGGAGAAAGCGTCGAGGCTTCTTACGACGGAAGCTACGTTTCATATCTTTTAAACCATCAGATAATTGTAATAGATACAAAGACTCAAGGTATTAAGAAGGTTATTTCAGCCAGTAACAACATTGAATACTATACATGGCTTAATGACAGAAATAGAATCATATATTTTTACAAGACGTATAGCCGCGGAAGTGAGGCAATACAGTTAGAAGCTTATGACCTTGATATAAACAATAAGATCAAGATAGACAAGCTTATATATGCGCCTAGAAACAGCCATATAGAAGATGTTACATTGTCGCCTCTTACAAACATGATATATATAAATGTTGTGGATTCGAATGGATATAGCTATTTATACCGCGTCGATATAATGGGACACATTGCGAATCTAAAGCTTCCCATAAAGAGGATAACGAAAATGTATGAACTTCAAAGAAAGGACGTACTTCTGTATGAGTCATCAAATGGCATTATAAGAGTAATCAAAAATGGTGGAGGATACACATTTTTAAGCAGTGGATATTCGCTTATTGGTACTGACAGCAATGACAATGTGTATGTAGGCAAGTTAGACAATGACAAAAAAGTTGTGGAAATATACTATGGCTCAATAGATAAAAGCTTTAAAGATTGGAATCACATAAAGCTTAATCACGCGGTTACCCCTAATCAAGTGATTATATTGCCAAAGGACAATGCTTTGACGGTAACATTTGATGGAAGAGATCTAATTGACGTAAATACGGGAGAAACCATAACCGGAACTGGCGATATATTAGGAGTCAATACAAACTATATAATGTACACCAACAACAATGATGTGATTTTAAAATTAGAATAGTGCTGAGTTCAAAAGAATAACCACCGGTTAGACCGGTGGTTTATTAAAAGATGTTAATTTGTGGTATAATAGACTAAAAGGTTAGGGAGGTGCAATGATGGAAATGCTCAATATAAAGGAAAGCTACAACTTTCTCGTGTGCGGCGACTCTATATCAAGAGGTGTCGTTCTTGATAAAATCAAAAATAAATACGTGCTGCTGAGGGATTCTTATACAAATTTGTTGAATGGCTGTTTAAAAGGGACGGTCGAAAACATATCAAAATTTGGCATTACAATACTCAAGGGAAAGGACAGACTTGCAAGAGAGCTTGACAAGACAAGCCCTGATGTTGTGCTTATCGAGTTCGGAGGCAATGACTGTGACTTTAATTGGGATGAAGTGGCTCAAGACCCATACAAAGACCATGCTCCAAATACAGATTTTAACGTGTTTAAAGAAACTTTAAAAGATCTCATAGATTTACTGAAAAATTTAAACATTGTTCCAGTTTTACTTACACTTCCGCCTCTTGATGCAGATAAATATTTTAACTGGATAAGCAAAGGGAATAAAGAAATGGCAAAAAATATATTGACATGGCTTGGAAGCGTCACAAAAATTTACTGGTGGCAGGAGAAATATAACTCTGCTATATTAAGCATAGCATCAAGTACTGAGACGAAAATAATAGACATAAGAAGTACATTTTTAGATAGACCTGACTATAGAAAACTTATATGTGAAGACGGCATACATCCCAATGAAGAAGGGCATAGAGCAATAGCAGAAAAGATAATGGATTATGTCAGAACATACTATGATTTTCTATTAAAATAAAACTTAGGGACAGTTCGAGCGTTATGTTTTAGTGCTGATATAGAGGAAGTCTATAAACTTTTTGCACAGTTCAGATAAGTATTTATCTTTGTGATAGATTATATTAAGTTGCCTTAAAAATTTTACTCCATCTATCTCCACTTTAGTCTGCAGTTCAGCTTGCTATGCACAACCCTAAGTATAAGCCGTCTGATTTTACTGTAGAAGACATAAAAGGGTTTGCAAAAGATTTTGTAGATGCTGCTAAAAGAGCAAAAAAGGCAGGATTTGATGCAATAGAATTGCACTTTGCACATGGATGGTTTGTAAATCAATTTTTATCTCCAAACGTAAATACACGAGACGATGAATACGGTGGAGATTTTGATGGAAGAGCAAGATTTGCTTTAGAGATATTAAACAATGTAAAAAGTGAAGTGCCGGACATGGCTGTGGTATGTCGTATTAATGGAAGCGACTATACAGATGGTGGCTTTGATATCAATGAAAGCATAAAACTTTCTCATCTTTTGGAAGAACACGGCGCAGATGCACTAAATGTTTCATCAGGCGTAGGCTCAACGTCAGAGTACCATATATCGCCAATGGGAATCGATGATAGGCCTCTTATAGCTCATGTAAAGAAAATCAAAGATAGCGTTTCTATTTCTGTTATAGCGGCTGACAAACTTGGTGTTGCAGCTGACTGGGAGAGCATAGTAAGACAAGGTTATGCTGATTTCATAGGTATTGCAAGAGGACTCATAGGAGATCCTGACTGTGTTGGTAAGTATATAGAGGGAAGGGTTGATGAGATAAAATACTGCATCCATTGTAACCAAGCATGTATTGCGTATATACAAAAAGGACTTCCTGTATCATGCATGATGAACCCAACGGTAGGCAGAGAAAAAGAATTTGACGCGGCCGCAAAAGAGAAGCTTAATGTAGCTGTAATAGGAGGCGGACCTGCTGGCATGTCTGCTGCTTTGTACTTAACAAAAAAAGGACATAATGTGGAGCTATTTGAGAAGTCAGATTCACTTGGAGGACAGCTAAAAGTTGCAAAAGTTCCGCCACATAAGTCCGAAATAGGTGAAGTAATACATTATCTTGAAACTGATTTAAAAAAATACGGTGTAAAAGTCAATCTAAATCATGTAGTGACATGTGATAAATTAAAAAATATGAATTATGACAAGGTAATATTTGCAACGGGCTCTATGCCGAAAAAATTAGAAATTGAAATGGATATAGTGCCGCTTAAAGCTATAGATGTTATAGATGGAAAAATACCACAAGGCCAAAGCATTGCTGTAATAGGTGGCGGCTTAACAGGTCTTGAGACAGCGGAGTACCTTGCCAAAATAGGTAAAAGTGTAACGGTACTAGAGGAACTTGATGAAGTAGGAAAAGGCATTTATGTCATGAATAAGAAACTTTTGATGGAGAGACTAAAGAAGCTTAACGTAAAAATTATAACAACTGCAAAAGTTGATAAGATAAAGAATGGCAAAGTTTTATACAATGGTGGAAATGAAATTGCTGTAGACGATGTAGTTGTCGCAATAGGCAATGTTCCTGATGATACATTTAAAAATTGTGGCAGTGACAAATACTTTTTTATAGGCGATTGCAAAGAAGTAGCAACAGCAGTAGAGGCAATAAGGGATGGCGCAGAACTGTCATTGATAATTTGAAAAAGAAGGTGACGATTATGACGGCAGATAATAAATATGTCAATATCGATGGAGCGATGGTTCACTATTTAATCGGCGGGCATGGTGATAAAGGCGATGTCCTTCTGCTTCATGGCAAAAGATTCACTATAGATGATTGGGTGAAATATGGAATAGTTGATAATATTGCAGAGGAAGGATATAGGGTAATCGCTGTGGAACTGCCTGGTTATGGCAAATCGGAAATCCTAGATATATCGTATGAGGATTTCCTAATGAAATTTGTTAGTATATTAAATATCAATAAAGTTAATATTGTTGGTCCATCCTTCAGTGGAGAAATATTAATAAGATTTGCATTAAAGTATCAGGAAATGATTAGATCCCTTATCATTGTAGATAGTATAAACATCGATAAATACGTCGATAGACTTAAAGAGATAAAGGTTAATACATTGATTATTTGGGGTAAAAAAGATGACATAGCACCGTATGAATTTGCGACAATGCTAAAACAAAATATACAAAATGCAAAACTGTATACATTTGACGATCTAGGTCATACTTGTTACTTTGATAAACCTGATGTATTTACTGATGAATTAATTAAGTTTTTAAATCAAGATTAAATGCAAATACGTATATTTATAAACAAAATTAAACTAATAATATAATAAAACCTGTTCTTTATACAAGGACAGGTTAATTTTATTCATTAATATTCATAAATATAAACATAAATTTTACTTACACTAAACAATATAATTTTATCACACAATCGGTTATTTGACAAGATAAAAGATGCAAATTTGAGAGAAAAGCAGCTAATTAAAATTGTTTTTGATGGAAAACATGTGATATTGCATTAATACATTTGTAAATTAAAAGATATTGCGATAAAATAAATTTTACCGTTATGCTAGGAGGGAAAACAATGAAAGCATCAGAGCATCCATCGTACAACGAAGAAAAACTGAAGCTTAATGAAACAATAGAATGGATCGAAGGTGAGATAGCAAAAAGTGAAGAGGAAGGCAAGATATTAGAGAAAAAGATATCTGAAACTCGAAGGGAAGTGAAGTCAGCACTTGACGAAAGGATAGTTTTACAGAAGCAGCTTAAGATGAGCAATGAAAGAAAACTTAGAAGGTATAAAGAATCGAAAAGCAAACCGTACTTTGGGCGTGTCGACTTTAAGGAAGACGGTGATAATAAGATAAAAAAACTCTATATTGGCAAATACGGTTTAAGCGATGAAAAGCGCGATGAACCTGTCGTCATCGATTGGCGATCTCCTATTGCAGATATTTACTACAGCGGTGAGGCCGGTGCGGTATCTTACAAATCACCAAGTGGCGAAATATCTGGTGAAATAAAGTTAAAGAGGAGGTACGAAATAGAAGAAGGTGAACTTCTCAATATTTTTGATGAGAAATTAAAAGAGATGATCTTGGATGACGAATTTTTAACGTCGTCTCTTGAGAAGAGTGCTGATAATAGACTTAAAGACATAGTTGCGACGATACAAAAAGAGCAAAATGATATTATAAGGGCACCATTAGATAGGGCCTTGATTATACAAGGTGTTGCAGGAAGTGGGAAGACAACAATTGCACTTCACCGGATGGCATATCTTATTTATCAAAATCAGAGAAATAAAGGAAGAGAAGATTATTACATGGTAATAGCTCCAAACAAACTTTTTCTTAATTACATATCTGATATTTTGCCGGATCTTGGTGCTGACGATGTCCTGCAGACGACATTTGAAGATTATGCATTAAAAATTACGGGGATAAAAGAAAAGCTAAAAGTGGCAAATGATAAGATATCATATCTTTTAGGAGATGCGCCCATCAACGAAAAGCGAAAGACTATTATGGTGTCAAGATTCAAGGGAAGCTTGTTATTTAAAGCAATTATCGATAATTATTTTAAACAGTTTTTATATAAGTACATTCCTGACTGTGATATAAATATTGATGGAAACATTATCTTTACATCAATAGAGCTTAAAAAGTTATTTATTGAAAATTTTGTCTACCTGCCATTGCAGAAAAGAAAAGAGCAATTTATTTCGTATTTGAAGAACAGACTAAAGAAAAATAAAGATTTAATTGCAGATGGTATTGAAAAGGAGTATAGCGAAAAAATCAGATTTGTCAAGGATAATATTAATGACAATGAGGTAAGGCAGTCTAAGGTAATTGAACTGTATGATCTTAGAGATAAAGAAATAGGAGATATACCAGTTAAAATCGACAAAGCAATTTGTGATTATTCTGAAAAATGGACCCAATTAGATACAGTTAAAATTTACAGAGATATAATGGATTTTGAGACCATTAAGAAACTTTCGCATGGTAAAATCGAAGACGAAAAAATCTCGTATATATGTGATTATACAAAAGCGATGCTTGACAAAGACGAAATAGAAAACGAGGATTTAGCGCCCATTTTGTACATACATAAGTATTTGTTTGGTTTAGATGATGCAGGCAAATTTACTCATATAGTCGTTGACGAAGCACAGGATTTTAGTGAATTTAAACTTTATTTGTTAAAGGAAATAGTAAAAGGTGATTCTATAACGATAGTTGGCGATGTAGCACAAGGCATATACTCGTATAGAGGAATAAAATCTTGGGATGACTTAAATAATCATGTGTTAAATGGCAAGGCGACGTATAAGATGCTTAAGAAAAGCTATAGAACGACTGTTGAAATAATGGAATACGCCAACAGCGTAATTGACAAAAGCAAGAATAAAAGCATAGTAAAAGCAGAGCCTATTATGAGGCACGGTGATGTACCAGAGATTGTTAGAATAAGAGACTATGATGAACTGATTCATGATATTTTAAATAATTTGCAGGATGATGAGCTTACGACAGCGATAATTTGTAAGACAGATGAAATGACGAAAAAGATATATGAAAGTTTAAAAAAGGATATAGATGACATTACATTGATTAGCGATAAAACGGAATTATATAAAGGTAGGAAAATCGTGATACCATCGTATTTGTCTAAAGGATTGGAATTCGATAGAGTGATTATACCTGATGCAGATTCATACAATGATACAGAACTAGAGCTTAAATTGTTTTACGTTGCAATAACGAGACCACTTCACAAACTTAAATTATACTACACGAACCTTTATAATTAATGTGTTTTTTATTGTAATGGAATAATTATCTATGCTATAATATCATTAAGGTTAATGGCTGGGAAGAGCACCACTCCCTGTATTCATGAGATGTTGGAGGTAAAGGACAAAAAGGGGGTGGGGCGAGGTGGATATACTAAAGATAATAACTATATTTGTATCAACACTTTTAGCAATCGTCGCCCTAATTTTAGATCGCAACAATTTCCATTTAGAATTTAAGATAGAAATTGGGCAAAACAAAAAAGAGCATTAACCTCGGTACAGGAATGCTCTTTTCCAAAATAGACCATTAACCTTTACTCCAACATCTCTAAAATTATTATATTTCACTTATTTTATACTGTCAACATATTTTTATATGATTTGATCGAAAAGCAAACAAATTGACCTATTTTAGTATCTTCCCAGATGTTGGCTAATAGTTTTGACAGGGCGGTTATTTTTTTTAAAATTTTTTTATTTTAAAGAAGGATTTTTTGATTTTGTGTAGAATATATAATTATAAGTTTGTTGGGTAAACAAACAATAAAAAGGAGGACATAAGATGAGCAAATATTTTGAAAAAGTATCAAAAATTAAATATGAAGGACCTAAATCAAATAATCCTTATGCATTTAAATTCTACAATCCAGAGGAAGTAATCGATGGAAAGACGATGGAGGAACATCTTCGCTTTTCTATAGCTTACTGGCACACGTTTACAGCAGATGGGACAGACCAATTCGGAAAAGCAACAATGCAAAGGCCGTGGAATCACCTTACAGATCCTATGGACATAGCAAAGGCTAGAGTTGAAGCGGCATTTGAATTTTTTGACAAAATTAATGCACCTTTCTTTTGCTTTCATGACAGAGATATAGCACCTGAGGGAGACACTCTTAGAGAGACAAACAAAAACTTAGATACAATAGTTGCCATGATAAAGGATTACTTGAAGACCAGCAAGACGAAAGTTTTGTGGGGCACTGCAAACCTATTCTCAAATCCGAGATTTGTACATGGCGCATCAACATCATGCAATGCAGATGTTTTTGCATACTCTGCAGCACAAGTCAAGAAGGCACTTGAGATTACAAAAGAGCTTGGCGGACAAAACTACGTATTCTGGGGCGGAAGAGAAGGATACGAGACACTCCTTAATACAGATATGGGGTTAGAGCTTGATAATTTTGCAAGATTTCTACACATGGCAGTTGATTATGCAAAGGAAATCGGATTTGAAGGACAATTTTTGATTGAGCCGAAGCCGAAGGAGCCTACTAAGCATCAATACGACTTTGATGTAGCAAATGTTTTGGCATTCTTGAGAAAATACGACCTTGATAAATATTTCAAAGTGAATATAGAAGCTAATCATGCAACATTAGCAGCTCACGACTTCCAGCATGAGCTTAGATATGCAAGGATAAATGGAGTATTAGGATCAATTGATGCAAATACTGGTGATATGCTCTTAGGATGGGATACCGACCAGTTCCCTACAGATATACGTATGGCGACACTTGCTATGTACGAAGTCATAAAGATGGGTGGATTTGATAAAGGTGGACTCAACTTCGATGCGAAAGTCAGAAGAGCCTCATTTGAGCCTGAAGATCTTTTCTTAGGACATATTGCAGGCATGGATGCTTTTGCAAAAGGCTTCAAAGTGGCTTATAAGCTTGTAAAAGATGGCGTATTTGACAAGTTCATTGAAGAGAGATATGCAAGCTACAAAGATGGCATTGGCGCAGATATTGTAAGTGGTAAAGCAGATTTCAAGAGTTTGGAGAAATATGCATTAGAGCATAGTGAGATTGTTAACAAATCAGGTAGACAAGAAATGCTTGAATCAATACTCAATCAGTATTTGTTTACAGAATAATGAAACATGAGGGGGGATAAATGTTTCATTATTCCCACCCTCTATAACATTTTATGGAGGTAAATATATGCATTTTTTAGGGATAGATTTAGGTACGTCATCAGTTAAGATAATACTGATGAGTGACAGCGGAAGCGTTGTATCTAGCGTTTCAAAAGAATATCCTGTGTACTATCCAGAGCCGGGATGGGCAGAGCAAAATCCAGAGGACTGGTGGAATGCAACGAAAGACGGTATAAAAGAGATTATTGCAAAAAGCGGTGTAAAAAGCGATGACATAAAAGGTGTTGGCTTAAGTGGACAAATGCATGGGTTAGTGCTTCTTGATAGAGACAATAATGTCATCACACCTGCTATACTTTGGTGCGATCAGAGGACACAAGAAGAATGCGACTATATTACTGAAAAAATAGGTAAAGAAGGTCTTTTGAAGTATACAGGTAATAAGGCATTGACAGGATTTACTGCTCCAAAGATATTATGGGTAAGAAAACACCTTAAAGATGTGTACAGCAAAATCGCCCATATTCTATTGCCTAAGGACTATATAAGGTTTAAATTGACAGGTGAGTACGCGACAGAGGTTTCTGATGCATCAGGAACACTTCTATTCGATGTCAGCAATAGAAGATGGTCAAAAGAAATGATAGACATATTTGAAATACCAGAAAATGCGCTTCCTAAGTGCTATGAATCGACTGATGTCACGGGTCATGTGACAAAAGAAGCATCAGATCTGACAGGACTTGAAGAAGGTACAATTGTCGTAGGTGGAGGCGGCGATCAGGCCAGCGGTGCTGTTGGCACTGGAACGGTGAAAAGTGGCATAGTGTCAGTTGCTTTAGGCACATCTGGTGTTGTATTTGCATCACAGGACAAGTATGCAGCAGACCAAGAATTGAGACTTCACTCATTCTGCCACGCAAATGGTAAATGGCATGTGATGGGTGTAATGTTGTCAGCAGCATCTTGCCTTAAATGGTGGCTTGACAATGTAAATAATTACAGCAACGAGGCTATGACATTCGATGGACTCCTTGAAGAAGCGGGAAAAGCGCATCCTGGAAGTGATGGACTTGTATTTTTGCCTTATCTAATGGGAGAGCGTACACCATACAGCGACCCTTATGCAAAAGGAAGCTTTATAGGATTAAGCATAACACATAATAGAGGCCATATGACAAGGTCCATATTGGAAGGTGTCGCATTCGGGTTGAGAGACTCTCTTGAGCTCATTAAAGATCTTAATATACCTGTTAATGAAGTCAGAGTAAGCGGTGGCGGTGCAAAGAGCAAGCTTTGGAGGCAGATCCTTGCAGATATATTCAATGTAAGGATAGATATGATAAATGCTACAGAAGGGCCATCATACGGTGCCGCTATAATGGCATCAGTAGGTTATGGGCTTTTTAACGATGTGGATGAAGCTTGTAGCAAGCTTATAAAAGTAACAGACAGCGTATACCCGATACAAGAAAATGTTGAAAAATACAACAAGCTTTATCCGGTTTACGTAAGCTTGTATTCAAGGCTTAAAGGTGCCTTTGAAGAAATTGGGAAGTTGAAATTATAAGGTTTCACTTAAAACTAACAAGTAAATTGTTAAAATAACAGGTTAAAACATCTCCCATCTAAAGATGGGAGATGATTTCTATTGGAGTATATATATTGGAAAATTGCTAAAAAAGGAAAATAAGGTTATAGAAAATTCGTCAAATTGTTAAACTTTTGTACGTGTTTTTCGATTATTATGTTAAGGTCATATCATTGAGTAAGCACATTTTGATATGGTATAATATGCTGGTGAAAACGAAGTATTGCAAGGTGATTTGATGATAACAGGTGATCAGTTATTAATTAAACAAATTAATAAATCCATCGTTCTTAATACAATTCGCAAAAAAGGCATAATATCAAGAGCTGATTTGGCGAATATAACAGGTTTAAATAAATCTACAATATCATCTCTAGTAGATGAACTTATAAAAGATGGCTTTGTAGAAGAAGAGGGGCCCGGTGAGTCAAAAGGCGGTAGAAAACCTATAATGCTTATGATAAACAGCCTTGCAGGTTGTATCATTGGTATTGATTTAGACGTAAACTATATACTTGTAATTCTGACAGACATACTTGCAAATATATTGTGGCAAAAGCGCATAAATCTAAAGATTGGAGAAGATAAGGAAGACATCATAGGTAAGATAATTGACCTCATAGATGAGGCTATATCGAATTCTCCAAAGACTGTAAAAGGCATTTTGGGAATAGGTATTGGCGTACCTGGAATTACAGACTACAAGAGAGGAATTGTGCTAAAAGCTCCAAATCTAAAATGGGAAAATGTAGAGCTTAAAAAGATTATCGAGGAAAAGTTTAATCTGAAAGTATATATAGATAACGAAGCTAATACAGGTGCAATCGGTGAGAAGTGGTTTGGAGCAGGTAAAAATGCTAGAAATTTCGTCTATATAAGCGCAGGTATAGGCATTGGCACAGGAATCATAATCAATAATGAGCTTTACAGAGGTTCAGGCGGACTAGCAGGTGAGATGGGACACATGACGATTGATATAAACGACCATCTATGCAGTTGCGGCAATAGAGGATGCTGGGAAAATTACGCGTCAGAAAAATCATTGTTTAACTTCATAAAAGAAAAGTTAGAATCCGGCGAAAAAGATGAGTATTTGAATGTTGACAATATAGACAGATTAGATATTAACGATATAGTGGGTTTTGCAGAGATGGGCAGCAGCTTGGCAAAAATCTCAATTGAAGAAATATCAAGGAATTTAAGCATAGGCATAGTAAATATTGTAAATACATTTAATCCGGACTTGGTCATAATAGGCAATACGCTGTCTGGAATAGGGGATTATCTATTAAATACCATAAGAGAGTATATAGATAGCAAATGTCTAGTATCAAGATATAATGATGTTGCAGTTGAAATATCAAAACTGGGAATGCTGGACCGGGCTATAGGTGCTGTAACATTAGTAATATCAGAACTTTTTTCATATCCCGGTCTATAAAAGCAGATTTAGGCTTTTTAAGCTTAAATCTGTTTTTTTATTAAAAGATTTACAAAAAGTATTGTATAATATAATTAAGACTATTATTAAAAGGATGAATATTTTTATCAATTTGAAGCTTTTTTGCGAGAGGAGAGATACAATGAAGATTGCATTTTTAGGTGCTGCAAAGGAAGTAACGGGTTCTTGCTATCTTGTAGAAACTGAAAGCACAAAATTTCTGGTAGATTGCGGCATGTTTCAAGGAAGTGAGATAGAAGATGAATTCAACTATCAAGAGTTTGCATTTGATGTAGATGAAATCGACTTTATGCTTTTAACACACGCACATATAGATCATAGCGGGAGGATTCCGCTGCTTTATAAGAGAGGATATAAAAAGAAGATTTATGCGATAAAGGTACTGTAGATCTTTGCGAATACATGTTGCAGGACAGCGGTCATATACAGCAGATAGAAAATGAGTGGAAAAACCGCAAAAGGAAAAGAGCAGGAAAACCGCTTAGAATGCCTCTTTACACAGCTGATGATGGTAAAGAAGCTATGCAGCTTTTCTGCGGTGTAAACTATGATGAGGTAATAGAGCCATCGTCGGATGTAAAAGTAAGGTTTAATGATGCGGGACATATGCTGGGCTCGTCTATACTTGAAATTTGGGTAAAAGAGGGAGATAAAGAGACAAAGATAGTATTCTCCGGTGATTTAGGTAATAAAAATATACCGATTTTGAGAGATCCAACTATTATAGATGAAGCTGATTATGTTGTGTGTGAGTCTACATACGGTGATAGGCTGCATGAGGATGTAGGAGACAAAGCCAAGAAACTTATGGAGATAATAAAAAAGACCATATCAAGAGGAGGCAATGTAGTCATTCCATCATTTGCCGTAGGAAGGACACAAGAGCTATTATACGAGATACATAAAGATGAGGAACTTTACAAAAATGAGATAGAGTACATAAGCAAAGTGCCTGTTTATGTTGACAGCCCTCTTGCTACATCTGTTACAGGTGTATTTAGAAAACACTTAGATTATTTTGATGACGAAGCCAGAAGGTACGTAGAAAATGGCGATTATCCTTTAGATTTCCCTAATTTACATTTCACCCATTCAGCGGAGGAGTCAAAGGCATTGAATGACATTAAAGAACCTGTCATCATCATTTCTGCCAGTGGTATGTGCGAAGCTGGACGCATAAAACATCACTTAAAACATAATCTTTGGAGAGCTGACAGCACCATAGTATTTGTAGGCTATCAGGCGAAAGGCACTCTTGGCAGGAGGATATTAGAAGGTGAAAAGACTGTGAATATCTTTGGAGAAGAGATAACGGTAAATGCAGAGATTGAAAATATAGAGAGCTTTTCAGGTCATGCAGATCAAAAGGGCTTGATGGATTGGATATCATCATTTAAGAAAAAGCCAAAGAAAATATTTATTGTCCACGGTGAAGACAGTGCTCAAAAAATATTATCAGATAAGATAAAAAGTGAGCTAAATATTGATACTGTTATACCATCCAGGTACGATACCTACGACTTTGATTTGGATGAAGTAAATGTAGCTGAGATATCTCTGCCATCTGAAGATGAGATATTGAGCAAGATAGATGAACTGAGGGATGAAAATGAGAAGATATTGTCAAGACTTAAAGATATAATAAGCCAAAATAGGGGCAAAATCAAAGAAGTCAATGGGGATCTGGCAACATTGTCTGATGTTTTGACAAGACTAAAAAGAAGGTTTAGCTAAATAAAAGATGGATAATTTTTATGCGCATGACATAGTGCGCATTTTTTTATTGTAATTGATAATAAAAAGAAGGATTTTTAAATATTGTGTAGAATATATTATATATACCGGTTTCGTAAACTGGTTTCTAAAAATTAAATGTTGGTGATTACATGAGCAATGATAATTTTAAAATTACGATTGATTATGTAGCAAAAAAAGCAGGCGTCTCAAAGACGACCATTTCGCGGTTTTTAAATGGTCGCTATGAGTACATGTCGGATGCAACAAAGGAAAACATCAAAAAAGTCATAGAAGAGCTTAACTACAGGCCTAATAATTTAGCTAGAAGTTTAAAGCTTAATAGGTCAAATCTCATAGGCGTCCTTGTGTCTGACATAGGCAATCATTTTTCGTCTATACTTGTTAAAGGGATAGAAAAAGTCTTAAAAGAAAATGGATATAATCTGATAATAGCCAGCACAGACAATGATGCCACAAAGGAGCGAGAGTATATTTTATCCCTTTTAGACAACAACGTTGACGGGCTTATAATAAATACTGCTGGAGGCAACGACGACTTTTTAATAAGGCTTTCAAAAAAAGGCCTGCCGATTGTCCTTGCAGATAGAAGCATAAAAGATACAGTCTTTGATACTGTTGTTGTAAATAATTATGAGGTGACATCAGAGCTTATACTGCACCTTATTGAAAATGGGTACAACAAGATTGGTTTTTTTACAGAAAAAATAGGCGATATAAGTACCCGTACGGAAAGAAAACAAGCTTTTATTGATGTTTGCAGGGAATATCACATAAAAGAAAGCAATTTGATATTTGAAGTAGACGATGATTTAAGCAAAATTGAAGAGAAAATAAAATCAATGTTGGGAAATGGCAGAGGTTGTAAAACTGCTTTATTTGCAGTAAATGGAGTTGTGCTTTTAAATGTGCTACAAGTTGTAAATAAACTGAATTTAAAGATACCTGATGACATTGCTGTGTGCGGATATGATGATTGGGGTTGGGCATCACTTATACCTCCGGGTATTACTACTATATCGCAGCCGTCATACGAAGTTGGGGAAGAATCCGCTAAAAGGTTAATAGCAAGGATAAATGGTGGTGATGAGATTAAACCGCAGAAGCTAGTCCTTAGGGCAGAGCTAGTAGTAAGGGGATCTACCAGATCTCATTAAATAAATATATTAAAATGAAAGGATGAGTTTTATGAGTTTTAAAGAGATAAAAGAAAAGACAAAGAAAGGGATATTTTCAGTTATAAGGTGTAAAGACTATGAATTGGGAATGAAGATGGCAGAAAAGGTAATAGAATGCGGTATAAACATAATAGAAATAACATATACCGTTGAAGGCGCTGGGAAATTAATAAAGGAGCTAAAAAAGAAATATCCTGATAAAATAGTAGGTGCTGGAACAGTATTGGAATTGAGCCAGGCAGAGGAAGCCATAAAAAATGGTGCAGATTTTGTGGTGACACCGTGCATAGTTGAGGAAGTTGCATCATACTGCAAAAAAAATGATATATTCTTCTCAATGGCAGCGGCAACGACCACAGAGATGTATAAAGCGTACAAGATGGGCTCAGAAGTTATAAAGCTTTTTCCAGGAGAATTCGTAGATTCGAAGATTATAAAGTCTCTTAAAGGACCATTTCCATTCCTCGAATTCATGCCGACAGGTGGTGTAAATGACGAGAATATCAATGAATGGTTTGAAAACGGCGCTTATGCAGTTGGCGTTGGAGGTTATCTGACAAAGGGAATAAATTTTGACAATCTGGACCTTTTAGAGGAAAGAGCAAAGAGGCTCGTAAATGCAGTAAAGTAGATTAGATAAGTAGGTGATATTTTGGCAAAAGTTTTATTGGCAGGAGAACCTATGGCATTATTCATTGCAGATGAAGAAGGCACGCTTGATAAGGTCAGCAAGTTTACAAAGGCATTGGCAGGAGCAGAAGCAAATGTCGCCATAGGCTTAAGTAGGCTTGGGCATAATGTAAAGTACATTACGAAGCTTGGCAATGATCCTTTCGGAAAGTACATTTATGAAAAATTGTTGGAAGAAAATATCGATGTTTCATCTATAAAGTTTACCGATGAATACCCGACAGGGTTCATGCTTAAATCAAAGACATCAGAAGGTGATCCGGATATATTTTACTTTAGAAGAGGCTCTGCAGCATCACACGTGACACCTGACGACATTGATTGTGATGTAAGTCAGCTTAAGCACATACATATTACAGGCATAACAGCAGCGCTTTCAAAAGATACATTGGATACGGTCTACAGAATGATTCAGATTGGGAAGGAAAACGGCATAAGGATATCGTTTGACCCCAACATACGAAAGAGCCTTTGGAAAAGCGAAGATGATATGGTGTCTACGTTAAATGACATCGCATCAAGGTGTAATATAGTCATGCCAGGTATAAAAGAAGGTTTTATTTTGACAGGTTCAGAAGAGGTTGATGCCATAGCTGATTTTTACTTAGAAAAAGGAGCAGAAGCTGTCATAATCAAGATCGGAGATAAAGGAGCATATGTTAAGACAAAAGATGAGAGCTTTATTGTAAGCGGATATAAAGTTGAAAAAGTAGTTGATACGGTAGGCGCTGGAGATGGATTTGCAACAGGTGTAATAAGCGGACTATTAGAAGGGCTTACACTAAAAGATGCAGTAAAAAGGGGAAATGCAATAGGAGCAATAATAATCATGTCACCAGGTGACAACGATGGACTGCCGGATAGAGAAACTCTCGATAAGTTTATGAAAGAAAATTAAAATTTATGGTAAAAATAACCTTCTCAAAATAGATAAACTGAACCGCTAAGACTTAATAAGTCGAGGCGGTATTTTTATGTTCAAAAATACGAAAGCGAAAGATTTTATAAAAATAACAGGAAAAAATAAATTTAGTTCGGGGAAATATATTAGTAAGGCATTGCCTATAGTACAGTTTTGCCACAATTGAAGTGAAAAATGTTAAGCTTTTCAAATACAACAAATGATAATATAATTAATAATGAAAGAGGTGATAATTATCATACTCAATGAAAGATGCACAAAAATATTGACAAAGCTTGTAAATACAAGCCTTCCCATAAAAATTAATGAACTGGCCAGTTCATTTAAAGTTAGCTCAAGGACTATAAGATACGACCTTGATGAAATTGATGAATTCTTAAAGTACAATAATTTGCCACAATTAATAAGAAAGCCTAATGTAGGTGTGAAATTTTCTGAATCATTAGAAGACAAAGATAAGGTATTAGAACTTTTAGATAACGTTAGCATTTATCATTATGTACTATCACAGAAGGAAAGAGTAAACATTATCTTAAGCAATCTAATTGGTCAGAAGGATTATACAACAATTAATGCACTTGCGGATAACCTTATGGTATCTAGAAGCACTATTATAAATGACCTTGATAAAGTAAGGAAATGGCTTTCTGATCATGGACTTGAGCTAAAATCAGCACCAAAGTATGGAATCAAAGTCTTAGGGGACGAAAAGAAACTTAGAAAAGCTGCGATAGAGCTTCTTACAGAGACTATTGATATAGAGAAGGCACTTGATATAGTAAAAATGCCTATGTACACAAGAATCAATGTTGGCATGGATAATGAAATTAAAAAACTTTTTGAGAATATAGATTTATCATACATCGAAGAGTGTATTAAAACTGCAGAAAGTGAACTTGAGACAGTATTTTCAGATGCAGCCTTTACAGGGCTAGTAATACACATTGCAATTGCAATAAAAAGAATAGAGCTTGGAAGAGACATAGTAATGCCAACTGATGAGCTTAAATCATTGGAGATGACAAAGGAATTCAGCGTTGCTTCAAATATAGCAAAGATGCTTGAAAAACATTTTAAGGTTAATATACCGATTGATGAAATTGGTTATATTACAGTGCATTTATTGGGGAGTAATGTTACAAATAAAAGAAAGATTAAAGAAGAAAATTGGCTTGAATTAGAGCTAATAACTGAAAAAATAATAAAAAATGTAGAAAATGAAACCAAATTAGATCTATCAAAAGATAGGCAGCTTTTCGAAGGACTTATAGAGCATATTAGGCCAGCGATATACAGGCTTAAACATGGACTTGATTTAAAAAATCCTATACTTGATGAAATAAAGAGAAATTACAGTAAACTTTTTGAAATCGTAAAGCGAAGCTTAAAACCTCTAGAAGAGTATACTGACAATGTATTAGACGATGAAGAAATAGGATACATTGTGATGCATTTTGGAGCCGCAATTGAGAAGATTAATTCATCTCATATGCCAAAGCCGGACATTTTGGTTGTGTGCGGGACAGGCATAGGAACTGCAAAAATGTTATCATCAAGACTTCAATCAGTCTTCGATGTAAATATAAAAGGAACTGCAGCATACCATCAGGTAAAAGAAGTTTTAAAAGAAAAGCATGTAGATTTAATCGTATCAACTGTTCCAATAAATATAGAAGGTATGAAAACGGTCATCGTAAATCCTTTGCTAACAGAAAATGATATTGAAAAGCTAAAGGTATTTATTTGGAATAAAAGGCCGTGTGGAATAAGGCTTGATGACATAATTGAGATTATCGAAAGACATTGCAATATAGTAAATAGGCAAGAATTAATCGATGAATTGAAAGAATTTTTGAATTTAGAAGATGTCAATGAAGAGAGAGGAGTTGCAGAACCATTGTTAAAAGACCTATTGACAGAAAGAACTATTAAGCTAAATGTTGAAGTGAAGGATTGGGAAGAGGCTGTTAAAGTAGGAGGTGAGCTTTTAGAAAAGGATGGTGCAATTGAGCATAGATATATAGATGCTATGATAAACTCTGTAAAAGAGATAGGGCCATATATTGTAATAGCACCAGGCATTGCGATGCCACATGCAAGGCCGGAAGCAGGAGTAAAAAAAATAGGTATGAGCTTGATTACTCTTAAGAATCCCGTAAATTTCGGAAATAAAGAAAACGATCCAGTAAAAATTGTCATATGCCTATGTGCAATAGACCATTCATCACATTTAAAAGCATTATCGGAGCTGGTAGAATTAATTGGCGACGACAAAATGATTGAAAAAATAATTAAAGCTAAAAAAATTGAAGAAGTACTAACTGTGTTATAATCAATAAAAATTTTAATGAGGATTAAATCAAGGAGCGATTGTAGATATGGAACCTATTAAAAAAGTTGCTGTCATAACTAGTGGAGGAGATGCGCCAGGCATTAATTCTGCATTATTTGGGATGATCAGTAAAAATACCGACATTGAGATATGTGGATTTAATGGCGGATATGATGGCATATTAAATTCAGAACCAATTTATTTTAAAGATATTAATTTAAGACAAGCTAATGTAAGTGGCAATTATATTTTACAAACTTCAAGAAGTACTGCACCAAGAACTGAAGAAGGCAGGGCAAAGATAATTAAACGTCTTAAATCTCTTGGTATAAATACACTTATTGTATGTGGTGGAGATGGTTCTTTCAAAGCAGCCGAATTATTGACTGAGCAAGGAATGCCATGCTTAGGAATTCCATTGACTATTGATAATGATATATATGGAACAGAATGCACAATTGGCTATAATACAGCAATTAAAAGAGTTACAGATGTATTGTATAGTTTGCATCAGACAGCTCATAATATGCCCGGAAGAATTTTTATGGTAGAGGTTTTTGGTGGAAATTCAGGACACATTGCATTAGCCAGTGCACTAGCGGGTGGGGCAGACATTGCTATAATTCCCGAAATGACTAGACGGCCTGAAGATATTGTAAATAGGATCAATGAAATACTAAAAAGTAAAAATGATTATGTAATAATAGTTTGTTCAGAGTCTGTATATGATACAAGAGATTATATTCCTGGTGATCAAGGAATATCCTTGCAAATAGGCAAAAAAATAGAGGAACTTACAGGCATGAGGGTAAGACATTCAGTGTTAGGATATTTTCAACGAGGAGGAGATCCGGATCCAGCTGATTCATTGTTAGCATTACAAATGGGTAGTTTTGCAATAGAAAGTATCAAGAATGGAAAGTCAGGATATATGGTTGGATGGGATCGTGGCAGGTGCGTTTTGGTTCCGCTATTTAAGGTAGTATCAAATAGAAAAGAACTTGATAATAATTTGTTAAAAATAGCTTTAGAAAAAGGAATGATAATTGGAAAGAAAATTACGTAGCTTGGACTATTTATTTTAGATTGAATGGATTTTGCAGCAATTTTAAAGATGAAATACCACTTGTAAAATCAATTTAAGAATTAAATGTTTACAGATTTATCACAATAGTATTAAAGATAGAGAGGAGAAGTGGAAGTGGAATTAATTAACTGAAAAAAATATAAAGAGCTAAAGGAAGTGTTAGTAGACTTATAAATGAAAAATAATATAATTATTTAAAATTAAGTAAAATTATTAATGCATTTTATTAAATTTTAAGATGCAAGACAAATTTATTGTCTTTAATGATAATTATACGAGGAGGTAAGAAAATGTTAAAGATACTAATGGTTTGTGGAGCAGGATTAGGAAGTAGCTTTGCTTGCCAAATGAGTGTCGAATCTGTATTAAAGGAGCTTAATGTAACTGCAATATTAGATCATGCTGATATTTCTTCAGTTGGCGGTTCAAATGCAGATATTATTATTTCTGCAAAAAACTTTGAGCCACAGGTAAAAAGATACAGCACTAACGCTACCGTTATATTTTTAAACGGGCTAGTTGATAAAAGGGAAATAAAAGAGAAGCTGATTCCTGTTTTAAAAGAAAAAGGCGAATTATAAATTTAGTAAGGGGGATAATCATGGTAATAGTAAATTTCATAATTAAAAACATTTTAACACAAGCATCTATTACAATTGCATTAATATCATTAATTGGGTTAATTCTACAAAAGAAAAAAGTAGGAGAAGTTATATCTGGAACATTTAAAACATTGTTAGGCTTCTTAGTATTATCTGCCGGGTCTGGGATAATAGTTCAATCATTAATCTATTTTGGCAAAATATTTACAAAGGGATTTGGACTTCAAGGCATAGTGCCATCTATCGAAGCAATTAATGGGCAAGCAATGAATAATTTACATCTTGGAAATGAGATTGCTTTAACGTTTCTAGCAATATTCATTGTTAATATAATCATTGCAAGATTTACCAAATGGAAATATATATTCTTAACTGGGCAAGCTATACTGTGGATGGCTACGATGACTACTGTATTTGGAAAATTTGCTGGATTAAGCGGAGCACCATTAGTAATTGTCGGTGGAATAGTTGGAGGAATTTTTGCAGTAGCGATGCCAGCTATCGCTCAACCTATTGTTCGCAAAATAACTGGTAGCGATGATATTGCATTAGGGCATTTTTGTACAATTGGATATATTTTTGCAGCCGGAGTGTCCAAACTGGTTGGTGATAAAACTAAGTCAACTGAAGATATCCAATTACCAAAAGGATTTGAATTCTTACAAGATACGTACCTTTCTGTTGGACTTGTTATGATACCTCTTTACATTGTAACAGCTTTATTTGCAGGAGCTAAATTTGGTTCTCAGCTTTCAGGAAATGTCAACTATGTTGTATATGCATTTTTACAAGGAGTTCAATTTATTGTAGGAGTTTATGTGTTATTAGCAGGTGTTAGACTTTTGTTAGCTGAAATTGTTCCAGCATTTAGAGGAATTGCATTAAAAGTTGTACCAGATGCTAAGCCTGCACTTGATTGCCCAGTATTATTCCCGTATGCACCAAATGCTGTAACGATTGGCTTTGTAGGAACGACAATAGGCAGTGTTATTGCAATGTTCGTTTTGCCTATGTTTGGGTTAGCAATGATATTACCAGGAATGCTAACAAACTTTTTCGCCGGTGGTACAGCAGGTGTCTTTGCTAATGCAGCTGGAGGTAGAAGAGGGGCTATAATTTCTACCATAGCTCATGGATTCTTTATAACATTGCTTCCAGCATTATTAGTGATAAGCTTTAATAAAATGGGCTTTATTAATGCAACAGCAACAGATGTAGATACTGTAACAGCAGCACTACTTTATGCATGGATTATCACTCCAATTCTTAAAGCATTATAGTATATAGAAGGGGATATTGATGTTTTTTAAGAAAAATAAGAAAAAAGAAACTTCATCAATGGCAAATGGAGAAGATACCAGAAAATTGGATAAAAGGGAATTAATAGATGAAGCAGAAGATTTAATCAATACTATCGATTCAGTGTCAGGTGATGAGAGGATTAAAGTATTAAACAGGATTGGAAGTTTGTATTTTGAAGCAAATAAAATAGATGATGCTATAAAGTACTATGAAATTAGCATTAGCGAAAATAAATCGCTTGGCAAAGCATATACAGAATTAGTAAAGCTGTATAATATTAAACGAAAAGAAGCCATAAGCAAAAAAGATGACGAGAGCATGAAGCAATATATGGAGAAAATTGATCGTTTACTGCAACTATCGAAGGATGTAATTCGGGGAAGAGGTTAAGATTAAAAATATATAAAATCTAGTACAATGCAATATTTTGCTTAGTAGGAAAGACATGGATATGGCGGTGCAGAAGATGGTTTTGCTACCTCAAATAAATCTGAGGTAGTACCTTCTTTTGCATACAAATGTCATTAAATTGATAAAAGTTTGCTAATAAATAATCGTGCAACACTGGACAAAGTTTGGAGTAAATCTTCATATCTGGCTAAGCTTATCCTCAATTTGGGAAATATACAATTTACTAATGAGAATACATGATTAAAATTAGTGATCTTATGTATTTATTAAGGATTTAAATTAAAGATAGAAAAAATATTAAGGAGTTGTTTAATATGTATGTAACACTAAAAGAAATTTTGAAAAATACTAGAAAATATAAGTTTGCGGTAGGTGCATTTAATATACATTGCCTGGAAATGGTTCCTGCGATGATAGAAGCTGCTAAAGCTAAAAATTCACCGATCATATTACAAGTATCGCCAGCTACATGTAAATATATAGGTGCTTCGTTGTTAAGCAATTTAGTAAAATATTTAGCTAATAAAGCTGATATTAATGTCACACTGCATTTGGATCATGCAAAGGATTTTAATACAATTAAAGAAGCCGTTGATAATGGGTTTTCTTCAGTAATGATTGATGCTTCAGCACTGCCCTTAGAGGAAAACATTGAGAAGACGAAGGAAGTAGTGGAATATGCATCGAAACGTGGTGTATCAGTGGAGTCAGAACTAGGAACTATTGGAGGTACTGAAGAAGGGGTAGCTCTTAATGATGGAAAAATTATATATACACATCCACAAGATGCAATAAAATTTATAGAAGCAACAGGTATAGATGCTTTAGCAATAGCTATTGGTACTTCACATGGACAGTATAAATCAAAAGCAAAGCTTAATTTCAATGTATTAAAAGAAATCTATGATGTAACAAATATTCCACTAGTACTTCATGGAGGAACTGGCGTTTCTAATGAGGATTTAAAAAAATGTATTTTAGGTGGAATATCTAAGGTTAATGTAGGAACTGAGCTAAATGTGGCATGGGTTACTGCAGCAAAGGAAAATTTCGGGAAGGCAAAAGTTAATGACTCCTGTAGAGATCTATTAATACCTTCGAATTTTGCTGTTCAGAAAGTTATTGAAGATAAAATAGATATATTAGGTAGTTCAAATAGAAAATAGTATATTATTGAAAAAAATGGAGTAATATGACTATTACCATAAGACTGCAAACCACATATGATGTCTCTGTTTTTTCTATATAAGAGAAAACATGCGCTACTTTTTACTGTTGTCTACAATTACAGATTTTATGATATAAGTCAGTGACACGGTTATGTTAGGTTCAATATTATGTTTAGGCAAAGGTGTGCTTTAGAAAAAGATATAGAAGATATTATGTCTTTATATTATGAGCTGGACTAATATCATAGAAAATTAGTATTCGGGACATTTAAAGAGATTAACGAGGATTAAAAACTATATAGTATATAAGCATGAATTGCAATGCTACACTTAGTGAAGAATCATATTAAATAGGGTAAGGAAATGCTAACTTAATCTAAATCACGTACAAATTAAAGAATTTAAGTGTATGTATGGATTTGTCAAGGGATAAAGAAGTGAAGGCCTTTATCCTTGACAAATCACAAGTAGTTCTACAGTCGCTATATGATTCTCTAAAAGTTAGTTTTCTTCTTACTTACTGAATTTTTTACTCTATTCAGACTACATTATCTATACTGTGAGTCTAGTTTTAATTATAAGTTTTTCAATTTAAATTTGACATATGATGTTTTTATATCAATACTTATTCGTGACAACACCTAATGATGATGCCTTTATAAAAGGTAAACCTCTAAGAGATTTTAAGGTTTCTGCAGTACCTGTTACAACGATGCCTTGTATCTTGATATTTTCCTTTTTTATTTTTCCATTCTTGTCTTTTAGATTATCGTAAATCCTTTTAACCTCTGATTTGATGCCATTTACCTTATGATTATCTGTTTTAAGTTTTTCTATCTCATTTATATTATTTTCTATGACGGCTATGAAAAGTTCTTCAGGATTTTTTAATTTGTCTCCGTTGCTGTCATAGACCTTTATACCGTATGCGGCTTTTTCAGAACATACATCTGCTGGATTATCTACATCAATTGTTTTTCCATCGGGAAGCTTTTGCTTATTTTTATGGGGTTTGTGCTCTTCTTTTTCTTTGCTATTTAGATCGTCAACCCAATACCACGTTAAAGTTACGTTTTTTGGCATCATGCTGTTTACTTCGTCAATACTGTATTCTCTGTCAAAAGATAATGCCATCTCTATATATTTGTCATTTCCTATGTCCTCCAGTAAATTTAAGTCATTCTTGTATGTCTTGTATTTTACATATGGGTAGAAAAAAATCATTTCCCTCTGGCCAAGTTCGTTGTACGTAGGTTTATTTAAACTGACTTCATCAAAACTTTTTCCCCATACTATAGCTGGTGAATTGATAGCCTGTACATCGACAGTGTTGAAAAGCCCATAGCTGTATTCCTGCTGACCTGTATAAACTACCTTACCTTCTATTATCTTGTAAGTTGAATAAACTGTTTTGCCTCCAAAAATTCCTTCATACCTGATTGATTTCCCTATATACATATCAGGAGCAGTGATATCATTGAATACTGATAGGGCAAAACTTATATCAGAACTTTCCGACTGTGTTACTTTGATTCCTATAAAGATAGTGCTTATTGAAACAATCCCTATGACTATCAAACTTATAACTATAGTTCTTAAAATAGAGTGCCATTTTGCTTTTTTAACCGCTTTATCAAATTTATCTTTCTTAGCGCTTTCAAAAATTTCATCAAGTTCCTTCTCATCATTATTGTCATTTACGTTTATATTTTTTTCATCTGCCATAATTCGATACCTCCCACAATTCTTTAAATTTAGTCCTTGCACGGTAAAGATATGTCTTTACTTTGTTTTCATCCAGATTTAATATATCGCCTATTTCTTTATAAGATAATCCAATAAAATATTTGAAAATTAAGAGGGTTCTGTAGCTTTCTTTTAATAGACCAAGGACTTTATGAACGTTTGATTTCAATTCTTCATTAAGCACATGTTCTTCTATCATTTCATCTGAATACAGGCTTGAGAGAATTTTATCATCAATGCCGACTTCCTCCTTCTTTTTCTTATTGTACAGATTATAATATCTGTACAATGATACTTTAAACAGCCATGGGTAGATGCTATCAACGTTTAGGGAATCAACATACTCAATAGCTTTGCACATGGTTTCTTGTACGATATCTTCTGCATCTTCATAAGATGCACCGATTTTAATAAGATATTTGTAAATTATGGCCATCTTATTTATTAAGAAGTCTTCAAACCTCTCATCTTTCATGACTGACCTCCCAAGTATAATATCAGATGTATTTTATATAACGGCGCCGTTTTTGTTCTTTCATTAATATAACAAACTAGACAAACAAATGTATACAAACTTTTAAAATTTATTTTATCAAGTAAACTATAAATGATGATTCAATCGTGTTTATTTCGCCTAAATTTTTTATAGATTGATAATGATTTAAAATCACAAAACTTCTTGACAATTAATTAACATACTGATATACTAGTTTCGTAGAATGCATTCGGTGAACATGTTCAATAAAATTTAAATAAGAAGGGGACTTTTTTATGGACAAAAAATATGGTATTCTATTTGAGAAGGTTTCGATTGGAAGCTGCGAGATAAAGAACCGTTTTGCCATGGCTCCTATGGGACCATTAGGCCTTGGTGATTCAGAAGGCGGTTTCAACCAAAGGGGCATTGACTATTACGTTGAGCGGGCAAAAGGAGGTACAGGATTAATCATTACTGGTGTCACATTTGTTGACAACAAAGTTGAACAGCATGACATGCCTAATTGCCCTTGTTCCACACACAATCCAGTTCACTTTATACGAACTGCTCGCGAGATGACAGAGAAAATTCATGCATACGATGCTAAGATATTTCTTCAATTGTCAGCAGGATTTGGAAGAGTCACAATTCCTACAAATTTAGGAGAGCATCCGCCTGTAGCGCCGTCTCCTATCCCACATCGCTGGCTTGACAAGACATGCCGTCCTCTTACAAAAGAAGAAATTCGCGAGATAGTAGTGCAGTTTGGCAAAGGTGCCTACAATGCGAAGCGAGCAGGATTTGACGGTGTACAGATACATGCTGTACATGAGGGATATCTTCTAGACCAGTTTGCCATATCCATGTTCAACAACCGCACCGATGAATACGGTGGAAGCCTTGAAAACAGGCTGCGCTTTGCAATGGAAGTCTTGGAGGAGATAAAGAAGACGTGCGGCGATGATTTCCCAGTGGCGCTTAGATACAGCGTAAAAAGCTTCATTAAAGATTGGCGAGAAGGAGGCCTTCCGGGTGAGGAGTTTGTAGAAAAAGGAAGAGATATTGAAGAAGGAATAGAGGCAGCTAAACTGCTTGTTGAATATGGATACGATGCTTTGGATGTAGATGTTGGAAGCTATGATGCATGGTGGTGGAATCATCCGCCAATGTACCAAGAAAAAGGGCTTTACATCCCATATGCAAAGATGGTAAAAGATGCAGTAGACGTCCCTGTGATCTGCGCAGGACGTATGGACAACCCGGACCTTGCATCAGCTGCTGTAAGAGATGGAGCATGTGACATAGTTTCATTAGGTCGTCCTCTTCTGGCAGATCCTGATTATGTAAATAAGCTAAAGGCAGGAGATACCGCTTCTATACGTCCGTGTTTATCATGTCACGAAGGATGTATGGGACGCATACAGGAGTATTCTGCATTAAACTGCGCAGTAAACCCTCAGGCTTGCCGCGAAAGTTCTGAACGGCTTATACCGACACAGCACAAAAAGAAAGTCCTGATAGTAGGTGGCGGTGTGGCAGGCTGTGAAGCAGCTCGCGTATTAGCACTTCGCGGACATGAGCCAATCGTGTATGAAAAAACTGATAGGTTAGGTGGGAATCTGATTCCCGGCGGCGTGCCGTCATTTAAAGAAGATGATCATGCGCTTGTAGCTTGGTATGAGAATGAGCTTAAGAAGCTAAACGTAGAGGTTCATCTCAATACAGAATTAGGTGCTGATGATGTTATTAATTTCGGTGCAGATGTCGTAATAGTTGCGACAGGGTCAAAGCCAAAAGTATTTTCGCTGGGTGACGGACCGGTTTACACTGCTCAAGATGCTTTGCTAGGCAAAGTTGATATAGGAAATGATGTGGTCATAATTGGCGGTGGACTTGTAGGATGCGAAACAGCACTGTGGCTTAGAGATATGGGCAAGAATGTGACGATAGTTGAGGCACTTCCAAAGCTTTTAGCTGTGAATGGTCCATTGTGCCATGCAAATAGTGAAATGCTGAAAGCATTGATACCATTTAAAGGCATAAGGACTATTACATCTTCAAAAGCTACAGGATACGACGGCAGGGTATTGAAAGTAAGCACACCTGATGGTGACATAGAAGTTACAGCAGACACTGTGATACTTGCTGTTGGGTATACACCGTCTAATTCCATCTATCAAGAAGTGAAAGATAAAATTTCAAACGTATATCTTCTCGGCGATGCTCGCAATGTTTCTAACATCATGTATGCAATATGGAATGCTTTTGAGGTTGCGAAAAATATAGACTAAATAGAGAATAGGAGAGAAATTTGGTGCCGGAAAGTTTGACTTCTCGAGAAAAACAGGCAATTGCTACTAAAAAAAGGATATACAGGTGCGGAGTAGAACTTATTAAGAAATATGGATACGACAACATAACAGTAAAAGAAATAGCAGAAAAAGCAAATGTTTCTATAGGAAATTATTACCATTACTTTAAGTCTAAATATGACCTTTTGGTGGAAATATTTAAACACGGCGATGAATTCTTTGAGGCGGAAGTGCCGAAGATTTTGGATGAGTATAAAGACTGTAAAGATATTTTAGTGCAGTATTTTCTAGTGTACGCTTGGCTTTCAATAAACGATGGGGTGGAGATGGCAAAAAATCTCTATATCCCAACAAATAAGATGTTTTTGACGCATGGCCGTTCAATGCAGAATATGCTTATTCAAATATTAAAAAATGAGCAAGAAAAAGGCAAGATACCCAAAACTTTGGACTGTGAGGAAATTACAGAGAAGTTGTTTATTGTAGCAAGGGGTGTAATATTCGATTGGTGCTTAAAAGACGGAAAAACCGACCTTTTGGCTGAAATGCAAGACATAATATCCAGAATGGTAGAAAGCTATATTAAGAAATAGAATAAGATATCTGTTTCATGACTGCATTTTATTGCTTTTGGTTTACAAGTCATAAATTTGTGTTATAATAAAAGTGTGGTAATAATCTTTGTTGGTGGACATTAGTAATAGAAAAAGACGGGAGCGCATTTCCCGTCTTTTTCCGTAGATATGTACTTATTTCGAGTACCACTTGACTATTATTTCTAACAGTTTAAGCAGCAACTCAAAAATTTTGTACAAATCTACTTGGCGGCTTTGTTTCCGCCTTTTTTTGTTGGTGGACATTAGTTTCACCTCCTTTCCTTTGGAGGCTATAACTATTATATTATAAAAGTAATTGTATAAGGATGATATAACCTTTAGGTTTGTATATGAGCAGGCTTAACACCCGATTTTTAATGCTTATTAAGTTTTAGTATATCTATGATACTAACAGTGTAAGATGATATTTCATTGTATTATTCTTTTTAATGCTATATAATGAAATATGGCATATTGATAAGGGAGGTAAAAATGCAGATATTCATAGTTGTACTAAACTATCTTTTAATGTTACTTATTGGCCTCATAGACAACATAAAAGGCCCTGTAATAGCGCCGATAAAATCTTTCTACCACATTGATTACACTTATATAGGTCTTTTGCTATTTATCGGAAGCCTCGGCTTTATCACAGCTTCTTTTATTGGCGGAATAATAGTAAATAGGTACGGCAGTAAGGCAGCTTTATCGGGAGGCCTCATTTTTATCATATTAGGTATACTTGGGTACTTTGTGTCGCCGTTTTTCTTCGTTTTTGCAGTCTTCTTCTTTATTATGAATTTTGGTTTGGGGATGTTGGAGATAGGCATAAATGCTACTGCCGCAGTTGCATTTGTTGCAAATCAGGCGATAATGATGAACCTTTTACATTTCTTTTATGGAGCTGGCGCCACGATTTCACCAAACGCAGTAGGAAGGCTTATTGAGATGAGATATCCTTGGCAAAATATATATCTTTTAGGCGGAATGATAACTGCAGCAATGTTGGTTGTGGTGATTTTAACGAGATTTCCTGGTGCCGCAAGGTATTTAAACAGAGATAAAGTTAAGTTTATAGATGTTTTAAAAGATAAGTATGTTATTTTGTTTTCGATTATGTTGGGGTTTTACATTTCATCTGAGGTTGGCATAGGAAACTGGGCTGTCACTTATCTTAAAGGAGCTTACGGCATGAACAGCGTAAAAAGCTCTATGTACTTGTCTCTATTCTTTGCTGCGTTTACGATAGGCAGGCTTTTAGGCGGATTTGCTGTGGAAAGGATAGGCTATGTAAAAAGCATTTTCATATTTGCTTCATTAGCATCGATTTTTGTCGCTGGAAGCATGATAAATCAAAATTTGTCTATTTTATTGTCGATTGCGGGTTTATTCTACTCCATAATATATCCCACAACAATGGCTTTGGCGATGAAGAATTTTAAAGAAAACACAGGTGTTGCCATAAGTGTCATAGTGACTGTAAGCTCATCTATAAATATGCTGGCTAATTTTATAATAGGAAAACTAAGCGATATATTCGGTGTCTTTATAGGTTTTTCTTTTATCGTAGTCTTTATGGTGCTTGTAATTGTAATGCTGAAGGTATTGTCGTCATCTTTAAAGTCGTATTCGCAATAAAAAACTCCCGTATTTGGGAGTTTTGCCTCTATATTAAGTTTACACTTTCAAGCAGTTTGCTATTATCAAGTATTTCATGAGGTTTTCCAATAGTTTCTATCGTGTGAGATTCATTCATTATGACTATTCTATCAGCAAGGCTTTTTGCTAAATCCAAATCATGTGTTGATATTATCAGTGTCTTGCCTCTATTGCCTAAATTAATTAACATATTAATAAGCCACTTTCTAGACCTTGGGTCAAGTCCGTTTGTAGGCTCATCAAGAAGCAATACTTCAGGATTTATGACCATTATAGATGCCAGAGCGACTTTCTTTTTTTCGCCGCCGCTTAGTCTATGGGGAGGTCTGTCCCGCAATTTTTCAAGTCCAAATGATTCCAATGTTTTGTCTACCATCGATTTTACGTCTTTTATCTCTAGTCCCATTTGAAGCGGTGCAAATGCGACTTCATCAAATACGTTTGTATTAAAAAGCTGAACATCAGAGTCTTGAAACAGATAGCCGACTTTTCTTCTAAATTCGTATTCCTCATCATTTTTCATGTTTAATATTGATCTGCCAAAAGCTAGGATGTGGCCACTATCAGGTTTCATAAGGCCATCCATCAATTTTAAAAGTGTAGACTTTCCTGAACCATTTGCACCTAAGATGATGAGCTTCTCGCCTTTATTTACGTTAAAACTTACATCAATAAGTGCTGGTATCGACTTTATGTATGAGTAAGAGACGTTCTTAAGTTCAAATATTATATCCAAAGTTTGCCTCCTTTTAATAAAGAGAATATCATAAATAATGATACATTGAAAATTATCCAGATCATATCGCTGCGGCTAATCTTGAAGTCATTTATTGTTTTATACTCGCCTTTGTATCCGCGAGAAATCATGGCATTGTATACATCGTCGCTTAAGTGTTCGGATCTTACCAGCAGATTTCCCATTGACGATGCTACGAATTTTCTTTCGCTTTTGCCTTTAGACTTCCCTACATTTCTGCTTTTTCTAGCCAGATACATATTTGATGCCACATCAAGAAACAATGTTATATACCTTAGTGATATATCAAGTGTAGCAGAAAATATCTTTGGAAACTTAAAATATCTTAGGGCTTTTAATATTTCACCCCATTTTGTTGACAGAATTAAGATGTATATAAACGACAGCGAAACAAAAGAACGCATAATGAAAATCAATGCACTTAAAGCTCCATCCCTTGTGATGTAGAGACTTCCGGTTACGTAAACAAGAGGTTTGCCGGGTCTTACTACGTTAAACAATGAAGGGATTAGTACAATGCCTGTAAATACTATAGACACTGCTGAAATCCTTGCTAGGTAAGATTTCATAGGTATCTTTGAAAGCACAGCCAGTATAAGTGAATACACCAGCATTACTGCCATATAGTACAATGAGTTGCCTAAATTGGCTATTACTATTAGGAGTACAATAGAAAGAAGTCTAACTCTTGGATCAAGGGACTGCATCAAACCGCTTTTATCAGCAATTTCATCTGATGCAAACATGTCTTCAAATGTACTTTGTATACCTAAAACTGTCTTCTCAATAAAATTACTCATTTTTCTCCTCTGATTTACCCATTATTTTGCTAAGTATAAAGAATACTAAAGCAATTACGGCTATTCCCACGACAGCCGAAAATATATACCCTATTGATGATTGAAGGAAGTTCTTATCAAAGCCGGGTATGCTGTAGCCTGGGAATATGGCTTTTATCGTATCTGAAAAATGTTTCATTCCGCTTGGCACATATCCAACCATGCTTTTTATTTCATCTGTACCCCATTCGCCCCATGCTGATCCAGAAGCTAAAAGCCCTATAGGAGTCAGCAAAACTATTATTAATGCAGCTATCAAGAATTTTTTCACTTAGATTCACCTCTTAGTCTGTATGAAAATTTGTAAAGTATGTTGCCTTCACCGGCTCTCATCAAGTAGTACACTACAAGTCCAGTCATAACTGCTTCTACTAACCCGGCCACTGTAAGGTGTGCTATCATTATGGCTGGTATTGATTGACTGAGTCCGTATGGAAAGTACAAGGCACGGCCGTCTGCTGCATGAAATAGCACAGGTTGCAGACCTAATTCTATTGCGGTTGCAAGTGCTGCTGCATTTATGCCTATGTATGCACCGACAGCAGATGATATGACTTTTCCAACATTTAGCTTTTGAAGCAGTACATATACACCGTATCCTGCGAAAGGCGCTAAAAAGGCCATATTAAAGCTGTTGGCTCCAAGCGCCAAGATTCCTCCATCTCCAAAAAACAGCGACTGTATTAAAAGGGTAATCGTCAGTGAAATGCTGGCGCCCCATGGACCTAAAGCTATTGCAAGAAGCGTCGCACCTACTGCATGTGCCGTTGTGCCGCCCGGTATAGGGACGTTAAACATCATTACTGTAAAAGCAAATGCAGAACCTATGGCCATCGTCGGTATGTCTTTTTTGTCGAATGTGCTGTTTACTTTTTTTGTGGCAGTAGCTAAAACTGGGACCATAGCTGCCCCCATTACGGCGCATGTGGCAGGACTTAGGTATCCGTCTGGTATATGCATAAATATTCCTCCCCCCTATAAATTCTTTCCTGTCGTAGTCATTACTAGCTTTCCGTGCTTTACGCCTTTTGTGCTTATTATCTCGTCGGCAATAGCTGATATAGTCTTCGAAGTGCCTTTTACAACCATTACTTCAAGGCAGTTGTGCTCATCAAGGTGTACGTGCATGCTTGATATTATGTTTTCATGGTGTCTATGCTGTATGTCAACAAGTTTATCGCTTATCTCCCTTACTTCATGGTTGTAAACATACGTAACTGTACCAATTGATTCGGCCTCATCTGACTTGCACTGGTTTTCGACTATGTAATCTCTAATTAAGTCCCTTATAGCTTCAGACCTGTTTTTGTAGTTTTTTGATTCGATCAATTTATCAAACTGTGAAAGCAGATTTGCTTCCATTGAGACTCCGAAGCGGGTGATTTCTTCCAGAGCAATTACCTCCTTGTGTGTTACTTTTATAAAAATAATAGCACTAAACAGATCAATAATCAATAGTACAATAAAAATTCAGAATACTGTATTAATTTAAATTATTGAAATTTATTGTGCTGTAATATATTATATAGGAAAAGGATTTTATCAGTCTTGTATTGATGAAAAGGAGGAAAAGATGTATATAAAATCTTACGATGTGGAGATAGATGAAAAGTCTGTAATGAGGTATTTGGGATATAGAGACAGAGGAGAGAATGAAGATTTAATAAAAGATATCAGAAAATCCATAGATGAATCGCATGAATTGATGGATCCCTGCGTATGCTTCGATAGATTTTCCATAAAGTACGATGAAGTAAAGTACGAGATAATTGTATCTTCCAAAGACACATTAAATGATGATTACATAGTGGATAAATTAAAAGGTGTAGAATATGTGGTTATGGCTGTTGCAACGATAAAAGACAGGATCGAAAGTGTGTCGTCCCGCTTTTTTGATGAAGGAAAGTATTTAAGAGGCATGATATTTGATGCTGTAGGAAATGCAGCGTTAGAGAATCTATGCCAGAAATTCTACTGGGATTTGACGAATGGATTAGAAAAAGAAGGACTTGGTGCAACTGAGATGATATTCCCCGGAGATAGTAAGTGGGATATAAAGGCGCAGGAAATAATATTTAAAAACCTTGATGCGTCAAAAATCGGCGTGGCGCTGGATGAGAATTACACGATGCACCCTATGAAGTCTCTTTCATTCGTCTTAGGAGTTGGCAAAGGTTTAAGATCAAATGAAACGCATCACGACTGCAGCAAATGCGATTTTTCTCAATGCATCTACCGCATGGTGAAAAGAAAGAAGCACATCGTAAAAGTCAACTACGGCGGAAGATACAAGGAAATTGAGGTTTACGATGGAGCAAATCTATTTAAAGCATTGGTGGAAAACGGTGTACCAGTTCCTAATTCATGTGGCGGGTATCACACCTGCGGAAAGTGTAAAGTCATTGTTAATGAAAGAATTCCAATGATTAATGAAGAGATGCAGTACTTAAGCGATGTTGAGTTAGAAAAAGGCATAAGGCTCTCGTGCTTTTTAAATGTCGACAGGGATCTTGATGTTACAGTTTTAGATGAAGGAGACATATCTGTTTTTACTGATAGCATTGATACATTTAAGCTTAATGACATAAACCCTAGGGTAAAGAAGAAAATAGTGAAGATGGATTTGCCAACGCTAGATGACCAGAGGGATGACCTTAGGAGAGTAAGTGATTCATTAGGGTCTGATGTCAAGATGTCTCTAAGCGTGTTAAGAACACTTCCTGACATATTGGAAAGCAATAATTACAATGTCGCTTTAGCATTAAGAAATAATGAAGTAATCTCAGTAGAAGGCGCAGATTCGATTGACAGTGTTTACGGCATATCTATCGATATAGGCACTACGACAATTGCGGCATACCTATATAACATTAAGACAGGGACAAGGATAGATGTTTTTTCTGATATGAACCCTCAGAAATCGTTTGGAGCAGATGTTATATCAAGGATAAACTATACAATCACTGAAGATGACGGGCTTTTTAGATTGCACAGAATTATAGTTGGTGAGATAAACAAGATTGTAAATGCCTTTTGTGAGAATAACGCCATATCTAAGGAAAATATATACGAAATTGTGATAGTTGGCAATACTGTCATGATTCACTTAGCTTTAGGTGTACCGGTCAAAAATATCGCTAATTCGCCGTATATACCTGCATTTACATCTACGATGGAGTTAAAAGCTAGTGCTTTAGGAATAGACATAAATAAAGAAGGGTATGTCGTTACACTTCCTATGGTTGCATCGTACGTTGGAGCTGATACGGTGGCAGCAGTCTTACATAGCCGCATGTATAAAGGCGACGATATTACTTTGCTTGTGGACATAGGGACAAACGGCGAGATAGTCTTGGGGAATAAAGAATTTCTTATATCCTGCTCCGCTGCAGCAGGACCTGCTTTTGAGGGTGCTAATATAACGTTTGGTATGAGCGGTGTAGAAGGCACCATTGACCATGTTGATTTAAAAAGAGATCCTATATTTACAACAGTTGGAAGGAAGAAAGCAAAAGGCATATGCGGTTCTGGCATCGTAGATGCTGTGGCAGAGCTTTTCAAGCATGGCATAGTTGATAATACTGGAAGGATATTGGATAAAGATGAAGTGACAAGCGCAGTTGGTAAAAAGTTTTTAGATCGCATTGTACAATACAATGAAATACCAGCATTTTTGATAGATGATGAGAATGGAATTTACTTGACTCAGAAGGATATAAGGCAGGTACAGTTGGCGAAGGCAGCTATAAGGGCAGGAATCAATATACTTATAAATGAGATGAATATTTCCGAAAGTAATATAAAAAGAGTTTACTTAGCAGGTGGGTTTGGCAGTTATATAAGTATAGAGAGCGCTGCTACAATAGGGCTTATACCAAGTGAATTAAAAGATAGGACGATGCAGATAGGAAATGCTGCAGGTTCAGGCGCATCTTTAGCGCTTCTTTCAGACGATGAGCTAAATAAGGCAAGAATTGTAAGGGATAAGATAAAGTACATTGAGCTTTCAAATGTGCCGACATTTCAGGATGAATTTATTAAATCTATGTACCTCTGAAATTTTTCCATATTTTTTAAATCTATATTGACTATATGGTCAATAAACGCTATAATTTAAAAAGAAATTGACCTAGTGGTCAAAAATGAGGTATTTATCATGAATGTTATTGAGGTGGATAAACTTACAAAGTATTACGGCAAGTCGAGAGGTATAATCGATGTAAGCTTTGATGTGGAAGAAGGTGAGATATTTGGATTCATCGGACCCAACGGTGCTGGAAAGTCTACCACCATAAGGACCCTTCTGTCGCTTATTTACCCTACATCTGGCAGTGCTAAAATCTTTGGCAAAGACTGTATAAAGTATGGGCCTGAAATAAAGAAGGATATTGGATATCTGCCGTCAGAAGTGTTTTACTACGACAACATGAAGGTAATTGACCTTTTAAAGTATTCAGCAAGTTTTTATAAAAAGGATTGCAGCAAGAGGATCAAGGAATTATCGGAGATGATGGATTTAGATTTAAATAAAAGGATTGATGATCTTTCATATGGAAATAGAAAGAAAGTGGGAATCGTTCAAGGACTTCTGCATGAACCTAAGCTTCTTATACTGGATGAGCCAACAAGCGGACTTGACCCGCTGATGCAGCAGAGATTTTTCAATCTATTAAAAGAAGAAAACAAGAAAGGCGTTACTATCCTGTTTTCGTCTCATATATTAAGCGAAGTTCAAAGACTGTGCAATAGAGTTGCCATCATAAAGGAAGGCAGAATAATAAGCCTTGAAAAGATAAGCTCTCTTAGAGAGAACAGCTACAAAAGGATAAATGTTGAAACAGCGGTAGATGTAAGAAGTGATTATTTCAAGATAGATGGCGTAAGCAATATAGAGATAAAAGACAATACGGTGAGCTTTTTATTCAAGGGGGATATCAATTTGATAATGAAAAAGATAGCAGAAATAAGCATATCTGATGTTACGATTGAAGAACCAAGTCTTGAAGAAATATTCATGCACTACTATATGAGGGGGTAGAAAAACATGAATGTATTTTTACACGAGTTAAAGTCCTACAGAAAATCTACGATAGTATGGTCCATATCCATGGCTGCATTGATAATATTTTTTCTATCTATGTATCCTTCATTTTCAAGTAGTGCATCTTTAGTGAAAAAGATTTTAGAGGGGTATCCTGAACCCATCAGGAAAGCATTTGGAATTTCTATAGATGACATTACAAAGTTTTTGGGATTCTATTCATATGTATTTTCTTTTGTTGTTTTGGGCGGCGCGATACAAGCGATGAATTATGGTATATCTACAATATCAAAGGAGATAAAGCTAAAGACAGCGGATTTCCTCATGACAAAGCCAATACCACGCAATGAAATTTTGACATCTAAATTGCTAGCATCATTGACATCAGTAATTATAACCGATATCATTTATTTGGTTACTGCATACATTACAGCAGAATCAGTAACAAAAGAATCGTTTAACATTAAACTCTTTTTCATGATTTCTGTTACGCTTTTATTTGTTGAGGTCATATTCATGTCAATAGGCGTATTAATATCAGCAGTTGTGGGAAAGATTAAGTCAACGATATCTCTTTCTTTGGGTGTAGTATTTACATTTTATATAATTGGGATGCTTCAAGCTACATTAAATGATAAAGCAATGAAGTATATAACGCCATTTAAGTACTTTGACACAGAGTACATCATAAAAAATTCCTCCTATGATATTACGTTTGTCATCATATCTATATTGATTGTTCTTATATCAATTTTTCTAAGCTATGCTGTATTCTTAAAAAGAGACATTCATGCTGTTTGAGGGGTGTTAGATATGAATATTTATTTAAGAGAGCTAAAAGCAAATGGAAAGTCCTTATTTATATGGTGCATAATCATGATCGCATTTGTAGCTGCATCGATGGGAAAGTACGCCGCAAGTTCGTATATTTCTGGTCAATCCCTAAATGATATTATTTCAAAGATGCCTGACGCAGTAAAATCCATGTTTGGAGCTGGGACGTTTGACTTGTCAAAGGCTATAGGCTTTTACGGTGCCATGTTTATATACGTTGTATTGATGGCTGCAATACACGCATCCATGATTGGGGCTAATATAATTTCAAAAGAAGAAGATGATAAGACTGCAGAATTTTTGATGTCAAAGCCAGTATCGAGGATAAAAGTGATTACATCAAAGCTTTTTGCGGCATTTACAAATATAATTGTTTTCAATATTATCACGTTGATTTCGTCTATATACTTTGTAGGATACTACAGCAAAGGGGAAAATGTTTCAAAGGATATATTAAAACTGATGATTGGAGTTTTTTTGCTGCAGTTTATATTCGTGTCATTAGGGTTGTGTCTTTCAGCTTTTTTAAAAAATTCCAGGCTGGCTTCGCCTTGTACTGTAGGGATAATGCTTGTCACATATATTTTATCGCTGGCCATCGATATAGACAGCCATCTTTCTGGATTAAAATATTTCACGCCATTTAAGTATTATGATGCAAAAAATTTGATATACGGAAAAGGATTTGAGATAATATACATTGTAATATCTGTTTTGATTATATTGCTTTTTATCAGTATGACTTATGTTTTTTACCACAAAAGGGATTTGAAAATATAGTTTTTGGGAAGGGATCCATTTGTACGAAAGCTTTGAGAATTTAAGCGATGAAAAAAGAAATAAAATAATTGAAGCAAGCCTAGAGGAGTTTTCTAAAAAGGGATACGAGAGGGCTTCAACAAATGTCATCGTGAAAAATGCCGGGATATCAAAAGGTCTTCTTTTTCACTACTTTAAAAGTAAAAAGAATTTATTTATATATCTTTTTGATCGCATTGTAGAGGAATTTGTTGCTGCTTTTTATGAATTTATAGATGATTCGCCATCAGATATATTTGAAAGGCTTATGAACTGGACAATAATAAAGTTCAAGTTGTATTTTAAAAAACCAGTAGAGTATAGATTTTTGACTGTATCTATTTATGATTCACCAGAAGAATTAAAAGAGGATATATTGAAAAGATATGAGAGAATAAGCAGTGAAGTCATGAAGAGATTTATGGAGAATTTAGATTTGTCCAGTTTTCGCAAAGATGTAGATATTGATAGAGCTTTGAGCTTTATTATGACATCTATTGAAGCCATTGGCAACAGATATTTGGAGATGTATAAGCATGACATCGATAAACTTGTTGCAGATAAAGATAAAATTATTGATGATTTGAAAGATTGTATATACATACTTAAACATGGCATATATGAAAAGTAACAGAATCAATTGGGTGGCCGCTTTCACCTTATTTTTTTGTCTATTAGAATGCTACTGGATTTTTTCTTAAAAAATGATATTATTAAAACGTATGAATTTATATAGAAGGAAGTGTTGGATCATGAGCTTGTATGATGACATCAAAAGGTTTATCAATAATACAGATGGAAACATAGGTGTTTCAATAAAAAATCTAAAGACAGGAGAAAGAATAGACATAAATGAAGAGATGATGTTTCCATCGGCCAGCACAATAAAAATAGTTATAATGGCACAGATTTATAAAATGGCTAAAGAGGGTTACATAAGGTTAACTGATAATATCGTTCTATCTGACTTTATGAAAACAAATGGTAGCGGGATTCTTTATCAGCTTAACAGCAAGCATAAATTTACTATAGAAGAACTTATAACGTTGATGATCATTATAAGCGACAATACAGCTGCAAATGTCCTGATTGACATAGCAGACATGAAAAATATAAATAAGATGGCAGAGAATCTTGGAATGTTGCATACAAAGATACAGAGAAAGATGATGGATTTTGAAGCAGCAAAATCCGGGAAAGATAATTACACATGCCCGAAAGATATGACGCATCTTCTAGAGCTTATACATGATGGAAAAGTTGTAGATGAAGAGTACAGCAACATGATGCTTGATATATTAAAGAAGCAGCAGGATTTAGGAAGGCTTGATTTGTATCTACCAGATGACGTCTTAATTGCACATAAGCCAGGGGAGCTAAAGCTTTTAGAGCATGATGTAGGGATAGTATTCCTAAAAAATTGCGAATACATAATAAGTGTAATGACGAATAATTTGAGTACAAATTTAGATGGTAGAAGGGCCATAGGTAAAATATCAAAGATGGTTTACGATGAATATGTAAAATTATAAAGTCTTTTTAATAGTAGTTGCCTGCATTTATGTTATAATATATGTGTAAGAATCATAGATATGTTGGATATGGCGTTCCCCAAATGTGGGACACTTCGGGAAACATTGCAAAAGATAAGGGGGAATGCCAATTTGGAGAAGGACATAATCAATCTGATACTTGCTGTTGTTACAGTTTTTGGATTATATATTATAGTTAATGCTCCTAAATCCATAATAATTAAAATTGAATTTAAAAGTTTAAAAATAGAAATAAATACAAAAAAAGAATAGGTAGTTGCAGCTACCTACTCCAATATCCGACATATCTCAAACACCGAAGTGTCCCTTTACTTATATTATAACATATAATAAAAAAAATGAAATAGGAGGGATTATATTTGACGATATTTTTAATTATTTTAGCTTCAATTATATGGCTCATTGATTTTTTGGTATTATTAGATGCTAAATTTGATTATAAAAATAGATTTTTGTGCATATCAGTAAGAACAGAAAAAGAGCAATAATCTAGGAAAAAGCGTGTAAGTTTATTTTGCCAAGATTCTAAGGGAGTTAAGCACCGCCAGCACAGTTACACCCACATCTGCAAATACTGCTTCCCACATTGTTGCAAGACCCAATGCTCCTAAGGTGAGGACAGATAATTTAACGCCTAATGCAAAAATTATATTTTCTAAAACAATTTTATGAGTTTTCTTTGCTATTTTTATGGCGTCAACCAATTTAATCGGCTCGTCTGTCATCAGCACCACGTCTGCCGCTTCTATAGCAGCATCAGTGCCGATTTTCCCCATTGCAATTCCGATGTCTGCTCTTGTTAAAGCGGGAGCATCATTTATTCCATCTCCAACAAAAGCTACTTTGCCTTTTAAATCAGTATTGCTGCACAGTTGGTCGACGACATTAACTTTTTCATCAGGCAGAAGCTCTGAGTAAACACCATCAAGTCCTAACTCATTTGATATATATTCGCTTATTTCTTTTTTATCTCCAGTAAGCATTATGAGTCTTTCTACACCTAAGCTTTTAAGTGCTTTTACAGTATCTTTGGAGTCTTTTTTTATTGAATCAGATATAACGATGTATCCTGCATATTTTCCGTCTACTGCTATGTGGACAGCACTGTACGGTCTTACATCCTTAAATGCTATATTATGACTTTTCATCAATTTTGAATTTCCTATAAGGATTTCTTTATCATTGATAATAGCTTTTATGCCATTGCCGGCAAGCTCAACATAATCTTTTATTTTTCCTGCGTCAATTTTGCTGCCGTAAGCATTTATGATAGATGATGCTATAGGATGATTTGAATAGTATTCTCCGTATGCAGCATATTTAAGCAGTTCATCGCTTTTTAAGGGATTTTCTGCATTGATTTCTGTCACTTTGAAGGTACCTTCTGTCAATGTGCCGGTTTTGTCGAAAACTATTGTTTTAACATCATTTAAAACTTCTAAGTAATTGCTGCCTTTTATAAGGATGCCACTTTTTGACGCAGCTCCGATGCCGCTAAAGAAGCTTAACGGTACCGATATAACAAGGGCACATGGACATGATATGACTAGGAATACCAGCGCTCTGTAGATCCAATTTGAGAAGTTCTCATTTAAAAGTAGAGGAGGGATTGTGGCTATAAATAATGCAGATAGTGTTACGATTGGTGTATAGTATTTTGCAAATTTCGTTATAAAATTTTCGGCTTGTGCTTTTTTATTGCCGGCATTTTCTATCAAATCAAGAATCTTTGATACGGTTGATTCTTTAAAGTTCTTTTCGACTTTAACGGTGAGAAGGCCGTTTTTGTTTATAAAGCCGCTTAATACATTAGAACCGATGCCAACTTCCATTGGCAAATATTCTCCTGTCAAAGATGATGTATCCACAAATGATTTGCCATCTATTACTTTTCCATCCAGCGGTATTTTTTCTCCGGGTTTTACTAAGATGATATCGCCTATATTTACTGCTTCTGGCGGTACCTTTTTTATATTATTTTCTATCTTTAAGTTTGCGTAGTCAGGCCTTATATCCATCAAGTCTTTTATTGATTTTCTAGAATTGTCTACAGCGTAATCCTCAATAAGTGTGCCTATTTGATAGAAAAGCATGACTGATACGCCTTCTTCATATTTGCCGATTGCAAAGGCACCTATTGTGGATATGCTCATGAGAAAATTCTCATCAAACAATTGACCTTTCAAGATTTTTTTGATGGACAGTGCAATTATCTCTCCACCTGAAATAATGTAGCTTATGAAGAAAAGGGAGAATTTTGCGTATTCCGGAAGTTTAAAAATAACAGGTAGAATAAATAAAGCTGCTGCAGATAGTAATTGCATGATTTTCCACTTAAAGCGGCTGTCTTTGTCTTTTACGATCTTGACTTCAGAATCAGAAATATGAATATTTGGCTCCACATCTTTTATAACTTTCTTTATAGCTTTATTTATATCATTTATCTTATTTATATCTTCTAATTCAACAGTCAATTTTGTATTTATAAGATCTACATTGGCATTGCATATTCCATCTATTTTTTTCACATTATCTTCTATTTTTGCTGCACATACAGCACAGTCTAATCCTTCTAACAGAAATGTCTGCTTTGAGCCTTTCATGTTATTTGCCTCCAAAACTATCCCTTCTTTCATATAAATTTAAGCCAAATAAAGGCTATTCTTCTATATGGCTGAATCCCTGGTCAAATATCTTTATGACGTGGTCGTCTGCAAGAGAATAGTATACGACTTTGCCTTCTTTTCTGTATTTTACAAGTTTGCTTTGCTTCAATATCCTTAGCTGATGAGATACTGCAGATTGATTCATGCCAAGTGTCGCCGCAATATCGCAGACGCACATTTCAGACTCAAATAAAGCACATAAAATTTTGATCCTTGTTGTGTCGCCGAATATCTTAAAAAGCTCAGCAAGGTCGTACAATTTTTCTTCTTCAGGCATTAATTTTTTTACTTTGTCAACAACATCTTCGTGTATTACAGTTATTTCACATACGTCATTGTTGCTCTTATTGTCTTTCATAAAAACACCTCGATGATTGAATATATGAATATTTGTTCATATATATTTTATAATTTATTTCAGCATATGTCAACTGCGTTTTATTCAGTAGTAGGAGAGAATCAAATAGGAGAGTGTCATATGCTCATTATGGTTTAATGCGATGCTGTGCTATAATATATTTGAATAATTTATTATGAGGGATAAAGATGATGCGTAAAATAATCCATGTCGATATGGATGCTTTTTTTGCATCTGTAGAGCAGCATGATAACCCTAAGCTCAAAGGAAAACCTGTCATAGTAGGCGGATTATCTGGGAGAGGTGTTGTGTCTACATGCTCTTATGAAGCTAGAAAATATGGAATCCATTCAGCAATGCCGATGTACATGGCAAAGACTTTATGTCCACATGGCGTTTTTTTGCCTGTAAGATTTGAGCGGTACAGGGAAGTGTCTAAAAAAGTATTTGATATTTTGTATGAAATAACTGATATTGTGGAGCCGTTGTCGATTGATGAAGCTTATCTCGATGTAACAGATATCGACAAAAATCCAGAAGATATTGCCAAGGAAATAAAAGAAAAAGTGTATATGACGACAGGGCTTACTGTGTCTGCAGGTGTTTCATACAATAAATTCCTTGCAAAGATAGCATCGGACTGGAATAAGCCGGATGGGCTTATGGTTATAAGTGAAGACATGGTGCCTGATATTTTAAGACCTCTTAGTGTGTCAAAGGTGTACGGCATCGGCGAGAAATCTTCTGAAAGGCTAAAAAAGATCGGCATAGAGAAAGTCGATGATTTACTGAAGTTAAGCGAAGAAGAGCTTACAAATATATTCGGAAAGTACGGTAAAGAGATATACGACAGGATAAGAGGAATTGACTTAAGACCTGTCGAAACATACAGGGAGACGAAATCAATCGGCAAAGAGACTACACTTAAAGAGGATACTGATGATATTGAGATATTATCAAAATATTTAGGTGGATTTTCAAGGACAATATCATTAGAACTAAAAAAAGAAAAACTTTATTGCAGAACTGTTACGGTAAAAATCAAGACGTGGAATTTTACAGTCCACACGAAAAGTAGAACATTAAATGAATATATAGATTCACCTGAGGATATTTACAATGTAGCATCATCTATTTTAAAAGAATCAAATATTAGTCAGCCTGTAAGGCTTATTGGACTATCTGTTTCAAATTTAAGCACAAACAATATAAAACAGTTGTCGCTTTTTGATTCAGAAATTAGAAAAAACATAAAGATCGATAAGATAGTCTATGAGGTAAATAAAAAGCTTGGCGGATATTTTGTGAAAAAAGGAAGCGATATTTAAGGGGGTAAAAATGGAAAAAAGCGAACATAGATTTAGCCTTCAAAAGGAAATATTAGAGCTGGCTTGGCCTTCTATTACTGAGCAGATGCTTATAATGATGGTAGGCATGGTATCTACAATATTTGTAGGACACATCAGCACTGCAGCTATAGCAGCAGTAGGCATGATTAACACGCTGGTGTTTTTCTTTCAATCGATCTTTGCAGGACTTTCTACCGGATGTACAGTAATCGTGGCGAGGCTTATAGGTGAAGAGGACGAAGACAATGCACGACTTGCAGTCATGCAGGCGCTTATAATGTGCATCATAATATTTATAGCTTTTACTGTTTTGGGATATATATTTGCAGCTCCTCTCATAAAAACATTTTTTGGTACTGTTGCAAAAGATGTATTTGACTTGGGGCTTATGTATTACAGGATCATTCTTTTAGGCATGCCATTTGTAATAATAGATATTGTATTAGGTGGAGCATTAAGAGGCGCTGGCGACACGAGAACGCCCATGTACATTACGGCTACCATAAACTTGATAAGCCTCATCTTAAATTCCATTACGGTGTTTGGTGTAAATATCGGTGGACATCAGCTTATACCTGCTTTTGGAGTAAAAGGCTCTGCTATGTCTGTCACTATAGCCAGAGTAATAGGTGGATTTATACAGCTTTATGTCCTTTACTTTGGAAAGAGGAAGATAAATTTAAGTGTACATGACAAGATTAGATTAGACTTACCGATGATGTTTAGAATCGTAAGAGTGGGTGTACCTGCATCGCTGGAACAACTGATAATGCAGGGTGGATTTTTAATACTGCAGGTTATAGTTTCCACAATGGGTACAGCGTCTATTGCAGTGTACCAAATAGGTATGAATGCCAACAGCCTTGCATTTATGCCTATATTTGGGTTTCAGCTTGCTGCAACGTCCCTTGTAGGAAGAAGCCTCGGCGCTAGAAAAATAATGCTGGCGGAGACATACGGGAAACTATCAAATAAAATAGCCGTAAGGGTTATAACGGTTATAGGAATTCTCATGTTTATTTTTGCACGTCAACTTGCTGCACTTTATTCAACAGATCCTGAAGTCATAAGGATGGGGGCAGTCGTAATAAGGATATTTGCTGCTATAGAGCCAATGCTTGCTATAATGAACGTTTTATCAGGCGTATTAAGAGCAGCCGGCGATTTAATGTATATAGTTATAACTGCATTTGTAGGCTTATGGCTTTTTAGAATCGCTATAGGATATGTGCTGGGCAAAACGATGGGCATGGGCATATATGGGATATGGATAGGTATATGCTTTGATTTTGTCGTTAGGTCTTTCATGTACACATATAGATTCAAGCAGGGAAAGTGGAAGTATCTGATGGTGTGAAACATGGGGATTCTATTGTTCATTTTTTATGAAATAGTTGCAAATTGGCAAAAATAAATTTATTATAGTAGTATAAATAGACTGGGAGTTGATCTTGTGGATGTATTTATAGAAAAGCTTGTAAAAAAACAAAAGACCCCTAAGGACACATTGACGGCAATTGGACTTATTGTGGCTTCATTGGTAGTTGTTTTTTTCATAATACCTATGATACCTTTTGTGAAGGGATTTCTCATCTTTTTCATCGTCGCCATACCTTTTTTTGCGTATTACGTTATAAGATCGCAAAACATAGAGTATGAGTATGCATATACTAATGGCGAACTGGATGTGGACAAGATAGTTGCAGAGAGCAGAAGAAAGAGGCTTTTAAGTGTCGACTGCAAAGACTTTGAAATTGTAGCAAAGGTATCAAGCGACAAATATTTGGAAGAGTATAAAAATATCCCAAATCGGATAGAAGCAGTAAGCTCTATGACATCACCAGATGTCTACTTTGCTGTATTTGAAAATGGCGGCAAGAGAACGATTCTCTACTTTGAACCTGATGAAAAGATGATAGAAGCCATGTGGAAGTATATACCGAGGAAGTTTTTTAAATAATTTGGAGGAATGTATATGCCAATAAACGTAGTATTAGTTGAACCGGAGATACCGCAAAATACAGGGAATATAGCGCGGACTTGTGTCTTAACAGGGTCAAGGCTTCACTTAGTAAAACCTCTTGGATTTTCGCTTAGTGAAAAATATTTAAAAAGGTCTGGACTTGATTATTGGCCATACCTTGATTTAAAGGTATACGAAAACATAGAGGAATTTTTGAATTCCACAAAAGGCAGTAAGTATTATTTAGCTACTACAAAAGGCAAGCATTTTTATCATGAAGTAAAGTACGAAGATGATTCATACATACTTTTTGGAAAAGAATCAGCAGGGCTTCCTCAGTGGCTTAGGGAAATGTACGAAGATGACTGCATAAGGATACCTATGAACGAGGTAAAGGCGGAGAGATCTTTAAACTTGTCTAATTCTGTAGCTATCGTAGTCTATGAAGCTTTAAAACAACTGGGCTTTCCGAATATGTATTAACAGAGAGTGCAGCTAAAATCAGCATTTCTTTTTTATTAAGCGTCCACAAAATACTGAAAGAAATGCTTTAGCTGCTATTTATTTTTTATACTTTTCATTTATGGATAATAGAATTATCACTTGCGAATTCAAGTTTGTCATAATATTCCTACTACTATTTTGTATAAATAGGTTGATTTCATCCTACATTAGGATATAATAGCGGGGAACTGTTATTATTTTATCAGCTTTTACTCGTAGTGTGTCCACATCCTGTAGATTTTTACAACTCTTTCTTCTTCTAAAACTTCGTATATTAATCTATGATGAATGTTTATTCTTCTTGAAAATTTTCCTTGCAAGTCTCCCTTTAATTTCTCATAAGGAGGAGGATTTTGGTACGGGTTTTCTTTTATTATCTTCAAAATTTCTTTTGCTTTTCCATCTAGTCCGCTTTCTTCTAGCCTTTTTGCGTCTTTTAAAGCATATTTTGAAAATTTTAGTTTATATCCCATCCTAAATCTTCCTCGTCTTTCCATTCGTCTAACGGTGTTTTATCAGCTTCTATGATACTTTCTTTTAAATTTGGTATTGACAATAAATACAAGGTTTCTTGAATTGCATTCCAGTCTTCTTCAGAAATTAAAATCGCATTGCCTTTTCTAGAAGTTATTTGGATTGGTTCGCTGTACTTTTTAACTTGCTCAATTATTTTATATATGTTTTGCCTTACTTTTGTCACAGGCATTATCTTCATATAAATCACCTCTGTATATAATTATAACGTACTTAAAAACGTACGTCAATTGGTAATAGTAAAAATATTTTTTTGTTTTCGATTATATTATGTCTTGTAATATTAGCTAATTATTTCAGAAAAAATTTATTAATTTTGCTCCCGAAAAGATTGCTTAACAGAAAAACTAGACGATATGTTCAATGTGAATATTGTCTTGACATTTTATATTGTAAACCATAGAAAAAGCTAATGTATGTTGATAAAAATAGCTGGGTTATCGTATGATAATCCAGCTATTGTGTGCTCGACATGAGCGATAGCTATAAATGTTATATCTTGATTGCCTCAGTCTTTTAAAGCTAAAAGTATTTTATTAACCTCACTGCAGACTTTATCAAATTCTTCAGGCGTAAGCGACTGTGCACCGTCTGAAAGGGCCATATCCGGATGCGGATGTATTTCTATGATGAGCCCATCTGCTCCTACTGCCACGGCAGCCCTTGATAGCGGCGCTATCAGGTCACGCCTGCCTGTTCCGTGACTGGGATCGACTATTACAGGAAGGTGTGAAAGGTTTTTGACGGCAGCGACAGCATTTAGGTCCAGAGTATTTCTCGTGTACGTCTCAAATGTGCGTATACCCCTTTCACAAAGTATGACATTTGGATTGCCTTCTTTCATGATGTATTCTGCTGCATTAAGCCATTCTTCTATAGTTGATGACAAGCCGCGCTTTAAAAGAACTGGCATTTTTGACTTGCCTATCTCTTTTAAAAGCTCAAAATTCTGCATGTTTCTTGAGCCAACTTGCAGTATGTCGGCATACTGCGATACTTTCTCTATGTGTGAGCTGCTGACGATTTCTGTGATAGTAACCATGCCTGTTTCGCGTCCAACGGCATTTAGTATTTTCAGCCCTTCTTCTTCTAATCCCTGAAAAGAGTATGGGGATGACCTTGGTTTGTATGCTCCACCCCTTAAGACCTTTGCACCTGATTTTTTGACTGCTTTAGCCGCCTCAATCATTTGCTCATAGCTTTCTACTGCACACGGGCCTGCCATCATGACAAAATTGCCGCCGCCGATATCTATATCTTTGACTCTTACAACGGTATTGTCAGGTTTTGCTGATCTTGATACAAGCTTATACGGTGATGAAATTCTCACTACGTCGTATACACCTTCCATTGACGATATAGGCTTATCTTCTAGAACTTCTACATTTCCGATTACGCCGATTATTGACCTTTCAGCACCATTTACTACATGTGTAGATAGATTGAATTTCCTTACGTATTCACATACATTTCTTATATTTTCTTCTGTAGCATTTTCTTTCATTATAATGACCATGTAATCAACCCCTTTTAACATATTTTCTGATAAAAAAAATCTCTCATCCCAAAGGACGGAGATTTTCCGCGGTACCACCTTTATTAACCGTAAAAGGTTCACTCTAAGAGTACAATCATACTCCCTTCTTTTTAACGGTAGAAGACTCCGGCATCACCTACTTTAGTTTCAGATCGCAACTTAAGAGGGAACTTCAATATGCTTAAGATGTCCGGCTTCCACCGTCCCGGACTCGCTTTAATCCTCTACATACCTACTTTCCTCTTTCATCGTCTTTCACTCAAATTATTGTAATAATAATACAACAAAAAGGAAGCAGTGTCAATAAAATTTTTTACTTTAAACTGCTAAAACATTTTTACACGTGTTGTATAATATGCTAAAATATCTATTAAAGATAAAAAAGGAGCGGTGAATATGAGAATTGTGAGAATCGACGATGAAGGAAAGAAATATGGGATAGTAGATGGGAAAAACGTTTTGATGATAGATGGCGGTTTGATAAAAACCTTAAAAATTGACGATGCAAAGCTTTTGCCGCCATGCGATATGACAAAGGCTGTATGCGTCGGTTTGAATTACGGAGACCACATTGAGGAGATGGGAGACAAGCGCCCTGATGAGCCTACGCTGTTTATAAAGCCTGCAACTGCAGCGATAGGGCCTGATGATTACATAGTGATTCCTAAAATGTCAGAGAGGGTTGACTACGAAGGAGAGTTGGCTGTCGTCATAAAGAAGACGGCAAAGGATGTTTCAGAAGGTGATGCATTAGACTATGTCCTTGGATATACAATTGCAAATGATGTCACAGCCAGAGATCTGCAGTCAAAAGACGGCCAGTGGACGAGGGCAAAATCATTTGACACTTTTTTGCCTATAGGGCCATGGATTGAGACAGATGTAGATCCTTCAAACTTAGAGATAAAAACATACGTAAATGGCGTGTTGAAGCAGCACAGCAACACAAAGCACCTTATATTCAGTGTTCCAAAGCTTGTATCATTCATATCGCATATCATGACATTAAACCCCGGCGATGTAATACTTACAGGAACTCCATCGGGAGTAGGACCGCTTAATTCAGGCGATGTTGTCACAATCGAGATCGAAGGAATAGGTAAGCTTATAAATAAAGTCAAGTAAAGGAGATACACATGAAGCTTTATTTTTGCGGTGGAGCAAGTGAAGTAGGTGCATCATGCTACTTGGTGAATATAGACGGGAAAAATATTTTACTTGATTGCGGCATAAGGATGTCATCAGGTAAGGACAATCTTCCGGATTTTCAGCTTATTCAGGAAAATGGTGGAGTAGATGTCATAGTAATAAGCCATGCTCACATGGATCACATTGGCGCACTGCCTATAATATCCAGGATTTACCCTGATGCAAAGATATACATGACACATGCCGCAAAGGATTTAACGCGGGTACTTTTGTATGACAGCTTGAAGATAATGGGAAGAGAAGCGGAGATACCTGCTTATGCTGAGATACACGTAAAAGAAATGTTAAACAGGATAATATGCCATACGCCAGGGCATACATTTTCTCCTTTTTTAGATTCTGATTTAAAGGTGACCTTCTACAGCGCCGGTCATATAGCAGGTGCAGCATCAATATACATAGTCGGAAACGAGGGAAGCTTTTTTTACTCAGGTGACTTCTCTAGATTTAGGCAGAATACGATAGAAGGCGCATCAATACCTAAATTAAGGCCAGATGTAGCCTTCTTTGAATCTACGTATGGCGACAAGCTTCATGCAAATAGAGAGGTGGAAGAATCAAGGCTTGTTGAGAAGATAGGATCTGTAGTAAAAAATGGCGGGAAAGTGTTGATACCTGCTTTTGCCTTAGGGAGAGCGCAGGAAATAATCCTCATACTTAAAAAAGCCATAAATAAAGGCATGATAGATACCAAGGTGTACGTAGATGGAATGGTAAAAGACATATGCAGGATTTATAAATTAAATCCAAACTATTTAAGGCAAAATCTGGCCAAGAAGATTTTTAAAGGTGGAGAAATATTTTTTGATGACAACGTAATGCCAGTTGATAGGCCTGAAATGAGGGAAGAAATCATAAAAGAGCCATGCGTGATAGTATCAAGCTCAGGGATGCTTACAGGTGGCCCCAGCCAGTGGTATGCTGAAAAACTGGCAGGAGACGAAAAGAATCTGATAGCTATAACAGGTTATCAAGACGAAGAATCGCCGGGAAGAAGGCTTTTGGAGCTTACGGATGAGAAAAGTGAGGATAAGAAACTTAAATTGGCAGATAAAGAAATACCGGTAAAATGCGCAGTTGACAAGTTTGGACTGTCAGCTCATGCTGATATGAGTGAGATACTGTCACTTGTTAATAACCTTCATCCTAAAAAGGTATTTTTGGTTCATGGAGATCCAGATACAATAAATTTTCTGGGGAAAGAAATACAAAAGGATATAAAATCTGATGTATATGTGCCATTAAATGGAGATGCTTATGATATCGATATAGACAATCCAAGGAAGCAGCTTAAAAGAAAACCATATCCTTCAATGAAAATGGAAGAAGCTTTAAACGGAATCAATATAGAAAAGCTTTGGAGATTTGTACTTGACAGAATCGGTGCAGATGTCGCGTTATCTGTAGAAGATATAGGGGGAATATGGGGTTGTATAGAGGATACTGATGCCTTAAAAGATTTATTAAATAACTCAGTATATTTCCAACCTGACAAAAAGATGATGTTTTTATATCACCCTGTATCAGAAGAAGAACTAAAGTCAGAAGAAGATGAAGGCCCTATGGAAGTGAACAAGATGCTTTCATTAGTTGATGAATACTTTAATAGAGAGTCAGGACTTTACAAAAAAGGCGCCAGATTTGATGAGAAGATAGCTATTTTGTACTTTGATTTTCCAGATGTAGCAAAAGATAGATATTCATATTTATTTAAAGAATTTGAAGAAAGAACAGGATGGAAAGTTGAAATAAACGAAAATATAAACACATCGGCCATAAATGACGTCATATATAAGCTGTTGCCGGATGTTGCTATTAACAAAGTATCGTACAAAGGTGCTGACAAATTAGTATCTGTAAAGATTGACGGAGAAATTGAAAATATTCAAGAAGTAAAAGATAAATTTTACAATGAGACGGGACTTAAGCTTAACGTTAATGGGAAAGATGCGTCAGTTGATACAATTGGTGTTGTTGATACAGGTTCTGATAAACTGGAGCAGAATGAAGCACTTAAGATCATAGATGAGGCATTTAAGGATTTGCCTCATAAGCCTTATAAAAAGAGCATAAAGACATCAAACGGCATCAAGTACATTGAACTATCATTTATATCTAAGGTAGTCGGTGAAAGATATAAAGAAAAAATAGATGAGCTTATAAAGAGGACTGGTTGGACGATTGTGGTAGGAAGCGGTTGCAATCAGATAGAAGTCATAAATATTGCAAAGAGAATATTTGGGGAAATGGGAGTTAAACTTAAGAAAAATCCAAGCGTATATCTAGATGATATGACAGTTGGCATATCAATAGATGGCGATGCAGATGATGAGATTATTAAAAAGATAGATGACACGTTGTACGACATGACAGGTTTAAGGCTGAGATGAATATTCGTGGAAAGGAAGGTTTGCGATGGGTTATAAGGATATTTCATTAAAATACGGGAAAGGTGCGGTAGATGTAAAAATAGATGAGAATATGTGTACAGTGCTTTATCCTGAAGATTTGCCTGGTGTTGAAGACCCTATGGCGGAAGTATCAAGATCGCTTAAAGATCCAATTGGTAAAGCGCCTTTATCTGATTTGGTCAAGGGCAAAAAAGATGTCGTAATATTAGCCAGCGATATAACTCGCCCGTCGCCATCTCACATTCTAATACCGCCTATAATAGATGAATTAAACAAGGCAGGCATAAGCGATGACAGAATAAAAATCGTTTTTGGACTTGGTTACCACAGGAAGCATACAGATGATGAAAAGAAAACACTTGTTGGCGAAGAAGTGTTTAATAGGATAAAGTGCATCGACCATGATATAAATGACTGCGTGTACGTTGGCACTACAAAAAGAGGCACGCCAGTAGAAATCTTTCGTGAAGTGTACAATGCAGACTTCATCATAGCTACAGGCAACTTAGAGCTTCACTATAAAGCAGGGTACAGCGGAGGACATAAAGCGCTGCTTCCAGGTGTTTGCAGCAAAAATACAATAGAAAAAAATCACGTCCTCATGTTTTCAGAAGGAGCGATGCCAGGCAAAATCGATGGAAATTCGATGAGAGAGGATATCGAAGAAGGAGGAAAGCTGGCAGGTGTAGATTTCATAGTAAATGCAGTCTTAAATAGCCATAAAGAGATAGTGAAAGTAGTGTCAGGTGATCCCATAAAAGCTCACAGAGAAGGCGCTAAATACATCGATAAAATGTACAAAAGAGTTATACCCGAAAAAGCCGATATTGTCGTCGCATCTTGCGGAGGATACCCAAAAGACATTAACCTTTATCAAGCTCAAAAAGGGCTTGACAATGCCCAATATTCTGTAAAAGATGGCGGTACTATAATATTAGTGGCGGAATGCAGAGAAGGGCTTGGAGAGAAGCTTTTTTCAGACTGGATGGTAAATTCATCATCTGTAGATGAGCCATTAAAGTGGATAAAAGAGGAATTCAGGCTTGGAGCACATAAAGCTGCTGTAATCTGCGAAGTATTAAAAAGGGCTGATATCTACCTCATATCGTCTTTTGACAGCAGTTTCCTTGAAAAGATATTCTTTAAATATGCAAAGACTCCGCAGGATGCACTTGATGAAGCTATTAAAAAATATCACGATCCTAAGGTACTTGTTCTTCCATACGCAAATTCGACGCTGCCATACGTGGAGGAGTAAAATTTATGGCAAATTCTCAAATAACGAAAAAAGCAATGGCTGATGTGCTTAAAGAATTGATGAAAACAAAGCCATTAAATAAAATCTCCGTACAGGATATAGTGGATAAATGTGGCCTCAATAGGCAGACTTTTTATTATCATTTTCACGATATTTTTGAACTGCTTGAGTGGATTTATAAAAAAGAAGCTATTGAAAAAATCTCTCAATATAAAAATTATGAACATTGGACAGAGGGATTTTATCAAGTATTTAAATATATTGAGGATAACAAATTATTTTGCATGAATACATTAAACTCATTGGGCAGAGAACACTTGGAGAATTATCTTTATTCTGTAACATATGACCTTGTTATTGGGGTTGTTTATGAAATATCCAGAAATATGAAAGTGAAGGAGAAACACAAGGAATTTATTGCGAATTTTTATACCCTGGCATTTATAGGATTAATAATACAATGGATGAAAAAAGGGATGAAGGAAGAACCGGAGAAACTAATTAAAGATTTAAGTGAACTTATTGAAGGCAATTTCATGAAAGCTCTACAAAAATATGAGCTGTGTGATTAAAAAATATACAAATTCTATCAAATGTCAAAATTTTATACAGTTTAAGCTCTTTGATTATTTCAAAATCAGTGTTATAAAGCTATATTGTTTTTAGAAATATTTGATAATCAAGGAGCTGATTTTTATGAGAGATTATAAAAACACTCACGCTTATTTTGTAGGAGGAGGAATAGCTTCACTTGCAGGAGCGTGCTATTTGATTAGGGACTGCAGCTTTCCAGGTGATCATATTCATATTTTTGAAGAATTGAATGTTTTAGGTGGAAGCAATGACGGTGCGGGTAATCCTGAAACTGGGTATGTAATAAGAGGCGGCAGGATGTTGAACGATGAGACTTATGAAAATACTTGGGAGCTTTTATTGTCAATACCATCTATTGACAATCCAGAGAAATCTGTTAGAGAAGAAATAATTGAATTTGATTCTCAGCATCCAACCCATTCCAATGCAAGACTTGTTAATAATAACGGTGAAGTCGTAGATGTATCATCTATGGGTTTTGACAATGAAGATAGGATTGCTTTGGCAAAGCTCATTGTAACACCTGAAGAGAAGCTTAATATGTTAAAAATTAGTGATTGGTTTAAACCACACTTTTTTGAGACCAATTTTTGGTACATGTGGGCAACGACTTTTGCATTTCAACCGTGGCATAGCTTAGCAGAATTAAGAAGATATGTGATAAGGTTTATGCATGAATTTCCAAGAATTCATACATTGGAAGGTGTGACAAGAACACCTTATAATCAATACGATTCTTTGATTTTACCAATAAAGAAGTTCTTGGAAAATCACAATGTTGATTTCAAACTGAAATGTGCCGTAACAGATCTAGACTTTAAGGATACAGATAAAATAACGGTTACAAGGATATACTATAAAGAAGAAGGTATGGAAAAAACAATTGAGTTAAATGAAAGCGACGTTGTATTTGTCACAAATGGTTCAATGACAGAGGGCTACAGTTTGGGATCAATGACAAAGCCACCTGTTTTAAATGATAAAGGTGCATCGTGGAAATTATGGCATAAGATTTCAAAGAAAAAACAAGGTTTAGGAAATCCTACTGTATTTGACGATAATATACAAGGATCAAAGTGGGAATCATTTACTGTAACTTGTCATAATTCAAAGTTTTTTGACCTAATGGAAAAATTTTCGCGTAATAAAGCTGGGACAGGTGCTCTTGTTACATTTAAGGATTCTAATTGGTTTATGTCAATTGTTTTGGCACATCAACCACACTTTAGAAATCAACCTGATAATGTGAAAGTATTTTGGGGGTATGGATTATTTCCTGATAATCCGGGTAATTATGTTAAAAAGAAAATGTCAGAATGTACAGGAGAAGAAATATTAATTGAACTTTTGCATCATTTAAAATTTGAAAAAGAAATGGACGATATAATAAAATCGTCAAATTGCATTCCATGCATGATGCCATTTATTACAGCACAATTTATGCCAAGGTCGATAGGAGATAGGCCTCAAGTTGTACCGGAAGGCTCAACTAATTTAGCATTTATTGGACAATTTTGTGAAATACCTGATGACGTAGTGTTTACAGAGGAATATTCAGTTAGATCTGCAAGAATTGCTGTATATAAACTTTTTGGAATAACGAGACCAGTGGAACCAATAAATCAATATCAGTATGATGTAAGAACGTTATTTAAGTCATTTGTGACGATGTTTAAATGATATGATTAAAAATCTCTCCTTCTTTTAGAAGGGGAGATTTTTTAACAGTGGCTTGAAAGAAGTCTCCCATCCTCTATAGGTGGGAGATGAATTTCTATTGCCTGCCATAGAACAATATGGCATAATAATCTTGAAAGATCTTATCAAGAAAAGCTAAGGTCTTTTCATACAAGCGATTTTTGATTAATGCTATGGGTATTATGATGAATGGTGGTGAGATGATGAATATTAACGATGAACAAGTCGATATAATAAAGAATTTTCTTATAAATAAAGTAGAACCATATGTAATATATCTCTTTGGTTCGGTTGTAAATGGCATATTTAGAAGTGACAGTGATATTGATATTGCGTATTTAAGCGATAAAAATATTAGCGGTTATGATTTATTTATGATTTCGCAGGAATTAGCGGATTTACTAAAAAGAGATGTGGATTTGATAGATTTACGAAAAGCATCAACGGTATTTAAAGCTCAGGTGGTAGGAACGAAAAAAATAATTTATTGCAGTGATGATTTGAGGCGAATGAATTTTGAAATGTATGCATTGAAAGATTATGCGAAATTAAATGAGGAAAGAGCTGAAATAATTGATAAAATATTAAAAAGGGGACGAATTTACAATGAGTGATGTGGTAATTAATAAAACGGAAATTATTGAAAGATGTATAAAGAGAATTAAAGAAGAATATGAAGGAAATCCGATGAATCTCAAAAATTATACAAAGCAGGATTCAATATTGTTAAATATACAAAGAGCTTGTGAAGCTTGCATAGATTTAGCAATGCATGTTGTAGCAGAAAAATCTTTTGGTATTCCTCAAAATAGCAGAGATGCATTTGAACTGCTTTGCAAGAATGGCATCATAGATGATGCATTAGAGAAAAAATTAAAGTCTATGGTTGGCTTTAGAAATATTGCTGTGCATAATTATCAATTGATAGATTTGAAAGTTGTACAGGATTTGATTGAAAATGGCTTAAATGACTTGATAGTCTTTTCAAGAATAATACTGCAAAAATACAATAATTAGATAAAGCCAGTCGAAGCTCATAAAAGAGCTTGCGAATACTGCCTCATCAATTTTAAACATTCCAAAGCAGGCTTTTTCTGTGATAATGAGAGAAAATAACCCTGATAACATAGGCGTAGATGGCGTGCAGTTTTCAGAGATGCACAATAATATAAGAGAGGCTTGATAGAAATATATATCAGGCCTTTCTTTGTCAAAAATAAATAAGCAAGTGCAAAGTTTTTCATTTATATTAAGATTTAGTTAATGTATAATAAATAAAAGAGAATGTTGCGCGTAATTTGTTTTAAAATTGATTTATGTTATATTGTTTTACTTGAGGTGGTAACTTTGAAGAGAATCGATATCGTTTATCAGAAACTAAAAGAAATGGATAAAGGAATAGGCGTAAGTGCTTCTGATATAGCTGACTCTCTTGGGCTTAGCAGAGCTAATGTCAGCAGCGATCTAAATAGACTATGTGATGAAGGAAAAGCAGTTAAAGTAGGTACAAAGCCGGTACTTTTTAAATATGTTGAGGAAATTTCAAATAAAAGAGAAGAAACGTCTCTTGATAAATTTTTAGAAAAAAATCCAAGCCTATTTTCTGCAGTGGAGCAGGCTAAAGCAGCGATATTGTATCCGCCCAATGGAATGCACATATTAATTTTGGGAGAGACAGGCGTTGGAAAATCAATGTTTGCAGAACTTATACACAAATATGCAATTGAAATGAATAGAATGGATGAAAATTCTCCGTTTATAGTTTTTAACTGCGCAGATTATGCCAATAATCCACAACTTCTTGTAGGCCAGTTGTTTGGTTCTAAGAAGGGTGCTTATACAGGGGCGGATTATGATAAAGTGGGACTTATTGAAAAAGCAGATGGTGGCATACTTTTCCTAGATGAGGTTCATAGGCTTCCACCAGAGGGGCAGGAAATGTTTTTTACCTTCATGGATAAGGGTATATTTAGAAGACTTGGTGAAACCGATTTAGAGAGAAAATCGAATGTATTGATAATTTCTGCTACTACAGAGAATCCAGATTCTATCCTTCTTAAGACATTTACAAGGAGGATTCCGATGATCATACGTCTGCCAAGTCTTCGAGAGAGAAGCATTGATGAGAGATTCAACCTTATCTGCCAATTTATAAGGGAAGAATCGAATAAACTCGGTAGGCAAATTATTGTGTCGGTAAATTCAATGAAAGCTTTTCTAAGCTATAACTGTCCAAATAACATTGGGCAGTTGAAAACAGATATTCAGCTTGCGTGTGCAAAAGCTTATGCAGATTTTGTTTCAAATAAAAAAGAAGAAATAAAAATAAATAGCATTGATTTGCCACAGTATATAAGAAATGGCCTTTATATGGAAACGGAACACCGTCAACTTTGGAATAAGTTTTTAGAGATAAATAAAAGGTACTACGTATTTGACAAAAATGAAGAGAACATCTTGTTTGAGAAAGATGGCAGCAAAGATAATATTTATGAAATGATAGATTCTAGGATGAGAGAGCTTAAAAGCAGGGGACTTACAGGCGAAGAACTTGATAAAGAGATGGAGAAAGATATAAATGATTACTTTGAAAAGTATTTTCACAAAGTTAATAAGATTATTGACGTTTCTGACATCGAAAATGTCGTTGGCATTGAAATCGTCCAAACGGTAGAAGAGATTATAAAATATGCTGAAAAGAGGCTGAAAAAAGAATTAAGCAAAGAACTTTACTGTGGAATGGCGGTACACATATACAATGCGGTTGAGCGAATTAAGCGAAATAGAAAGATCGTGAATCCCCAGCTTAATAGAATTAGAACTGAACATAGTGAAGAATTTAATACGGCTCTTGATTGTCTGAAAATAATAGAGCGAGTATTGGATGTATCTATGCCTATCGATGAAGCTGGCTTTCTTGCCATGCTTTTTGCCTACGACGGCAGAGAGGTAAAAGAGCAAGAGAAGAAAGATGTAAAAGTAATCGTAATTGCACATGGTACTGCTACAGCTAGTTCTATGGTGGAAACTGCCAATAACCTTTTAGGAACGAAATATGCTATAGGCATTAATGCCCCGCTTGATGAAAAGCCTCAGCAGGTTATTTCAAGGTTGAAGGCATATCTTAAAAATGCTGGGATAAAATCTGATATCTTATTTTTAGTGGACATGGGTTCTCTTACGACTTTTGGAGAAGAAATTGAAAAAGAATTTGGAATAAGGACAAAAACAATTCCGCTTGTAAGTACACTGCATGTCATTGAGGCCACAAGAAAGGCAATGATGGGGTATTCTCTAGATGAAGTATATGATGAAACTTTGAATGTCAACACGTTTTTAGAGATTGAGCGGCAGGCTGATTTAAGCAATGAAATGAAAGGGAAAATCTCTATTGTAACTGTATGTACAACTGGAGAAGGAAGCGCTGTTGCTGTAAAAAATATTCTTGATAAGCATCTTAAATATGACAGCAATATATTTGAAATTGTTCCTATAAATCTTGTGGGGACAGAAAGCATTCATACAAGATTGAGAAATATTGAAAGAGAAAACAAAATTTTATGCATAGTAAGCTCATTTAAAATAGATACAAGCATACCTCAGTATGGATTGCACGAAGTATTAAGTTTAGAGGCCATAAAGCCTATACAGAGGCTTATAGATATCGAAAATACTTATTTAAAGATGGGCGATACATTAGAAAATCAGTTGAAAAATATCAGCAGTAAAAGTGTTCTACAGGATATAAGAAAGTTCATAGGCGCCATTGAAAGTGAACTGAATACAAAAATTAATACAAATGCTTTGATTGGAATAGCCCTGCATGTTGCTTGTATGATAGATAGGTTAAAAGGCGGTGGATCTGTTGATGAATTTGTTGATAGGGAAAAATATATTTCGGAAAACCGTGAACTTTATAGAATAGTTAAAAAGTCATGTGAGATTTTAAATAAAAAATACGATATAAATATTTCAGATGATGAGATTTGCTACATCATGACTTTTTTCAACTACAAAACAATACTTAAATAATACATTGACTTTACGCGGCATTTTGCCGCATTTTTTTATACAATGTGTTTTGGCACGATATTTGCATATTTAATATAATGAAAACACAACAATAATCATGATAAGAAAGGACGTTGCAAATGGAATACGAAGAAATAGTAATGAAAATTATTGTAAGCGGTGGTAATGCTAGGTCACATGCGATGACTGCCATTCAGTATGCGAAATCTGGCAATATTAAAGAGGCGAGAAAGGAGATTGATAAAGCATGTGAGGAGTTGGATAAAGCTCATGACGTGCAAACAAAGCTTATTCAAGATGAAGCAGCCGGAAATAGGAAGGAAGTTACGCTTCTTATGGTACATGCTCAAGACCACCTTATGAATGCAATAACTGTAAAAGATTTAGCCCAAGAATTTATTGACATGTACGAAAAGCAGTTAAAGCTTGAAAGTGTTTTGGCACGATAATTGCATTATATATTAATAGGAAAACACATTATCTAAAAATGAGGAGGCAGTAGAATGAAAAAAATAACTTTAATTTGTGCAGCAGGAATGTCTACAAGCTTAATGGTTACAAAGATGAAGGAAGCAGCAAAAAAGTTAGGAGAGGAGGTTGAGATAAGGGCAACTTCAGAGAGCAAATTTAAGCAGTACGAAAACGATACAGACATCTTGCTTTTAGGACCCCAGGTAGGTTTTCTGCTAAATAAGTATAAACAAATGTACGAACCCAAGGGAATAAAAGTGGAGGTAATAGACAGTATAGACTATGGAATGATGAATGGAGAAAAAGTTCTTATGAAGGTATTAGAAAAAATATAAATAGATATATGTTGTTGTACTTTATTCGTTTAAGGAGTAAATTATTTAATTCTTTTTTATAATGTTAGAAATATGGATATTATGAAAGTTGCGAAGAATGATTTGAAATATGTAAGGAGTGTATAATTATGCAGCTAATTGTTAACAAAAAATTTCCTGATAACTTTCTTTGGGGAGCAGCGACATCATCATTCCAGGTAGAGGGAGCTTGGAATGATGATGGAAAAGGCTTGTCTGTAATCGATATGAAAGAAAAGGATCCAACTATAACAGATTTTACTGTAGCCAGTGATCACTACCATATGTATAAAAAGGACATTAAATTAATGGCAGAACTTGGCTTAAAAGCATATAGATTTTCGGTGGCATGGACACGTATTTTCCCAAATGGGCGGGGAGAAATAAATAAGAAAGGGGTAGAATTTTATAATAATCTTATAAATGAATTGCTAAAATACGGAATTGAACCGATTTTAACAATTTATCATTTTGATTATCCTCAAAAATTAGTAGAAGAATATGGTGGATGGATATCAAGAAAAAGTATAGAAGATTACGTTAACTATGCATGCTTTCTTTTTAAAACCTTTGGTGACAGAGTTAAATACTGGCTGACTATTAATGAGCAGGATCACGTTGTGAGAATGCCATACAGATTAGGGATAAAGGAGAAAGATAAAAAAGTTGCAGAAAAATTAGGATATCAGGCCTGCCATAATATGTGTGTGGCTACAGCAAAAACTATAGAAAATTTCCGCAAGTTATTACCAAGATGCAAAATTGGACCAGCGGTATCATATTCTATGGTTTATCCAGCAACTAACAAACCAGAAGATATACTTGCAAGCAAAGATTGCATGTTAGTTAGATATAACTACTTGCTTGACTTACATTGCAAGGGAAAGTATAGTCCACCTTATTGGAAATACCTACAAGATCGTAATTTAACTCCTACTATCTATGAAAACGATGAAAAGTTACTTACAGAGAATAAACCGGATTTTATTGGGATTAATTATTACGCTACATCAACAGTAAGGTACTTTCCCGCGACTGACGAGCACCCTATAGGAACAAAATTCGGGAAACTATTACCTGAAGGCGAGTCAGGAATATACATGAAAATAAGAAATGACAATTTGAAGACAACTGACTGGGGATGGGAAATAGATCCAATTGGCCTAAGACTATGCTTAAAGGAACTTTATGATCGATACGAGTTACCTTTACTGATTACAGAAAATGGTTTGGGGGCACATGATAAACTTGAGAATAATGAAATAGTAAATGATGATTATAGAATTGATTTTCTTAGGCAACATATTGAGCAAGTGAAATTGGCAATAAATGAGGGTATTCCCGTGATTGGATATTGTGTGTGGTCATTTATGGATCTAGTAAGTGGTCATGATGGTTTTGATAAAAGATATGGGCTGGTATATGTAAACCGGGAAAATTTTGATTTAAAAGATTTGAGAAGAATAAAAAAGAAAAGTTTCTGTTGGTATAAACGAGTTATTGAAACGAATGGAGAAAAATTATATTAAAGCTTTATTTAAAAAGAAAGGGAGGATACGATATTATGACAAAATTACAAAATATAGTTGAGGGATGGATCTCTCCATTAGCAGTTAAATTTGCATCTAACAGGTATATAGTGGCGATTAAAGATGGAATGATTTCTTCACTACCGTTTATGATAGTAGGTTCATTTTTTACAATAATAGCAAAATTCCCATATCAACCTTACTTAAAATGGCTAGAAACAACTGGATTTGACAGACTGTTATCAATTCCTATTTCTGCAACATTAAATATTCTCGCTATTATAGTTGCTTTCTTTACAGCTTATGGCTTTGCTAAAAATGATGGAATTGATGCAATTTCTGTAGGAATTTTGTCTGTAGTTTCATTTTTAATTATTACTCCACTTAACATAATAGTTGGCAAAAAATCAGTTGAGGCTATTCCTTTTGATTACCTTGGAGCTAAAGGACTCTTTGCTGCATTAATAGTTGGTCTTCTTGCTGCTTCCATTAGCTCTATGATAATAAAGCGAGGATGGACAATAAAGATGCCACGTGGCGTGCCAGAAAACATTCAAAAATCATTTTCAGCTTTAATACCAGCAATTTTGGTTACCACTATATTCCTTTCTATGAGAATTGGATTTTATTATACACCATTTAATAATCTACATGATTTTATATATAAAATGCTTCAAAAACCACTTATGAAAATAGGGGGAACACCTCTGGCGGTAATTGTAGTTATTATTTTAAATAGCTTATTCTGGTTCTTTGGCATTCATTCACTTGCAATTAACTCTATAGTGTTACCTATATTAACGGCATTAGATCTTGAAAATCTCGCAGCGTTTCAACACGGATTGGTTATTCCTCATATTTCTACATGGAGATTTTTCTATATAACTACAAAAATTGGGGGAACAGGTTCTTTATTGGGGTTATGCATATATATGGTTTTTTATGCTAAGTCTAAGCGGTATAAAACATTAGGCAAATTAGCCCTACCTGCAACTATATTTAATGTTAATGAACCATTAGTTTTTGGTATCCCAATTATGTTAAATCCGATAATGTTAATTCCATTTATATTTGTTCCTGTAGTTTGCTATATTATATCTTACGTGGCTGTACTTGTAGGTATTGTTAATCCAGTTATAGGATTACAACTTCCTATGGAGACTCCAGCAATAATAAGTGGTTTTCTACAAGGAGGAACTTCGTTTGCAATTTTACAAGTGGTTCTCATTATTATTTCTACTTTACTATATATACCTTTCTTTAATATAATGGACAGACAAGCAGCTGAAGAGGAAAAGCGATCATGAATCAATGATCAATAAGGACGCCGTAAGATGCAATATACAAAGTTATATAGTAAAATTCCTGATGGTGTAGGAAATCTAACGCAAGATTCAGCAGCATTAATAGATCAAGTTGGAGTAATGGATGTTCGACGAGTTAAGTTATATATAGGTGAAGTCAGTAGTGAGACATTAAAAGATGTTAAAAGATTGTTAATAGAATTAATTGAAGAATGTTAGTGAAAATATATAAAGTATGTTCATAATTGAGAGCGATTCGCACCACTACCATCCATACGTAAACTGTTTCGTCTACCGAAAGCCCGACATGGGCTTCAATTCTATCAGGGTAGACGTATTTTTTTTAATATATATTCAGAGATTTTGCACATAAAAGCTTTTTAGAAAGATAGCCCATTGATTTATAAAGATTCTTGAATAAGTAACATGTATACATGTAAATAATGATAGATATGTCAGCTAATAGTAACGCCACAAACCGTCATAGATATGAAATTTTTGTAACATGAAAATTATTTATACTATACCGATGTTATTAAAAGATTGATAAAATCTTCGTATGTTTTAGTTTTTAAAAGTGTTTGAAAATATTTTTTATTTGAAATTATTTCTGTTACAAAATCAAATATATCGCGAAAAAGGATCCGATCCTCCTCATTGATTGCAAGCATAAAAACAACATTTACCTTATTTTGATTCCAATTGATTGGTGTTGGATGTATCGATACTGCTATGGCAGTTGAAAAAGCGCTCATTTCTAAAGGATGAGGTATAGCGATATTTAAATATGCGCTAGGGCTAATCCTTTCTCTTTCATAAATTTTTTCTCGGAAAGATGAGTCTACATAACCGAATTTATTTAAGGCATTGGACAAATAATTTATTGCATCTTCTTTATTTGAAAAGCCGGGATTATAGAAAAACAATTCTTTTTTAAATATAAATTTAAGCTTTTTCTCTAAAACAGATCTTAATCTTGCTATTTTGATTTTTTCAATTTCATTGGCAATAATACTTACATCTTTATTATCAAAATAATTTGATATGACGATTATTGGGACAGTAAGGCAGATGTTAACGTGTATTGTAGATATTACAAGATCATAATCCGAAAAATTCTTTAACTCATCTGGAGTGGTAATGACTCCGGACAGTATGATGTCGTTCTCAAAGATCGCATGAATTTTTTTTACTAACTTGAGGTGAGTAGAGTAATAACGAGGGCAGAGTACGATTACCTTTACTTTATTTCTTAATGCTTTTTGTTCTTCTATTAAGACACCTATATGCAATGCTATATAGGCAATCTCATCTTCAGATATTGCGTAACCCGTTTCTTCTGTGATGATATTAGCGATAAAAACTGATACATCGTAAATATATGGATAAGTGTTTTTAATTGACAGAAGTTGAGGATTTCTTAAATTGATATTGCTTTCCAAACGAACCAGCATGTTGCATAGATGTAAAGAAAAACGTATCACGAAATCTGGATTGTCTAAGTTTATATATAAAGCTTCTTTTACCTTATTTTGAATTAATTCCATTAGATTACATATTTTGGGTCCAATAATATCGTTTAGCTGAGGATATTCCAGTTGGGTGCTATTTTCATTGACAATACTGGTCATTAGAATTAATGCTAAATTATAAAATTCATTGTTTGTAAAATGAACAGGGAAATACTTTTTTAAATCATCACAGATCTCCCTTAATAACTTAGAAACAGGTTCGGTGATATGAACATTGTTTGAGGAATCCAAAGCTTCCGGCGTAGTGAGATTTTCTAGGGAACGCTGCATTGTGATTGCTAAGTGTAAAATAAAATTTGTCAGTGAAAAGTCATTGATAAAATAGTGATTTGCTAAAAGCCTGTCAATCACTACTTCCTTTATTACCTTTAAATTTAAGTTTTGGAAATATGTTTGAAGGAGATCTAAACTAATAAAGTTTTCTTTTGTCTCATTATATATAAGATATGATATCATCTTTTTTTTATTTTTTTCCAGTCCCTCGATATAGGCACAATTATTTTTTGTTTTGAATACCAGATCGAAATTTTTTAATTCTGCCTTGATTTTCGATATCTCATTCATCAATGTCATAGGGGAGATACACAGCTCGTCTGCTAATTCATCAAGGTTTTTTGTTTGTTGCTGAAGCAAGAGGAGTTTAAGTATATATGCTTGTCTGCTTTTTGAAGACTGGGGTATATCGTTATTTGTAAAATTATTCAATATATTAGCTAGACGTTCTTTATCTTGTATCAAGTAGCCATTTCTAGAAGAAAGGATTAAATTAGGATAATTTGTATTGATATTAGATATATAAGTCTTAACACTGCGAATTGAAAAGCCTAAATTATCTGCTATGTTTGAAGCGGTAACACAACTTGTCTGATCTTTCAAATAGTTCAGTATTCTAAGTTCTTTTTCTTGCATAGTAGAGTCTCACCTCTTACATAACGCTGTAAATTATTACTTAACTGTAATTATAACATAGGATTTTTAAAAGTTTATATTATCAATTGCACCGTAAAAGTGCAAAATCAAGAATAGAAATTTGATTGTCCAGCTAGTATAATAAAATCACAGCGATGAGAGATAAGAACAAATGCAGATGGATGGAAGGAGAGATGTTTATGGATGCAATAGAAAAGAGTATGGAAATCATTGCAAACAGTGGTGAAGGTAAAAGCTTGGCAATGAAAGCAATCAAGCAGGCCCGTGCTGGCAAATATGAAGAAGCAGAGGCAGACTTAAAGCATGCAGATGAGGCGATTATAAAGGCTCATCAGGCCCACAGTAAATTGCTGTTCTATGATGCTGAACATCAGGATTTAAAAATTAATATGTTGTTGGTACATGCAGCAGATCATTTGACTGCAGCCGGCATTATAAGGGAATTAGCAGAAGAAATTATTTATTTGTATAAGACAAGATAGTTAGGAAATCTATGTTATATTAGTTAGGTGGTGTGATATGTATAGAATTGCTTTGGTGTGTGAAAACGGTGCAAGTACTGGTATTGTAGTCAGAAAAATGAGAGAAGCCGCAAAAAAACGTGGGATAGAGGCAGAAATTCAAGCTTACCCTTATACACAATTAGAAAATTTTATTGAAGAGGTAGATGCTATACTTTTAGGTCCACAGATTGCGTACAAAAAGGACGTTATTGCAAAAACATTTTCAAAGTATGCGGATAAAATTGATGTTATAAAACCGATGGATTTCGGAATGATGAATGGCGAAAAAATTTTGGATGATGCTATTGCGATTATTAAAAAATGATTTTTTGCAGTACTTATAAGATTTGTTGAAATTTTATGACTGATTTCATGAAAATTTTTTTAAGTATATGATTGCTTACGATTTCAGTATTGACTATATGAAAATAAAAGTATGATGATGTATAGTTTTAGTCTATTGCCATTCATAAACATCTTTTAAATGGAAATTTCCATCCATATTACAATTCTATCTTTTGTATATTATAAGTGCTTAATGACAGAGGGTCAAATCATATTAATTATAGTTTCAGCTTTGTTTACATCTATACTATGTGTAGCTGCTAATATTAGTTTAACTGTACACATAAATCATGACGATGATGCTGGAGACTAGAAGATAAAAAATATATTTTAGGGGGAAAAAAGATGGATAGATTTATAGACGTATTGCAAAAAAGGCTAATGCCTATAGCAAAGAAAATAAGCGACATTAAATTTTTAAGTGCATTAGGTGCTACATTTCAAATTTTATTGCCAGTTATTTTACTTGGTTCATTTGCTTGCTTAGGAGCATTTTTAAATATCCCAGCATGGCAAAGTTTTGTTAAAAATACAGGGTTAGCAACTATATTCATGACAATTCAATCTTTAACACTTAGTATTATTGCTTTGTATGTTGCTATTGTATTGCCATATCAGTATGCAACGAAAGTAGGAATGAAACCTCTTTCCGTAACGATTATTAGTTTTATGACATTTTTGTTAATTACTCCACATAAACTATATACTGATATTCCTACCCAATGGTTAGGGTATCCAGGTTTATTTACTGCGATGCTTATAAGTGCCTTTACCGTAAGATTTACAAAATTGTTGCAAGATAAAAAAATTTATTTACGTATGCCAGAAGGCGTGCCACCTATAGTAGAAGAATCTTTTGCGAGTTTAGTGCCCGCATTGTTTTCTGCACTTTTAGCAACGTTTATAGAAGCAGGATTAGCTAAGACAAGTTTTGGAAGCATTCATCAGATGATTTACTCACTAATTCAAGTACCATTACAAGGAATTGGATTGTCATATCCAGCTTATCTTCTTGTCCAAATACTAAGTACTTTGTTTATGTTTTTTGGTATTCATGGCAATGCGGTTTTTAGCATCATTTCACCGTTGACATTAGCTGCATCTGCTGAAAATTTAAAGGCACTGTCATCTGGTTTACCTTTACCGAATATTATCACTGATTCATTTTCTGTATTATGTCAACCTGGAGGCATTGGAGGTACATTTGGTCTTGCATTTTTAATGGCATTTACTGCAAAGAGTAAGAGATTAAAGACTCTTGGTAAAATGGCGATAATTCCTGCAATTTTTGGTATTAACGAACCATTGTTATTTGGAATACCAATTTTATTAAATCCATTATTATTCATTCCTTATATTTTGAATCCGATTATTTGTACAACAATTAGTTATCTTTCAATAGCACTTGGCATTACCCCGAGATTATCCGGTGTTATAGTAAACTGGACTATGCCGCAGATTGTTTCAGGTTTTCTTGCGCAAGGTGTGCCGACAGCAATTTTACAAATAGTATTGATTATTATAACAACTTTAATATGGATTCCGTTTTTTAAGATGGTAGATAGACAAATTATGTTGGAAGAAACAGAAGAAACATTAGTAAAATAAATTAAATTGTTTATAAGAGGGGCGATGAAGCCATCTCTTCTTTTTATCAGTACAACTCAATTATTAAGTAACTTTCATTTTGACAAGCAATTATGACTAGTTAATGGGATGTGCTAAAAGTCTGTATTGACATTATTCTGGAAAGAATAGAGAAAACCACTGTAGATTTTGGCAATATGGACAAAATGACGTATGAAAAGGTAAATTAAAGAGTTTTAATGGAATATTTATTGGTGATATAAAAAAGTAATCGTCTATATGCGAAAACTTAAATTTAGGAGGAATATTATGAAATATCCAAACTTATTCTCACCGATTAAGATCAATGATATGATGGTAAGAAATCGAATTGTGGCTACACCTATTGGACAGAAATTTTTTGACAAATCCTTAGGTGGACCGGGGATTGTTATCGCTGGTTCTGTCATTGCAGAACCTGGAAAGTCTTCGTTTGCTTCATCAGATGAACCTTATGCATTTTCAAAATATGAGGTTGAACAAACAAGACAAAGGATTTTGATTGCACGTCAGGCTGGTGCAAAAGCTTCTATTGAAATTGTACATGCAGGTCAATATGCTCGAGTAAAAGATTTTGCCAAAGGACCTTCCGGATTTATTAGAAATGATGGAGTAGAAGTAAAAGAAATGACAGAAGAAATGATGGAGGAAACTCTTCGCTGGTACGAACAAACTGCATTTGACGCTAAAGATATAGGCTTTGATATGATTTTTATGCATTTTGGCCATGGCTGGCTACCAGCACAATTCCTTTCACCATTTTTTAACAAAAGAACAGATAAATATGGTGGAAGCCTTGAGAACAGAGCAAGATTTCCTCTAATGATTTTAGAAAGGGTTAGAAAAGCGGTAGGAGCAAATTTCCCTATTGATATGCGAATTTCAGCAACAGAATGGATCGAGGGTGGGATAGAATTTGAAGATGTGTTGGCTTTTATAAAGATGGCAGAACCATTAATTGATATGGTACAGATTTCGTGTGGGTTAGACATGGAGCGCGAGGCTAATGTTCATATGGTTACTACTAATTTTTCAGAACATGTGCCTAATGCAAAATATGCAAAAATCGTAAAAGAAAATGTTCATATTCCTGTTGCAGTCGTTGGGGCTATTATGAATCCAGACGAAGCTGAGCAGTTGATTTCAGATGGGGTTGCAGACATGGTTGCACTTGGACGTGCTTTGGTGGCAGACCCTGAATGGCCTAAAAAAGCGAGAGAAGGTAGACCTGAGGATATTGTCCCGTGTATAAGATGTTTACAATGTTATCATATATCTACAAACCACAGAAATGTAGGATGTTCTGTGAATCCAAGATACTCCAATGAATCATGGATACCGCGGAAATTAGAAAAGGCTGATATAAAGAAAAGAATTGTCGTAATAGGTGCTGGACCAGCAGGACTACAAGCTGCATTGGTGGCAGATAAAAGAGGTCATAAAGTAATTTTATTTGAAAAAAATAGTTTCTTAGGTGGCGAACTTCACTATGTTGCAATGGAATATTATAAGAGTGATATTAAAGCATTTTTAGATTATCTTAAAGTACAGCTTAAAAAGTCCAAAGTTGAAGTTCATCTAAATACAGAAGCTACGCCGGAACTTGTAAAAAAAATCATGCCAGATGCTGTTATAATAGCAGTGGGAGCGAATCCTGTTATACCACATATACCAGGAATTGATAAGCAACATGTGATCAGTTTCTATGATGCCATTGAACATATGGATAAGATTGGGCAGAATGTTGTAATTATTGGTGGCGGCACAATTGGTGCGGAAATTGGACTGGAGCTTTCATTACTTCAGCAGAAAAATGTTACAATCATCGAGCTTGGAGAAGAAATAGCAGCACAGGGAAACATGCTTTATAAAATTGCACTTCGCCAAAAAATGCAACAGGCAAGCACATTAAATACAATGTTGAAGACTATATGTCAGGAAATCAAAGAAGATGTTGTAGTGGTTAAAACAAGTAATGGAGAAGAAAAATTCATTAAGGCGGATACTGTTATAATTGCCACCGGATTGAAACCAAATAAATCGGTAGCAGAAAGTTTTTATGGGATTGTACCAGAAACATTTATGATCGGAGATTGCATCAAACCAAGAAAAATAATGGAAGCTGTAATGGAAGGGTATACAATTGCCTCCAATTTATAAGTTTATGTTATAATATTAATTTAGGAAGGAAAGATTTATTAATGTATCATCAGTTTATAAAACCATTTCCAGAAGGCTTTTTATGGGGAGCATCTACATCAGCATATCAAGTAGAAGGGGCATGGGATGAAGACGGAAAAGGACCTTCTGTCATTGATATGGGAAAGCATCCTGAAGGAACATCAGATTTTAAAGTAGCAAGTGATCATTATCATCGATACAAAGAAGATATAGCTTTATTTGCAGAAATGGGTCTTAAAGCTTATCGCTTTTCTATTGCATGGACAAGAATTTATCCACAAGGTACGGGAGAAATAAATGAAAAAGGTATTGCCTTCTATAACGATTTAATAAATGAATTGCTGTCACATAATATTGAACCTATTGTCACAATGTACCATTTTGATCTTCCATATGCATTACAAGAAAAAGGTGGTTGGTCAAATAGAGAAACGATAGATGCTTACGAAAACTATGCTAAAACTTTATTTAAATATTTTGGCGATCGCGTCAAATATTGGTTAACCATTAATGAACAAAATATGATGATTTTATATGGAGCAGTTCTTGGAACTGTTGATTCTAAAATAGAAAATCCACAAAAAGAATTATATCAGCAAAACCATCACATGCTTTTGGCCCAGGCAAGAGCGATGAAACTATGCCATGAGATGTGTCCAAACGCTAAAATTGGGCCTGCGCCAAATATCATATCAATCTATCCCGCTAGTTCTAAGCCTGAAGATGTATTAGCTGCTTCAAACTTCTCTTCAATTCGCAACTGGCTGTACTTAGATGCAGCTGTATTTGGACGATACAATAGTATAGCATGGAGCTATATGGAGGAGAAAGGATATACACCTACCATTCAAGAAGGAGATATGGAAACCTTAAAAAGTGGAAAGCCTGATTTTATAGCTTTTAACTATTACTCAACATCAACTGTGGCTGAGAGCAAGAATGATCCTTCCGATAAAAATTCTACAGGAGATCAGCAGATTGCCATTGGAGAACCAGGCGTGTATAGAGGAGTTTCTAATCCTTATTTAGAAAAAACACAATTTGGCTGGGAAATCGATCCGATAGGTTTTCGTAATACATTGCGTGAAATAAATGAAAGATATAATCTTCCGTTGCTTGTAACAGAGAATGGATTAGGTGCTTATGACAAATTAGAGGAAGGCGATGTAGTAAATGATGATTACAGGATTGATTTCTTACGTAAGCATATAGAACAAGCTAAGCTAGCGATTACTGATGGGGTAAACTTAATAGGGTATTGTCCTTGGTCAGCAATTGACCTTGTAAGCACACATCAAGGATTTAGTAAGCGTTATGGTTTTATCTATGTCAATAGAGACGAATTTGATTTAAAGGACTTAAGAAGGATAAAGAAGAAGAGCTTTTATTGGTACAAAGATGTTATAGAATCTAATGGAGAGAAGATATAAATTAATTTCTTAGGTTAATTAAAGAAAATAATTGAAATTTTGATATTAAAAAAATGTTAGTGTTGAAGCTTTGCTTACGCACTAACATTTTTGTTTTAAAAAGACATCGTTAAGCGACGGCTGTGATAGAGATACTGCATCTATTTGTTTTGTTTCTCCTTTTTTTCTGTAAAAAGTTTTTTAAGGCCACGTACTTCAATAACATACTTTAAAATTTTACCTGCAATAATATTTTCTAACATTATTTTTTTTAGAAGCAAAGTAAGCTTCTATCAATAATTCACAGCCGACGAAAACTATAAATACAATCCATGAATATTTCCATCCCCAAGTAAGCCCAATGAAAAAGAAAGTAACTATGCTAAATATTCACAGTGCACCTGATACAGCACCTCTAACTATGGCTGATTGTGGATCGCTGTAATAGTCAATCCACTGATTCTGCCATTAAAAATCCATCTATTTTTCACATCGTCTGAAATATATAATAATTAAAGAAAATTTTTAAAATATCTTGTCCATCTACTTTATATTGGACACATACTGTGATATACTTAGCTTAAGTTATTAAAATTTTAACAATGGAAGGGGGATAAATACGGATAGCATATTGACATTATGGTTGGCAGTAATGATAGTGGGAATTGCAATTGACTTAATAACAAGCAACTTCATATTTTTCAACTTTTCAATCGGAGCTTTTTTCGCAATATGCGCAGATCTACTGGGGCTTAATACACCAATTCAGATTTTTATTTTTCTCGCCATAGGAATTGTATCACTCATTTTCTCTTTCAAATATCTAAGAAAAAGATTTAAAAATATACCAAAGACGTACTCGTATGAAAGCGAATATATAGGAAAGACGATTGAGATAAAGAGCGATGTAGGTAGAGAGGGCCAAGTCTTTTTCGAGGGAATATATTGGACCGTTAAGTCTGATGAACCTTTGAAAAATGGTGACACCGCTTTAATAACTGGAATATCAGGAAATAAATTAATTGTTAAGAGATTGGAGGAATAAAGTTGTTGATATTGTTTCTTATCTTACTTCTGCTTATATTAATCGCAGTTTTAGCATCCATAAAGGTTGTTCAAACGGGATATGTATATGTAATTGAGAGGCTAGGGCAGTTTTACAAGGTATTGGAGCCTGGATGGCATTTTGTGATACCTTTTGTTGATTATGTACGGGCAAAAGTATCTATCAAGCAGCAGATTCTAGATATTGAACCGCAGAATGTTATTACGAAGGACAATGTCAAGATATCTGTTGATAATGTAATATTTTATAAAGTAATGAATGCAAAAGATGCAATATACAATATAGAAAATTACAAATCAGGTATAGTTTATTCTACAATAACAAACATGAGAAACATCATTGGTGAAATGACACTTGATGAGGTTTTATCAGGCAGGGACAAGATAAACGCAGAGCTTCTCAAAGTGATAGATCAGCTTACAGATGCATATGGTATAAAGATACTGTCTGTAGAGATAAAGGACATCACTCCTCCAGATGAAATAAGGCAAGCGATGGAGAAGCAGATGAAGGCAGAAAGGGATAAGCGGGCTACTATACTTCAAGCAGAGGGCGAGAAGCAGAGCGCTATAGCTGTTGCTGAAGGACAAAAGCAGGCAAAAATCTTACAGGCAGAGGCTGAAAAAGAAGCTAATATAAGAAAAGCTGAAGGCTTAAGGCAGTCACAGATATTAGAGGCAGAAGGCAAAGCAAAAGCTATTGAAGCAATTGCTGAGGCACAGGCTAAAGCTATCGAATTGGTAAATAAGGCAATATTAGATTCAGGAACGAATGAGACTGTCATAGCATTGAAGCAGATAGAAGCACTGCAGGAGATGGCGAAAAACCCTGCAAATAAACTTATAATTCCAGACAAATTAGTCGATACTTTAGGAAGTATATCAGCCATAGCGGATCTAATAAAAAAGCAATAAATATGTATTATACCTCGAGTTTGCTCGGGGTTTTTTCATATGATTTGGTTTTTTTAAGGTTAAGCTATAAAATGTATAATGAATAAAATATTAATGGAGGGATTTTAATGAATATTAAAGAAGTGCCTTATGATATGTACATGAAAGAAGTAAATCAAAAGCTTACATCAAGGGGTATATTTTTAACTACTAAAGAGAATAAGCTAAATACTATGATAATAGGTTGGGGAGGAATAACGTATTTTTGGGGTAAGCCAGTATTCTTAGTTGCAGTCAGAAAGTCTCGCTTTACATACAATCAAATCGAAAAATCAGGTGAATTTACGATTAGCGTACCTCTAAATGAGGACCTAAATAAAGCTATTGCGTTTTGCGGTACAAAATCGGGGAGAGATTTTGACAAGTTTAAGGAATGCAATCTTACCCCAATTCCATCTCAAAAAATTGAGACACCTATAATTGGAGAATGTTCACTGCATTACGAATGCAAAGTCGTGTATAAGCAGGAAATGTTAAAGGAAAATCTTAATGCTGATATTGATAAAAGGTGGTATCCAGACTACCATACATTCTACTTCGGAGAGATTGTTGCATCGTATATAAAAGAATAATCAAAGAAGCTGTAGCAAAAATATGCAGTAGAATATGCTGCCTGCCACTAAAATAAATGGGCTTAAATATTTTTTGCTGGCTGCATATATAAGGCTTATATACGATGAGATAAGCGCCAGCACAGTCGTCAGCATTGTCAAACCTGTTAAATTCCAGTCTGTAAACATCATACCGATAGCTACAGGCACTGATGATTGAAATACCATTGCACCTGTGATATTTAAAAGTGCAAGGGTATCTTTTTTTTGCCCTATCCAAAGGATTGAATTAAGCTTTTCCGGAAGCTCAGTTGCTATAGGCGTTATTATGAGTGATAAGATTGCAGGTGGTACTCCCAACAATGCTGACAGTTGTTCTGTATATTTGATAAAAATATGGGCACCGTAAGAGATTCCAAAAAGTGAAAAGACAAGCTGCAGAATTATAATATATAAAGTTGTATCTAAATGGAAGTGCTTTGAAAAAAACAGATTATCTACATCTTTTAAGCTGTCTTCTTTTGAAGAAAATGTGTGGGCTACATAAATAAAATATGAAAGCAAAATGAATATTGATATTGCTGTTT